>OHJA01001074.1_pt1 | contig 11688 bp, 8 predicted proteins | sample 1568441 | NCBI WGS metagenome assembly OHJA01 (sample SAMEA3879500, study PRJEB24766) | human gut metagenome | biome: human-associated habitat; feature: feces | place: USA | collected 1985/1987 | reverse complement strand
AGTAAGGACGATTTTATAAGATCAAGGCTTTTTTGAACGGCCTCTTTTTTTGATTTGAATATTTTATATGTTTCCGGATTAACCTTTCGGAACTAATTCCAAAAACATGGTAGTAGTCAGCAATACGGCCAGTCCGACGCAAACGCTTATCAACAGCCAATTGATATATTTTGCTTTCGGCTTGGTGTCGGCATGCAGATTGTTCAGGAAATACTCCCTAAAGAAAAGATACAGGCCGGGGATTGTGGCACTTGCCAACAAGAAATCTTCCGGAATCTGAAAGAAATAAGTTTTGGATAATCCGATCAGCGACCAGTGGCAAAGGAACAATACCAAAAACATATTGACCTTTTGCGCAAACAGCAATAACAATCCGATGGTAAACACCACTACCGAACAAGGCATGACCGGAGAAGTCATTTCCGGGAATGAAAGTCCGCGTGCCAATGAAACCAAAGGATATATAAAAGGCATTGCTAACAGCACATAAGACAGCAAATCATATTTGTGGGTACGTTCGAAGGTAGTATATCCCGTAATCGCATCCCATATCCAAATGATAGCCATCACACCCCAAAACATAGCCCACGGACGTGGTCGGCCGATAAGCAATCCGGTCAATGCAATACCAATCAGAATGATAACTATCTGTAACAGCCAGGTAGCTGAATTATAATATGCAATTGTTCTCCAAAAAATCTCCATAAAAGTTCGTTTTAGTGTCTTGTTAATGAAAAGGCTCTATGTGGGAACAGGAACATCGGGAACGTAGCTCCTACCGCCAACATGAAAATCACTGTGCTTGCTATCAGAGTATTAGAGAAGAACATCGACATAAACTTGTCCAGCTTATCCGGATCATTCACATTTTGCAGACACATGATAAGTGAAAATACCATGTTGTATGCAAACTTTCCCGGAATCATAGGAAGCAACGCCGGAATGTACAATACCGTCATCGGGCAATATACTTTTTTCCCTAACCACAAACTACCGAAGCCGATGACTAATCCGGCAAACAACGAACCTGTGGCAATGTCCATGCCTAAATAGTTCATCAAACAAAAACGACAGGCGTGTCCCAGTGCTGCCAGTATGGCAATCATTTTGAATGCACGCAAAGGAGGATCGGAAATTGCACCAAATCCTATACCTGCTACTGCTGCAAAAAATCCATCCGTAAGAATGTCAAGTGCTATCATATCAAATTAAACTATTTTTTACCATTAATAATGTGAAGGAAAGTCCGATAGCGATGCTGACAATCAACAAAGAAGCCTCTGTCAGACGGGCAAATCCTGTTAAAACGTATCCTTCTACTACATCAATCACGCCATTAATCAAAGGCACCCCAGGTACAAGATAAAGCACGCTGGTTGCCATGGCAATCTCCGAAGTTGTGTCGAAAATCAGCGCGGTGGAAGCACACAGGGAAGCAACAAAAGCCGAAACAATAAATACAACATAATGATTGATCTTTTTCGCCTGCATTTGTTGTTTCAGGTAGAATCCTGTAATGGTAGCCGAGAACACAATTCCCATCGAAATTAAATCACCGCCGAACAATTTGCAGAAAGACGCATTGGCAAATCCTACTAGTAGTAAAACGAAAAGCGGATGTATCCGCGGAGCAGAAATAATCTTCTTGTATTTGTCTTTCAATTCTTCCAATGACAAATGATTGTCTACTGCTTCCCAGCTCAATGCGCTTAACTCTGAATTATGTTCAAAACTGATCGGGTGTGCAGGAATGTCTATGACCTCGTTACAAGCCTCGTTTGTTTCTTTGTCTATAATAGTCAGAATGATGTTTCTATGAAATACGCTTAATTTGACATCTAGTCCGAAAGCCTCTCCAATACGCTTTGTGTTGCGTACCACCCGCGAGGTGTGTACTCCGGCCCCCATTAAATGGGCTGAATATTCTGCAATAAATTTACCTATGGATAATAAAGATTCGCCTGTCTTCATGAATATGATATTTTTAAATCGGGCGCAAAAGTACAAAAAAAATAGATACCTTTGCCGCGATTAAAAATAAAAAATGCATGAATAACCAATTTACGCATCCAAAAGAGAGAATACGTTTTGCCATATTGACTTTTTTCTTCGCTCAAGGACTTTGTATGGCAAGTTGGGCCAGCCGAATCCCTGATTTCAAAGACGTTTTTGCCGCAAATTATGCTTTCTACTGGGGACTGATTTTATTTATGATTCCTGTCGGAAAGTTTGTCGCGATCCCCTTGGCCGGCTATCTTGTTTCGAAGTTAGGAAGCCGGAGCATGGTACAGGTCAGTATTCTGGGATACGCTTCATCCCTGCTTTGTGTCGGACTGGCTCATGAGGTCTATCTTTTAGGCTTTCTGCTCTTTTGCTTCGGTGTGTGCTGGAATTTGTGCGATATATCATTCAATACACAAGGCATTGAGGTGGAACGTATCTATGGTAAAACCATTATGGCCACTTTTCATGGAGGATGGAGTCTGGGGGCATGTGCAGGAGCACTTATCGGCTTCGTAATGATTTTGGCAGGAGTCTCCCCCATCTGGCATTATACACTGATATTTATCATCATCCTTATAATTGCACTTTCCGGGCGGAAATATTTGCAGGAGAGCGCACCGCAGGAAACGGAAGTTTCTGATACAAAGACGCAGGAAAGAAATACAGCCAAAGCTCCCAATGGTTTTCGCCTGTTATTTCAAAAACCGGAAATGTTGCTTTTGCAGTTAGGACTTGTCGGACTGTTCGCACTGATTGTAGAAAGTGCGATGTTCGACTGGAGTGCCGTTTATTTCGAATCAGTGGTTCATGTACCTAAATCATTGCAAATCGGTTTTCTTGTATTTATGATTATGATGGCAACGGGCCGTTTCCTGACTAACTACGCTTATCAGCTTTGGGGAAAGAAGAAAGTCCTGCAACTGGCGGGCAGCTTTATCTGTATCGGCTTTTTTGTTTCTGCCCTGTTAGGAGGAGTTTTCGAATCTATGGCCATGAAAGTAATTATCAATTCTTTGGGTTTCATGCTGGTCGGCTTGGGAATATCCTGCATTGTGCCTACTTTGTACAGCTTCGTGGGAGCCAAATCAAAAACACCGGTCAGTATTGCACTTACCATTCTGTCAAGTATCAGTTTTATAGGTTCGTTGATTGCTCCCCTGCTTATCGGTGCCATCTCGCAGGCGTTCGATATCCGTATCGCTTATATGCTTATCGGCATATTGGGCGGATGTATCGTATTAATAGTCAGTTTCAGTAGTGCTTTCGATATTCAGGAATCTGGCGATAAACCTGAATAGAACAAATAAAAAACGCAGCCTTTCACAGTGTTTAAAATTAAACCTCCTGTGAAAGGCCGCGTCAATCTTTTAATGCCTTAACTAACCTAACTACTTTATCTTAACTATACTAACCTATCTACAAAATACCCGAAAAATCTTTTATACTACTAATAATCCTATCTTTCAATTCGTTATTTTCAACTATTGAGAAGCCACAGTCTACATTTGCCGGAGCCAATAATACAGCTTTAGCTTCTTCTGCATCTGCCATCTCTTCCGGGTGCTCTCTGAAATAAGTTTCCCATTGGGAAGCTGATTGCGGAGTTACACCCAGCACATAGTTGATAAAATCATCATCCGTCAAAAAATCCATTACCTTTGAGCACATATCGCATCCTTTTTAAGCGTTTACATAAGTAGGACGGCGTTATCCTGTCTATGTACTCAACCCATTTACCTTTTTACTAAAATTAACTCGCCAGACTACGCAATTTTGTCAATCCGCGATGCATCAAGTTGCGTACAGACTGATAATTCATATTCATAATCTCGCAGATATCCTCGTATTTCTTTTCTTCTATATAATATAATGTAAGCGCTTCACGTTGGCGGGGAGATAATTGGTCGAGCAGACGTCTAACCAATGAAAATTCATTCTTGCGTTGCTCTTCTTCCATATAATCATCTTCTACATCTGTAGGAGTGGATATGCTAACTTCTTCTACTGCCGTATCAGACATATACATACGTCTGCGAAGTTCATCACACAACTTATTCTTTAAGGAGATGAATAAATAAGATCTCAAATTATCGATTGTTCCTAATTCATCTTTCTTTGTATAGAGTTTCACGAAGATGTCATGAATACAATCTTTCAGTAACTCTTTATCAATGGTCAACTTCAATCCGTAATTAAAAAGGACGTTGATGTGCAAGTTATACAGCTGTGAAAAAGCTGCCATGTTTCCCGCTTGAAAAGAAGCGAGTAAAGTGTCGGTTGAATTATTAGTCTGTTCCATCATAGCATTAATTCGATTGATTTGATGTTGCAAAACTAAGCAGTATCGACCGCAACGTTAGGTAAAATCTGGTTTGTGGATTGAAAAAACAAGTATCATGTTTTATAACACTCTTTTACTAGAAATTACCAATAAAAAGCAAAAATCCCGCTGAATGGTCTTCAACGGGATTCTCTGCTTTATAACTTATGGAACCAATAAATACCTTCTTTCTTATCTGGCACCTTTAGTTTGTATAAACCATTTATTTTCAGCGATTTAGTTATCGTTTCAATCTTTCCGGAAGCAGGATGAATGTACTTTAATACATATTTTCCGGACGATAATTGAACAGGAATTTCTGTTCCGGACTTGGAATAAATGATACTTCCAATATCAGATTTTACCATTTTCTTGTACTCATCCGTATTTGTTTCTTCCACTTCCATTGCTGCTGCATCCTTCAGGAACGCTTTATCTGTGCACGGAATTACAGGACATGAACCTCCTGCCATAAACACAGCCCATCCCATAGCCGGATAATTCTGTGCGTAGAATGTCACTGCCTTTTGAGGAAATTTCTGACGATACTCATTGACAGCTTTATATGCTTCTGTGAAAGTCACCTTTCCTACTTTCATCTTACGCATGTGCTGACGTGGTGCCATATTTTTTCCACCTTCTGGCGCAAAGATTCCATCTGTTTTATAATGCCAGTACCGGATATCAATAATATCTACTACGGCAGCGCGTTTAGGATCTGCAAGGATTGCATCCTGTACGTCTTTCGTTGTACTCAATGCCACTTTCGCTTTCTTCCCGGTTTCAGTTTCCCATTCAGCTATCACGTCCAACCAAAATTGTACGAAGTGCAACGGGCCTGTAAATTCGGCACTTGTCAACTGAATAACATTCGAATTGTCTGCGAAGTTATTCAGGCACTGGCGGATATATTGTCTGTGCAGTTCACGACGGACAGGATGACTGATATCATAGAACATATCCGCTACAAAGATTCGTTTGTCTCCGGCAAATGGAGCAGGTTCAGGAAATCCGGTCTGATTGATGTTATTGCTGCTTCTCCATGGAGAATCTACCCAATGCGCACCGGCTTCCAATATATTGTGCTGGAAATAGTTTTCATGGAACAACAGCAGTCCGTCCTTATTTCCTTTTTCTGCAAATTCTTTTAAGCGGCTCCAGTACCATGCATTAGGGCGCTTCAAATCATATTTGCTCAATCCTTCCCATGCTGTCCCCTGACCGCTACGACCGAATGGCTGTTCATAGAAAGGTCCCCATACATCACCATCCCGACGGCGAACCCGTTCGTGGTCATCCCGGCGACGATCGTACCAAAGACCATAATTCTGATCGAAAACAAGAATGTTTTTCTGTTTCATAAAGTCGACTACAGAATCAATGCGGTCGGTTAATCCCAATCCCTCGCGTCCCGGCACAAAGCGGGTGATGGCCGGACTTGCCTTTTTTAGATAATTGGTTTTGAGCTTTCCGTTCCACCAAGGGGTGGTATGACTGCCTCCAACCAATAGAGCACCGTTCATCTGAATACGTCCATTGGTTACAGTTACTTCCGGTTGGGTTAATAATTTAGCAGCAGCAGCAGAAGAAGAAGAAGAAGAAGAATTTGCAAGCGCAGCGCTCTTTTTCTCTTTAATATCATCGATTGATTTTACTCCGGTTGATGCCACCGAAGGAGCAAACTTATTATCACCGATCCAATGTTCCAACGTCAACCGTGGTTTATATGCCTCTTTAGCGAGTTCCATAGCTACTTCCACTGTAGGACTACTGGTTGCACTTGTATTTCTAGGAAGAATACGTGCACGTTCTGCACATTCTTTATTCAACCGTTCTCCCAATTGAGCATAAAAAATACTGCGAGGTTGTACATGATTGTTGGACTGTGCCCATTCACCGTCACCGGAGAATTGTGCCCAACAACCGTATGCACGGTTCATCGCATCTTTTGCCGGGGCATAACATTCGATTTCCGCTGCGGTACATTGCCAAAACAAGCTGTTTGCCGTATTCCAACCGGCTCCGTTTTTATCTTGTCCCAAATTCTTGAAAGTCAGGTTATGACCGTCGATATTTACTACGTCAAACAATAGTCCGCATGCCCAGGCATCAATAGAGCCACTGAATCCCAAAGATTCGTACGAATCACATTGTACAAAAGCATTGGGACCGGCTGCGCAATATCCGGCAGCAAAGTCATGAATACCCTGTTCCGAATAGCAGCGTTGAAATAAAGTTTGTTGTCCCAGCGTATGGAAAGTGCAACGACGCATCCCTCCGATTTCTGAAACGGGTTCTTTCGAGATACAGTCTTCAACGGTAATTTTGGAACCTGTACGCTGAACAATTACAGCACTTCCTGCAAAATGCTTGAAATTGACCAGTCTCACCCAACAGTTTTCCGCATCTTCAATGGAGATACCTGTCCAGCAATGATCCTCGTCTTTAGGATAACGCTTGTCGTAATCAGAAATCAGTGTCATATTTTCTACGCCACAATCGTGAATACGTCCGTTCCATTGATAAGTCAACAGGGAAGAAGTTCCATAGTTGGCATCCAAAGCTACGGTCAGCGGAGCATCCAGTGTTACTTGGTTGCCGTTTACTTCGCAGACTGTTCTGTCCCAAGTCAGATCCATGTCACCTTCTTTCCATCCCAAAGCACTGATACCTCCTCCAAAAATATCACAACCCAAAGAGGCAATCCATTCTTTGCCGGAAGGACGGGTAACCATGACACGGTCTCCTTTTTTCAGAGAAACACCCGAAGCGACTTCCAATGTTCTCGCGTTTACCGGAACATAGTGGGAAAGCACCTTCAATGTGTCTTGCACATTCAGGTCGTCCATTCCTTCCATGTAGATAAGCGCACCTCTGTCCACGCCCTTTTTCAGCAGTATTGTTTTTTCTTTATCCGTACCCCGCAATACAATTCCGGATGCGGAGATACGAATACTGCCGGACAGGGAAAACTCTCCCTGATCGAGTAATACGGCTCCCCGAAAACCGGAAGCGTCAGGAGCCAGCGAAGCTACATAATCAATGGCACGTTGAATACGCGCAGTATTATCTCCGGCTTTCCAGGGTACAAATACCACATTACGGACAGAAGGAATATCCTGTTCGGAGGATTTATATCCGCATGTAGAGAAATCGAGAATCCGGTTTCCCCGATCATCATTCAGGTAAGTGATCTGGTCATTCTTAACCTGTAAAGCAAAGGTTTGCGCATAACTTTGCACAAACCCAATGCTCAATAATCCTAAAAGGATCGTTCTTACTTGTATTTTCATTACAATAAACTTTAATCTCTTTTCATCCGGTTACAACAGACTTTTCCGTTTAGACAATGTATCGTAATTGTTCTTCAAGTCTGTCCAGTCCACTTTCTTTCTGGTGTCTATACCATTGATGTATTTTTCAATATTGGTATATCCGTCACCGTTGCAGTCCATGTTGGCGTCAGCCGGGTCGTTCGGATTCAATCCGCTGGCAATTTCCCAAGCATCCGGCATACCGTCGCCGTCCGAGTCTACTACCGCTTCACCTTTATATTCGGGCAGGCCGCCTACCTGACGAATATCTGTGATGATACCTTGCTTGTAAGAATCGGCCGGTAACCGTCTCTTCACGTAAGGAGAGACAAACTCCGGTGCATCTTTCGCATAAATGGCCTTTCCTGTTTGTACGGTCTTAATGACACGTGCATCTACTGCGTCACGTTTCGGAAAATTAGCTCCTACATTATCTAATACAAAGGTATAAGCTTTTTTGGTATCCATTACAGTTACCGGTGGCATTTTGAAAGCCTCGTCCGATTTAATTAGCGGCAAAAACTTTGTGGCGTCCACCTCTTCTTTAAGTTGTACGCCTCCGTCCCAGTTATCTTTTGTAACTTTAGCATTGCCATGGATAATATTTCCGTTTACGTATGCTTTTCCGAATGAAAGCGGTCTGTTCTTGTCACGTCCCGCTTCCGGTTTGAGAATACGATAAGAAATCGGTTTACCTATCGGAGTGATCGGACCGGGTTTGAAATAGTTGTTTATCATATTGTAGAAACTGTTGTGATCGCCTCCGTCTACGGAGCGGTTCCACCAGTTGAAAACAACATTATTGACGAAGTTAAAGTCGCCGTCCATACCTACCGAACTATTCCGGCTGATGTTGGAAGCAAAAAGATTACGGCAGAACATACTGTTATGCCCACCGATGGTTGCACCGAAAGCATGATTGTAGGTATCCAATGCTTCAGAGAAAATAGAATTCTGGATGGTAATGTTTACCGTCGGAAGTTTCAGCCCGTGTCCGTCTGCCCCTCTGTTGTATACATGACGGTAGATAGACATATTTTCATCCAATCCCCAACTGGCGGAGCAATGGTCAATCATGATATTTCCAACCGCATTCCCTCCTACTGCATCATCACGGAAAGCTACGTCCTGCGCACCGCGGCGGAAGCGCATGTGGCGAATCACGACATCGTGTGTATCGATCAGGAAAGATTGTCCGGTGACGCAGATACCATCTCCGGGAGCTGTTTGTCCGGCAATCGTTACATAAGGGGCACGTACGCTAATCGGGCTTTTCAACCGAATCACTCCCGCTACATTGAATACAATAATACGTGCACCTCCCGTTTCGCAGGCTTCGCGTAATGTTCCGGGGCCGGAATCTTCCAGCGAAGTGACTACGATCACTTTACCGCCACGACCACCGGGAGTATACATACCTCCGCCTTCCGCGCCGGGGAAAGCCGGGATATTACTTTTTATCAAATCTTCGGGTTTGGAGGCCCAAGGCTTATAGGGACGACCTTTCTTTGCTTCTTCTAACACTGTCGGCAAAGCTTTTTCCCATGCCGCATCCGATTTCCGTTCAAACTCCGCTTCTTGTTTTGCTCCTCTTGCTTTTACCGAGTCCGGAATTACAGGATACTGGGCTGCCACAGGTAGTACACAGGCAACCAGCATCCACGCTGATAATACTTTCTTAATGTTGTTCATTCTTTCGAATCTTAATTAGGTTTCTAAAAGGACGATTAAGAAAGCATTTTGTAATCGGTTATCTCTCTCCTTTCCGCCATTCATTCATATATTCGCGAGGGGACTGATTATATTTTTTCCGGAAACACTTGCTATAATATCCCGAATCCTTGAATCCGACAGCAAAAGCAATTTCGGAAACACTTAAATCCGTATTTTTAATCAGCTCGATAGATTTATTCAAACGAATCTCTTTTACCAGGTCAACGGGTGCCAGGCCGGTAAGACTCTTCAGTTTCTTGAAGAATGCCGAACGGCTCAATCCGATACCGGATGCTATGGTGTCAATGTTAAAGTCACTGTCGTCCATATTTTCTTCAATGACCTGATGTATCTTTTCGAGGAACTGTACGTCTTTCTTTACCAAAAATTGTTCGTAGCTGTCTTCTTCGGTCGTTGTCTGGTTTTCCATTTGCTGACGGATTCGTTCACGGAACAGTTTCCGTTCGGCAAGCAACTGGTCGATACGTGCCAATAGATATTCCTTACTGAAAGGTTTGGTAATGTAGGCGTTCGCCCCTAAAGTGATCGCTTTGGTCTTGGCGCCTTCATCATTCTTCGCAGTCAGGATAATGACAGGGATATGACTGATTTGGAAATCTTTGCGGATGGATTGCAACATTTCAAGCCCATCCATTTCGGGCATCATCTGATCGGTCACCACAATATCCGGATGATACAGATGTACTTTCTTCAAACCTTCCACTCCGTTATTGGCAATATGGATATTGAACTTGTCTTCCAGCTGAAGCTTTATCAACTGGCAAAGGTCTTTGTTATCTTCCACCAACAGAAGGGTCGGTAATGAAGCGTCGATTTCCGGTTCTTCTTCCTCCGTACCGTCTTCGGATATGGCATTTGCAACAGGATCTTGTTCTACCGCAATAGGGGCTGTCTCCGTATCTCCCACATAGAAATCTACTTCCGACGGGCGGTAATGCTCCTTATCCATCAGGAGTTCCACAATAAACACCGCTCCTTGTCCTTCGGGACTTTCGGCACGAATCTGTCCGTGATGCAGATTGACGATCTCTTTTGAAAGTGCCAATCCGATACCCGTGCCCTGATAATAGGAGTTTTTCGCGTTCTCTCCTTGCGAGAAGCGTTCGAAAATCTCGGTCAGTTTATTTTGTGGAATACCTACTCCGTTATCTTCCACCCGTACATAACAACGTTTACCGTCGTCTGTCAATCCGGTAGTTATATAAATACTTCCTCCGGAATGAGTGAATTTGAATGCGTTGGATATGATGTTGCGGATAACAATGCTCATTTTTTCCTTGTCCGCCCATACCATAATCGGTTCATCCGGCAACTGGAAAGTAAAACTGATCTCGTTTTCTTCGGAAAGTACCCGGAATTCTTTCTGGAAAGAAGCTATCATCTCATTAAAATCAATTAATGACACATGCAAACGCATCTTGCCGTTCTGAATCTTCCGGAAATCAAGGATCTGATTCACTAATTGCAGCATTTGATTGGTGTTCTTCTCCATCAGATCCACATATTGCAATCCTTTCGGAGAGAGCTTTTCGCGTTCTCTTAGTTCCTGTATCGGACCTTTTATCAATGTCAAAGGAGTGCGCAATTCATGGGAGATATTGGTAAAGAACTTGATTTTCATCTCCGATACCTTCTGCTCGATATAAATATCATTCTTCATTTTGAGCATGAAGAAAGCCAGGCGCAGGCTGAAATAGAGAGCTGCCAAACCTAGAATTACATAAATAAGGGTTGCCCACCAGCTCAACCACCACGGTGGAAGGATAGTGATGGCCAGTGTACAGTTGGAAACCAGCTCCGGATTGGCTTCATCTACGGTTTCTACACGGAATGTATAGTCTCCGGGAGGTACGTTGGTATAAGAAGCGATACGGTTCTTTCCGTTATAATGCCATTCTTTTTCATATCCTTCGAGTATATATCGGTAAGATACCCGGTTCTGATTATAGAAATTCAATGCGGCAAATTCAATCGTGAACATGGATTGATTGTAGTTCAGCCGGATTGCTTTGGCGTATGTGATGGATTCTTTCAGAATCGGACATTCGCGGAAACTACGCAGATCGCGGTTGGAAACTTTAAAGTCAACAATACGTGTATCGTAGTTCGTATGCAATGTTTCCAGTTTGTCGGGAGAGAATGTCAGGATTCCCTGCCGGGTACCAATCCACAAATCTCCATTCAAGGTACGGAGGGCACTACCCTCTTCCAGTTCTACGTTCAGGAAACCGTCGTATTTGTCGTAGTTACGAAACTGTTCGGTAGCTTTATTGAAGCAAGACAAGCCAATTTCCGTTGTAAACCACAAGTTACCGT
>OHJA01001066.1_pt1 | contig 11707 bp, 9 predicted proteins | sample 1568441 | NCBI WGS metagenome assembly OHJA01 (sample SAMEA3879500, study PRJEB24766) | human gut metagenome | biome: human-associated habitat; feature: feces | place: USA | collected 1985/1987 | reverse complement strand
ACTCAATTCTATCACTATATCTTTCCGCATTTCACTTTTTTGTAGTAACTTTGCATCGAAAACCGTAACGATATGAAGGCAGAATACAAACCATTCGTAGACGCTCTTATCGAGCTTTGCATCAAAGAGGACATCGGCGACGGCGACCACACGTCGCTCTCGTGCATCCCCTCCGACGAACATGGCCGCATGCGCCTGCTGTGCAAGCAGGAGGGAATCATCGCCGGCATTGAGATCGCGCAGGTCGTTTTCCATCGCCTCGACCCCGACATGGAATTCGAGCAGGTACTCCGCGACGGCGACCGCGTAAAGCCCGGCGACGTGGCGTTCTACGTTTCGGGACGCCTGCGCTCGCTGCTGCAGGCCGAACGCATCATCCTCAACATCATGCAGCGCATGAGCGGCGTGGCTACGCAGACCGCCGTTTACGTCGACCGCCTCGCAGGGCTGCACACCAGGGTGCTCGACACGCGCAAGACCACACCCGGCATGCGCGTGCTGGACAAGATGGCCGTGAAGATCGGCGGCGGCGAGAACCACCGCATGGGGCTTTTCGACATGATCCTGCTGAAAGACAACCACATCGACTTTGCGGGCGGCATCCGCAAAGCCATCCACGGCGCCCGCGAATACCTCCGGGCCAAGGGCAAGGATATTCCCATCGAGTGCGAAGTGCGCTCGCTGGAGGACATCGACGAAGTATTCGCCGCGGGCGGTGTCGACCGCATCATGTTCGACAATTTCACGCCTGCGATGACCCGCGAGGCCGTGAAGAAGGTCGCAGGCCGCTGCGAGACCGAATCGAGTGGCGGCATCACGCTCTCGACGATGCGCGACTACGCCGAATGCGGCGTCGACTTCATCTCGGTCGGTGCCCTGACGCACCAGATCAAGTCGCTCGACATGTCGCTCAAGGCCTGCGAATAACCCAGACGCCCTGTCGTCACCGAATCATACGGACAACGGTTAATTCATGAAACGCCTGCTCCATACCCCGCTGGCCCTGTTACTGCGGCGCATTGTACTGCTCTATGCGGTACTGATGCTCTGCCGCGTGGTCTTTTATCTCTACAACGCGCAGTTGCTGGGGACGATCGGCCGGGGTGAGCTGTGGCAGCTGCTCGCCGGCTCACTCAAATTCGACACGGTATCGGTCATCTATGCCAACGGGGTATTCATCCTGCTGGCGTTGCTGCCTCTGCATGTGCGCGAACGCGGCTGGTACCGCAAACTGATGTACTGGTACTACGTGGCGGTAAATGCCGTGCTGGTCGTGGCGGTCAACATGTCCGACTGCGTCTATTTCCGTTACACGCAGAAACGCTTCACGGCCGACGAGGTATTCTTCGCCGACAACAGCAATTCGGTACAGCTCGTCGGTAAGTTCATGGCCGAAAACTGGTACCTGGTACTCGTCGCCGCAGCCCTCGTGGCGCTGCTGGCATGGGGTTACGGCTGCAAGGTGCGCGAGGAGAGTCTGCTGAGCCGCGGCTGGGCCTATTATGTCGGAAGCACGGTGATCTTCGCCACAGGCGCAGGGCTCTCGATCGCAGGCATGCGCGGCGGCATGACCCGCATGACACGGCCGATCACCCTTTCGAACGCCACCCTCTATACCGACGACAGCGGCAAGGCGAACCTCATCCTGAGCAACCCGTTCTGCATCCTGCGGACGATCGGCAACGCGGGAAGCATCAATTACAAAAAATATTTCACCCCCGAAGAGCTGCCGCAGCATTTCACGCCCGTGCACCAGCCCGCAGACAGTGCGGCGGTGAACCTGGCAGGGCGCAACGTCATGGTCTTCATCATGGAGAGCATGTCGGCCGAGCATTCGGCCTATCTGATGCCGGAGGTTTATGCCGGCCGGGAAACCAAGGGCTTCACGCCGTTCCTCGACTCGCTGATGCGCGGCGGCCTCTGTTTCAAACGCATGTATGCCAACGGCACGCGCTCGATACAGGCCATGCCCTCGGTGCTGGGAAGCATCCCTTCGTTCCGGACGCCGTTCGTACTGATGCCGCAATCGCTCGGTGAAAGCCGGCAGTTACCGGCCATACTCCGCGGGAGGGGGTATTCGACGGCATTCTTCTGCGGGTCGGAACACGGCTCGATGGGATTCGGGGCATACGCCCGCTCGGCAGGCGTCGAACGGCTCGTCAGCCGCGAAGACTACGAAGACAGGCACGGCAAGGGTGATTTCGACGGTTACTGGGGCATTTGGGACGAACCGTTCCTGCAATTCACCGGCGAGGAGCTCTCCCGGACACCAGAGCCTTTTTTCGCCGCGCTGTTCACCCTCTCGTCACACCACCCGTTCGTCGTCCCGGCACAATACGAGGACAAACTCCCGGCCGGTTACACGAAACTGCAAAAGGGCGTAGCCTATGTCGACAATGCCTTCCGGCTCTTCTTCGAGCGCTTCGGAAGCGAAGAATGGTTCCGCCGCACGGTATTCGTATTCGTAGCCGACCATGTGTCCTCCGAAAAATTCGCCGCCGAAACCCGCAGCTATCCGGGCAACTACCATATCATCAGCTTCATGTATACCCCCGACGGCGCCTTGCGGGGCCAGGTCGGAGAGGTCGTGCAGCAGCTCGACATCATGCCCACGCTCCTGGGTCTGCTGGGCAATACGGAGTCCTATTTCGCATTCGGCCGCGACGTGCTGAACGAACCGCAGCGACAGCAGTGGTCGGTGAGCTGGGACGGGGCGTTCCAGGCCGTGACGAACGACGGTACGATCCGCTTCGACGACGCGCAGGACAAACCGGAAGCGTCGGGCGCAGGGGACTCCCTCCTGCAGGATTTCCGCGCCCTTGTCCAGCAATACTATTCCCACGCAGAAAAAAAGAGTTACATCGTCCATGATTGAATTCAAACCCGTGCGCCTCGAGGATAAACAGACCATCGAGCGCTATACCATGCCTTCGGGCATCTACAACTGCGACCTCGCATTCGCCAACATGTACTGCTGGCAGGCGATGTACCACAGTGCCTGGGCCGTGATCGACGGCTTCCTGGTGATCCGCTTCCAGATCGGGGGCGGGGAGAAGATCGGGTACATGCAACCCGTCGGCGAAGGGGATTTCGCCCGGATCATCCCCGCCCTGCGCGAAGATGCCCATGCGCACGGACAGCGGCTGCGCATCATCGGGCTTACGGACGAGGGGCGCGAGATGGTTCGCAACATGCACACCGGGCTGTTCGCGTTCGAATCCGACCGCGGGATAGAAGATTACGTTTACAACGCCGACGACCTGCGCAACCTCACGGGACGCAGGTACCAGCCCAAACGCAACCATATCAACCGTTTCATGGCGGAATACCCCGATTTCCGGTACGAGCAACTCACGCGCGAGCGGTTCGGGGAGTGCATGCAGCTCGAACGCGAATGGCGCCGGGCCCACGAAGGGCACACCTCGGAACTGTGCGCCGAACAGCGGGCCATGCAGCGGGCTTTCGAACATTTCGAAGAACTGGGGCTGATCGGCGGTTGCATCTACGTCGGCGACCGCCTCGCGGCCTTCACCTACGGCTCGGCGGTCAACAACCACACCTTCGACACCCATGTAGAGAAAGCCGACACGGAGTTCGACGGCGCTTTCACGATCATCAACAAACTCTTCGCACAGCACCTTCCCGCGCGTTTCTCGATGATAAACCGCGAGGAAGACCTCGGGATCGACGGGTTGCGCCAGTCGAAGCTCTCCTACCACCCCGCCGTCATCCAGCACAAATATGCGGCCATCCACCTGCACCCGGACGAAATCGCCTGCAAGGAACTTTGGACGGCGGCATTCGGCGACGACGAACAATTCGTCGACTCGTTCCTGATGCGCTATTACAGCCGCCGCAGGATGCTGACGGCCGAATGCGAAGGGCGTACGGCGGCCATGCTCCACATGCTGCCGTTCGAGAGCGAGCTGGGACGGTCGACCTACATCTACGGCGTAGCGACAGCGCCCGAATTCCGCCGCAGGGGACTGGCCGGCAAGCTGATACGCGAAGCGATGCGGCTCATCGGCGAGCAGGGCGACGAGGCGGCCTTCCTGATCCCGAGCGAGGAGTGGCTGCACGGGTTCTATGCAAAATACGGCTTCGAAGGCGCCGTCCCGGTGACATTCTCATCGCAAGACGGCTTCGATTTCGGGACGGGCGACGCCTCGAAAGACAGGGCCATGGTCTGGCGGCGAGCCCCCGGGGCTCCGCTGCCCGAGGCACTGCACTGCACTTACGCCAAGAGGTAGTACCGCCCTGCTGCGCCGCAACGCAAGGTGCGATATCGCACCCACGACAAGAAAGCCGCAGACTTTACAGTCTGCGGCTTTCCGTTTTGCATATCGTCACTTAAAGTCGTCAGTATATGGTTCCGCCGTTCACTTCGGTCGTAGTCCAGGGAACCTCCTTCACCGAAGAGATGACAGCCTCCTGGCCGATGACCGTCAACGTAATTTCGTATTCCACGCCAGCCAGCAGCGACGGCATGGTATCAGCCGTAATGCTTGTTGTGAATTCTTCGCCGTCGATCGTGCAGGTCACGGCAAGGGTAGGCTTAGCGGCCATAGGCACGACAAGCGCCTTTTCGCCGGCGGCCAGGGTAAGCGTCCCCGTCGCCGTGCCGGCCGGATCCACCGTGCCGGCTACCATATCGAGCGTGCCGGTCGCATGGATTCCACCGGTAATCTGCACCTGAGTAAGGTTGGCAGCACCCGTGTATCCACTGCCGGCCGTTGCCAGGAAAGAGAGTTTGGAATAGGCGTGCTTCATCTCGACGGCGACAGCTCCCGCATTGGCAGCATTGACAGGCTGGGGCTGGTAGATCAAATCCTGTGCGGCCGCATCCTTTTGCGCCGTCAGCGTATATTCGGCACCACTGGCAGAAGTAGTCACGGCCAAAGCCGAAGGCGCCCACGCAACCAGCGTACCGCCCTTGCGATCCACCAAGATGGGATCGCCATCGACAGTCCATGCATCGGCACTAAATTTCACCAGTTTCGTTGCAGCAGTAACGCCGGGAATAAAAACATTGAAATCGGCTGCATACGGTTTCACCTCGGCACGCGTAACGACATCGAGTGCCGTCACACCTACGAACTGTACAGGCGCGATTTCAGGCTGGGGGGGGGTAACTTCGTCCTGTTTATCGCAAGAACAGAAAACGGCCGAAGCCATGGCTGCAGCAGCTGCCGCATAGTAAAAAAGTTTCATTTAGATAGTTTATTAAATTGTTATACATTTTTTGGACGGCCTGCAACCCGCTCAAACGAATTCAACCGACAGCCCCAATTATCCTCTCTTACAGAACGTAATTATTCATATTACACCAAATTGTTCACACTTCGTCACACAATTTCGTTCATTAATGATATTCAAAGTTAAATAAAAACCGCATCATTGCACCATATGAACCGAATAAGCCTACACAAAAAGCATTTTTGTATACCTATTCGGGCTTTCATATATAACCCATGGGCGTATCTGTATACAAGCATCCTGAAAATCGACATCAGAGAAGCCCGAACCCGGCAAAATGCCGGACATGCATTGCTCGAAGCAGGCCGCAGAAAAACCGCCGCCCTCCCCCAACGGCGAAGGCCGGAAAAAGGCAAGGCACTAAAAAACCCGAAGTTTTCACTTCGGGTTTTGCGGGGGGGGGCCGGAGGCGGACAACGTCCGGGGCAGGCGATTCGGGGCTATTTCCGTGCGATACGCCGCAGGAAGCACTCGATCGTATTCTCCATCAGGCAACAGATCGTCATCGGCCCCACGCCGCCTGGAACAGGGGTGATGACCGACGCCTTGGGCTCGATGGCGGCGAAATCGACGTCACCGCACAGCTTGCCGGTTTCGGGATCGCGGTTGACCCCCACGTCGATCACCACGGCACCGTCACGCACCATATCCGCCGTTACGAACTTCGGGCGGCCGATCGCCACGACCAGGATGTCGGCGCGGCGCGTCACCTCGCCCAGGTTACGCGTACGGCTGTGCGCCATGGTCACGATGGCATTGGCATCCAACAGCAATTTCGAGACGGGAAGCCCGACGATATTGCTGCGGCCGATCACCACGGCCTCCTTGCCGGCGATCTCCACGCCCGCAGCCCGCAGCATCTTGAGGATACCTTTCGGCGTACAGGGCAGCGTACAGGGCTGTTTCTGCCACAAAGCCGCCACATTGAGGGGATGGAAGCCGTCGACATCCTTCCCCTTGTCGATCGCGGCGATCACCTTGTCCTCGTCGATATGCTTGGGCAGGGGCAGCTGCACCAGGATTCCGTCGACGCCTTCGTCGGCATTCAGGTCGGCGATGATGCCGAGCAACTCGGCCTCGCAGACCGACTCCGGCTTGCGGATCGTCGTATTGCGGATGCCGACTTCGGCCGAGGCCTTGGCCTTGCCCGTCACATAGGAGACGCTGCCCGGGTCTTCGCCCACGAGGATTACGACCAGATGCGGCACGCGTCCGTATTTCGCGCCGAAAGTAGCCACTTCGGCGGCCATTTCGGCCTTGAGTTTTGCTGAGAGTTCTTTTCCGCTGATAACCATACCTTATATATAACTATTTTTCAAATGCCCAATGTCCGATGTCGGTGCGGTGGAAGAGGTTGTCGCATCCGATGCGTGCGACATCCCGCAGCGCATTGGCGCGTGCCTCGGCCAGCGTGGCCCCTTTGCCCACGACGAACAGCACGCGGCCGCCCGAGGTGAGGATGCGGCTGCCGTCGGTCTTCGTCCCCATGTGGTAAAGGGCGCCTTCCACCCGGTCGAGCCCCTTGATCTCGCAGCCCTTTTCATAGTCTCCGGGATAGCCTTTCGATGCGAGCACGATGCCGAGCGTGGCGAAATCGTGCCATACGAGCTGCGTATCGCCGCCGTCGGCCACAGCGCAGAAGATATCCACGATGTCGCTTTTCAGGCGCGGCAGCACGACTTCGGTTTCGGGGTCGCCGAAACGGGCGTTGAATTCGATGACCTTGATCCCCTGCGGGGTCTTCATCAGGCCGCCGTAAAGCACGCCTTCGAACGGGCAGCCCTCGGCGACCATCGCGTCGGCGGTCGGTTGCAACACCTTCTCGAGCGCATAGCGTTCGTCCTCGGCCGAGATGAACGGCAGGGGCGAATATGCACCCATACCGCCCGTATTGGGCCCCTTGTCGCCGTCAAATGCCCGCTTGTGATCCTGCGCCAGCACCATCGGCCATACCTTATGCCCGGAGACGAAGCACATGAACGAAAATTCAGGCCCCGTGAGGAAATCCTCGACGACGACCTTGCCCGCGCCGAATTTGTCGTCGAGCAACATGTCCTTCAGGGCGGCGTCGGCCTCCTCCATCGTCTCGGCGATCACCACGCCCTTGCCCGCGGCCAGCCCGTCGTATTTCAGCACGGCAGGCAGCGGACGCGAAGCGACATAGTCCATCGCCGCGGCATAATCGGTGAAGGCCCGGTAACCGGCCGTCGGAATGGCGTATTTGGCCATCAGGTCTTTGGCGAACTCCTTGCTCGACTCGATACGCGCGGCAGCCTTCGTAGGGCCGAAAGCCCGCAGCCCGGCGGCCTTGAACGCATCGACCACACCCGCCGCCAACGCCACCTCGGGGCCGACGACCGTAAGGCCGATCCCGTTCTGCGCCGCAAAATCGCGCAGCCGCTCCACCTCCGTCTCGCGGATAGCCACGCACTCGGCCTGCGCCGCAATACCCGCATTGCCGGGGGCGCAAAATATCTTCTCCACCTGGGGCGAGCGCGACAGCGCATCCACAATTGCATGTTCACGGCCACCGCCGCCAATAACCAAAACTTTCATACGAATACGAATTAACAGTTTCCACCGCCGTTATGCCGCCGGACGATGTATGCACGGCCTACTGCCGACCACAAGTCCGGCACTCTCCCCAAGCCCCTCCCTCGGGAGAGGCTTGTCGCAGCGGCAAAAGTTTTTATTTATACCGTCCGATTTCCGATCGCCACGGAAGCGGATTTCACCTTGGCGAAGTCCGGTTCGGGCGGGGCACAGCATCCTGTTTCCCGCCCGAAGCGGGCACGGCGAGACGAAAGGTGCCGCGATAATCGAAAATCAATGTTTGAAATGGCGCTCGCCCGTGAATACCATGGCGATGCCCTTCTCGTCGGCCTTCCGGATCGAGTCCTCGTCACGTACCGAACCACCCGGCTGCACGATGGCCGTCACGCCGTATTCGGCAGCCAGCGTCACGCAGTCGTCAAAGGGGAAGAAGCCGTCCGAAGCCAGCACCAGTCCTTCGGTAACGCCGGCGGCATGCGCCTGCCGGAGTGCGATCTCGGCCGAGCCGATGCGGTTCATCTGCCCGGCGCCCACGCCCAGCGTACGGCCGTCCCTGACGGCGACGATGGCGTTCGACTTGACGTGCTTGACGATATGCCAGCCGAAATTCAGGTCGTCCATCTGTGCCGCGGCGGGTTTTGCCTTCGTCACGCACATATCGGCCGTGACGGTTTTCGTCGCCACGTCGAGATCCTGCACCAGCAGGCCGCCGTTGACGCTGACATATTGCTTGGGGTCGACGGCCCCCTGCTGCATATCGACCTCCAGCAGCCGCAGGTTTTTCTTCGTGCAGAGCACTTCGAGCGCCCCTTCGTCGAATTTCGGCGCCATGATGATCTCGAGGAAGATCGGTTTCATCAACTCGGCCGCCTCGCGCGTTACGGTGCGGTTCGTGGCGACGATACCCCCGAAGATCGACACCTTGTCGGCCTCGTAAGCCTTCGTCCAGGCATCCACGACATCCTTGCCGACGGCAGCACCGCAGGGATTCATGTGTTTGAGCCCCACGCAGAACGGCTCATCGAACTCGCGGACGATGCACAGCGCGGCATTGGCATCCTGGATATTGTTGTACGACAACTCCTTGCCGTTGAGCTGACGGGCGAAAGCCAGCGAATAGGGAACCTTCGTCTGCTCGCGGTAGAACTTGGCCGACTGGTGGGGATTCTCCCCGTAGCGCAGCGACTGCACGAGGTCGAATTCGAGGAACAGCTTCTCGTTAAGCCCGGCCTGTGCACGCATATAGGCCGCGATCATCGCATCGTACTCGGCCGTATGGGTGTATGCCTTGGCGGAAAGTTTCAGGCGCGTAGTCTTTTCGGTATTGCCGGCAGTGCGGATCTCGTTCAAAATCAAGTCATAGTCCGCAGGGTCGCAGACCACCGTGACGTCGGCCCAGTTCTTGGCGGCCGAACGCAGCATCGAAGGGCCGCCGATGTCGATGTTCTCGATGGCGTCCTCCATCTTCACATCGGGTTTGGCAATGGTCTGGCGGAACGGGTAGAGGTTCACGCAGACCATGTCGATAAATTCGATATTGTTATCTTTCAGGGCTTTCAGGTGTTCGGGATCGTCGCGTCGCGCCAGCAGGCCGCCGTGCACGTTGGGGTGCAGGGTCTTGACGCGGCCGTCGCAGATCTCGGGAAAGCCCGTCACGTCGCTGATGTTGATTACTTCCACCCCGCTGTCGGCCAGCAGTTTCATCGTGCCGCCCGTGGCGATCACCTCCCAGCCCAGGGCACGCAAGCCCTTGGCGAAATCAACGACACCCGTTTTGTCGCTGACACTGATTAATGCACGCATATCGTTATTATTCCTTTAATAATTTATTAATCGTTTCTATATAAAGCGGATATTCCACCGCATGAATCCGGGCTTCCAGCTCGGCGATGTCGTCGCCGTCGTACCCGAACGCCCGCTGGGAGATGATCTTCCCGCCGTCGAGCGTCGCATCGACATAGTGGATCGTCACACCGAAGACCTTGACGCCGTATTCCAGCGCCTGTTCGATGGCATGCGCCCCGCGGAATGCCGGCAGCAGCAAAGGATGGATGTTGATGATCCGCCCGCCGTAAGCCCCCAGCAGCACGTCGCCGACGATGCGCATGTACCCCGCCAGGCAGACCAGCTCCACGCCGGCTTCGTCGAGCCGCCGCACGATCTCGCGTTCGTAGTCGGCCTTCGAAGCATACTCTTTCGGGGCGAATACGAATGCCTCGACCCCGTGCCCCGCAGCCCGCTGCACGACCCCGGCGCCGGGTTTGTCGCAGACCATCAGCACCACCCGGGCCGGGATCTCCCCCCGCTCGCAGGCCGTGGCGATGGCCTCGAAGTTCGTGCCGCTGCCGCTGGCAAAGACCGCAAGGCGTCGCACGGCCTTAGCGGATTACGACACCCTCGGTGTCCGTGACGCGTCCGATGACGGCCGCCTTCTCGCCCTGCTCCGCAAGGATGGCGATGGCTTTCTCCGCCTGCGACGCATCGAGGGCGATGACCATGCCGATGCCCATGTTGAAGATGTTGAACATCTCGCGGTGGGCCACCTTGCCGTATTTCTCGAGGAAGCGGAACACGGGCAGTATCTCCCAAGTGCCCTCCTCGATTTCGAGTCCCTGCCCTTCGTGCAGGATGCGGGGGATATTTTCGTCGAACCCTCCGCCCGTGATATGGCTGATGCCGTGTACGTCGCAGCTGCGGATCACTTCGAGCACCTGCTTCACGTAGATCTTCGTCGGGGTGAGCAGCACTTCGCCCAGCAGTTTGTTCGACAACTCGGGATAGACCTTGTGCAGATCCAGGCAGTTATCCGCAAGGATCTTACGCACGAGGCTGAAGCCGTTGGAGTGCACGCCGCTCGAGGCGATGCCCACCAGCACATCGCCGGCCCTGACCTTCGATCCGTCGATGAGCTTCGATTTCTCGACCACGCCGACCGTGAAACCGGCGATGTCGTACTCGCCCTCGGAGTACATGCCCGGCATTTCGGCCGTCTCGCCGCCGACCAGCGCACAACCCGCCTGACGGCAGCCGTCGGCAACGCCGCTCACGATGGCCTCGATCTTCTGGGGTTCGTTATGGCCTACGGCGACATAGTCGAGGAACACCAGCGGCTCGGCGCCCTGCGCCAGCACGTCGTTGACGCACATGGCCACGGCGTCGACGCCGATCGTATCGTGCTTGTCCATCTCGAACGCCAGCTTGAGCTTCGTGCCCACGCCGTCGGTACCGCTCACCAGCACCGGCTCCTTCACGTTCAGTGCCGAGAGGTCGAACATGCCTCCGAATGCACCGATATTGCCCATCACGCCCAGGCGCGAGGTCGATGCCACGTGTTTCTTGATGCGCCGCACCACTTCGTATCCGGCCTCGAGGTTCACACCGGCCTTCTCATAACTCTGTGCCATTATAATCTTCCTTTAACAGTCCTTAACATTTTACGTCTTTGTTCACCTCGTCGACCGACTGGTACAACGCCGTGGGATAGTGCCCCGTGAAGCAGGCCATGCACAAATCCTTGCGGTTCCCCGCCCTGAGCAGTGCCCCGGGCGACAGGAACGCCAGCGAATCGGCGCATATCTCCGCCCGGACACCGTCCACCTCCTTGCGCGCCGAGATCAGCTCGTCGCGGGTCGAGGTATCCACCCCGTAGAAGCAGGGGTGCGTCATCGGGGGACTGGCAATGCGCACGTGCACCTCGGTGGCCCCCGCCTCCTTGAGCATCGTGACAATGCGCCGCGAGGTCGTGCCGCGCACGATCGAGTCGTCGACCAGCACCACGCGCTTGCCCCTAACGATCGAACGCACGGCCGAAAGTTTCATCTTCACGCCCTTCTCGCGCATCGCCTGCGACGGCTGGATGAAGGTACGGCCGATGTAACGGTTCTTGACCAGCCCCATT
>OHJA01001061.1_pt1 | contig 11731 bp, 11 predicted proteins | sample 1568441 | NCBI WGS metagenome assembly OHJA01 (sample SAMEA3879500, study PRJEB24766) | human gut metagenome | biome: human-associated habitat; feature: feces | place: USA | collected 1985/1987 | reverse complement strand
GCGTCGCCGCGTCGTACTCGTGCACCGGCGTGGTCTGCACCACCGCCCGGAAACGATTGTTGCCCAGCGCGTACACCTTCCCGCAGCGGGTGCGAAGGTGTTTCAGTTCCTGCTGAGCCGGGAACTGAATCTGTTTCTGATTGGTTTCTTGGTTACTCATATGTTTCCTTTCTTTTTGTGCGCTCCTCTGGCGCACGTTTTTTCTATCGAACGGTACGAAAAAAGCCCCTCGCGCCGTGCGCGGGAGCTCCTCTGCCTCTTTCGACGATATGATTCTATCACACTTTTGCAGCGTGTGCATCCGCGTTTTTAGACAGGGCAGGGATGGTTGTGCTTTTCTCCTTGGAAGCACATGATTGCCCCGCTATCTACTGCACCGTTACGCGGATAGTTTCGCCTGCTGTTGCCAAGCACATACACAGGTGTTTCAGCTTCTGCCGAACCGAAAACTGAATCTATTCTCGATGGTTTTCTTTGTTACTCATACATTTCCTTTCTTTGTGTCTCTTTGGCGCACGCTTTTTTCTATCGGACGATACGAAAAAGCCCCTCGCGCCGTGCGCGGGAGCTTCTCTGCATCTTTCGACGATATGATTCTAACACACTTTTGTGCGGTTCGCATCCGCGTTTTTAGACAAGTCGGTGTCCTGATACAGATTTTATGATTTTCAAAGCTGCACAGCTCCGCAAATCAGTCATCCGCCTGATTGCCAAGTTCATCCGACCGTAACTTCAACCTTTTTACCGCTGAAAGCTACGCCGTATTTATAAACTGTCTTGACCCCCGCGGCGGTCAGTTCCGTTTCGTATTTCTTGTCGTTTATCTGCTGCAATGCGGTTTCTGACAACACTTTCAGCTTCTCATCACTGCAATTTTTCTCCGCTTTTAATTCGATGAGAATCCCCGGAAGTCCCTTTTTCGTGGGTTTCAGCTGAATATCATAACGCCCGTCGCCAGACTCTCGATTCGAGGTCACGAAAGCACCACCCAATAAAGCACACAGCCCCAGCATAAAGCCGTGATAGAAGTTCTCCCCTGCCGTGTCAAAACAGCTGACCGATTGGGTCAGAAGCGTCTGAATCTGCGCTTTCAATCGTGCGTTGTCGCCGGAGAAGATGGCCTCCTGAACAGCGATGGCCGTAGGCTGCGGAATCATATTCTCCAGCCGCTGCAAAATTTCCTTGTTATACACGAGAGAAATTTCCCGATTCGGCAAGGAAACCTCACACATAAAGTCTCCATTGAAGGATGGCGTCGTTTTCATTGCCTTCAAGTAGCCTGTCACCAGCAGAAAACTATAAATAGTAGCGGGATTGCTCTTGATTTGCGGATAAATCACGCCAGTATCAATGAAGGTGGTGAACGTCTCGCCCTTGACAAGCGCCGTCAGCCGATGATACGTCTCTTCGTCCGCCTGCGCAAGCACTTCGCCGATAATATCATTGCTGCCGGTAGAAACCCAGAAAGCTCGCGGCTCGCACTCATTGCTGAAATAGTTGACCACCGACCACGGGTTGAAAATTTCCGTCTTGCCAAAGCGGTAGCCGTCGTACCACTCACAAATCTCATCAAATTTGTCAGCCGCACCGTAATATTCTGCCATTGCCTTTACTTCATCCGCCGTAAAGCCGAAGTAGGCGCTGTACTTGTTGTCCAGCACGGAGTTGATGGACAGGTTGTTCATGCCGCTGAAAATGCTCTCCTTCGCCACCCGCAGAATGCCGGTAAGAAAGCCGAAAGACAAATGCTGATTATCCTTGAACCCGCCCGAAAACAGGTTTCTCATAAACTGGATGACCTTGTCGTAGTAGTCCTTCTGATATCCCTGCTGAATCGGCGTATCATACTCGTCGATGATGATGATGGGCGCAATGCCATAGTGCTGATGGAGCATTGCAGATAAATCCAGCAGCGCAGCGGTCAGCTCCACTTCGCTGACCTTGCCCTCAGCCAGCTTTTCATAGGTCTTTTTGCTGTACTCGTCGCATTGACCGCTGGTCAGCAGTTCTTTATGCCGCCGGGTTTCCTTTGCGAAAATATCTCGAATCGCTGCAAAAGTCTCCGCCCAAGTATCGAACTTGACATCCTTGAAAGTCAAGAAAATCACAGGGTACTTTCCCTGATAGTCCCGGTACTTCTGACCGCAGCTCCAAATCTTCTTGTCCCGGAAATAAACCGAAGTATCCTCGTCATTTTTTTCAAAAAAAGTGCGCAGCATATCCATATTCAGCGTTTTGCCGAATCGCCGGGGACGGGTGAACAGCGTCACCATCGGGCGCTCGTCAATGAAATCCTTAATCATCATCGTCTTGTCGATGTAGTAGTATTCCGACGATGCAAGGCAGTAGTTGGATACGCCGATAGGCAGCGGTCGCTTCGTCGCCCGCTCCGTTTTTCGGAATGCGCCCGTCTTAATCCGCTGATCCACTGGCTTCTGCGTATCTGCCGGAATCATCCAGCGTTTCCCCTGCTTTTCCGCACCGATGATTTTCCCATCTTTGCAGAGCGTCGCAACTCTCCGCTCCGTTATGTTCCAGCGCGCCGCCGCTTCTTTGATCGGAATCATTTCAGCCATACGGGACACCTCCGCGCATCACTTTACAAGTACATTATACCCGATTAAACGAACAATGTCAACGGATTTCGGAATAATGTCATTTCAAAGCAGCACGATACCATTTTCCTTGATAAACGTGTGCAAGCAGATTATTCGAACAGCTTTCTGTTAGAGTTAATGACATCATCCAGTTCATCCATGAACATACAGGCAATGATGCACTGATACCGCAAATACCGCGTCATCACTGCCGTACCGAACCCCGTCTGTTCCATAAACGCGGCGGACAGCAGCGGCGGCATATGCAAGCTGATTACAATGCGCGTAATCTGACGAATATCATACCGAAAGTTGTCATCGCTGCACATTCTGCTGATAGTTGCTTCACTAATTCCCGCCCGCAAGGACAGCTCCTTCTGCGTTCCGCAGCGGTCATGAATCAGCTGCACAAGGGCGGCGGAGGGGCGGCGCGGAAGCGTTTCGAGATACTCCGCATTTTTCTCATCCAGTGCTTCTTCGCTCAAATTCTCATCCAAATCCAAGGAGCAAATCAGCGTATGCACTATAAGTATTGTTGTTCTTGCTGCACTTTGCCTGACAGACATATCACACACCATACTTATTGTCTTTTCAAGTGTTTGCGAAAATTTGTTCTCTTTTCGTGAATCTTGCTGAATTTTGGCATATGTGGCATAGGCAATTTGACGATGTTTTGTTCGCATATTGTGTATAACTGATGCTGACAGGCTACTGTTAATGATTTTCACAAATTCAATTGCTAAATTTGCACATAGAAAAAGCGGCACACAGCCGAGTGGGTGTCGGTTGTGTGCCGTATGAACCGTAATAACATAGTCGATCTGATGGGTAAGGCATGATTAGTAAGATATAATAGATTTGCTTTTTTGACCAACTTTACCTACATTAGCGGTAAAATTCCGTACAATAGATTTCTAGTATAATTTCACTCTCCTTCGCTTTAAGGAGATACGCCGTTCCAACCGGACCATGACTAAGATATAATTTAAAGTAATTTTCCCTATCTTTTGTAACAACTTGTTCCACTAGTTTTGATTTTTCTTCAATCCCTTGGAATTGGCTCAATAGCTCGTTTTTGATTTCATCAAACAGCTTTTCAGGTTCATCAACCGCAGAAAAAGAAACATTTATACCTTGTAGAACATATTTGTTGTGTTGGAAAATGTACTTCAGCTCCATCGTTGCTTCATGCTTGAATATGTTTATGTTATATGTTTGAAAATAGTCAGTACTGCTGCTTACAAGATGTGTTTCACTCCTTTCATCAAGCATCTGACCAAGATTTCTTTTTGCCTCCTCAGGCGACATTCCAAAAGAGACTCCATCCAGCAATACAACTTTTTCTCTATAACCTCTATTGAAAAAAAAGCAAAGCAAAAGTGTCAATATAATAACAATAAACAACAATGTAGCTACACCAATTTTTTTCATTTTCCTTCTTCCTTTCATTCTTGCAAATGAAGAATTACAACAGAATCCGTCCTCATTCCTTCATTCAGTGGTTTATCAAAGCAACTATCTGTATGCCCTGCGTAATAAATCATATTGTTCGTCACCTTCGTAATAATCACTGAATGATGCAATGCGGTTCCAGCTTTAAAATATAACAAATCTCCTGCCTGAATTAAATTATTAGCAATTGCAACTTCAATCTCATCAGGTGATGTGATAATAATCTCCTTTCCTCCGCAATAATTTTCTTTTATATATTCATACTGGGGAGAAACAGTCTGCCACGCATCCGAAACATCCCAAGTGTAACGTCTATTATTACCAAGCCACGGTAACATAAAACCGCTGTTTTCTTTTTCAATTCGCCTTGAATGCCATTCGCTATCCATCGGAATACCGCCTGCATATAAACACTGCGAAGTAAAGTTTGCGCAATCCCCTGACCAATCGCTATAGGAATAGAATTCATCGTTTCTATCATCGTACCATTCTCTTGCATAGTCAACTGCCTTCTGTCGATTATAACGGCTTGCACCACCTCCGTTATCACACAGCGCTGTTGAAAAAAGAGCTGATGTCGGACTGCAACCGCTATTATCAATTTGTACATTCGGACTATTTAGGCAATACAAAAACAAATTGTTGGCAACGATTGTATCCGCATTAACAAACCGTCCCCACCCCGGATTATAGTACCGACTCCGCAGATAGTACAGCCCCGTTTCCTCATCAAACACATACCCACGATAGCGAAACGGCTGCACAGTCCCCAGCGTCTCCGCCATCGAACCGCTCTTCCCAATCGGCGCACCCCAAGCATCATACGCATAGCTAACAACGACATTCCCCGCCGCATCGAGAATTGCAATCACATCGCCCTGCAAGCTCTTGACATACGCATAGGGAACTCCGTTGTACACCACCACTGCCGGGCGATTCTGCGCGTCATAGAAGAAATGCAGCTCATCCGTGCCGGAAGTCATATGCACAACATTCTTGCCGTGCAGCGTGTACTTCGTCGCCACACCGTTGATCGTTTTCTGCACGCGCAAGCCGTTCTCGTTTGTAAACGAACCGTGCATCTGAGCCACAGCCGCAACGATTGACCACGATTGAAAGTAGAGCTATCCACCGCAGCTTCTTTCATGGAGGAAGTTGCGATGGACACTCTTAGATGAGTAGTTTTATTTCATGGTCGATGATAATCATGCAAAATGCGAACCGATACAATTAGCCGTGACTTTTCCAATAGCCGCACTTCAAGCCTGTCTTTTTTTAGATCAAACTCTGGAATATCGCCAGGGAATGCGAGCGGTTCCGGATAGCTACTCGTTTTCATCATGGAACCACAATACGGAAAATAGTGATTAGGAATTATAAATATACTGTTTACATGCAATACTCGTTGCTTTGTCCCATGCCGTATAAAATCCCATAACGGAACAACCACACATTTATACAAAAACAAGTACGCACATAGCGCAGCGAGTGCACCAAAGGTTAATTGAAAATGGACAAAATCAGCCGTTCCACTAAAGTAGTTTGCTCTGTATATTGTTCTGTAAATATATACGGCAAAAAAAGGAAAGCCCAGAAGAATACCGTGGATAACGCTTCTGCGAAGTCCCATTTTTCCTCTCCTTTCAATGTGGAGTCGAAATTATTCTGAAGAAATTTGCATCATACACCAATTTGTCGTTGTAGAGTAAGTGGCAGGCATGATTGTATGCCGAATAAAGAAATGGCTGGCAAATTCGTCAATTGGCATGTTCATAAATTGCTTAAGAGCCTCGTTGCGTCCTCCTGAAAACCACTGTGTCGCAAGTTCTTTTCGAGCATATCTTGGCATTTTATGAACTTTATAATCATGATCCCAAAGAAGTTTATCACCAATGATTTTCCCCACAACATTGCCATATGCGCCGGATGCAGCAGATAGTCCAATATTTTCTATTGCTCGACGATCGCCAGACAAGGCACCTTCAACATCCAATTCTCCAGCAATCCAACCATCAACAACATTTCCTGTAGCCCCCATTACCCCTGTCCACAAAAGTGATGAACAACCAATTCCAGCAATAGCACCGCCAACAGCTGCTCCTGCATATTTTTCAGCAGGTGAATCCGGGACAAACATATCCCAGCCGCGTTTTCCCTTCTGGTAGTTTTCAACTACATCATCAACGTATTCGCTTGCACAGTTGACAATGGCTCCAACTACCGCACCAACCACCGCCTTGACTACCGTAGCTCCTATTGCTGCGCAAATGGCTGCCAGAAATTGCCCGTCAGCATCTGCATTCATTACTGGTGAATTTTTGCAGTAACAGAGCGGGTTGTGACTCAAAATACCATCCGAAGTTCCGCCAAGCCATCGATCAATGCACAGAAAACGGGAAATGCTTGCATGATAATACCTACTTCTTAGATAATACAGCCCCGTCTCCTCATCAAACACATATCCGCGATACCTAAACGGGTTGAGCGTCCCCAGCGTCTCCGCCATCGAACCACTTTTGCCAATCGGCATACCCCATGCATCATACATATAACTAACGACAACATTCCCCGTACCGTCAAGAATTGCAATCACATCATCCTGCAAGTTCTTGACGTAAGCATAAGGAACACCGTTGTAGGCCACGACCGCTGGACGATTCTGTGCATCATAGAAGAAATGCAGTTCATCGCTTTCCCGCGTCATATGCACAACATTCTTCCCATGCAGGGTATAGTCCGTTACCACCCCATTTACTGTTTTTTTCACCCGCAATCCGTTTTCATTATACACAAACTGGGCGTCGGTGTCAACGCTCTGCATCCGCGCACGCCGCTATCGTCAATGATGGAAAGCAGGATTTATCCACCAAGCTTCCTTTGAAGAATGTAATTTCGCAGCAGCATTCTACTCAGGGAAGATCAAAATGAATCATCTTTGGAATGTTTAATTTGCAGGAATATCAAAGATGACCGTTATTCCATCGACTTGCTGTATTTCCTCAATCCATGCGGAAACATCGCCAATTTCTTCAGAGAATACATCTTCCCGGAAGTGCAGCATCAGGTTGTCTCCTGCTTCCAACGAATCTGGCGTAAACACATCATATCCGCACTGAATATACATAGAGTGTATGAAAACTTCTTTTACACCAGAATATGCAAAAGCTTCATCGCCAACAAACCTTAGTGTTTCAGGGAAAGCTACTTCTTTAAGACTCCATGTGTCACAAAATGCTTGCCACCCAATGCTGTGAAGGTTCAATGGCAAATCAATATCTTCCAATAAAGTACATAGCGTGAAGGCATTTGAACCGATAATTAACAATGAATCCGGAAGATGCACTGTAGATAACCGGCTACAACCTTCAAATGCGTTGTCGCCAATCACAATCACACCATCAGGGATAAATACATCTTGTAAAAAGTCATTTTCAGAAAAAGCACCCTCACCTATCGCACAGCAACGAGTATCTACATAATATTTCGTCAGTTCAAGCTGCTCTGGATAAGAGACAAGGACACCATTGCAATAAGTAATGCCGAATGTATCAACGAAGCACTCGTTATTGCTCGTGTTGCAGTGTTTACACACAGCGGCATTTGAAAATGGAAACAGCTCCATCAGCGTTGTACAAATTGCTAAAACGAGTGCGATTGTTTTAAAATGCATTATTATTCTCCTGATTTAATTTGTGTAGTCAATTCCTTTCATGTAGCCATAATGCGTAAATGGGTCGTTTATTGCTTCAGATTCGGATAATTCGCGAATTATTACGCCACCATATACAGATTCAATAACAGCATTCTCATATCCGGGGAAATAGTTACCAACATATACTGCAAAGTGCCCATCATCGCCAAATGGATTACGAAACAAGCCCATTCCAATTCTAAACTCAGTGTTTGCGTCGATTTTCCCTTTACCAACAACGTTTTTCTTCGGATCCGTTTTGTTATATACAGAGTTCCTATATGTTCCCTCAACATGCGTAGAAATTTTCAACGCCTTCACTGAACTTGCAGAATAATACCAATACATGGTATAACGATATATGCCAACACAATCGACACGACCATACGCAGTATCGTGATCATATTCCCATTCTTCAATCCGCATTTGCTCAAGAAGCGCCATGAATTGACAGACCTTCATTCGTCCATTTTTATAATTCTTTTTCTGGACATGCTCCATCTTATCCCCAAACTCACCAGCGAAAAGGAGGTGTTCTTCACCGCATTCTTCGCAATATGAACAAGTAACACATGTGCCAGATGTATCTAAAAAATAAATCGGGTTGTTTGAACAGTATGTATAGCCATTGTGAGCAAAATTTTCTGTTTTGAGCAACACTGCATCGGAATTGATAAACCGGCAGATTCTTATCGAATAGTACCGGCTCCGCAGATAGTACAGCCCTGTCTCCTCGTCAAACACATACCCGCGATAGCGGAACGGCTGCACCTTGCCCAGCGTTTCCGCCAGTTCGCCGGTACACCGCAGCGGCGCGCCCCACGCATCGTAGCCGTAGCTAACGACGATATTGCCACTTTCATCCAGAATTGCAACAATGTCGCCCTGCAAGCTCTTGACATACGCATAGGGAACTCCGTTGTACACCCCCACTGCCGGACGGTTCTGTGCATCGTAGAAGAAGTGCAGCTCATCGCTTGCCCGCGTCATATGCACAACATTCTTGCCGTGCAGCGTGTACTTGGTCACACCAGTGGAAGTAGCAGTCTTCTGCACACGTAGCCCGTTTTCATTGTAGACAAACTCGACGGTTTCACCCTGCTTCTGCATCTTCTGCAATTGCCTGCCATTCTGCCATGTGTAAGACCAAGTTCCGTCGCTTAGCGGGGTGCCAATCGCATCGTAAGTAATCGCAACGCCGTCCACTGCCGTCAGTTGGTCACGCCAAGCGGCATTACTGTAAGAGAAGTGCTTGCTTTCCAGCGGTTCACCCGTGGTCACACCCAACGCAAACTTCTGCTTGCTCCGAATGTTGCCGCCGTTGTCATAGGTGTACAGCCACGTCGCGTTCTCCTGACCGTCGTCTACTCGAATGAGCTGTCCCAGCGCGTCATAAGCGTAAGCAGTTTCGATGCCATCCTGCACCACTTTCGAGATATTTCCATTTAATTGTACTCAATTGCAGTCGAATAGATTTTTTACATTCTATGGCGCTTGCTATCTATGCGATAGAAAAAATCAACTGCACATACATAAACAGCAATAAAAAGTAGAAGAACTTTACTCCACCTATCGATACTACTCAAAAATTCTGGTGTCCTCATTCTTAAGTATAGAAACAAACCAACCAACAGATATAAGTAGGCGACGCACTGCAAAACTACCGCTGCAGTTAGGTATCTCCTTTTGTTGCCCAAATGGACAAATAGAAAACGCACGCCTTTGGGGATCTTTAGATGATGTCGTGCTCCTATGTTATAGCGAGGAATACATTCTCTTTGCATACGATAACTAGCAAAAGAAAATAATGAAAACCAAAAAAGTACAACAATCACTCTATTGCCTCCACGAATTTGTCTACAACAGTCGGCGCCTTAGGTGCCAACAAAGCACCTGCAACATATCGGGTAAAAGTAACACCGATATCTTTAAGTACTGAAGTCCTTTGACATGCATACTTTGCAATTTGTCGCGCTGCATATTGCGTATTTTTACGTCGCGCCTCACGTGCAAGCCCTTTACCAGCAGTTTTCCATAGCGAACGAAGACCGCGCATATCCGTTCCCCTGCCGCCGATGAAACCACTAACAGCACCTACTGCAGCACTTTCAAAAATACCTTCTGCTGTAATCTCTCCGTTTTCTGTTGTTGCCTCATCTACAATGTATCCAGCGGTGCTTACTACCGCATTCACCAGAACTTGGCCACCCAAGCCAAGTGGTGTAGATGCGACGAAACCAGTGATTGCTCCAGAAGCCGCTGCTATACCAACATCTTTCCAATCAACATCCTCTATCTTTGTGCCTGAAATCAGCTGATCCGCCAGCTTAAAACCTGCACTAATAATAGCTCCAACAGCAGCTCCAATCAATGCCCAGAAATCTCCGCCCTCATCTTTCCTATTTACTGGGTTGTTGCCACAATAGTTCTTAAGGTTTCTGTCTGTGATGCATTCATAATCAACGCATAGAGTCTGTTCACCATCGTTAGTAAGAAAACGGGACAATACCGGAGAATAGAAACGAATTTGCAGATAATACATACCCGTTTCCTCATCATACACATATCCCCGATACCGGAACGGCTGCACAGTCCCCAGCGTCTCCGCCAGCGCCCCGCTCTTTCCAATCGGCGCACCCCATGCGTCATAAGCATAGCTAACGACAACATTTCCCACCGCATCGAGAATTGCAATCACATCGCCCTGCAAGCTCTTGACATACGCATAGGGAACTCCGTTGTACACCACCACTGCCGGGCGATTCTGCGCGTCATAGAAGAAATGCAGCTCATCCGTGCCGGAAGTCATATGCACAACATTCTTGCCGTGCAGCGTGTACTTCGTCGCCACGCCGTTGACCGTTTTCTGCACGCGCAAGCCATCCGCGTTGTACACAAATTCAGCCGTCACGCCCGCCTTCTGCATCTTTTGCAGTTGCCGGCCGTTCTGCCAAGTGTACGTCCACGTCCCGTCGCTCAGCGGATTGCCAATCGCATCATAGCGAATCGCATTTCCGTTGACTGCCGTGAGCTTGTCGCGCCAGTTCGCGTCACCGCAAGTATTGGGCAGCGTTTCTATACAATTGTTCCATCAGGCTACATCTTGTGCCTTTCGTTACATTGCACAATCAATCGAGTGTTTCCCATTCTACTGTAAATACATATTTGTCAAAGTCGGATGGCTTATCTTGGAATTCCACTCGTCTACCCGCTGCGTTACAGGCATATTGAATCTTGTTTGGCGCGATTTCTGTCCGCGTCATTGCCAAATCCGGAAAAGCTGTACTTTCCCACCAGCGCGACATTTTTAATTCTGCTGGAATCCAGCTTTGAAACGAAACAGCCAACAAGCCGGTATTCGATTCACAAAACAAGTGTCCCGGATATTTTTCAGCAATGCGAATGCTCAGTTTTGAGCTTTTCTTTGTACTCAAATTGGAAATCTGCGGATATTTTTCTGCATTCACTGTGATATACCCATTATAACCATTGGGGATGGAAAGTGTTGGTACCGTTGGATATGCCGACTCGCTATGAACACACTCAACCGTCAATTTGCACTTGCAATTTCGAGGAAGCTCCAAAATATCTCGCTTATAATATAATTTGTCGTTTTTTATGACATACACCGGGTTGCATTCAAGCCATTCCTTCTCCTCCATTGTCATTTCTTTTCTTCCCTTTTCAAGAAGAGATTTACGATATGCCACTGATTCTGTCGGATTCACATTCTCTTCCCCTTTCACTATATTCTACGTACTCAGTAATTGTTAAGGCAACACCGCACAAATGAGGTGGTCGGCTGACGGATGAATTTTTCGTCAGATGCAATTGCAAAAATCGAATGTTTACTGGCGGTAAATCGAGATTTTTGCAAGCAGCAGATGGCGGAAAAGGCATTCGTCAGATGGTTGCCGAATGAATCAGCGTTCCCGTGGTCTGATTCCCGACCTTGACCGCCGTCTGGCGACCCAGCGCGTCCTGCTCGAAG
>OHJA01001021.1_pt1 | contig 12062 bp, 8 predicted proteins | sample 1568441 | NCBI WGS metagenome assembly OHJA01 (sample SAMEA3879500, study PRJEB24766) | human gut metagenome | biome: human-associated habitat; feature: feces | place: USA | collected 1985/1987 | reverse complement strand
TTTCGGCTCCTGTGCTGTCTACGGCACCTCCACGGTCAACATCCGTATCAAAGATTACGCCGAGGTCTGCGCCCGATTCTCTGACAGCCTCACAGATTGAATCCATTGCCTCTTTAGCCTCGGGATTCGGCACATGATTCGGGAACATTCCGTCAGGTTCAAGATAACGGCTGCCTGTTGTGTCTGCTCCGAGAACAGAAAGCACCTTGTCGGCATAAAATCCGCCTGCACCGTTGCCTGCGTCAACAACAATCTTAAAGCCCTTGAGCGGATGCTCGTAATCTTCTGCATTAACTTCCTTTTTAATCTTCTCGCAAAGTCCCTTTGCGTAGTCGCTCATATAGTCAACATCCGTAATATTTCCGCCGTTGCTTTCTTCGGGATGTTCACCGTTTTGTGCGTAGAGAAGAATTTCCTCAATGTCACTGCCCTCAAGACCGCCCTCACGAGTGAAAAATTTAAGACCGTTTCTGTTGAACGGGTGGTGACTTGCGGTAATCTGAAGAGCACCGTCACATCCGAGGTCAACGATTGTCATAAACATTGACGGAGTTGACGCAAGCTGACAGCAGAGAACTTCTGCACCGCAACGCTTAAAACGCTCGGTTGTGATTTCCATTATATGCGGTCCCGAAATACGGCTGTCACGACCGACAGAGATTTTGAGCTCGCTCGGCTTTTTTGAAACTTTTTTAGAAAGCCAAAGTACAAAGCCGTCTGCCATATCGGCAACAACATCGTCGGTAAGGTTTACACTTTGTCCCTCAACACCCTCGCTTGCAACTCCTCGTATGTCTGTTCCGCTTTTGAACTGTTTGTAAAAATCGTTAAGCATTTCATGATTCCTTTCTTATTTGTATGATTGCTTTTATTGAAAATTTAATTCGGAGCAATCCTGCATCCTTTTTGATATCAGCCTTCATAACATAGATTATAACTTAAAATGAGCAAAATCTCAATATGCCTATTAAATTAAGTTTGTAAAAAACAGCAGTTATATAATGCTGAAAAAGAAACAAGTTGTTGAATTTACACAATCAAATGTTATGCTTGTGTTAAAATTATATTTCTATAAAAGCAAATACAAAGCATATTGTACAAAAAACGCAACAATTTATTGTGCATAACTGACACCTAAATGTATTTGTGAACAAAAATTAATCGCTAAAATTGTTGACTTTTCCGAATGTTTGACTATAATAATAATTGTCAAGTAAATAGTCCGCTTGACTATCGGCTGATTTCCAATTAGCCTTACTCGAGTAAAATTGAATTATCACATAGTCGATAAATTGATCATGATTTTGCCAAATGGTAAATGGCGCACGAAAACAAAACTTTATATTTTTAAAGAATTGAATGGAGGAAATTTTATGACACCAATTCTTAGCTTACACAATGTTGATGTAACCAAATTCCTCGCCGTGCTCGATACCTGCGAGGGCAATGTATATCTCGTTACAAGCGAAGGCGACAGACTCAATCTCCGCAGCAAGCTTTGCCAGCTTGTCGGTCTTACAAGACTTATCGAAGGCGGCAGGATTGCAGAAGCAAGTATTATTTGCGAAAACAAGAACGACGAGAGCAAGCTTTTCAGACTTAATATGTTCGGCGACACAGGTAACGCCAAAGTAGGTTAATTCTGAAAACACTGACTTAAATATCTACGGTTTTCACGTTAATTTCAAAACTTCTAAACCCAAGGACAGCTGCGAGCAATCGTAGCTGTTTTTGGCTTTTACCTTTTAAATGTAAAATATCAATAAAGTGTTGATTTTGCCGATGTTTTGGGTTATACTAAGCTTAGTTTATTTAATGAGGCGTTAAACGCATTCGGAAAGGAATACGCTATGGCAGATACAAAAAACGAGCTTATGAACGAAGAAGATCAGGGTATGCTCATCACTCTTGAGGACGAAAACGGTCAGGAAGTTGAATTTGAATTTCTTGATGTAATCGAGTTTGAGGGTACAGAGTACATTGTTCTCATCGAAAATGACGAAGATGCAGACGAGGTTGTTATTCTTCAGATTAATCAGATTGACGAAGAAACAGAGGAATATGTCAGCATTGACGATGAAGATACTCTTAACAAGGTATTTGAGCTTTTCAAAAAGAAATATGAGGGCGACATTAACTTTGAATAATTCGTTTTAAATTGAGCTTCCGAGAGGAGGCTCTTTTCTTTTGTGTGAATATAACATTCTCTGCGGGAAAAAATACCGTTGAGGTGTTGTGTATGACAGAAAAAATCGGACTTGAAAAAAGCGTTGTGTTTAATTTGAAATCGGCAAATGAATCTGATGTCAATAATATCGTCAATGAAAAAGGTCGTGAGAGCCGTTCGTTTTATTACAAACTCGGCTTACTCTATTTTCTCAATATTGTTGACTGGATTTGTACAGAGGCGCTCATCGGCAGCGGACATTTTGTTGAGGCAAATCCCGTTATGCAGCCTGTGCTTGAAAACTTTTGGCTGACATTGTTAATCAAGGGAATTTTGCCGCTTGTGCTTGTTCTGGGTTGTGCATTGATTTATAAGCTTGCCGAAATCGGCAGGAGCAAAACGGCTGAAATGCTTTTAACGGTCGGAATTGTGTCTTATGCCCTTGTAAACCTATGGCATATTTTCAATTTTGTATTGCTCTTTTGTCGATTTTAATGTACAATAGTGGGTAGCGAATTTGAAAGGGAGTGTATGTTTTGCCGGCATTATCAGTAAGAAATCTTACAATGACTTTTATCGAAAGAAACCTTTTTACCGATGTTTCGTTTGATGTTGAAGAAAGAGATAAGGTGGGCTTTATCGGAGCTAACGGAGTCGGTAAAACAACTCTCTTTAAGATACTCAACGGCGAAATCAGCCCTGTTTCGGGAACTGTTACCTTTTCAAAAAATGTCCGTCCGGGATATATGGAACAGCATGCCTGCAACAATCCGAGGGCAGATGTGTATCACGAGCTGCTTTCCGTGTTCGACCATCTTTCGGATATGGAAACCGAAATTTCCGCACTTGCACATCAGATTGACAACAAGTCGGGAAATCTTGACGAGCTTGTTGAGAGGCAGACCATGCTTATTGAACAGTTTGAAAGAGCAGGCGGTCTGACCTATAAAAGCAGAACCCGTTCCGCACTTTTAGGACTCGGATTTTCCGAAAATGACTTTACAATGCCTGTCGGCAATTTAAGCGGCGGTCAGCGTTCAAAGCTCTGCCTTGCAAAGCTGTTGCTGTCGCAGAGTAATATGCTCCTCCTTGACGAGCCGACAAACCACCTTGACATTGACGCAATTTCATGGCTTGAAGGCTTTTTGAGAGATTTCAAGGGCGCAATGATTATCATCAGCCATGACCGTTATTTTCTTGATAATGTAACCAACAAGACGATTGAACTTGAACACAACCGTGCTATGGTTTATAAGGGCTCATATTCGGAATTTGTCAAGAAAAAGGAATCGGTGAATGAGTCGCTTAAAAATAAATATGAACACGATTTAAAGGAGATAAAGCGTATTGAGGGCATTGTTGAACAGCAAAAACGCTGGGGACAGGCTCACAATTTTATCACAGCCGCAAGTAAGCAGAAAGAGGCTGACAGAATCAAAGACGGGCTTGTTGCCCCTGAAAGCGAGCTTGAAACAATGCGTATGCATTTTGAGCCGAGATGTGAAAGCGGCAACGATGTTTTAATCTGTAAAAACCTTGCCAAGTCATTTGACAACAAACAGCTTTTCAAAAATGTTGACATACATATCAGAAAAGGCGAGAGAGTGTTCATCATCGGCGGCAACGGTTGCGGTAAAACAACGCTGTTCAGAATTTTAACGGGCAAAACTCCTATGAACTGCGGTGAATATGACTACGGCGCAAATGTTGAAATCGGTTATTTTGATCAGATGCAGCAGAATCTTGATCTGTCAAAAACCGCACTTGATGAGGTGTGGGACACCTTCCCGAATATGACGCAGACCGAAGTCAGAAGTGCGCTTGCGTCATTCCTGTTCAAAGGTGACGAGGTGTTTAAACCACTTTCAAAAATGAGCGGTGGCGAGAGGGCGAGAGTTTCTCTCTTGAAACTAATGCTAAAGGGCAGTAACTTTTTGCTCCTCGATGAGCCGACAAACCACCTTGACGCATCATCACGGGAAGAACTTGAAAAAACTTTGCTTGACTACAGCGGTACAATGCTGATTGTCAGCCATGACCGTTATTTTATAAATAAAATTGCCGACAGAATTTTACTCCTTACAAATAACGGAGTAAAGGAATATCTCGGTAATTACGATTATTATCTTGAACGCACAACAGCCGAAAAATCGGGTGCTGTTCCGACTGAGAATAAGAAAGATAAAAAAGAAAAAACGCAGAACGATTACTTTTTGCAAAAGCAAAAGCAGAGTGAAGAACGCAAAAGACAGACTAAGCTTAAAAAGGCAGAGGCTGAAATTGAGCGACTTGACGAAGAAATCGCCAAAACACAGGAGCTTCTCTCAAGTGAAGAAGTTGCCGCAGATTACGAAAAACTTATGGAGCTTTCAAAACTGCTCGAGGATTTGCAAAAACAGCAGGAGGAGCAGTACGAAATCTGGGAAGAACTCGAAAGTATGGCAGAATGATAGCCTTACAGTCGGGAGGAGCGACAAATTTCCCTTGCTTAAAGTAAAAAATTGTTGTATAATAACCGCATAATATAAGCTAAAGACTGTTGCACAGCAGTTTTTGCAGTTGATTTTCAGATAAAAAATTATGCGAATTAAAAATGAAAAACGGCAGGCAAAATACCCTGCCGCGTACATCTGCCCGTGGCGCAATTGGATAACGCAACGGATTCCGATTCCGGAGAATGGGGGTTCAAATCCCTTCGGGCAGGCCAAAAAAGGACACCCTATGGGGTGCCTTTTTTTGGTCTGTTTAGAATCCGAAGGAATTTGAAGCCGACCGTAAAGAAAATGCCCCTGTGGGGCATTTTTAGGGAGGAGCGTTTATGGAGGCATAGCTGTGCACAGGACGCAACAAGCGAGGCGGAAAGTTTAGGTCTGTACAAAGTACTTCGGGCAGAAGTAGTGATAAGATGAAAGTGTGACACCCTACGGGGGCGTGCTTTTTTCAGCTAAATTCACGCAAGCGTGAGCTATTTAATTTAGCTGTAAACCGAAAGGTTTGCAATTTAGCAACGGAGCGACAAAAAATTCATAGGGTATTTTGTTGAAAAATACAATGAAAAATTTTTTTGCAAAAACCCTTGACGAATAGGGTTGGGGATGATATAATAGTCAAGCTGACTCATTCGAGGACATCTTCAAAAAATGAAAATGCTTCAAAAAAATTAAAAAAATTTGAAAAAAGTGTTGACAAATGATGAAGAATGTGATATATTATATAAGCACTCGAAATTAAAGAGTGAATGCAAGTGCGAAAGCTAAATTCGCTGGTGTAGCTCAGTTGGTAGAGCAGCTGATTTGTAATCAGCAGGTCGGGGGTTCAAGTCCGTCCACCAGCTCCATTGAAGCCTACTGTTTAGGCAGTAGGCTTTGATTTTTGAAAAACTTGATATGGGAGAATTCCCGAGTGGCCAAAGGGGGCAGACTGTAAATCTGTTGCGTTTCGCTTCGATGGTTCGAATCCATCTTCTCCCACCAAGCTTAAAAAACGCCTTAAACGCTAAAGTTTAGGGCGTTTTTCTTTTGCGTTTAGCAGAGATAAAACTCCTCTGAAAATCTGTTTGTCTAACAGTTATCTAACATAACGCTAACTAAGCAGGCTCATTGTCAATAGTTGGAGTAATCTGAAAAAAACGAAATATATGAAAATACTCAATACCGTGATGTTCAAATATAGCTTTCATAGAAAAATCCTCCTGTAATTTGATTGTACTATCATTTTACAGAAGGATTTCTATTTTTACCAATGTGCCGATTTCAAATGAAAACCAGTTAATTCAAATGTTCCTTGTACCAGCTAATTACAGCTTCTCTATCAGACTCAAAGAACTGCGTAGAAATATAAATATCCTTACCATTAAAGTGCAATTCTTTAGCTCTATACCTCTTGTGAGATGAATTTCCCATATTATCTGTCACATTGTCCGCAAATGCAGGATAATCTGTTGCTTTAAACAATGTTTTGGTGTATTCTTTTGTTTTCAATTTCTCGATTTCGGCTGTTGTAATTTTTGACTTGCTAATGAGGTCTTCAACTAAGTTGTAGAACAATTTTGCAACCGGAAGCATTCCCTCTGACCAAGTATTTTCGTCATCAATATCAAATGGTGCCTTTGAAAGTGAGAAGCTGAAATCATCTATATCCAAATTCATTTTCGACAACAAATCCTTAATAAATGAGATGATATTATTTGATGATAAGTTTGTTTCAAAGAAGATACCACTGTTATCAACTTGTTTAGCTTTGCGAAGTTTTCTTTTATCGTTGCTGATATATGTTCTGTCTGCATTTGGAATAGAGTAATCGCTTGCTGCTAAATCACTTAACATTTCAGTATCTAAGTCATATACAAGGCTGATGAATTTTGTCAATAAGTCCGCCCAACTCGCAACCTTTGTATATTCGCCAACAAACGAAAATCCTTCCGGTTTCGTATTAGAAAAGTTTATACCGCTATTAACGCCAAAACTCAATTCATTCGTTTCGCTAATATCCGAATGCATTTCAACATAATTAAACTTATCAATCAAGATATTAGAAAGTACTTTTGCTCTGTTTAGAATAGAAGACTCATCCCATCTTTCCGCCGATAAAACTTCTTTGTTTAGTACATTTGCCTTCGAATTTTCACAAATAATGTTTTTCTTATCAGTAAATGATTTTGTTCCTAATTCACTATTATGTCCTGTGATAGTCAAATTTCCAAGCGTATGTAAGTATATCTCATAAACTCTGTTATAATCATCACCAACTTCTTTTTTCCATACAATAGCGTTTTCTTTCTGTGGTAAAATGTGCTCTATCGTAAGATTAGTAATATCAATATGCTCCTTGGTAGAATTCTCAATAACAGAAAGCACAAACTTACAAATAGGCTTTTTATATAGAGATTTATGGATAAGTGCTTCTTCAAATTCACTGTCTGTTGGCATACGATTGTTTGCTCTTAAATCGTTAAGGAATATTACAAATTTTTCGTAATAATTATCGTAACTTCCATCAAAAAATCTGTCATACATCGACTTCATAAACTTTGATAAGTTTTTGTTAATTTCACAAGCCGTAATTCTAACAAGATATGTCAGCAAATAATCTAATACTTTGCAAAGAGTTGCTTCATCGATATTACCGTCTTCATAATCGTTAAATACTCTAAAAAGAAACGGAAGTACAGTTGTTTGTTTAATGGTATAAAACGCTCTCAGATAATCCGAGATTTCTTTGCTATAGAACTGTGTTTCGCCAATAAAAGCACCGTAGTATTTTGATGTTCGTTTCAAATTCTTCAGTACATCCTCGTGACTCAAGTTGTTTTCTTCGCAATGTTCTTTAAATAAACGATATGCATTTTTGTCGTTAACAGACTTGCTAATTTGCGAGTTTAAAAAATTGATAACGAAATCTCCTAAGTTACGGTAGCCTACGTTCTTTTCGATTACAGACCAATAATTCTCGTAAAGTTCATCTTGGTTTAAATCATCCATAAGCAGATAATTTCTAATTAAATCTGCTAAACTTAACTCCAATCCGGTTGAATTGATTGACTCAAAAATTTTCTGTGGCTCATCACCTTGAGATTTATCAAGAACGATTTCTACCATCTCAAGCTTTTTGATACCGTTAAGTATATCATTCAATTCTAAACCTGATGTTACGGTTTCTTCAATCAAATTTTTGAAGGTAATATAGTTCTTATAGATATTTGAGTTCCTGTCCATCTCGTCAGTTTTATCTTTGATTAAAAGCAGCAACTGTTCATTATCAGATTTCACTGGTTTTAATTTTAGTTTATATTTTTCATCGCAATTTCTATTGAACATTACTTCTTCTATTTCAGCTTCTATTCTAACTGATACGCCTTTTGCCGCATCATAAAGGGCTTTTAGAAGAATATACATTGTAGTAAGACGCTGTTGCCCGTCTATAATCAAAACTTCATTTAATGTACTGCCATCAAGACCGACTATATACACAATAGTTCCCGTAAAATGTTTATGGTCTCGTTTGTTCGCATTCATAATATCCTGATAGAGTTTTTCACATTGTATATTATTCCAATCATAATTACGCTGATAAACAGGCACTTTAAATACTCTTTTGTTTTTTTCAATTATGTCTGAAAACAACCATGCTTTATAAGGTTGCATAATTTAATCTCCTTTATCTTTATCGGCATTATATTTTTAAGCCTAACTACTCCTACTATAATCTGTTAAATCATCTTAAAATGTTTAAATGCTTCTTCAATCATTTCTGCTTTTTCCGCCGGACACTGTGATTGTTTTGTATTTGCCGATTTTGGTTTATTGTAATTTTCTCTTTCTATGATGCCGTATTTCTCTTTTACCTGAGCGATATAGAGATTGGACACCTTTGTATCGTATTTATCTAAGATGTACTGTTTGATTTCTTCGTAAGTTGCTTTCGCCTCCGAAGCAGTTAAATCCAGTTCATCCATATCAACGGTAATGTCGATATATGTGTCCGGAGTTTTTTTAACCAACTTAACAACCGTCTCAATATGTGCTGTGTGGGGGAACATATCTACGGGTTGGATTTTTTGGGCTTTGTAGGGGCTGTTTTGGGTTAGGTAGGCTAAATCTCTTGCTAATGTTTCGGGGTTGCAGGAAACATAGACAACCTTTTTCGGAGACATTTTGATTAGTGAGTCGAGAAATTTTCGGTCACTTCCGGCTCTTGGCGGATCCATGAACACAACATCGGGCTTTTCGTCCTCGTCTGCAGCTTCTCTCATGAACTCGCCCGCATCGGCTTTGTAGAAACGGATATTTTTCAGATTATTTGCTCTTGCATTTACGATTGCATCCCTGACGGCATCGCCGTTAAGTTCTGCACCGATAACATTGCCTGCACCGTTTTTGGCGGCAATTATGCCGATTGTGCCGATTCCGCAGTAGGTGTCAAGCACGGTTTCGTTGCCTTTGAGATTTGCAAATTCAATTGCTTTGCCGTACAAAACTTCGGTTTGAACGGGGTTAATTTGGTAAAAGCTTTTCGGCGAAATTCTGAACCTGCAACCGCAGAGAATATCCTCAATATAACCCTTGCCGTACAGCACTTTCTGATTGTCACCGAGTACAAGGTTGGTGCGGTAGGGGTTTATATTTTGCACAATGGTTGTGATTTCGGGAAACTGTTTCAGAATCGCTTTTACAAAATTGTTTTTTGACGGAAAAACAGGTGTACCTGTCACAAGCACAAGCATAATCTGATTTGTCGCAAAGCCTCTTTTCACAAGAATGTGACGGAGAAAACCTTTGCCTGTGTCCTCGTTATAGGTTGTCATTCTGAAAGAGGGGAGGAGCTTGCGTACTGCAACGATGATTTTGTCGGCAATAACATCCTCGGTCTGACAGCTGTCAATTCCGACAACATGATGACTGCCCGACTGATACACACCCGAAATGATTTTGCCCTTTTTGTCCGTATAAAAAGCCGCCTGAACCTTGTTGCGGTAGTGGTAGGGAGTTTTCATTCCGATAATTTTTTCAACGGTGCAAAAGCGTTTGAGAAGTTTTTCGACTTTCTTCTGCTTGAATTCAAGCTGTTCGGGATATGACAGATTTTGCAGTTGACAACCGCCGCATTTTTTGTAAACGGGACAGCTTTGTTTATTGGTTTCAGGTCTGTTACTCATAATATTTCCTCACATTTTATTGCATTGTATATATCCTTTATTTTATCATCAATCATATTGATATGCAACAGAAACAAACCCTAAATGACAAAGAAAAACGCAGGAGGGAAATCCGCTCCTGCGCTTTCTGATTATTAACCGGTATATCGAAAAATTGAGGATTATCAGGTTATTTGTAATCAATTAAAGATTTGTGTATCCCATAAGGCTTTCGTCAACCTCTTTGGCAACATCTCTGCCCTCACGAATCGCCCAGACAACAAGTGACTGTCCTCTGTGCATATCGCCTGTAACAAATACATTTTCAACATTTGTCTTGTGTGAGCCTTCTGCCGTTGCAACATTGGTTCTTGCGTTTGTTTCAACACCGAATGCCTTGGTTACATAGTTTTCGCTGCCGAGGAATCCTGCCGCAATGAGTACGAGTTCAACATCAACCTTGTATTCTGAGCCTTCAACCTCTTTCATCATAAGTCTGCCTGTTTTAGCATCCTTTTCGGGTTTGAGCTTAACAAGCTCCGCACCTACAAGATTACCGTTCTTGTCAGCAATGAACTGCTTAACGGTTGTCTGATAAACTCGTGGATCGTGACCGTAAACTTCAATAGCCTCTTCCTGACCGTAGTCTGTTTTGCAGACTCTCGGCCATTGCGGCCATGGGTTATCGGCACTTCTTGTGTCGGGAAGCTTAGGCATCATTTCAAGCTGAAGAACGGATTTTGCACCGTGTCTGATGCTTGTGCCGACGCAGTCGTTACCTGTGTCGCCACCGCCGATTACCATTACATTCTTGCCTTTTGCGCTGATGAATGTACCCTCTCTGAGGTTGCAGTCAAGAAGTGACTTTGTTGTTGATTTGAGGAAGTCAACGGCAAAGTGAATGCCGTTAGCCTCTCTGCCGGGAACTTTGATATCTCTCGGATTTGATGCACCGCAAGCAAGGATTACACGGTCAAAGTCCTTGAGAATTTCGCTTGCTTTGATGTCTTTGCCGACATTTGAGCAGGTTTCAAAGGTTACTCCTTCTTCTTCCATAATGTTAATCTTGCGTTCGATAACATCTTTTTCAAGCTTCATATTCGGAATGCCGTACATAAGCAGACCGCCTACTCTGTCATTGCGTTCAAATACCGTTACAGAGTGACCGCGCTGATTGAGCTGGTCGGCAGCGGCAAGTCCCGATGGACCCGAACCGATGATTGCAATTTTCTTGCCTGTTCTTACCTTTGGAATTCTTGCGTCTGCAAGACCTTCTTCATAGGCATTTTCAATGATTCCGTATTCGTTGGCTCTTACGCTGACAGCGTCACCGTTTGCACCGCAGGTGCATGCCTTTTCACAGAGAGCGGGACATACACGGGACGTGAATTCGGGGAAGTTGTTTGTAACTTTAAGACGGTTGTAAGCCTGTTCCCAGTTGCCCTTGTAGATGAGGTCATTCCATTCGGGAATGAGGTTGTTAAGCGGACAGCCTGAGAATGCAGAACCAATCTTCATTCCTGCCTGACAGAAAGGCACGCCGCAGTCCATGCATCTTGCACCTTGTTTTTGCTGATCCTCTTTGCTGAGGGGATCGTGAAACTCGTCAAAATTTTTGATTCTTTCTTTTACGGAGTATGCCGGGGCATCCTCACGCTTATATTCCATAAATCCTGTTGGCTTTCCCATAAATATCCCCTCCTTATTTATTATTCACAATTTCGTAGAAAGCTTCAATCTGTGCCTGCTCGTTTGTAAGACCTTTTTCTTCATAAGCGGCAATTGCAGCCATCATTCTCTTGTAGTCGTGCGGAATAATCTTCTTGAATTTCGGAAGATACTCGTCAAAGTTATCAAGGATTTTCTTGCCTCTCTGTGAACCTGTTGCTGCAACATGTTCTTCAATAAGCGTTTTGAGTTCGATTATATCGTACTTTTCTGTTACCTCAGAGAAGAGAACCATTTCTTTGTTGAGCTTTGTGTAAAGATCTCTTTCTTCATCAAGAACATAGGCAACACCGCCGGACATACCTGCGGCAAAGTTTTTGCCCGTTTTGCCGATAACAACAACCCGACCGCCTGTCATATATTCACAACCGTGGTCGCCGACACCCTCAACAACTGCTGTTGCGCCTGAGTTTCTTACGCAGAAACGCTCGCCTGCAACACCGTTGATAAATGCCTTGCCGCTTGTTGCGCCGTAAAGTGCAACATTACCGATGATGATGTTGTTACCTGCGTCAAATGTTGAGTCTTTCGGAG
>OHJA01001009.1_pt1 | contig 12171 bp, 6 predicted proteins | sample 1568441 | NCBI WGS metagenome assembly OHJA01 (sample SAMEA3879500, study PRJEB24766) | human gut metagenome | biome: human-associated habitat; feature: feces | place: USA | collected 1985/1987 | reverse complement strand
AGGGGCTTCCGAAGACCTGACGCACTTGCAGCAACGACTGCAAAGCTTGGTAGATGAGGCCAAGGCGATTGTGCCGGAAGAAATTGCCGGTGCGCTTCGTGCCCCTTTGGCACAAGCCATAGAGAAAGCCTCTCCCATAGAAGGAAAAACAAAAGCCGAGTTGGAAACGGCCATTTCCGCGTTGGTAGAGGCCGTGGATGCGGCCCGTCTGTCCATTCCGGTCATGACGGCCTTGCAGGCTGTGGTGGAGGATGCCACGGATTTTTTGAAGGCCATCAGCGCATCTGAGGCCAAAGACGCGTTGGTGGCGGCTATCAGCGAGGGGCAAGCTGTGTATGCGTCCGAAGCCAGTACGGTGGATGACATCGAGGCGGCGCGTCAGGCTTTGGCGCAGGCCTTGTCCGACACGAAGAAGACAGCCAAGCCTGTGGACGGGCAATGTTTCGACATGACGGAGTTCCTTGTCAATCCGAGTTTCGAGTCCGGAAAGGCGGGATGGCTGTTGGACAAGCAGACCGGCGGTTGGGAGTCTTTCGACACGTGGAACGACCGTCCCGCCCATGAGGGCTCCTATTTCATCAGCTTGGCTTACGGGAGCATTACGTCCATCGACTTGTATCAGGTCGTGGAGGGGCTTCCTGCCGGGGTGTACTCCGTGCAGGGTGCTTTGCGCAACACCGACGGGGCGGACTTGCTGACCGACCAACATATTTACGCAGAGGCACAAGCCGGTACATACGACTCCGAAGTCCTGTCCCACGTGGGCGGAGAGAACAATAATGATTGGTCTGACTTCACCGTGGCAGGCATCAGGTTGGGAGAAGGCGAGAGCCTGCGGCTGGGGGTGCGTTCGTCCGGAAGCGGGACGACGGCCGGATGGTTCCAGGCAGACGACTTCCGTTTGTTTTATTGGGGAACGAATCCGTCAGATGTCCGTGTCGTACAAGGCATGGTCGACGGGGTGACGGTTGTTTTGGGAGAAGATGGCGTGCGGCTTACGGCGGCTTCCGCTTGTAGCCTGCCGGTTTATACCGTGGGCGGCGTGCTTTATACGGTATGGACGCTTCAGGCCGGGACGCAAACCAAAGTACTGCCCCGTGGACAGTATGTGGTAAACGGGAAGGTGCTTTTTGTGAGATGACGGATTCTGTTTGACATGTCAACGCGACGGGCTGTGTCTGGTAAGAAAGGCACAGCCCGTTTGTTTTGTAGCGTCGCCCCATGGCAGGCCATGGCGTTTTGTCAGAATGTCAATCTTTGGCTCGCGAGAATCCTTTATTTGGCCCCAAGGCCGGACGTAGGGGAAAATATGCGATTCTCGTGCGTGGGCGGGGAAGCGATTTGTAAGCCATACGCGGTCTTTGCCTTTCACTGTGCGGGGTGGAAAAGCAAGGCATCCGGAAGCTGAAAAAAGAGGAGTAAGCAGGGAACGGCCAAAACCGGATGGTTTGTCATCCGTTTTTTGCCGGTGTCTACGTGGAAGATAGAGAAAAATTATCTTGCAAACGCACGTTTATACATTGCTTTCCGGCCGGTTTTGCATTCGAAAGCTTACGATTGTCGCACGGCATGAGGAGAAAAAAAGTGTTTTCTGCTCCGAACGAAAAATTAATCTCTTGAGATTGATTTCTTGTTTTGCTTAAGAAAATTGAAAAACAGGCCAAAAGTGTGAAAATATATATAGAAGTAGACGCAAAAAAGCCATGAAACAGGGATAAATCCCGCTTCCCTTCGAACTTAAAAATGCCATAATGCTTTCATTTTGTCTGTTGGAAGGTTGAAATGACAAACAAAACGTAGATTTTTGCCTTGACGCATCCGGCCACGTCCTTTTGTCAGGAACGTGGCCGGATGTGGTTGTTTATGGCTCGATATGGGAGAAGTTGTTCACTTCACCAGTACCTTGTTTCCTTTGATGACGTACATGCCTTTTTTCAGTTCTTTCAGAGCTTGGGATGCTTGCACGTTTTGGCGTACGAGTTGTCCATTAAGGGTGTACACGTCTACCTGGGAATCGCCTGTGGGGGTAATGCTCGGGATGCTGCTGCCGGAGGTCGTATTCACGTAGAGGGACACCGGTTGTTGTCCGCTTTTGTAGCAAGCGAAACGGGGCGATGAGGCATTGTATTGGATGGTGCGGTTCTTGTAAGCGTTGTTTTGTATGGAAGCTCGTCCTTCGCTTACGGTGATGGTCCACTGTGCATTGTCGCTTTCAGTTGATGCCGCGCCGTGCAGTTTGTTGTCGTTCGAGGTCAGCGACAGGTAAACTTGCGATGCGGCGTCATACAAGGTGTAGGCTCCTTTCGTTCCGCCGAGAATCATTTGGTAAGGCAATCCTTCACGGTCTACCTCTGTGTGTATCTTGTTGGCTTCGAAGGTAATGCAGCAAGAACTTCTGAAGTCCTTTTGGATGGCTCCCATGGCGGTAGACTTGTCCTCGCATACAATCAAGTAACGGTTTCCGGTTTGGAGTTCTTCCGCCGATGTGACTTTACGGAAAATTTGTATGCCCTCGTCTGGTGTGGTGTCGATGAGGGTGTAGGAAGCATTCACCGTCCCGCTCGTTTTATCATCTTTCATAGCGTAAGCTTCGATGGTGGTAGGTTCGGTGATTTCCACATAGACGGGTGGTTCAATGGTTCCCTTGTCCACTCTGCCGGGTGTAGGGGTAAAGGTGGGGCTTTCCACGTCTGTGGCTGGAGGAGTCACTTCGCCGCCTTCATAATTGTCCGGGTCGAAATCCACGTGGGTCTTCTCGCCCCAAACGTATTGTTCCAGTCCCGGAAAGTCGATGTAAGGGTTGCGGTTGCCTTGTATGCCGTATACCTTATTGTTACGGGCTGTTTCTTTTTCGCTGACAGGGTCTTCCGCAGCCCAACGCAGCAGCATGTCGAGTGCCCATTGGGCAAAACCCGGATAGCTTTTGCCGTCCAGCATGTCGCTGTTCCAAGTGGTTATTCGGTTTTCGTAACAGGTGACCATATAGAAATAGGAGCGTGCGAAGTCTCCTTTGTATTCATCAGCCGGTTCGAACACGATGCCGCTGTAGCCGCTGACGGTGCTTTTCCCGAGTTTGCTGAACCCTCCGTTCGATTTGTATTTCTCGCCATTGGTTTCACCAAAAGGGTAGTTTCCTCTTTGGTTGTTCACATATCCGTCTGTGGGGTACAAGTGGAATAAGTCTGTATACATAGGATAGTCATCATTGAACCAGCTTTTGGGGAATGAGTGTTCCCGGTTATAGCAGTCCTCTTCCTTTTTATAAGTTCCGCATTGGTCGTCTATGAAGATGAAGTCGGAGCTGGAAGAATACATATCCCAAACTCTGCCGTCTTCACGTACATCTGTTTTTTGCATGTCCGTCCAAAGCTCTTTGTAACTTCGCTCCGTGTGTTCGGTAATAATGGAGAAGAGGGCGGTTTTCAGTCCGGAACCGTGAGTGCCTGTCGCAAACTCGTAATAACCAGCAGGGATTTGTGCCCATAACTGGAACAGGACGCAGAGGAGCGTCCAGGAAGATAGGAGTCTTTTCATGACTTGTTATTTTATATTAGCTTGCTAATTTACAGAAATTATCCTTTTCGAATGGGTTTGGAGCATATAAATTTTATGATTTAAGGAAATGCTGTATGGAAAATCTTCCCCAGATTTCATTTCTATTATTTGAAACGGTATTTTTAAGAATGTGAAGTCTTGGAAAATCTGTCTGTAGCTCTATCATATAAAATGTGCAAAACGGCTTTTTCAATCCGTTTTGCACATAATGAATTAACCGGAAGAGGTTCCGGACTTGTTTTTTTAGTCGCGGTTGGCGCGCTTACGTTCCGTATGGTCGAGAATAATCTTACGCATGCGCATACTTTTGGGCGTTACTTCCACGTACTCGTCTTCGCGAATATATTCCAAGGCTTCCTCCAACGAGAGGATGGTGGCCGGAACGATACGGGCCTTCTCATCGGAGCCGGAGGCACGCATGTTGGTCAACTGTTTGCTCTTGGTAACGTTCACCACCAGGTCGTTTTCGTGAATATGTTCTCCTACGATTTGTCCGGCGTAGACCGCATCCTGCGGTTCGATGAAGAATTTGCCTCGGTCTTGCAGGTTATTGATGGCGTAGGCGAAAGCCGTTCCGCTTTCGAGAGCAATCATTACTCCGTTGCTTCGGCGGCTGATGTCGCCTTTATAAGGTTGGTACTCTTTAAAGCGGTGGGCCATGATGGCTTCGCCCTGACTGGCCGTGAGTACATTGGTACGCAGACCGATGATACCACGCGAAGGAATATCGAATTCGATGTCTACGCGGTCGCCCCGTGTCTCCATAGAGGTCATTTCGCCTTTGCGGCGCGTCACCATATCGATCATCTTGCTGGAGAACTCTTCGGGTACGTTGATGGTCAGCTCTTCAATCGGTTCGCAACGCTGTCCGTCTATTTCCTTGTAGATGACTTGGGGTTGTCCTACTTGCAATTCATATCCTTCGCGGCGCATGGTTTCGATGAGCACCGAAAGATGGAGCACACCGCGTCCTGCCACGATCCAACGGTCGGTGTATCCGTCTGGCATGGAGACACGTAAGGCGAGGTTCTTCTCCAATTCTTTTTCCAATCGTTCGTTGATGTGGCGGCTGGTGCAGAACTTGCCTTCTTTTCCGAAGAACGGCGAGTCGTTGATGGTGAAGAGCATACTCATGGTCGGTTCGTCGATGGTAATGGTCGGCAACGGTTCTGGGTTTTCATAATCGCAGAGGGTATCGCCGATTTCAAAGTTTTCCAAACCGACGATGGCGCAGATGTCTCCCGAAGAAACTTCGGCTGTTCTTTGGCGTCCCATACCGGTAAAAGTATGCAGTTCTTTGATTTTGGTTTTCTCCCGACTACCGTCGCGGTGGCAGATGGTGATGTTCATGCCCTCTTTCAGGGTGCCGCGATGTACGCGTCCCACAGCGATACGTCCGGTATAGTTAGAATAATCCAACGAGGTGATGAGCATCTGCGGTGTTCCTTCTAATTGTTGGGGAGCCGGGATATGCTCTACAATCTGGTCGAGCAGGTAGAGGATGTCGCCGGTCGGTGTTTTCCAATCCTCGCCCATCCAGTTGTTTTTAGCCGACCCGTATATCACGGGGAAATCGAGCTGTTCTTCTGTCGCGTCCAGATCGCACATGAGGTCGAACACCATTTCGTACACCTCTTCGGGACGGCAGTTCGGTTTATCCACTTTGTTGATGACCACGATGGGCTTCAGGCCTATTTCGAGTGCTTTTTGCAACACAAAACGCGTTTGGGGCATCGGGCCTTCGAATGCGTCTACTAATAGGATACAGCCGTCGGCCATATTCAGCACACGTTCCACTTCGCCGCCGAAGTCGGAGTGTCCCGGTGTGTCGATAATATTGATTTTCGTACCTTTATAATTAATGGAAACATTCTTGGATAGAATGGTGATACCGCGTTCGCGTTCCAGTTCGTTGTTATCCAGCATCAATTCACCGGTCTGCTGATTTTCGCGGAACAGGTTGCCCGCCAGCAGCATCTTGTCCACCAACGTAGTCTTTCCATGGTCTACGTGGGCAATAATAGCAATGTTTCTAATGTTCTGCATACTTTTTACCTAAAATAACGGGGCAAAGTTACTACAAATAATTGGAAAAGTGCGGAGTAGGGGCAAAAAAAGATTTTATGTATTTAGACTCAGCTAAAAAGCAAGAAATCTTTGGACAGTACGGGAAGTCTAACACTGATACTGGTTCTGCAGAGAGCCAGATTGCATTGTTTTCATACCGTATTTCCCACTTGACGGAGCACATGAAGCAGAACCGTAAAGATTATAGTACTGAAAGAGCTTTGACTATGATGGTAGGTAAGCGTCGCGCTTTGTTGAACTACCTGAAAGACCGTGATATCGAAAGATATCGTGCCATCGTCAAGGCTTTGGGCTTGCGTAAGTAATTTTGCGGTCCGCACTGAAGATTTAACCGCCTTCCTGATAGGGAGGCGGTTTTTTTTTATTATTTTTGCACGCGAACCAGAGTTTAAATTTTATATTATTATATCAGACATGAATAAAATAAAGAATTATTTGCCGGATGCGTTGGCCGTGGTGTTGTTCATCGCGATAGGCTTTTTGTATTTTTTCCAGCCGGTGACCGAGGGACTGGTTCTTACGGGACATGATCATAGCGGAGGTATCGGTGCGGGAGTAGAGATGCAAGAATATCAGAAACGCACGGGAGAACGCACCCGTTGGACGAATGCTCTGTTTTCAGGAATGCCTACTTATCAGATGGCGCCGAGTTATGATTCTATCGACACGTTGGTGGGATTACAGAAAATCTACCAGTTGGGTATGACCGGGGTGGTCATGTTTGTCTTCGTCATGCTGCTGGGCTTCTACATCTTGCTTCGTGCATTCGATTTCAAGGTTTGGATGGCGGCGTTGGGTGCTGTGCTGTGGGCCTTTTCTTCCTACTTCTTTATTATAATAGGTGCCGGGCACATTTGGAAAGTCATGGCTTTGGCTTATATTCCGCCCACGATAGCTGGTTTGGTGTTATGCTACCGTGGTAAATATTTGTGGGGTGGGGTAGTAACGGCTTTCTTCCTGGCTTTGCAAATCATGTCCAACCATGTGCAGATGAGTTACTACTTCTTGCCGGTAATGGGATTGATGGCTTTGGCTTATCTGATTCGGGCTGTGAAGGAAAAGAAATTGGCCGGTTGGTGCAAGGCTACCGGAATGTTGATTGTGGCCGGTCTCATCGGAGTGACCATCAATTCGTCCAATCTTTATCATACTTACCAATATAGTAAGGAAAGCATGCGGGGAAAGAGCGAATTGACGTACAAGAACAAACAGAATCCCGGAAACCAGACGAAAGACGGACTGGAGCGCGATTACATCACGCAGTGGAGCTATGGTATAGGGGAGACATGGTCGTTGCTTGTGCCCAATGTAAAGGGAGGGGCTTCTTTACCTTTGACTGCCAGTGAGAAAGCCATGGAGAAAGCTAATCCGCAATACACGCCCGTCTATCAGGCTCTGACTCAATATTGGGGCGAACAGCCGGGAACGAGTGGGCCGGTGTATGTAGGCGCCTTCGTACTGATGCTGTTTGTCTTGAGTTTGTTCGTGGTGAAAGGACCGATGAAATGGTGCCTGTTGGTGCTTACCGTCTTTTCCGTTATGTTGTCGTGGGGGCGTAATTTCATGGGACTTACGGATTTCTTCCTCGACTATGTTCCGATGTATGACAAGTTCCGTGCCGTGGCGTCCATATTGGTGGTGGCAGAGTTTACGATTCCGTTGTTGGCTATGCTGGGATTGAAAACGGTTTTGGAACAACCGGAAGTATTGAAAGCCAAGTTGAAATATGTGTATATCAGCTTTGCCCTGACCGGTGGCTTTGCATTGCTGTTTGCTTTGATGCCCGATGTCTTTTTCGGAAACTATATTTCGTCGTCCGAGATGACGATGCTACAGGATGCGGCAGGAAAAGGCTATATTCCACAGGATATGTTGGGCGGTATCCTCGGTAATTTGCATGATATGCGTAAGGCGGTGGTTGTGGCCGATTCCTGGCGCAGTTTCATCATCGTGGCGATAGGGCTGTTGTTGTTGTTGGCTTATAATGCTCGGAAAATCGGTGGAGGAGTGTTGGTTTGTGCCGTGTTTGTGCTTTGTCTGTTCGATTTGTGGCAAGTGGACAAGCGTTATCTGAACGACGGAATGTTCAGCGAACCGCTACAGACGGTGAACACGGTGGCCAAGACCCAGACTGATGAAATGATTCTGCAAGACCCGGACAAGTATTATCGTGTGATGAACCTGGCGGGAAGCCCGTTCAACGAAAACAGAACTTCTTATTATCATAAGAGTATCGGAGGTTATCATGCAGCCAAACTTCGGCGTTATCAGGAGATGATAGAAGAACATATCGCTCCGGAAATGGGACGCTTTGCCCGTGCTGCTGCAGCTACGCAGGGCGATTTGACCCGGGTGGACGGTGATACGATCTTTCCGGTGTTAAATATGCTTAATGTGAAATATGGCATAATGGGGCAAGAAGGCAGAGAGACTTTCCCTGTGCCTAATCCCCATGCTTACGGTAACGGGTGGTTTGTAAAAGACGTGCGTTATGTAGCCAATGCAGACGAGGAGATTTTAGGCTTGCATCAGGTGAATCCGAAAGAAACGGCTTTGGTGGCTGAAAAATATAAAGATGTATTGGGTGGGACGGAAGGCCGGCAGCCGATAGACTCACTGTCAACGGTGAAATTGACTGCTTACGATGCTAATGCTTTGACGTATGAAGTCAATTCACCAAACGGCGGAGTCGTTGTATTCTCGGAAATTTATTATCCCGGTTGGCAGGCTACGGTAGACGGTCAGCCGGTAGAAATAGCTTGTGCCGATTACATCTTGCGTGCCATCAAGGTCGGTCCCGGGAAACATACGGTGGATTTCAAATTCGATCCGAAGAGTCTGCATGTGACAGAGACAGTAGCTAATGTGTCGTTAGTGGTATTGATGTTGGTGTTTTTGGGCTTGGCCGGATGTGCCATAGTGCGTAACCGTAGACGGGAGCATCGCGAAGTTTAAACCGTGTCGGGGATAATTCCATAAGCAGATTGCGGGATGAAATAACCCGCTTGGCGGATTTCATATAAAAACCGGAGGCATATTTCCATTCGAGAAATATGCCTCCGGTTTTTTGTGGGCTATAATGAACAGAAGAACGGGACGAGGAACGGAACGGTGAAGTCGATCGTCAGGCCATGATAAATGGAAAGGGGGATGAAGGTCTGTCCGCTCGTGCGGGATATTATCGGAAGAGTGGTGTCCCCCGTTGTGGCTCCTCCTACGCTGATGGGAGCCAACGGACCGAAAAACTGCCGGAACAGCGGAGCGCAGAGCAAGGCCATGAGTTCCCTCAGGATATTATAGATAAGGGCAACGGTACCCATTTCCGCGTTGCGTGCCTCCGTGATGAGGATGCTCGACAAGGAATAGTAACCGAATCCGGAACTGATGGCTAGCCAGTCGGTAAAGCTACGCCCTTGCAGCAGGCAGGCTGTCGCTACGGCTCCGGCCCATGTCCCGACTATCGTCAGAACCGGTAGCCACATCAGACGTTTGTCTATGCGGCGCAAGCTCCGGCGTATTTCGTTGCTTTGCCCGACGGTAAGCCCGACGCAGATGAGTAAGAGACACAAGGCGTAGAATCCGGCTTCAGCGGGGAGGGAAGGTATCCGGTGAGAAACGCCTAAGGCACATCCGAGCGCGAAAAACGCCACAATGGTGAAGCTTCCGGCCAGTTGATGCCATAATGCCACGAGACGGTGCTTGTGCGAAAGCAGTCCTTTTCCGGCATCCTTTTCCACTGTAAGAGTTTGGGTGGCCGGTATCGTTCTCCTGCTTCCGCTCCATAATGCTGCCGCTGCCAAGGCACACCCTAAGGCTGTGCACAACGTGAGGATAAGGGCTTCCCATCCCAAGCGGTCCAAGGCCTGCATCAGTGTCGGATTTCCTCCGACTTCCACGCCCATCAGGAAGAGCAATCCCCATACGGTATAGGTCATCAGCCGTTCGAGGCCGGGTATCGGGTGGCGGCGCAGGAGGTATCCCACCGTAGCGCTGCCCCATAAAATGAATATGACGGTAAACATAGACTGCAAAGTTCGCTATTTTTTCCGAAAAAGAGAGCTGTTTTCTTCCGTGAAAGGCTTTCGGACGCATAAAAAATGAAGGAACGGCTTACTTTTCCGTCGGATGGAGAACAAGGCCTTGAAATAAGCTGTAACTTTGCGGGCGTGAAATATGACGAACAAATGGAAAATCAAAGTATCACAAAAATTCAGGTACGTCCGCTCCAGATAGAAGATTACGGACAGTTGGCCCAGTCGTTCCGTCGTGTATATTCGGACGGCAGCGATGTGTTTTGGACCCATGAACAGATAGAGACGTTGTTACGCATCTTCCCCGAAGGGCAGGTGGTGACGGTAGCCGATGACAAGATTATCGGTTGTGCCCTTTCCATTATCGTGGATTATGATTTGGTGAAGGGAGACCATACATACGCTAAGGTTACGGGAAATGAGACGTTCAGCACGCATAATCCCAAGGGGAATATCCTTTATGGCATCGAGGTGTTCATCCATCCCGACTACCGCGGCCTGCGCTTGGCACGCCGTATGTATGAGTACCGCAAGGAACTGTGCGAAAAGCTGAACCTGAAGGCCATCATGTTCGGCGGCCGTATTCCGAACTATCATAAATACGCCGACAAGATGAGGCCGAAGGAGTATATCGAACAGGTGCGCAAACGTGAGATATACGACCCCGTGCTGACCAACGACTTCCACGTGCGTAAGGTCATGACCAACTACTTGCCCAACGACGAGGAGTCCAAACATTACGCTTGCCTGCTCCAGTGGGACAATATCTATTATCAGCCCGAAACCTCAGAGACGCTTCCGGCCAAAACCACGGTCAGGGTCGGACTGGTGCAATGGCAGATGCGTGGCTATCGCACTATCGACGACTTGTTCGAACAGATAGAGTTCTTCGTAGACGCTGTTTCCGGTTATAAAAGCGATTTCATCCTTTTCCCCGAATATTTCAATGCACCGTTGATGGCAGAGTTCAACAACCTGAGCGAGTCGCAGGCCATTCGCGGACTGGCCGGTTACACCGATGAGATACGCGACCGTTTCTTACAGTTGGCCATCAGCTACAACATCAATATCATCACCGGGAGTATGCCTTTGCAGCGCGACGGCAACCTCTATAACGTAGGCTTCCTGTGCCGTCGCGATGGCAGTTATGAGATGTATGAGAAGATACATGTCACGCCCGACGAGACCAAGAGCTGGGGACTGTCTGGGGGCAGTATGCTGAAGACGTTCGATACGGATTGTGCCAAAATCGGCGTGTTGATTTGTTACGATGTGGAGTTCCCCGAACTGTCGCGCATTATGGCCGACCAAGGGATGCAAATCCTCTTCGTACCTTATCTGACGGATACGCAGAACGCTTACTCGCGCGTACGGGTTTGCGCCCAGGCCCGTGCCATCGAGAACGAGTGCTTTGTGGTGATAGCCGGTAGCGTAGGCAACCTGCCGCGCGTGCACAACATGGATATACAGTATGCGCAATCCGGGGTGTTTACTCCTTGCGATTTTGCTTTCCCCACCGACGGACGCCGGGCGGAGGCCACGCCGAACACGGAAATGATTCTTGTGTCCGATGTCGATTTAGACCTTCTGAGCGAGCTGCATACTTACGGTGGTGTAAGGAATTTGAAAGACCGCCGACGTGACCTTTATGAGGTACGTTTCAAGAGGTAAGGAACTCGAAAAAACGATTGGCTGAGAACGGAAAATCAATCTCCTGAGATTGATAAATCGTTTGGCGCAGAATGATCTTTCATTCTGCACCAAACGATTTGTACTTTATAAGGCGTTGATAAACAGCTAAAAACGAGTCATGAACTCGATGACGAATTTGTCCTGCTCGGAAACCTTGGGGGTGGCATCCTCGTTGTAGAAATATTTCTCATAATTGATACGGATGTCCGAAATGAACGGTTTGGCGATGCTCAGGGTGATGCCGCCGGTGATACGTTTGCGTTCGGCATCGGTCAGTGTGAGGTGTCCGTTCTCGTTGGCCGTACCGTCGCTATGGTCGCCCATGTAATCGAAGCGTCCGAGGAATGAGATTTTGCTGAATACTTTTTTCAGTGGCAGGTCATAGCAAATGAACCCGTCGAAGGCGTTCACGTCCTGAAAGGCATCTTTGGTGTAGTGTTTATACAAGTATTCCGCTTCTATCATCCATCTTCCGGCCTGGTAAGTAATGCCGCCGTCGTACATGTTGACCGAAATGTGTTCCGGTCTGATTTTCTGTGCGCTCAGCGTGACGGAAAAGCCTTTGGGCAGTTGCCATTGTGCCTTGGCGGAATAGTTGATGTTGTTGGTCCAGAAATCTTTCTGGTCGGTCAGGCCCGAACCGTTGAACATTCCCGCTTGCAGGGTGAGGGGCAGCGGACCTCCTATCTTGTAGCCCAGCGTGGCTCCCACATCGCGCACGTTACCCACTTGCTTGGCTATGAATGAACGGTTGGCAAAGTATTGCTGGTGGGGTGAACGGTGGGCATCGATGGTGAACGGGACG
>OHJA01000985.1_pt1 | contig 12420 bp, 8 predicted proteins | sample 1568441 | NCBI WGS metagenome assembly OHJA01 (sample SAMEA3879500, study PRJEB24766) | human gut metagenome | biome: human-associated habitat; feature: feces | place: USA | collected 1985/1987 | reverse complement strand
TCGGACAAACCTCGGTACATCTTACACATTCCGGACGGCAATACCCGCGTTCGTAAGACATTTCAGGCTGCATCCACGTTTCTATCGAAGAAGAAGGACGCAAGACATCATTGGGGCAAGCCGATACACACAACTGACAGGCCGTGCAATGCGAAGCAAAATTGTGTACTCCTTGCGCTCCCGCCGGTTTTAAGTGCACCTTACGCTCCGGAATCTTTTTCTCCTCTATCACGGCCAATCCGCCGTCTACCTTCTTTTCCTGTGCCCTCATCCAGGAACCGGCCGCCAACCATGAAGCCACGACCAGAAAGCTGCGACGGCCATTATCCGGTCCCCCCTTTTCCGGAGCCATTTGGGCTACAGCCGACGGACGGACATAACGTATGGCTCCTTTAGGGCACTTGTCTATGCAGTTCATGCAAGCCACGCAACGGCTGTAATCTATCTTATGTTCCTTAATATGGATGCACGACGCCTTGCAATTACGTTCACACAAATTGCAATTCACACACTTTGAAGTGTCTACCACCGGTTTTAACCAGGCATAACGGGACAGGAAACCCAATAGCGTGCCGACCGGACAAATCGTATTACAATAAGTACGCCCGTTCCGCCAAGCCAACACGGACAGCACAACGAAAGTCAGCAAAGCCACGCCTAATACGGAAAGCCCTTTCATCCAGACCTCCGCTTCATAAAAAGCATAACTATCCATACGCTCGGCCATATAGGCCAGCAAATTGTTTCCCCAACGATAAAAAGGAGCCAGCAAATTGGAAGCCATACGTCCGTAAGTACTATACGGCTCCAACAGGCCTGCCCAGCCCATAAGTCCAGTTACCCCGACCCAAAGTCCGGCACCACAAACGGCCACAAACAAAGCCAACACCCCGTATCTCAACCATGACAGAGCCGGAGAATAGCGGAAACGGTTCTTTTTGTACTTGCCTCTCATACGGGAAACCACGTCCTGATACACCCCGAGCGGGCAAATCACGGAACAATACACCCGTCCGAAGACGCAAGTGAGCAGCACCAAAGCTACAACCATTCCGAAGTTCAAGGCCAACAATGCCGGAATGAATTGTATCTTGGCCAACCATCCGAACCATCCCTGCACGATTCCCGTAAAGTCAAGAAATAACAGTGTGACAAGGACAAAACAGACGCATGCCGCAACTTGCCTGATTCTTTTCAATCTCATAACCACTTTTTTTAACCCTTTCTATTTCATACCGATTTCTTCCAACCATCGTTCCACCTTCTGGCGAGCATCTCCCACCGTTCCGCCATGGCAAATAAAGCCTTTCTTCAAATCAGCTTTACCCGCATGCCGGGCAAAATCACTAAAGCATTTCTGCTCCCCACCGCCGCCATGCGTACAGAAAGGTATCACCGTTTTTCCAGTCAGGTCATACCCCTCCAAAAAACTCCAAATAGCCATTGGTGCCGTTCCCCACCAGTTCGGAAAACCCACATAAACTACGTCATAGGCATCCATATCTTTGACTTTGCTTTTCAAAGCCGGACGCGCATCAGCCTCCTTTTCCTTCTTAGCATACTCCGTACACGACCGGTATTTTTCCGGATACGCTTTTACAGTCTCTATCTCGAAAAGGTCTCCACCCGTCAGTTCTTGAACCTGATGAGCCAAATTACGCGTATTCCCCGACCATGAAAAATACGCAACCAACACTTTCTTCGCGTTTGCCGTATGCTGTGCACCAGCTTCCAAGCCTATCATCGCCCACATCATGAGAAATACTCCTAAGAATTTTGTTTTCATACCCAATACTTTTTTCGTTCGTCGATTCATTTCTTTACACCTGCAAAAATAGAACATAATCCCCAACGCTCCGATATACGGATTACGGATATCCTTACCCATTTTACTGATTGTCAAAAACAACCTCTTTCCGAGGATAAAAAGAACGTTCACGATATTCTTTCGGAGACATACCTACATATTGCTTGAAATACTTACCAAAAAACGATTGCGTACAGAAATTCAACCTGACTGCAATTTCCTTAATGCTCAACTCCGAACACTCCAATAGCTGTTTGGCTTCTGAAATCACCATCTGTATGATCCATTGCAAAACACTACGCCCGGACTTTTCTTTCACAACCGAAGAAAAGTAACGTGCCGAGAGGTTCTGTCTTTCCGCATAGAAAAGAACTTCGCGCTCTGCCCGGTAATGATTGAACAAATCAACAATGAAACGTTGAAAAATAATATCTTTCTGTGTCCGTTGTACAGGATGCATCGGCCGGTTGGTATAGTATATCATCAGCAATTCATAAAATAATGCTTGCCCGCCGGCTTTGATCAACTCGACTTTCAAGGAACGGCATTTGGAACTGCCCACTTGCCCATCTCCTTCTTTTATCCTACGCATATAAAGTTCCAGAAGCTTATCCACATACCGACACTGCGCATCTGTCAGCGTAATACAAGGATGGTCGCGCATGAACAAAATATCCTGTACATTCAACACTTTATTACTGATAGGCAAAATATAATCCACATCCACCTCTACCACGACACCGTCTATTTCTCCACCGACACGCAATACGCGTACCAAAGCCGAAGCCACATAAAAACAAATATCTCCCGGCTTTATTATATAAGGTGTATTGTCTATTTCCAATTCCACTTCTCCCGCACGACAAAAGAACACACCGCATCGATCAAGCGTGGAACGCAAATGTCCCCACTGAAAACCATATATTTTCCAATCGGACAAACGGCTTACCCGTATAGGAATCATAGCTTGCTCCATCCTTAATTATTAATAAAACTATTCACTGGAACAAAATAAATATAATTCTGAAAAACTTTAGTCACATCGGTAGTTAAAAACATACAAATCAGACAAAAAATAAGCCCTTTAGAACTTTCAAATATCCGACAAACCCGATATATTTGCATGTAGAACCAGAGAACTATTTTTATGAAGAAGTTTAATGTTATCATAGGAGGATTTATCCTTTTTTTATTCACAGCTTGCTCACACACGCGACAGGAAAGTAGTCGTTTACAAACCGTAAAAACAGACACCGTGATTTCCGCCGCCGAACAGAGTATCCTTCAATATCCGGGTAAAGTAAAGGCAGCGGAAGACGCCAGCCTGTCATTCAGAGTCAGCGGAACCATCCGTAGAATATACGTAAAAGACGGAGCACGGGTACGAAAGGGGCAACTCCTGGCAGACCTCGACCCTACGGATTACCAAATACAACTGGATGCCACGGAGGCAGAATACCTACAAGTGAAGAGTGAGGCAGAACGAGTCATGGCTCTCTACAAAGACGGAGGTACCACACCGGCAGCAAACGACAAGGCAGAATATGGACTAAAACAAATCACAGCCAAATACAATCACCATAAAGACCAATTGTCCTACACGCGATTGTGTGCACCTTTTGACGGCTATATAGACAAACATCTGTTCGAACCCTACGAAACAGTAGGTGCAGGCATGCCGGTCATTACCATGATCGGCGACGGACGGACGGAAGTGGAAATCAATCTGCCTGCTGCCGAATATATACGCCGCGGGCAATTCAAACAATACTATTGTACATTCGATATCTATCCGGACAAGCATTATAGTCTTCAACCACTCTATATCATTCCGAAAGCCAACGCCAACCAATTGTATACCATGCGCCTAAGACAGGAAGATACCGACCAGCCTCAACCGTCTCCCGGCATGAACACCATGGTGACCATCCTCTGCGATACAGCAGAAAATGCCCCGATGTCAATCCCGGGAAGCGCCATATTGTACGAAGACGGCAAAACAAATGTTTTCCTTTACGATGCCGCACAAAAGAAAGTTTATAAACGTAACGTAACCCTCATCGGGTTACAAACCGACGGCAGAGCGACTATCATTTCGGCACAAATCAAACCGGGAGACCTCATCGTCTCTTCGGGCATCCATCACATTCAAGACGGAGAAAGCGTAATGCCCCTACCGGCCGTCAGTAAAACCAATATCGGAGGATTGTTATGACAGACATCAGCAAATGGGCTTTTAAAAACCGTAATCTGGTCTATTTCTTTATTGCGGTTCTTTTGGTCGGCGGAGCATGGTCATGCTACAAAATGAGTAAATTGGAAGATCCCGAAATCAAAGTCAAAACGGCTATGATTGTCACCACTTATCCCGGTGCTTCCGCCCACCAGGTAGAACTAGAAGTGACCGATGTTTTGGAAAAAAATATCCGTAACATGGGAGGCATTGACAACATAGAAAGTTATTCTTATAACGACCTCTCACTCATTCAAGTGGAACTGCTGACCACCGTCAAGGACGACGAAGTGGAACAATACTGGGATCTTCTCAGACGCAAAGTAGAAGACGTACGGAATACGTTGCCCGCCGGAGCCTCCGCACCGATAGTAAAAGATGATTTCGGAAATGTATACGGCATGTTTTATGCCCTCACCGGAGACGGTCTGAGCGATCGTGAGCTGTCCGACTATGCAGAGCTCATCAAACGGGAACTCACTGTACTGAAAGGGATTGACCGCGTAGAACTGTATGGCAAGCGACCGGAATGTATCAACATATCTCTACTACAAGACCGTATGGCCAACCTCGGTGTAAAACCGGCTGAAGTGTTGGCAACTCTAAATGGACAGAACCAAACCACTTACACCGGATATTACGAAAATGGAGACAACCGTATCCGTGTTACGGTAAACAATAAGTTCCAAACAGTGGAAGACATCGGCAACATGCTCATACAAGGACATGACGACGACCAACTTCGCCTACGAGACATTGCCCGCATCGAAAAAAATTACGAATCGCCCACACGGAATGAGATGTTCTACGACGGCGAACGTTCCATCGGTATCCTGATAGCAGCTTCCACAGGATCGGCTATCGTCAAAGTGGGAAGTGCCGTTGAAAAGGAACTATCCCAACTGAAGGACAAACGTTTGCCGGCAGGAGTTGACTATCATAAAGTATTCTATCAACCGGAACGTGTCGGAGATTCTTTAGGAACTTTCGTCGTCAATCTGGTCGAATCTGTCATTATCGTAGTGTTCATCCTCATGCTGACCATGGGATTCAAAAGCGGATTGATTATCGGAATCAGCTTAATCGTCACAGTATTCGGTTCCTTCTTATTTCTGGAAACCATGGATGGCACCATGCAACGTGTGTCATTAGCAGCATTCGTATTGGCGATGGGGATGCTTGTAGACAATGCCATCGTCATCGTAGACGGCATACTGGTAGACTTGAAAGCCGGGAAAAACAGAATGGAAGCCATGACGGCCATCGGACGGCAAACATCAATGCCTCTATTGGGAGCTACACTGATAGCCATTATCGCTTTCCTCCCCATCTTCATGTCTCCTGACACGGCTGGCGTCTACACGCGAGACTTATTTATCGTTCTGGCCGTATCCTTATTATTAAGTTGGGTGCTGGCCTTGGTGCATGTCCCCTTAATGGCCGAACGCCGTCTTCATCCGGAAGTAGAGCAAAACGTCTCCGGCAAACGGGTTTACAAGGGTTGGCCGTATGCCCTTTTGCGTAAGTCACTCTCTTTCGGCCTGCACCACCGCTGGAGCTTTGTGCTGTCCATGATTGCTTTGTTAGGATTGTCAGCCTGGGGCTACCGTTACATGCGGCAAGGTTTCTTCCCCGACATGGTGTATAACCAAATGTATATGGAATACAAATTACCAGAAGGTACCAACTCATCCCGTGTGGCACATGACCTGGAAGAGATAGAAACCTACCTGAAAAGCCGCAAAGAAATCACGCACGTAACCCGTTCAGTAGGAGGAACTCCCGGCCGTTATAATTTGGTGCGCAGCATTGCCAACCCCTCATTATCGTACGGAGAATTGATTATCGATTTCACCTCACCGGAAGAGTTGGAAAATCACATGGACGAGATTCAAGACTACCTGACAGCCCACTATCCTGACGCTTATGTCAAGATGAAACGCTACAATCTGATGTTCAAGAAATATCCTATCGAAGCACAATTCTTGGGTCCGGATCCAGCCGTACTTCACAGGCTGGCCGACAGTGCACGGGTCATCATGGAAAAAAGTCCGGAGGTAAGACTTATCACCACCAACTGGGATCCGCAAATACCGGTACTCACAATCGAATACGACCAACCGGCTGCACGTACATTAGGATTAAGCCGAAATGATGTCAGCATGTCATTACTTACAGCAACCAGCGGCATTCCCATCGGTTCATTTTATCAAGGTATTCATCGGGACAACATTTACCTACGTTGCCTAAACGAAAAAGGGAAACCTATAGAAGACCTGAACAACGCCCAAGTGTTTTCTTCCTTACCTTCGCTGAACGGGCTCCTCAACGAGGAAACCATGGTGAAACTGAAATCCGGAACCTTGTCAAAAGAAGAACTCGTGGAAAGCCTGATGGGCAGTACGCCATTAAAGCAAATCAGCAAAAAAGTAGATATACGTTGGGAAGATCCGGTCATTCCACGTTATAACGGACAACGTAGCCAAAGCGTACAATGTTCTCCGGCTCCGGGAATAGAAACGGAAAAGGCTTGGCAAAGCATCGCCCCTTTAATAGAACAGATCGTTCTTCCAGAAGGTTATAGTTTGGAATGGCAAGGAGAAAAAGCGGCCAACAACCAGTCTATGGAGTATTTGTTCCGCAACTTCCCTTTCGCCATCATCCTCATGATTACCATCCTGATTATGTTATTCAAAGACTACCGGAAACCGCTTATCATCTTCTGCTGTCTGCCTTTCATATTAGTCGGTGTCGTAGCGGTCATGCTCATAACCGGAAAGACCTTCAACTTTGTTGCCATCGTAGGTACCTTGGGACTTATCGGTATGCTTATTAAAAACGGAATTGTACTGATGGACGAAATCACATTGCAGCTCAACCGGGGGACAGAACCTACCACAGCACTCATCGACAGTGCACAAAGCCGGTTGCGACCGGTCATGATGGCTTCGCTTACCACGATTCTGGGTATGATTCCCCTGTTGACGGATTCCATGTTCGGCTCATTGGCAGCTTCCATTATGGGCGGCCTGTTGTTCGGCACACTCATTACCCTCTTATTTATTCCTATACTTTATGCTTTATTCTTCCACATCAAACAGACTGATGCATGAAAAAGATCATCATTTCTATCCTATATATAACATGTCTCATTCCCCAACTTCGTGCACAAGAGACATTAAGCCTGAAACAATGTAGGGAAATGGCTTTGACTCATAACAAAGAAATGGCAGCTTCTTTCCAACAGACGGAGAGTGCACGCTACACGATGAAAAGTTATAAAGGAAATTTCTTTCCTAATTTAACTGCCAATGCCACCGGCTTGTATAGCACCGCCAACGGTGGATACAGTTCCGGAAGCGGACAACTCCCCATATTCTCTTCCACGGGACAACTCCAACAATTCGCCTTCTTCCCGGGTATAAACCTCGACTATAAAATCGGACCGATGTTTCTGGGCGGCATACAATTGGAACAACCACTCTATATGGGCGGAAAGATTCAAGCAGCCTACCGGATGTCTGTATTGGGAAACGAAATGGCACAAATCAATGAAACACTGACGGCCACCCAAGTCATCGTGAAAACAGATGATGCCTACGCCTCGATGGTAAAAGCACAAGAGATGAAAAAAGTGGCAGAAAAATACCAAACCGTCCTCACAGAACTTTTGAACAATGTAGAAAGTGCACACCGTCACGGCCTGAAGCCGCGTAACGACGTACTCAAAGTCCAAGTCAAACTCAATGAAAGTGAACTTGCCGTCCGCAAAGCCGATAACGCCCTCCGGCTGGCTACCATGAATCTCTGTCATCTGATAGGCAAACCGTTAGATACCCCCATCCGTATTTCAGAAGATTTCCCAGAAATTGAGCAACGAATGGAAATACAAATCTCCAACATCTCTGCACGCCCGGAATATGTACTACTCGACAAACAGGAAGACATGGCACGGCAACAAATCAAGCTGAACCGCAGCGAATTAATGCCCAAAGTCGGATTGCAAGGCGCATTCAACTACCTGCACGGCTTTGAACTAAACGACGAAACCTTCTTCAAAGACGGCAGTTTTTCCGTCTTGCTGAACGTGAGTCTCCCATTGTATCATTTCGGTGAACGTTCCAATAAAGTCCGGGCAGCCAAAGCCAAACTGGAACAAACCCGGCTGGAAAAAGAAAATCTGAACGAACAAATGCTTCTCGAACTGACGCAAGCAGCACACAACCTGGATGAAGCCAAAATGGAATGTCAAATTGCAGACCGCTCCTTGGAGCAGGCAGAAGAAAACCGGAAAGTAAGCCATAGCCAATATACCGTTGGATTGGAATCCCTATCCGACCATTTGGAGGCACAAGCCCTTTGGCAACAAGCATACGAGACCCAAGTAAACGCCCACTACCAACTATACCTGAGTTACGTCAAGTATAAGAAAGCAGCGGGTACATTATACCAACACTAATTCAATAAATTATGTACAAAACAGAAATTGGGACCAATGCCGGAAAAGTCTGGCGTATCCTGAAAGAAACGCGTGAAATCACCCTACAAGACCTGGCAGGGAAGTTAGAACTCAGTGTAGAAGACACGGCACTGGCCGTTGGTTGGCTGGCCCGTGAAAACAACATTTTCATTCAAAAAAAGGACTCTACATTCTGGGTGTCGGATGAAGAAGAAGACATTATGTTCAAATTCGGATAAATACCCGCCCCACCTTTAAACTAAAAAACGCCGATGCCATAAATACAAGCATCGGCGTTTTTGTCGAATCCCTGACAATACTAAAATATGTATATAAATCTACGTGCTGCAATATTTTTATCGTATCTTTGCAAACGGATAACCCTTATTATTTTATAACTAACATTTTCACTGATTTATGTTTAAGGAAAACAAAGGAGAAGTCCTGCATGGAATTTTACTTATTGTTTTATTTTCGTTTTCTGCCTTTTACATTGCAGAATTCGAGTTCGTCAAACAACTTTCCTTCAGCCCGCTGATTGTCGGTATCATCTTAGGCATGCTATATGCCAATAGCTTACGCAACAAACTGCCCGAGACATGGGTTTCGGGAATCAAGTTTTGTTCCAAACAAATCTTGCGCACAGGCGTAGTACTCTACGGCTTCAAACTGACTTTCCAACAGGTACTGGCCATAGGATTACCAGCCATTACGGCTGATTTGATTATCGTCGCCGGTACATTGGCCTTAGGAATATTAATGGGAAAATTACTCAAAGTGGACAGCCAGACAGCTTTAATGACTTCTACCGGTAGCGCCATCTGTGGGGCTGCAGCCGTACTGGGAGCCGAACCGGTTGTGCGCTGCGAAGCCCACAAGACTGCGGTCGCCGTATCCACCGTGGTGATATTCGGAACACTTTCCATGTTCCTCTATCCCATCATGTACCGTGCCGGATGGTTGGACGGCTTGAGCGACCAAGCCATAGCCGTATATATAGGTTCAACCCTGCACGAAGTAGCTCATGTAGTCGGAGCGGGTAACGCCATCGATGCTGCGGGAGGCAATGTGGCAGATGCCGCCACCATCGCCAAAATGATACGCGTCATGCTGTTGGCGCCTGTTTTGGTCATCATGAGTGTATGCCTCTCCGGAAAACAAAAAAATAAAGGCATAACCGGAAAGAGTAAAATCACAATACCTTGGTTCGCTTTTTATTTTTTGGTCGTCATCGGTATTAATTCCCTGTTACAATCTGCCACTTTCATTCCTCAGGAAACTTTGCAGGCAGGTATAGGGTTCATCAATAACGTGGACACGTTCTTACTTACCATGGCCATGACGGCGCTCGGTGCAGAAACTAGCATAGACAAATTCAAACAAGCCGGAGCCAAACCTTTCTATCTGGCCGGCATCCTCTATGTCTGGCTGGTATTCGGTGGATATGCCATTGTAAAATTGTTGTTCTGAAAAGAATTCGGACATCTGAAAATCCCCATGGTCCTAACCGGCCATGGGGATTTTCAGATATGTTCCGTCTCTTATTGGAAGAAAGGAAGCAGCAAATCGGGAATCTCTATTCCATGCTTTCGGATGTCTTCCAACTTCTCCTTGGCCTTATCAGTCAGGGCAAAATACATCTGGCGCTTGTCTTTCTCCCCCAAAGTTCGAACCAACAAGCCTTTTTCTTCTACCGAACGTATCATTTTGGAAGCATGTGAGGCCGTCAGTCCCGTACGTTCCACAACCACGCCTGCCATCACGGTTTCTTCCCCAATGCTACACAGGACCATCGCTTCATTCAATGATAAACCGTATGTTTCCGACAGACGGGTTTCCAACAAAGCAAGAGAACGATAAAGGTCCCTCATGACACAAATACATTTGATTTTCTCCATGGCAGCGCTAAATAAACAAGTTTACATTAGCCTCTTCGGCACGTCCCATATACGTAGCTACTCCGCCGATCGTCACATGGTCCAACAACTCTTCCTTTTTCACCCCCATCACATCCATCGACATTTGACAGGCTATGAATTCCACTCCGTTTTCAATGGCCTGCCGGCGTAATGACTCTAAAGAATCAATGCCTTTACGTTTCATGATATGACGCATCATCCGTGCTCCCATACCTCCCATATTCATTTTTGAAAGTTTCAGTTTCATGGAATCGGATGGCAACATCACGCCGAACATCTTTCCAAACCAATCTTTCCTCACTTTTGGCTTTTCTGTCTTTTTAATGGCATTCAATCCCCAGAAAGTGAAAAAAATGGTCACTTTCTCTCCAGTAGCCGCAGCACCGTTAGCCAAAACAAAAGTGGCTAAAACCTTATCCAAATCATCACTGAACAGAATAAAAGTCTTACTTTTTGCCGTCGAGACCGGATGTGAAACCTCCATCGCACAAGGTGTCGCTTTCTCTACTCTGACTATGTATGTACCATTTTCGGTTTGAGCAGAAACAAAACGGTTTCCTGTCATCCGGCACCAGGCTTCGGCATCACGGGGAAAACCGGCATCCGTAGCACGTATCTCCAAACATTCACCAGATTGCAATTGCTCCATACTCGTTTTCAATTTCAGAATAGGACCGGGACATTGAATACCACAAGCATCTATTCGGACAATACGGGCAACCGGCACCTTTTCCTCCTGACTTACACAACACGTGTTACTCGATTTCCGAACACAAACGTCTTCAGGCGCACCAGGAATACAAACCGGAGTTACAGCCGCTTTATAGGTCTTAAGCCCTCCTATCAGATTCCTCACGTCATATCCATTTTCTTTTAGGATATTAGAGGCCAGATAACCACGCAAGCCCACGCCACAATACACCCACACAGATTTATCAAGAGGTAACTCTGCCAAACGTTCCCGCAACTCATCCAACGGTACATTCACCGCGCCGTCTATCCCTCCCAGTGCATATTCGTCGGGCGTACGCACGTCCACCAATGTCACGCGGTTCAAATCAGCCGTTTTTAAATCCCTCCAATAAAGCGGATTCATTTTCCCGTTCAATATGTTCCCGGCCACATAGCCTGATACCGCCACCGGATCCTTGGCTGATGAGAAAGGTGGAGCGTAAGCGTGCTCCAACTCCATCAAATCGTACACTGTACCTCCGCGCTTAATGACCATAGCGTATTCATCTATCCGCTTATCCACACCGTCATAACCGACGATTTGTGCTCCGTAAAGTTTGCCTCCATCGGGAGAAAACGTAATCTTTATAGCCATCTGCAAGGCACCGGGATAATATCCGGCATGAGAACCTGAATGTATCGTAGCCGAAAGATAAGGTATCCCAAACTGTATTAAACGTTTGGCCGGAAGACCTGTTGAAGCCACGGTCTGGTCGAACACCTTGGCAATGGCTGTTCCGACTGCCCCTTCGTATTTTACTTTATTGCCGAACACCATATTGTCGGCCACAATACGTGCCTGCCGGTTGGCAGGACCTGCCAAGAAATTCAGCCAAGGCTTACCTGTCAGCGGGTGAGGAAATTCTATCGCATCACCGACCGCATACACCGATTCATCCGATGTCTGCAAATACTCATTCACCCGGATACCTTTCATCTCTCCCAATTCCAATCCTGCAGCGGAGGCTAACGATGTCTCAGCACGTACCCCAATGGAAAGAATCACCAAATCCGTCTCTATAGTGATACCGGACTTGAACTTTACCGTCACTCCGGAAGCGGTTTCCTCAAAAGATTCCACCGCCTGTTCCAAATAAAGCTTCACCCCTTTCTGCAACAGATGTTCATGCACTAAAGCCGCCATAGAAAAATCTATAGGTCCCATGACCTGAGCTGCCATTTCCACCACAGCCACTTCTGCCCCTGTATGTTGCAAATTTTCAGCCATCTCCAAACCGATGAAACCGCCACCTACGATAAGTGCACGTCT
>OHJA01000965.1_pt1 | contig 12607 bp, 10 predicted proteins | sample 1568441 | NCBI WGS metagenome assembly OHJA01 (sample SAMEA3879500, study PRJEB24766) | human gut metagenome | biome: human-associated habitat; feature: feces | place: USA | collected 1985/1987 | reverse complement strand
TAATTTTGACTGGGATGCTCATGCTGAAAAATTCCCGGGACTTTGTACTCCGGACGAGTCATACCACGGACTGACTTATACCAAAGCATTCGGCAAAGGTGCTTATATCACCAAAGCAACTGCCCAACTGATGCGTGACCTCGGCAGCATCCAGTCTCCACAGAACTCTTTCCTGCTGAATCTCGGTCTGGAAACTCTGCACCTGCGTATGCCGCAACACTGCAAAAATGCACAAGCAGTTGCCGAATATCTTTCTAAAAATGAGAAAGTAGCTTGGGTAAACTACTGCGGACTGCCGGATAATAAATATTACACTTTAGCACAGAAATATATGCCGAACGGTTCTTGCGGAGTTATCTCCTTCGGTCTGAAAGGCGGACGTGACGTATCTATCAAGTTTATGGATTCACTGGAATTCATTGCGATCGTTACTCACGTGGCGGATGCACGTAGTTGCGTGCTCCATCCGGCGAGCCATACTCACCGCCAGTTGACGGATGAGCAACTGATGGAAGCAGGTGTACGCCCGGACTTGATCCGTCTATCGGTAGGTATCGAAAATGCGGATGATATTATTGCTGATATCGAACAGGCATTGAACGCATAAGAATACCGTAAAGGCATAAAATAATAAGAGAAGGCACGGGAATGAAATATTTCCCGTGCCTTCTTATTTTCCACAAAAAGAAAGTTAATTTCGAAGAGAATCATTTCAAATGTGAACCGATAAATCCTCCCGGATGTTTATCTTTGCAGGGAACCAAATTCTGCAGAGATATGAAAAAGAATCTATTAGTAGCATTCGTATTATGCCTTTCTTACGGATTTTCTTATTCCCATTCGTTTGATAAACCAATTAATCAGACAGCAAAGATGTCAAACTTTGAAATGGATTCGTTTACCACCAAGAATGGTAAAAGCTTGAAGATCACTTTCTTCAAACATGCCAGCTTATTACTGGACTATGCAGGACAAAAAATATTCATTGATCCTGTTTCCGATTATGCCGACTATACACAACAGCCGAAAGCGGATTTCATTCTGATTACGCATGAACATGGCGACCATTTCGATACTAAAGCAATAGCAGTTATCGAAACAAACCAGACCAAAATTATAGCTAATCCTAACTGCCGGAAAAAGCTGAATAGAGGACAAGAGATGAAGAACGGTGATGTGCTTCAACTCGCCAAAGATATCAAACTGGAAGCCGTACCCGCCTATAATACGACTCCCGGCAGGGATAAATTTCATCCCAAAGGACGTGACAACGGATATATTCTGACTTTAGGAGGAACTCGTATTTATATTGCCGGAGATACGGAGGATATTCCGGAACTAAACCAAGTGAAAGATATTGATATCGCTTTTCTGCCGGTTAACCAACCATATACCATGACACCGGAACAAGCGATACGGGCAGCCAAAATCATCAAGCCACGTGTTTTGTACCCTTATCATTACGGAGAAACAGATATCCATAAAGTAAAAGACGGATTGAAAAATGAGACAGGCACAGAAGTACGTATCCGGGCTTTGCAATAAGATATACGTAAATAATCAGAAAGTGGCTGAAAATATACTCACCTGAATATCCGAAAGGACCTTGAATAAAGTGCACTCCAAAAGTTAGATCTAAAACTTTTGGGGTGCACTTTAATATCTCAATAAGAATGATTTTCGCTTCAAGGGCTTTCCAAACATTCAGTCCCTTATAAAGAGCTTTTCCTTTTTTAATCAGTTACTTCCAATCACACAGCCTCGGCAGACAAACTGGAAATCACTGTATCCACCCAATATACAACTGTTCTATCCGCCGGCAAAACTCCTTCCAGATAAGGTGAATCGGATACCTCCTCCAACCATGCCGTAGTAATCGGTCCTCTTTCTCTTGTAGAACTTTGAGTTCCTAAATACGGACTAAAATTAAAAAACGTGTGTTGTTGCTCTACATTATTTTTATCTATATATGTAAAAACAAAAGCCTTTTTCTGTTTTCCACCCAATGAAGCCCACTCTATCTGGTATGTTCCTTCAACAAGAATTTGCTCATCCTCTGTCTTATAAATGAATTTCCCTCCTGTTCCTTCTTCAGATAAATGATATACATCATCCGGCCGCAAAATGCAGATATCTCCTTTATTTATAAAAGAATAAGGAGCCATTGCCACATTTACTTTTTCCTGCAACTCGCTTTCCGAATCCAATGACAACATATCTTCACTGGGTCTGGAAACCTGAAATTCAGGTTGGTCGACGCACATAAATGTCAATACGCCATAAGAAACAGTCACAAGCAGGGTGACATAATTACCATCCTTATCAGTAACGGTAACCGTTACTTTCCCTTTTTTACCATGCGAACTAAGCCATAATCGGTTGTCGATGACTGTTGCTGTCACAATTGTTTCATCGGAGCTTTGTGCAGAGTAGCCACCTTTTCCATTGGCTATCCCGATATTCTCCGCTTCCCATCCGTTAAGATACAAGACTGTAGAAGAAACTGTGTTTGTACAAGTTCCTGTTTCGTCAACCAGTTCGGAACCACTAAATAAGATAATCTCTGCATCATCTTGACAGGCTGATACACAAAAAGCCATAACAGAAAGAAGAAAGAAGCCTAATAAAGTTTTTGTTTTCATATTTTCAGTGGTATGGTTAAATCCCGGCATATGCCATTGTTTTGCAAAGATATAAAGTATTTGTAAAAAACACTATCTTTGTATGAAAAGTTACCAATAGTACAGATCCACTAGATTCTTCCATACAGCGTAAGTTATATGAGATATACAACAGAAGGTCGTTGAAAAGGACGTTCCCGGGGGAAAAAGGGAATGGGAAATACGGGAACGTCCTCAAAACATAACAATACAGAAATATGGACTTTCACAAGGGCGCATTTCTGTCTCTCTTATGCAACATTCCCTTCTATAAAAATATGGAGGAAATATCTGGAGAGGATATTATTATGTGGGAAATTTAGTTTATAGTCTTAAAAGCAATCTGATTGCATCAAAGTGATGAACGATAGGCAGTCCGAATATATTCTCCTACTGCATTGTCATCATTGATTTCTATGTATTTTTTCAATAAATCCGCAAATCCGGATTTTATCTGTTCCGTTTGCTTGTTCTCGCAGGCTGTAGAATATTCATCAACAGCCATGAGAAAATCCTGCATTCGTTCATTCAGCATTGTTCCTCCTGTGCAAACCACATCGGAAATATAGGCTTGGATACTACCATTTTCTATGACAACAGGGAGGCGGTATTCCAGTCCCGATTTGCCGGCACGAATAGAAAGCACTTTTACTACGGGCGACACAATAGTCACCGTATCGGAAAAATCAAACTTTCCGTGGACTATTTCTGCACTATCTACCAGCTGCCCGCTCGAAAAATCTTTCATATAAACCATTTTTCCTTCGAATTCGGGCAAAGGTGTACTACCGTTAATCTCGTAACCTTTTATCTGATGCCCGGTGCAAGCCACTATCAGACATATTCCCGGAAGAAAAGATAAAAGTTTCACATATCTGTTCATTAAGCTCTTCATTCTTCTTTAAAAAAGAAAAGCCGTCCGCACTATCAGCTGAACGGCTTTCTCTTTTCATTCATACATTTGTATAATCATTCATCCTTAGAATCTGAATCCCAGTTTCACTACAGGCATTTCAAATATTTTGATATTGTGGTGACTGGCGTTATATTTATCAAATCCTTTCGGGCAAATCTGTATCAAGTCATAGCGGTAAGCCAGAGGGTGCATTTCGAAACCGAAAACAAAACCTTTGGCAATGCTATACTCAATACCTGCTACGGCAGCTACTTTGAAACCGTACATCTGACCGGCTTTACTTCCGGAAACATAGACCTGTGACGGAAGTTCTTCCGAGTCGTCACTATCCTTATAGGTGTCTCCGGTGTATGGTTCGGTTGTTTCAATGCGTGCCATCTGGAAGCCGAGTGCGCCTCCAAGATACGGATGAATACGTTCGTTGCGAGTCTTGAAATAGTAGTTGGAACCGACAGATACATACCAGTTGTTAGTCATCTGTGCATTGATATAACTTTGCGCAGGGATAATCATGTCGGGTACACTGTTGTCTCCTTCTACATAGTCTTTCTTAGGAGTGAGGCTGACGTTCATGCTGAACTGGAAATTTACATCCCAATTGTCAGACACAAAATACTTACCTTCAATTCCGGCTATATTGACCAGACTATTATTATTCAGACTCCCGATGTTCAGATAGCGGTTCAGATCGCCGGAGTTATCCGTCCCTCCATTTGGAAGTCCGACTACTCCTCCATCATTGGAGAACTTGGGAAGCAGATAAGAAGTGTTTTCATTAAAAAACTTTCCGCTACCAAGCAGGACTGAAACCTGCCACTGTCCTTTCTTCGGGACAAACGACGCATCATCACTGCTGCTGTAACGCTGCGCCATTGAAGGCGCAGCTGTCATACAGGTCAGCAAAAGTAATGTGCATAGTTTTTTTATCATCTTGTTACTTTTACGTAGTTAGGGAATTATTTCAAGAAGATAGCAAGAAGTGCTTTCAATTGAGCGCTTGCAGCATCATAGTCTGCCTTGGCAGCATCATATTCAGCCTGTTTTACTTTGATATTTTCCTGAATACTTGCCAATGATTCAGTAATATAATCTGTATCAGTATAAGTACCTGCCGCTAATTTCTCTATATTTCTCTTAGCTTTAGCAACATCGGCCTTAGCGGCAGTGACATTTGCCAGAGCAATCATGTATTCTTCCTTAACCAAGTTTTTGATAGCTTCCAAGGAACCTAAATCACCATTAGTAAAGTTATTATTCAAATAAACAGTGATTTCCGTTTCAATCTTACCTTTGATAATTTCATTATTGCCGTATTCTTTTTGTACTGTTTCAATATTATCATTTACTTCTTTAAAGACTTTATCATAAGCAGCCTGGGCTTCGTCGTTAGCTTTCTTAGCTTTATCTACAGCATCCGCCAAAGCAGCATTTGCTTTATCTTGAGCAGCCTGCTCTACAGCTTTTTGAGCAGTAAATGCTTCTTTCAAAGCTTTGTAAGTTTCTACCTGATCAATTATAGCCTGTAGACTAGCCGTTTCTGCTGTTGCCCAAATCATCTTACCAAGAGAACCATAATTACCATTCTTCAAAGCGTCTACATGGTTACCACCAGCCGCAGCTATTACTTCGTCCTTAGATACTGGCAATCTTCTTGGATTATTACCTGAATTGAAATTATCGCTAAATACAGCAGAAGAAGCAGATTTCCACTTTTCCAATGGAGTCTTTACACTGGAATCTTGCTCTACATCTATTAATTTTCCAATATTTTCTTTACTAATTTCATTTGCAGTAGCAATGTCACCAGCATCCCAAATGATAAAGCCTAAATCTACTCCAACAACTTTTTTAAAGTTATCAGCGTCTGCTATCAACCAAGCAGAGATTTTTTTCGTATCACTTCCTTTTGTTGCAGTTGCCTTAGTAACTTGTGCTTCTTTAGCCAATGCATCCTTATAGTATGCAACTAAAGCCGTAGCTACAGCATCAATATTAGCTTCTTTTTTTCTATCTTCTGGTTTAAGTCCATTATATTTCTTTATTGCAGCATTAGCGGCTGCCTCTGATTTCTCCAAATCTATTTTCAGACTTTCATCATAAGCTGCCATTGCATCTTCCCATGCTTTATAATCTTTAGCATAGTTCTCTTCTGCTTCTTTTTGTGCTGCAAGAGCTGTAGCCAATTGTGGTTTGGCCCATTCTATATTTTCCAAATCAACACCTTTAGTAGCCTTATCAATCAGCTTAACCCAACCATCAATCTGACTTTGTGCTTCAGTAATTTGTATACCTTTAGCATAGGCAAAAGTACCAGTATTAGAATTATAACCAGCAACAGTTGTTCCACCAGATATTGCATCATTTAATCCTTTCTTTACACTTTCAGCCTCCACTTTCTTAGAATAAGCTGCAGCTGTTTTAGCTTTGTTCTTGTTAGAGTTCTGGTTATTTTTAGCAGTATCCAACTTATTGCTAGTAGCTTCCAAGTCAGATATCAGTTTAGGATTAGCAACTTCCAGCTTACCTTTTTCAATATTATATTGTTGTTCCTTGACTTTTGCAGCAGCAATCTCTTCTTCCAGCTTCTTGACTTCTGCTTCCCAATCTGCAACAGTAGTATACTCATTATCCAAGATAGCTTTCAAGTTATCAGCATACTTCTGCGTCATTTCTAAAGCAAATTCTGCATTTTTCAATGCATTATCCAAAACCGCTTCTAAATTATTATCAGCTACTATATCAGAATAGTTAGCTAATTGCTCCTGAAGTTTTTTTAAGCTACCGGCTTTATAGCCATCCACAGACTGGGTAGGATCTTCAGTAATAAGATAAACATAATACTTAGTCGTAGAAGAATTAGTCTCCGTGCTTTCATCCGGATTTGTAGTAGTAGTGGAATTTGCAACTTCCGATGACAGAATTCTTTTGATAACAGTTGTTGAATATCCATACATTGCCTTGTCCATTGCTTGTTTTGCATAGGCGACTTGCGCTTGTACACCATTCAAACGAGCTTGTTCTTCATCTGTCAGCAATAACTTGGAAGCTTCAATCTGTTCCATAGCTTGCTTGTAAGCTTCCTGTGCTTTAGCAGTGACAGTTTCGGCAAGAAGCATTTTTTCCTTATACTGCTCAACAATCAATGCCTTTTCATTTTCCCACTTAGTTTTGTCAGCTTCCGCTTTTGCAATGGCAGCTTCCGCTTCCGCTTTAGCTTGTGCAGTAGCAGCTTCTTCCTTTTCAATCAGGAGTTGCTTCAACTGAATATTCAGTTCATGCAACTGCAAATCAATTTCTGCAGATTTATTCTGAAGTGCCAAACCTGCATTAACTAACTCTTGCTCTGCAACCTGTGCTTTTCTCAATTCAGCCTCTACAAGCTCAACTGCAGCTTGAGCTTTGATAAAATCAGACTTTGCTCCCCTAAGTTCTGCAATGCCTTCCGGTTCATCGGTATCAATACATCCCGTGAATGTCGCCGTCGTACCTGCCATGAGCAAGGTTGCGACTAAATACGTCCATTTTCTCATAAAAGTAAATTAAATGTTATACAATTAATAAATAAAAAATTTGTTTGTACTAATTCATGATTTATTTCGCTTCACTCCCCCTCTTCCCGTTACTTTGTAGGTAACGGGAAAACCCTTGTGCCTGCTCTTTTGGAGTAGTCTATACTAGAAAATAATACGATATATGACGAATCTTCTTACCCCTGCTTATGAGAAAAAGTAGAGGGGCGGGAAATCTATTGCAAAATTTAGACGTTAACAAAGCTCTAAGACAAAGAATCCACGTGTTCTTCTGTGTTTATTCCTATTTTGAGTAGTTTATTAGAAAAAATGTACGATTTTGTTTGGATGTTTTAAGAAATATGCTCATATTTGCAGCGTCTTTTCTCCCCGTTACCTACAAAGTAACAGCACTATTAATCAGTTACTTGCCACAAATATAGTTCCTCTTCAGCGAAGATAGAATCGTCACATTCGCTTCATCTATTTTCTTATTCTTAAAAGGTTTTAGATAAGTCTCTGTGACGATAATAGATGAATGTCCCATCGCCTCTGAAATAATGCCTGGATGTATCTCGCAATAATATGCCATTGTAGCCCAAGTATGCCGAGCCGTATATGAGCTTAAATCAGAAGTCAATGCAAGTACTTGTTTCAGCAACAGAAGCTGATAGTTAAAATTACGCAAAGCTATCTGATATTCCCTGTAGGTAGCTTCGGTACTTTCTCCGCCAGTCAGTATGGGAAAAAGATAAGGAGAAGCAGAATCGGTGTTCATATACTTTTTTATTAGTTTCATAGTTTCCGGCAGAAGCGTCACAGTTAGAAGCCGCCCGGTTTTTCTACGACGATAAGTAAGCACATTCCCCACCATATCCTGCTTTTTAAGATAGGCAAGATCTACAAACGGCATACCACGAAGCATGAACATTAAGAAAAAGTACGCGCGCGTACGTTGTAATTCTTCCCTTCCCTGATGAATTTGTTTGGGAAGCTCTTTCATCAATCGTTCCATATCCTCCTTTTCCAGTGCACGCTTTCTGTCAGCACGCGTTCCTGTATAAACATACCGGAAATGATGCGGTATATAAGATGCCATACGACGGTCAACCGCGCGGTTGTACACCGCCCTCAATGTACGCATATAGGTTGAAACCGTGTTCCAACTACAATCCTTTTCCCGCAAATACGTTTCAAAACTTTTAAGAAACTCCTGATTCACTTTCTTGAATGACAGATTCCTGCTCCCATTAAATGCAATGATAGCATTCATGCTACTCCTGTAAACATGAGCAGTTCCATAATTCCCACTTTTTCGAAGCCCTTCAGCTACTTCCTTCATAAATGAAATCAAATTCCCCATTTTTATTAATTTTAGTTATCACTCAAGCACATCCCTGAAGAAAAGCGCCCTCACCGCAATTCCCCCCAATGCTCTTAATTCAAAATCTCAAAGTATCATCATACAAATATGATGAATTATGTTTTCTTTATATACACCCGATGTGTTCCTCTGCCATCAATCCCGATACCGGAACCGGGCGTATACGCCCATTGGCGCAATTCATTGGTAGCCGCCGTGCGCAGCAGACCTGTCAGTTTCCGGTATTCGTAGACCGTCAGAAAAGGATGTTCCTCCAGATATCTAACAGCCAATGCTAGTCGTTGCTCCGGTGTATACTTCTGTGAAGAGCGTTGCGACTTCCACGGAGCTCTTTCCAGCAGACATCTTCCGTTGATACGCCTCACCATCTTCCTGTCTACACGAAAGTTCACGCTCCCCACCACAATGCTTCGTGCGTTACGATGGGTTTCACCCTCTCCGGTCTTTTCGCGTTCTTTATCTTTGCATAACGCCAACGAAGGAGAGAATGTTCCGATACCATCCAGCTTCACAGACTTGCCTTCTGCCATCTGATGTGCCATTTCAATACCGATCTGTGTAATTACGCCTTCCACATCTCCGACATTAAAGCCACTGCTGGATGCTATCTGACGTATTAAATCCTCGGTAGATACCTGATCTATCATTGCAAACCGAGGATAAAGTACCTGTTCGCCCGTTCCATGAATATCGGGCATTTCTTCCATTACGTACATTGCCATAATACTAAAGTTTATTTGAAATATTGATTATTAATAGAAAACTTACTCGCTATAGGTAGAAAACTTGTTCTCCCCTACAGGAAAAGTTGTTTTTCCTATAGGACAAACTAAAACCGCAAGTTCTGGTTTTATAACTGAAACTTCTGATTACATAATCAAAAGTTCCGGTTTTATAATCAGAACTTGCGGTTATAGTTTTCTTACCAACAAAGATACGTTTTCCTGCCGGGATAAGCAAGTTTAATCCCTATGAAAAAGAAGTTTGATTACAATTCAGTTACTTATCACCGTTTCTTTACTTTATATCCTTTCAGGGTAAAACCAACTTCAAACAGGTTCAAAAGGGCTATCCGGATGTTATCTTCTATATAGGTCTCCATATTATCATATTTTGCAAAGTTGACGGGAAGGAGTCTGTTATTCCTCCTAAAGCTTTCATCCGGTATTTTACCGGTAAAACGTCCTTTCTTCTTCACTCCCCAACGAATGGTTTTACTACAAGGAAGAGGTATACCTATCGTCAGCACTTTTTCTTTAGTTACCGTATCGGTGATTCCATGTTTCCAGATACTGATATGGTTGGCTCCCAAATAAGTGCCGATATAAAGGACAACGGTCAGCGTCCAATCGTCCAAAGCCTCATCGGTTTGAATACCATTCACCAAATCAGAGAAATAGCCTTCAACCATTTCTCTGTCAAAACAGTTTAGTTCAGGCCATTCACATTTCTCAAACAGTTGATGCACATTGACAGGAACCAGTAAGGTGGTTATTTCTAACTGATATTTCATTCATTTCGTTTTTATATCATTGCATCTAAAATCGTCTCAAGTATCTTATCGACTATAAATATACAATTTTACCAGATCAAATGCTAAAGAGTAGAACTTTTTTTAAACCTATTTCTGAAAAAGAAAGGACTGTTTGATACACCCCTCCTATATAAACAGGGTTTATCAGACAGTCCTTTCCGTGCGGAGTATGATTCGTCCGTTATTCAGTGGACGATCCTTGCTTTTCGTCCTTACGGCATTTCAGTTTCCATCTGGAACTTACGGCTTACTTTCATCAAATTGATAGTGTAAGTGACTACGTTCTGTGCTTCCTGAACCATCGTGAGATACACCATGCTTACCCGGATGCTTCCTGATTGGCTTTGGATGCGTTGCAGTTCCTTACGTTTCAATAGTGAAAGCTGTCCGTTGAGGTCGTTGGCACGACGGATTTCTTCTTCGAAGTCGTTGTACTCGTTGTTTTCCATTTTCTTACGACACTGCTGAATCAGATAGGTGATATCTTCGGAAACATCGCTGAATTCACCTTTCTGGATGGCGTCCAATGGGTTGAAGTTGTTGTCGATATGTTCGAGGCAAGGTTCGCAGAGGCGGGAAATACTGTAGACCAATTCGCTGGCGAAGTCGTTGCCTTGATAGTAATAAAGTCCTTTTTCGAGTACGGTGTTATTGTCGAGACGACACATGGCGACGGTGCCCGAACGTTTCATCTGTTTGATGAGCTGTTTCTCAAATTTAGTGGACCCCATGGCACGACGCAATCCTCGCAGATTTTCATGAAGGAATGAAGTGACAGTCAGTTCGAAATTTGTTTCTGCATATTCCAATACTTTGGAAAGTTCTTCGCGGGTGTGCTTACGCATCAGTTGCAGGGCTTCTGTGCTGTCTGTGGTTTGCATCAGTTGCTTCAGCGTTTCGTTACCTTGTTCTTTCGCTTTGCGTTTCTTGTACATCACCTGGCTACGGATCAAGATGAATACAGCTATACCGATGAGGGCGATGATAGAGATGTTACCTCCATAATGGAGTACGAGAGCTACGAAGAAACAGATGGTGAAGGCGGCTCCGGCGGTGATGAACCAGCCTCCGATGACGCTTAATACGCCGGTGATACGGTAAACGGCTGAATCACGTCCCCAGGCGCGGTCGGCCAAAGAAGTACCCATAGCTACCATGAAGGTTACGTAGGTGGTGGAAAGGGGAAGTTTCAGGGAGGTTCCCAAGGCGATGAGCAGACCGGCCAATACCAGGTTGACAGAAGCGCGGACAAGGTCGAAAGCAGCTCCGTCGGCAATGATTGCTTCGTCTTTGCGGAAGCGGGAGTCAAGCCATTTTTTGCTGCCGTCCGGCATTATTCGGGAGATTCCATTGGCAAGTGTCATGCTGATGCGGACTACTGTGCGGGCGATCGGAGTACTTCCGAATGCTTCTTCTCCTTCATCTTGGCGGGAAAGGTCGACAGATGTTTTAATTACAGCATGTGCTTTTTTAGAGGTGCAGAGGGCGTAGACCATGACGGCTCCGGCTCCGATAAGAAAATACCACGGTGTTTTAGCAGGTCCCAGCAAGGAGGTCATCAGGAAGCCGTTCGGATTTCCTTCTCCGTTGGCGGTGTAATCTAAAAAAGAGGAGAAACCTGCGAGGGGAACGCCAATAAAGTTGACAAGGTCGTTACCGGCAAAAGCGAGAGCCAGAGCGAAGGTTCCCATCAGTACGACGACTTTGAAAACATTGATTTTCATCCAGTGAAGGATTTGCATCAGTACGGTGAAGAATACAAAGAAAACGGTGATTAGCATCAGTGTGTTGTCTTGTATCCAGTGTTTGTTTTCAGAGGTCATGAAGGAACTGTCTTTCAGTCCTTTGATAAGCATGAAATAGATGATGGCAGTAGCGGCTATCCCCCCAAAGAGGGCGATGCTGTATTTCATCTTTTTCGTATAGTTGAAAGTGAATATCACACGGGCAAGCCATTGTACAAGCATTCCGAAGAAGAAGGCGATAGCGACGGAGACGAAGATCGCCATGATGACGGAGAGGGCTTTGTCGGTGTTTATGAGGTCGCCCAGACCGAGGGTATCGCTATTATGTACTTTGATAAGTGAGAGGGCAAAGGTACCTCCGAGTAGTTCAAAGACTAGTGAAACGGTGGTAGAGGTAGGCATCCCCATGGAGTTGAATACGTCCAGCAGTACTACGTCGGTCAACATGACGGCCAGCAGAATGCACATGATTTCGGCAAAGTAGAAGTGCTCGGGCTGGTAGATGCCGTGCCGGGCAATGTCCATCATACCGTTGGACAGGGAAGCGCCAATGAATATACCAATACCGGCTATGAAAAGAATGGTTTTAAACGAAGCGGCCTTGGCGCCTACCGCAGAGTTCAAAAAGTTAACTGCATCATTACTGACTCCGACTATCAGATCGAAAACAGCTAGTACAAAGAGGAAGATGATAATGCATAAATAAATAGTCTCCATAATAAATATATGTGTATGTTGTTTCCGGCTGCAAAGGACGGGATTTGACGTTGCAGGGAGGTGTCATACATGTTACATTTATGTTACAATCATCTTTCTTTTGTCTTGAAACAAAAGAAAGAAGCAAAGAAAAATTCAAGGC
>OHJA01000964.1_pt1 | contig 12609 bp, 10 predicted proteins | sample 1568441 | NCBI WGS metagenome assembly OHJA01 (sample SAMEA3879500, study PRJEB24766) | human gut metagenome | biome: human-associated habitat; feature: feces | place: USA | collected 1985/1987 | reverse complement strand
CATTATGGTATGTGTGGCAATCTACGCTGTGCTTGTGGCGAGCGTGGCAGTCGCAGGCAATCTTCACAGTGCCTTATGGTCTGTGGCAGCCTATACTGTAATCTTATGCTTCAGCTTATTCAAGACAGGTTCCTTATCAAAATCAATCTTTAACGCCCACTAATTCATGGTGGGCGTTGTCCATATATGGGTATGCACACGAAAGGAGCAGACTATGGCAATATCAGTACCAGTGCCAAAAGACCTGAGTGGCATCAAAACGAAAGTAGCATTGAACCTTACCAAAAGACAGATCATCTGTTTTAGCGGAGCTGCCATTACCGGAGTTCCCTTGTACTTTCTTACAAAGGGAGTTTTAGGGACGCAGGCGGCAGCCCTGATCATGGTTGGAGTGATGCTGCCATTTTTCTTTTTGGCAATGTATGAAAGGGACGGGTTTCCGGCAGAAAAACTTCTGTATTTTATGATACGGCAGAAGATGCTTACACCGGGGATACGTCCTTATAAATCGGAAAACCTCTACGAGCAGTTGGAGGAAAGAGAAAAAATTAAGAAGGAGGTGTGCTACCTTGAAGAAAAGGCTTTCAAAAAATCCTCAGCAAAAGGCGCAAGCCGGAAACCGCAGAATGCCGGAAAATAAGAAGGCGGCAAGCAGAGCCGGACTTACTTTTTCGGAAAAGAAGCGGTTAATGGAGCTTAGACGTATCCTTGCCGGAAACGGGAAGGAACAGGCAAAGCCGGATACTGCACAGAAAACCATTACCTTCAAAAAGATGTTTCGTGATGGTATCTGTCAGGTAACACATAATTTTTACACGAAGATGGTGGAGTTTTACGACATCAACTATGACCTTCTGGAAGTAGAAGACCAGGGAGATATTTTAGAGGAGTACAGCAAGATCATCAATTACTTTGATCCGTCCATTAAGTTTGAACTGTTCTTATTCAACAGGCAGGTCAATGAACAGGCACTTGCGGAGCAGTTTGACATATCTTTGCAGGATGATGATTTTGACGATATTCGTGAGGAATACACTCAGATGTTGAAGCATCAGTCAGCAAAGGGAAATAACGGTATCATTAAGTCCAAGTATCTCATTTTTGGTGTGGAAAGCACCGGATACAAGGAAGCTAAAAACAAACTGAATAATATCGAGAAAGATGTTATCCGAAACTTAAATAACATCGGCACGAATGCCAGGTCACTTGACGGAAAGGAAAGACTTCGTATCCTGCATGAATATTTTAATCAGGGAACGATGGAGCCTTTCCGTTTTTCATTTCAGGAACTGTCAGAGTCCGGCAAGTCAGTCAAGGACTATATTGCACCGCCGGGGTTTGACTTTAGGTATCCGAGCAGATTTAAGTCAGGCAGTATGTACGGAAGTGTTCATTATCTGGATATTATCGCACCGAGATTTAATGACGAGCTGTTAAAGAAGCTTCTTGACATTGATGATAACCTTACCATTACCATGCACATGCAGACGATGGACCCGGTAAAAGCAATCAAGATGTTAAAGGGAGCTTTGACGAATATTCAGAAAATGAAGATTGAGGAGCAGAAAAAGGCTGTCCGCAGTGGCTACGATATGGATATTCTTCCTACGGACATCATCACTTATGAAAAGGATACCTTAGAGCTTTTAGACGATCTGAATACGAGCAACCAGAAGATTGTCAAAATGACTTTCCTGATTACCTGTTACGGAAAGACAAAAAGGGAGCTTGAGAACATCACGAAGAGGGTGTCCGGCATTATTCAGCAGGCAAACTGCAACTTACGATGCTTGCAGTATTTACAGGAGCAGGGGCTTATGGCATCCGCACCGATTGGCTGCAATGATACCGGAATTGAGAGAGTGCTGACAACCAAAAGCACTGCTATTTTAGTTCCGTTCTGTACACAGGAGTTATTCATGCCTGCTCCGGCAATTTATTATGGGTTAAATGCACTCAGTAACAACATGATTATGGCAGACCGCAAAAGGCTCCGTACACCAAACGGCGTGATACTCGGAACACCGGGTTCCGGTAAGTCCTTCAGTGCAAAGAGGGAGATTTTATCCTGTTTCCTTATCACAAGAGATGACATTATTATCTGTGATCCGGAGGGAGAGTATTTTCCGTTGGTACAGGCATTAAAGGGACAGGTCATAAGGCTTGCTACCGACTCCAAAGACTATTTGAACCCGATGGATATTCAGTTATCCCATAAAGGGGATAAGGAAGCTCTGAAATTAAAGAGTGACTTTCTCATTACCCTGTGTGATCTGATTGCCGGAGGAAAGGACGGTCTGGAGAATGATGAGAAGGGTATCATTGACGAATGTATCCGTCATATTTACGATACCTATTTTGAAAACCCTGTGCCGGAGAATATGCCTATCCTTGAGGACTTATACAATGCGCTCTTAAAATATGAGCCGAAAAACGTGGAAAAGGAGCTTGCCAAGGAAGCAAAGGCAAAGGCGGTCAGAATTGCCAATAGCCTTGTGCTGTATGTAAGCGGTTCGCAGAATTATTTTAACCACCGTACCAACGTGGACTCACAGAACCGTATCATCTGTTTTGACATCAGGGACTTGGGAAAACAGTTAAAAGAGCTTGGTATGCTGATCGTACAGGACGCAGTATGGAACAGGGTGTCGCAGAACAGGGAGCGTAAGATTGCCACCCGTTATTACTGTGATGAGTTCCACCTTCTGTTAAAGGAAAAGCAGACTGCCATTTACTCTGTGGAAATCTGGAAGCGTTTCAGAAAGTGGGGAGGTATCCCGACAGGGCTTACCCAGAACGTGGGTGACTTCTTACGTTCAGAGGAAATCGAGGGTATCTTGGGCAACAGTGACTTTGTGTATCTGTTAAATCAGAACGCAAAGGATCAGGCGATACTTGCAGACAAGTTAGGGCTTTCTGAAAAGCAGCTTTCCCATGTAACCAATTCCGAGCCGGGTTCTGGTCTGATACTGTTTGACAACGTGGTTATTCCGTTTGTTGACAAATATCCGACAAACACCAAAACCTATGCGATTATGAACACCAAGCCGGAGGAAACAGTTAAGAAAGATGAGGCGAGTTAATGGCAGATAAAAAGACAGAAAAAAGTGCCGCTTCCCATAAAAAGGCTGTGAAAGAATTTCAAAAGGAAGGCAATCCAGACTTTCAAAAAAGCGGCGGATCAGATTTTCAGCCGAGAGCTTCCGATGTCTTTCAGGAGAAAACAGGAGTTTCACAAAAGCCTGGTGCATTGAAAAGCCATGCGAAAAAGGAGTATGGGGAAACTTTTGGACAAAATGTCCAGAAGTCCGGTGCCGATAAGGGACAGGAGGCAAAGGCGGCATTTACCAAAGCCGAGAACAAGTTTTCCGGACAGGATAATTCCGGTCAGACGGAGGAAAACGGGAAAAGGCAGGAAGAAAAAGAGGATTACCACCGCAGGGACACTTACAGGCAGTCACAGGAAAAGGGCAAATACCACAAAAAGCGTGTGCAGCGAGAGCATAAACACAGGGAAAAAGCCAAAGATACCGTTTTTACGGAAGATGCCGGAAAGGTCTTTACGGAGGATCGTGCTTCGGAGTTTACCGGAAGCGAGAAATTAAAAAAGAAACAGAAACAGGCGCAGAAAGCCACAGAGAAGGTCAAAAAGGCTAGAGGAAAACTTCCCAAGAAGCGGGAATATACATTGCAGAGAGTCTTTGACGAGGAAACGGGCAAGGGGAAATATGTGGTTGTTCCGCTGGATAAGGAGAAGCCTTTTAAGCAGGAGAGCCTTTCCAAGACCACCATGCGGCGAATGCAGACGGAAAGCAGAAATTTCGTACATGGCAAGATTGCCGAGAACGAAAAGGAAAATTCTGCTGTGGAAGGTGCCCATAAAACGGAGCAGAAGGCTGAGGAACTGTTTGGCTTTGTAAAAAGGCACTATAAGGGAAAGGAAGCAAGACAGCGGGCAAAGATAGCGAAGCTGGAAAAAAAGCAGTTTCAGAAAGAGGTCAACTTCCAGTACCAGAAGTTCCTGGAGGAAAACCCGCAGATGCAGAAAAAAGCATTGCAGAAGCGTTTACAGAAACAGCGCATCAAGCGGGAGTACATGAAAGCAAGACAGAAGGGAGCTGCCACAAAAGCGGCACAGGAAGCAGTGTCAAAGACTGTCAATACTGCAACCGCCATAGCAAAGAAGTTACAGGAGATTGCAAGCAAAAATGCGGGTGTTCTCATAACGGTTGGCATCATAGCGGTGCTTCTTGTTATGATTATGACCTCGGTATCGTCCTGTGGGGCGATGTTTGCAGATACGCAGTCTACTGTGCTTGCGGCAAGCTATTTAAGCGAACCGGCAGAGATTGATGCGACAGACTTGCAGTTTACCAGACTGGAGCTTGACCTTCAGAATGAGATTGACAACATTGAAACCGATTATCCGGGATATGATGAGTATTCCTATAATCTGGGGGAAATCGGACACAATCCGTTTACGCTGATCGGGTATTTATCGGCTGTCCATACGGAGTTTACCGCAAGTGAAGTGGAAAGAGAGGTACAGGCTCTTTTCGATGAGATGTATACGCTGACTCTCACACCGGATACGGAAACAAGGACAAGGACAGTAACCAAGACAGGTACACACACTGTCACTGATCCGGTAACAGGAGAGGAGACAGAGGAAGAATACGAATACGAGGAAGAGGAGGAATACGAAGTCAGCATATTAAGGGTAGTGCTTACGGTCAAACCATTGGAAACCATTGTTGCCGGAAAGATGGATGCAGAGCAGACAGAGATTTTTGCCATGTATGCAGAGACTGGCGGGCTTTTACAGCAGTTTGCTTCTCCGCTTGATCTGTACTGGTATAACTATATTTCAAGCTATTATGGATACCGCAAGAACCCGAATACCGGAAATGAGGAACTGCACAGGGGTGTGGATATAGCGGTGCCCACAGGTACAACTGTTTATGCAGCCCATGACGGTACAGTCACGACAGCAACTTATGACAGCTATTACGGGAATTATGTGGTCATCGAAAAAGACGGTTACACTACAAAATATGCCCACATGGACAGCCTGAGTGTCAGTGCAGGTCAGAGCATAACCAAAGGGACGGTAATCGGAACTACGGGAAACACCGGAAGCACTACCGGAAGCCATTTGCATATTGAGTGCTTATATAATGGAGAGTATTATAATCCATTATTTTACTTTGATGTAGGCGAGGGAACGCTTTACGGGGAAAGTCCGGGAGGTGGCGGCGGTGCGCCGGGAAATGCCATACCACCGGATTCCTATGATGCGACCGTACAGGCACTTATGGAGGAAGCAGCCAAGTATTTAGGCTATCCGTATGTATGGGGCGGTTCGTCCCCGTCCACAAGTTTTGACTGTTCCGGTTTTGTGTGCTGGGTATTTACCAACAGCGGCGTACACAATCTGCCACGAACAACCGCACAGGGCATTTATGACCAGTGTACTCCCGTATCGGCAAGCGAAGCGAAAGCGGGAGACATTATCTTTTTCACAGGCACCTATAATTCAGCAGGTGCAGTCAGTCATGTAGGCATCTACTGCGGCAACGGGGTAATGATACACTGTGGCGATCCAATCAAATATGCTTCCATTAACACTCCGTACTGGCAGAGCCACTTTTACAGTTTTGGAAGATTGAATTAGAGGAAGTGAGATATTATGACAAAAAGCCAGAGAATAGAAAAGGAAATCACAAAGACAAAAGAACAGCTTGCCACCATACAGGCAAAGTTAAAGAACCTGGAAGAAGAAAAACGTATGGTGGAAAGAGCCGAAAAACTGGATATTATCGAAAAGCATAAAATCTCGTCCGAGAAGCTGCAATTACTTATCAAATTCAGCGAGGACGAGATTTTGCAGTTATTAGCACAAAAAGAAAAGGAGAGAACAGGAAATGAAGAAAAAGTTATCAGTTAAGGTGATCATGTCCCTTATCTTATCGGCAGTATTGTTCTGTATGCCGATTGGGGCATTTATGGCAAACAGCGGCAATACCGTATCGGTACAGGCACAGGATACGGACACAGCAGAAAATGAGAGTGAAACAGAAACACCGTCTACGGGAACGGAGGAAGAAAGCGAAAGTGAACAGGAGAACTCTACGGTGTCCGGCAATGACATTCCCACACCGGAATGTACCTGTAAGGAAAAATGCTCACAGTATTCGGTGGATAAGGAATGTGAGGTCTGCAAAGAGGATTACAGCCTTTGTGAGTATGTGAATTCCAACGTGAAAATCACAATCAATACACCGACAGGGTGGCACAATGATACCACAAAGGTACATATTTTAGTTGAAGATGTGGCAAAGTCCGGCAACTTTACCGTAAAAAGCGTACAGGCGAAAGTCGCACAGAACGGAAGCTGGACGGACATCACAGAGGATATGTATGTGGAGATTTCCGAGAACAGCACCATTTATGTGCAGGTCACTGACCAGAAGGGCAATACCTATGAGAAAAACCGTTACATCAAGTGCTTTGATTTTACCAAGCCAACCTTAAATGCGGCGGTCGGCGATGGTCTGTTAAGCGTGCAGGCACACGATACGGATTCTGGAATCAAGGCAGTCTATGTGAATGGTTATGAATTTACAGAGCTGACGAATGGCGTTTTGAATATCCGTCTGCAACAGTTTGATGCAGGGTATCAGTATTTTACCATTTCTGCAATGGACAATGCCGGAAATATGTCAGAGGTCTATAAGACAGCCAATCCGTATTACACCGATCCGGAAGCGGAGGACAGTAACGAAAGCGATCCGGCTAAGCAGCTTCCGGTCAGTGCGCAAGCTTCCAAGCCTTCCTCTGCTACCGGACAGGTAACGGAGCATATGAAAACGGATAGCGAGGGCAATACCACATCGGAAACCAGTCTTGCAGAACAGAAAAAAGCTGCCATGCAGGAAGCGGATGCTTCGGAGCAGGCAGAAAATAATGCAGAGCAGTCAGAGAATGGGAAAGAGTTTTATACCATTCAGACCGCAAGTGATAAGGTGTTTTATCTGATTATCGACAGGGACGGTGATGAGAAAATGGTCTACTTCCTGACAGAGATCAGCGAAAATGACCTGTTAAATACGACAACGGATAACAGCGAGACACTTCCGAAAAATTCCGCAGCACTGGAGTCTGCAATCCCGGTAAGTGACAGCGCATTGCCAAACAATAATGCAGAAACGGATAGTGAGGAAACAGAAGAATTACCGGAGGATGGCGAGGAAAGTACGGAAGAAAGTACCGAGGAACCGGAAGAACAGCCCGCACAGCCCGATAATCCGATGGGAACCTATATCGTGCTTGGCATCATTGCAGTTATTGGCATCGGAGCAGGCTACTATTTCAAGGTGGTCAAGAAAAAGAAAGAGCAGTTTATTGATGAAGATGATGATGAGGACGAGGAAGAAGAAGTCTTGGAAGATGAGGACGAAACCGAGGACACAGAGGACGATTTTTTTGAGAAAGACGATGAGGAGGACGAATAAATGCAGTTAGTAATCGCAGAAAAGCCGAGTGTGGCGAAAAGCATAGCAGATGTATTGGGAGCCTTAGACAGACAGGACGGATATTTTGAGGGCGGCGGCTATATTGTAAGCTGGTGCGTGGGACACTTAATCGAGCTTGCAGAACCGGAAAGCTATGGAGATCAGTGGAAGAAATGGACTTACGAGAGCCTTCCGGTCAATCCGGATCATTGGCAGTATGAGATCAAGGAGGATACCAAAGAACAGTACGATGTGCTTTATGGTCTTTTGCATGACAGCAGAGTGGATGAGGTAGTGTGTGCCACCGATGCAGGGCGAGAAGGAGAGCTTATCTTCCGTCTGGTATATGAACAGGCGAGATGCAGCAAACCGATGAAACGCTTATGGATTTCTTCTATGGAGGAGAGTGCCATAAGGGAAGGATTTGAGAATTTAAAGCCGGGAAGTGACTACGAGCATTTATACCATTCTGCACTTTGCAGACAGGAAGCGGACTGGCTTGTGGGTATCAACGGTACAAGGCTTTTTACCGTTTTATATGGCGGCAAGGTGTTAAAGGTGGGCAGAGTACAGACACCTACCCTTGCAATGCTTGTGGAACGTGAGAGCAAGATTATGAATTTCAAGAAAGAGCAGTATTTCATGGCTCATATCCTCTGTGGCGGCGTGGATGCGGTCACAGAGAGGATTGACAATAAAACAGAAGCGGAAAATGTTGCAGGAGCTTGTCTGAACGGACAGGCTCTTGTTACGTCTGTGGCAAAGGAAGAAAAGACGGTAGCACCGCCGAAGCTTTATGACCTTACCACGCTCCAGAGGGATGCCAATCGCTTATTTGGTTTTACTGCAAAACAGACCTTGGAGTACACCCAGAGCCTTTATGAAAAGAAGCTGTGTACCTATCCCAGAACGGACAGCCAGTATTTGTCTGACGATATGGAGCAGACAACCGGAAATGTAATTGAAGCAATTTTTAGTTCCATTCTGTTTGAGGAAAATATGATGTTTAATCCGGACATTCCGAGGGTGTTAAACAGTAAAAAGGTTACAGACCACCATGCGATTATCCCCACAATGGAGATTGCCAAAGCTGACCTTGCAGCCCTGCCGGAAACGGAGCGAAAGATTTTATCCCTTGTGGCCAACAGACTGCTGTGTGCTACGGGGGAGAAACATCTTTATGAAACGGTAAAGGCAGAGCTTTCCTGTGGGGGATACACCTTTGCCACTTCCGGCAAGTCGATCTTAAAAAACGGGTGGAAAGATTTTGAGGATGCCTTTAAGCGTTCTTTTAAGACAACGGAGGATAAAGAGCAGGAGGATAAGAAACTGCCGGAGCTTTCCGAGGGGCAGACCTTTGACGGGGTACAGACAAAGATCAGTGAGCATTACACCACACCGCTGAAGCACTTTACGGAAGATTCCCTTTTGTCTGCAATGGAGCGAGCCGGAAACGAGGACATGAGTGACGATGTGGAGCGCAAAGGACTCGGCACACCTGCCACCAGAGCAGATATTATCGAGAAGTTAGTTAAGGACGGTTTTGTAAAGCGTGAGAAAAAGCAGATGATCCCCACAGAGGACGGAATGAAGCTGATTACGGTGCTTCCCGATGTGGTAAAGTCCCCGAAACTTACCGCTGACTGGGAAAATGCCCTTACCCTTGTTGCAAAGGGAGAGATGGAGCGTGAGGACTTTATGGGAGATATTGAAACAATGGTATCTGGCTTAATCCACACCTACCACGAAGTCAGTGACGAGCAGAAAAAGATGTTCGCACAGGAGCAGAAGGTACTTGGTAAATGTCCGAACTGCGGCGGAGAGGTGGTAAAGGGAAAATACGGAGCTTTCTGCAAGAATAAGTGCGGCATGAATGTAAGCCGGATCATGGGCGTTTCCCTGTCAGATGAACAGGTGGAAAGCCTGCTTGCCGGGAAAAAGACGCTGTTAAAGGGGCTTACAAGCAAGGCGGGCAAGAAATACGATGCCTATATCATTCCGAGCGGTACGGAAGAATACCACTACACAAAGGACGGAGAAGAAAAGTCCGGTGTGCAGTTTAAGTTTGTCATGGAGTTTCCCAAAAGGAAATTTACAGGAAAGAAAAAATAAAAGGAGGACGTAACAATGGGAGCAGAAGAAACAAAGAAAGTACAGGACAATGAGAGCAAGGCGGACAAGTTTGTCCGTCTTGGGGAGTATCGTGTGAACAAGGTCATTGATGCAATCGGCAGGCTTGAGAACCTTTCCAACCGCACCAATTATGAGTACACACAGGAGCAGGTGGAAGCCATGTTTTCCATTATGGAAAAAAGGCTTTTGGAAGTCAAAGGCAGATTTGCCCCGAAAAAGGAAAAAGAAGATACGTTTTCATTTGGAAGAAAAGCAGAATAGGGAGGAAAGCCAGAATGAAGCAGTTAGAAAAAGAAATCAATGTAACAAGCCAGAGAAACATGATAAAGAGGTACAAAATGTATGGTGCCACAGTATCAAAGCTGACAGAGAAATCACAGAATGACATCAAGAAGGGAGAGAAAAAGTAATGGAATACAGAGATTTTGTAGAACAGGTAAAAGAACAGATACAGGATTTTCTTCCTGAAAAGTTTGCAGATGCTGCAGTTGAGGTCAATCAGATTGTAAAGAATAATGACTGTGTTCTGGACGGTCTGATGGTAAGAACAGAGGAAAGCAATATTGCACCTACCATTTATCTGAATCCATATTTTGAGCAGATACAGGATGGTGCTGAATTGGATGATGTGTTAGCTCAGATTGCAAGTGTGTATCAGTCACATTATATAGATCATGATATAGATGTATCGGCAGTTACCGATTTTGACAAGATTAAGGAAAAAATTGTATGTAAGCTGATCAACGAGGAAGCAAATAAGCAGTTCCTTCAGGATAAACCATATTCCAAGCTGGAAGATTTAGCAGTTGTGTATCAGATTTTAATGGATAAAACAGGAGAAGGAACTGCGACCATTACCATTACAGATAATCTGATGGATGGATATGGAATCACACTTGAAGAACTGCATGACCAGGCGTTGCAGAATATGGATACTTTGCAGCCACATAGTTTCAAAGGAATGAATGAGACGGTTGCGGAGATGATTGCAGTTGATATTGCAAGAGAACAAAATGTGGGTATGGATGAAGCAAAAGAAATGGCAATGCAGATGATGCCGGATATTCCCGATACCATGTATGTGCTGACAAATGATACAAAAGTAAATGGGGTGGCTGCAATACTAAATGATGATATCAGACAGGAGATCGCTGAGAAGGTAGGAGATTTTTACATGCTGCCTTCTTCAATCTATGAAACGCTGATTATACCGAAAGATGCGGGAATGGAGTTTAAAGAACTTGAGCAGATGGTACAGGAAGTAAATCAGACACAGGTGGCGCCTGGAGAACGTCTTTCGGATCATGTGTATGAGTATGATGCCAAAGAGCATGAACTGTTCCGTAGTGACCGGGCAGAGGAACGTGCTAAGCAGAAAGAGGAAAAAGGAGATAACCGTCATGAGCGTGTTTCAGTAAAGGAGAAGCTTGCGGAGAAGAAGGATGCTGTTATTAAAATGAATGCCGGGAAAGAGCATTCTGCACCGGAAAAGAAAAAGGAAGCCGTAATATAGGAGGAGTGGGATATGTATACAACAGGAGATAAGCTATTAAACGTGATGAAAGAGGAAGAAATCGGGATTGCGGAGCTTTCCAAAATTTCCGGTGTGCCGGAGAGAATAATCCTTGACATTATGGCAGGGGTTAAGGAGCCGGAGCTTGGCGTTATGTGCAAGATTGCAGAGGGACTTGGCATCTGTGTCCATGAACTTCGTGAAGATGAGGAGCGCTATGCGGTATCTGTTCCAAAGGATACCCTTGCCAAGCTGATCGTTGTCAGTGAGATTAACAACGTGGAGCTGGAGGAAATGATTAACTGTATTCTGGAAAAAGGTATTGAGGAGCATGGTTTTTATGCCTGATGCCGATAAGTAACTGATCACAGGCTGTAGGGTGCGTGAAGTACCCTACAGTTATTCTAGGGGAAATAATGTTAATTAGAATTGTGATAAAGTTGAATAAAGAATATAATAGTGTTGGTATCTATATAATGTTTTCTCGATTTGAAAGAAGGTATGATCTTGGATAAGATAAAAATAGTTAGTACGAAAGATTTTGAGAACTATATTAATAGTAAGATAGATGGTTTGAATTTTGAAGTCAGTAAAAATAAGCCTATTGAAATTCAACCAGAACAAATTGAAATGTTATGTAAACTCTTTCAAAATAAGTCAACTGAATGGTCGTATGATTTTATCAAGGTTCTTTTAAATGATATATTAAAAAAGCCAACTTCATATAATGGAAAAGTATACGAAGCACTTGTGTATAGCTGGCTGGATAATCATAGCGTGCGATTTAAACCACAAGAAAATGTTTTATCTAAGGATTGTTTAAAGGCACATGATTATGAAGCAGATGGAATAATTGATGATAACATATATTTTGATGTAAAGCAATTTGGGATTACATTGCCACATCTGGATACATTAAAGAGAAAACTTCAAGAAAAGATACCAGAACCTTATTTTGTAACAGTTGGAGGAACTAAAAATATATCAACAAGGGAACTTGAAGAAAAATATTTGAGTAGATTACCTCAACTGGTAAAAGAGATAATGTCTGAAGAAAATAAATTATATTGTGATTATCTTTATAAAGATAAAGACAGTGGCATTGAAATCAGGCTGCATAATAGAGAACATGAAAATATATTCACTTCTATATCAGAATTTGATTCATATGAGTGGGCTGAAAATAATCAATTTTATTTTATGTATCATGCGTCTCAATTCTGTTTAAATAGTCCATATATAATTATCTGTCCATTTGATGGTACTTGTTGTTGTTTTTTTGCAGGTAGAGATACAAGAGATGTTTATGATATGCTACGTCCATTATGTAGAAGAATGTTTATGAATTTGATTAATATTAAAGATAGGGATATTTGTGAATTTGATGATAATGCAAAAGAGGGAATTAAAGTTTCAACTGCGGCGAGAAAAGTATCAGCTATAGTATTC
>OHJA01000956.1_pt1 | contig 12675 bp, 10 predicted proteins | sample 1568441 | NCBI WGS metagenome assembly OHJA01 (sample SAMEA3879500, study PRJEB24766) | human gut metagenome | biome: human-associated habitat; feature: feces | place: USA | collected 1985/1987 | reverse complement strand
ACGATGCTGTCGTACGACGAAAGGTCGTCGGCCCAGAGGAACGGTTGTTCGCGCAGCTCGATCGAAGCCGGGAAGAAACGGAACATGGCGATCAGGATCGGCATCTGGATCAGCATGGGGATACATCCGCCCATGGGGTTGATGCCCGCTTTCTTGTAGAGCTCCATCGTCGCCTGCTGTTTTTTCATGGCGTCCTCCTTCTTGGGGTATTTCTTGTTGAGCTCGTCCACCTGCGGTTTTATCAGGCGCATCTTTGCCATCGAAACGTAACTCTTGTACGTGAGGGGCGAGATGACGAGTTTCACCAGGATCACCAGGATCAGGATAATGATGCCGAAGCTGGCGATATAGTTGCGCAGGAAGTCGAAGACCGGGATCACGCACCAGCGGTTCACCCAGCCGAAGATACCCCATCCCAGCGGGATCAGGCGCTCCATGTGCAGTTCCTCGCCGTCCGCAGCGACGACCTTCTTGAGGATGGCGTATTTGTTCGGGCCGAAATAGAATGCGAAATCATACCCTTCGGTCTGCACCGTATAGGGCACGGTCATCTGCGCCGAAAAACTCTTCAGCAATTCCGAACCGGGAGCCGCCGTATCGAACGCCAGGTTGGCGTTGGTGACATTTTGCGGGGCGATGAACGCCGACGAAAAGAACTGCTGCTTGAAAGCCACCCAGTTGACCGATGTGGAGATGCTCTTCGACTTGGATTTTTCGCTCATCCCCAGATCCTCGATCGAGCTCTCGCCCGGGAACCGGTACGAAATCGTCGTGTACATGTTCTCGTTCTGGAATCCCTTTTCGTTCTGGTAGGAATTGTTCGACCAGTCGATACCGATCGACGCCTGGTTGGCCATCTGCGGCGCCATATTCACCAGCCGCACGTTGAAGTCCACGAGGTAGTCGCGCTCGGGCACCTGCTTATTATATATAAGGTACTCATATTCGAGCCAGGCATCCGCTGCCACGGGCAGGCGCATCACCACCCTCCGGGCATCGCCTTCGACCTGCTCGGGCTGCGCCCGGAAGACATAGTCCATCGTGTTGACCTTGACGTTGTTCAACCCGTTCTTCACGTAGAACGAAAGGTCGAACCTGGCACTCTCGGGATCCATCAGCTCGATCAGCTGGTCACGCTTGCCGCGGGGTGCATACTTGGTATAATCCTTGAGCGTCACGCCCGTGATCCGGCCGCCGCGGGTCGAAAAGGTCACGATCATCACATCGTTCTCGACGGTAAACTCCTCCGCCTCCGCGTCACGCGCACCGGCGAGGTATTCGCCCAGCGCAGCGACCTGCTGCCGGCGTACGGCATCGGCGGCATTTGCCGCAGCCTCGGGCGCAGCCGTATCCGAAGCCGCCACGGCCGTACTGTCGGCTACGGGGACTACGGGGCGCGTCGCAGCGGCCACAGAATCCTGATAGGCCTGATACGCGGCCATTTCCTGCTGATATTTCTCCTGCTGTTTGGTATTGAAATAGGCGAACCCCAGGAAAAGCGCCGCCACGACGACAATACCTAAAATTGTTTTTTTATCCATTTAAAAATGTTTCGTTCTTTCACTGTGATAAGTGTTGTTACTATTTCTTCCCGGCATATTCGAGCGCCGCTCCCACAAATGCCACGAACAGCGGCGAGGGGCTCAGCACCGTACTCTTGTACTCGGGATGGTACTGCGTACCGACGAACCAGGGATGTCCCTCGACCTCGACGACCTCGACCAGCCCCGTGTCGGGGTTGATACCCACGGCCTGCATACCGGCACCTTCGAACGCAGCCATATAGTCGTTGTTGAATTCGTAACGGTGACGGTGGCGCTCCGAAATATGGAGTTTGCCGTAGGCCGCCGCGACTTTCGAACCCTTCTTCAGCGTACAGGGATAAGCGCCCAGACGCATCGTGCCGCCCTTGGCCGTCACCCCCTTCTGCTCTTCCATCAGGTCGATCACCGGATGGGGCGTAGACTCCATCTCGCTCGAGTTCGCATCGGCGATGCCCAGCACGTTGCGCGCGAATTCGATCACGGCGCACTGCATGCCGAGGCAGATTCCCAGGAACGGGATCTTGTTCTCACGGGCATAGCGCACGGCGACGATCTTGCCTTCGATGCCACGGTTGCCGAAGCCCGGAGCCACGAGGATACCGGACATCCTGCCCAGCTTCTCGGCCACATTCTCGGCGGTGATCTTCTCCGAATTGACATAGCGCAGCTTGACCTTGCAGTCGTTCACGGCGCCTGCGTGGATGAACGATTCGCAGATCGACTTGTAAGCGTCGGGCAATTCGGTATATTTGCCGACCAGCGCGATCTCGATCTTCTTGGCCGGGTGCTTCACCTTCTCCACGAAGGCCGTCCACGCCGCCATGTCGGGTTCCTTCTCGGCCGGCAGGTTCAGTTTGTCGAGCACCACCTCGTCGAGGTGCTGTTCGTGCATCTTCAGCGGCACTTCGTAGATCGTCGGCACGTCGATCGACTCCATCACGGCGTTGGCGTCGACATTGCAGAACAACGCCACTTTGCGGCGCAGGTTGGTCGACAGCGGATGCTCCGTGCGCAGCACGAGGATGTCGGGCTGCAACCCGTTTTCGAGTAGGGCCTTGACCGAATGCTGCGTGGGCTTGGTCTTCAGCTCGCCCGAAGCGGCCATATAGGGGATCAGCGTCAGGTGCACGAGGGCCGTGCTCTTGTAGCCCAGCGAATAGCGCAGCTGGCGTACCGATTCGATGAACGGCAGCGACTCGATGTCGCCCACCGTACCGCCGATCTCGGTGATGATCACGTCGTAAACTTTCTTCTGCGCCAGCATCTGGATACGGCGCTTGATCTCGTCGGTGATATGGGGGATGACCTGCACGGTCTTGCCTAGGTACTCGCCCTTGCGCTCTTTCTCAATCACGCTCTTGTAGATCTTTCCCGTCGTGACGTTGTTGGCCTTCGACGTGGGCTGGTTCGTGAAACGCTCGTAGTGCCCCAGGTCGAGGTCGGTCTCGGCGCCGTCCTCGGTGACGTAGCACTCGCCGTGCTCGTAGGGGTTGAGCGTTCCGGGATCTACGTTGATGTAGGGGTCGAGTTTCTGAATGGTCACCGAGTAACCGCGGGCCTGCAACAGGCGGGCGATCGAAGCCGAAATAATACCCTTGCCGAGCGACGATGCGACACCGCCCGTAACAAATATGTACTTGGGTTTGGAAAGTTTCATTACTGACTATATCTATTTATTTTCGTTGTGCTCCTGGTTTTCCTCCTGTGCCTGGCGGTCGATCAGCTTCACCTTCTCGATCGCGGCGGCCATCTCTTCGCGGGCGCGGTCGATCTTGGCCTTCACATCGGCGACGAGCGCCTCGGCGTTCTTCGACTTGGCGAAGAAACCGATGTTGTTCTCCAGCAGGCCGATCTCCTGTTCGAGCTGGCGCACCTTATTGTAAAGGCGCTCGCGCTCCGAACGCAGGCGGTTGCTGCCCGCCGATTTGAGCGTCGAGACCTTCTCGCGGAAACGGTTCATCGAACGGTCGCGCTCCGAACCGCGCAGCGTGTTGAACAGCGCATCGACGGCGGCTTTGTATTTCTTCTGGACGGCATCCTTCTGCTTGATGGGCACGAACCCGATCTCGCCCCAGCGGCGCTGGAATTCGCGGATCACGTCGTAACCGCCGGCCTTGACGTCGGCCGCAGCCATCTCCTCGAGCAGGGCGAGTTTCTGCTTGAGGTTCTCCTCGTGCTCGCCGTCCACACTGGCAAAATGCGAAGCCTTGCGCTCGAAGAACTTGTCGCATGCGGCACGGAAACGCTTCCAGATCGCATCCGAATGGCGGCGCGACACGGCACCGATCTCCTTCCAGCGGGCCTGCAGGGCGATCAGCTCGTCGGTGGCCTTCTTCCACTCCTCGCTGTTCATCAGCGACTCGGCGGCCTCGCATATCTCGGTCTTCAGCTGCAGGTTGTGCTCCATCTCGGCCTTCACCCCGGCATAGAACTGCCGCTTGGCCTCGAAGAACTTGTCGCATGCCGTGCGGAAACGCTCGTAGATACGGTTATTGTCCTTCTTGGGTGCGAAGCCGATGGTTTTCCAGGTCTTCTGGATCTCCAGCAGGCGGTCGCTCGCACGGTTCCACTCCTTGCGGGTCGTGAGCGGCTGTGCGGCCAGCTCCTCGGTGGCGGCGCAAAGCTCCGTCTTGAGTTCGAGGTTCTTGACCTGCTCGCCCTTGAGCGATTCGAAATGCTCCTGATGCTGTTTGTTGATACGGCTCGACGCCGCCTTGAAGCGCTCCCAGAGCACCTCCTTATATTCATTGGCTACGGGGCCCGTCTCGCGCCACTCGTCATGCAGCTTCTGCAACTTGTGGAACGCCTCCACGACCGAAGGCTCCAGCACCAGCGCTTCGGCCTGCTCGCAGAGGGCGATCTTCTGCTCGTAGTTCTTCTTCAGGTCGAGGTCGCGCAGCTCCTTGTTGATTTTGATGAAGCTGTAGAAATTCTCGACATGCAGATTGTAGGTCTCCCACAGGTCTTTGACGTTCTGCTGCGGCACGATGCCGGTCTCCTTCCAGCGCTGCTGCAATTCGCGGAACTTGTTGAAGGTATGGTTGAGCGTCTCGTCCGAATTGACCAGTTCCTTGAGCTCCTCGATGATCCCGAGCTTGACCTGGAGGTTCTTCTCCTTCTCGGCCTCGAGGTTTGCGATGAACTCGTCGCGGCGATGGCGGTACTCCTTGAACAACTCCTTGAGTTGCACTTCGGCGCCGTCCACGGCCGGTGCGAAATCCTCCTCGCGACCCCCTTCCTCGACGAACTTGCGGCGTGCGGCCTCGACCTCGGCGCGGCGGATGCGGTAGAAGGCGATCTTCAGCGCCTCCACATCCCGGCGGATCGACTGCACGGGCTGCTCTTCGAGCATACGCGTGAAGAGGGCTACCAACTCTTCCTTGCCCTTCCCGGCAAATTTGTCCTCGGCAGACGGCCCCCCTTCGGCCAGTTGGTCGGCAGCAGCCTCCTCGGCCGTCTCGCCCTCCAGTTCCAGCCCGGCATCCTGTGCCGCGAGCGCCGCCTCCTCGTCCGCGAAGTCCACTTCGGCGCCGGCCGGCACTGCCTCCTCGTCGGGTTCGGTCGTTACCGCCTCGGCAACAGGCTTGATACGGACACGCTTCGCACGCGGCGCAGCATCGGGTTCCGCAACGGGTTCTTCTGCCACGGGCGTTTCCGCTTCGGGTTTTTCCGCCGCAGACTTTTCCGCTACGGGTTCCTCAGTCGCCGACGTTTCCGCAACAGGTTCCTCTGCCACGGGCGTTTCCCCTTCGGGTTTTTCCGCCACGGGTTCCTCTGCCGCGGGCGTTTCCACCGCGGGCATTTCCGTGACGGGTTCCTCCGTCGCAGGCGTTTCCGCAACGGGTTCTTCTGCCGCGGGCGCTTCCGCCACGGATTCCGCCTCCGCCGCTGCGGGAGCCTCGGTTTCAGGGACTTCGGGAGTCGCTTCGGAAGTTACAGTCTGCACATCTTCAGCAGCATCGCTGACTTGCTCCTCGGGAGCAGGAAGATTCGGATTTTCAGTAGCCATCTCAGTACACGTTTTTGATTTTCATATATACGGAAGTATATAAATCTTGCAAATATAACCATTTTTCCCGGGCCGCCGAACGATTTCGCCGGAAATTTGCTAACTTCGCCCAAGATATGTACGGCACGCAACCGCACCAATGCCGTGTACAACGCAAAACCTGTCAACCGGAACCATGAGCCACCGCATCCTGCTTGTCGACGACGAAATCGACATCCTCGAATTCGTGAGGTACAACCTCCTGAAAGAGGGCTACGAAGTATTCACGGCGCAGAACGGCGCCGAGGCGCTGAAAGTCGCCGGCGAATGCCGTCCGCACCTGATCTTGCTGGACATGATGATGCCCGTCATGGATGGAGCGCAAACCTGCCGCGCCATCCGCTGCGACCCGCAGCTGCGCGACACGATGGTGGTATTCCTCTCGGCGCTGGGCGAGGAGGAGCAGCAACTCGCGGGGCGGACGACTACCTCACCAAGCCGATCAAGATGAAACTGCTGGTGAGCCGCGTGCAGGCCATCCTCAAGCGGATCGACGCCGGGGCGGCGCCGGCGGGAGCTGCCGCTGTCGGTATTACCGTCGACCGCGAGCGCTACACCGTGTTGCGCGACGGGCATGAGATCACCCTCCCGCGCAAGGAGTTCGCGCTGCTCGACCTGCTCTACTCGTCGCCCGGAAAACTCTTCTCGCGCGAGGAGATATATACGAAGATATGGGGCACCGAGGTGGTCGTGGGCGACCGCACCATCGACGTGCATATCCGCAAACTGCGCCAGAAGATCGGCGACGAACGCATCGTCACCATCAAGGGCGTGGGCTACAAATACGAACCCTGACCCGGGCAACACCCCGGCAAATAAAACGCACATGAACGCACAGAACAAATACCGGCGCATCGTCATCAAAGTGGGCAGCAACGTACTCACGCGCGACGACGGCCGCCCCGGCTCCACCGCACGGGCACCGAGGTCATCCTGGTCTCGTCGGGCGCCGTAGCTTCGGGACGCAGCATCCTGGAGCAACACACCGGAAGGCTCGACTCGGTCTCCGCAAGGCAGCTCTTTTCGGCCGTGGGGCAGGTCAAACTGCTCAACCGCTATTACGACCTCTTCCATGAATACGGCATCGTCTGCGGGCAGGTGCTCACCACCAAGGAGAGCCTCTCCACACGGCGGCAGTACCTCAACCAGCGCAACTGCATGGAAACGATGCTCGCCAACGGCGTACTGCCTATCGTCAACGAGAACGACACCATCTCGGTCACCGAACTGATGTTCACCGACAACGACGAGCTTTCGGGGCTCGTCGCGGCCATGATGAACGCCGAGGCACTCATCATCCTGAGCAACATCGACGGCATCTATGACGGCTCGCCCGCCGACCCCGCGTCGCAGGTCATCCGCCGTGTGAAGCCGTCGGAAGACCTTTCGCAATACATCGACCCCGTACGCTCGTCGCGCGGCCGCGGCGGCATGGCCACCAAGAGCCGCGTATCGTCGCGCGCCGCGGCCGAAGGCATCGAGGTCATCATCGCCAACGGCCGCCGCGACGGCATCCTCACCGACTTGGTGCTGGGCAGCGATGAGGTGCCCTGCAACCGCTTCGAACCGGCACCGAGGGCCGCTTCGGGTGTCAAAAAATGGATCGCCAGCAGCGAGGGCTTCGCCAAGGGCGTGCTCCGCATCGACCGGGGCGCCGCCGAAGCCGTCCGTGCCAGCAAGGCCGCCAGTATCCTGGCCGTAGGCGTCACCGGGGTCGAAGGGGAGTTCGAGCGCGACGACCTGGTGCGCATCCTCGCCCCCGACGGAACGCAGCTGGCCGTGGGACGCATCTCGTGCGACAGCGCCACCGCCCGCCGCAATATCGGGCGCAAGGGGCTCAAACCCCTCGTCCACTGCGATTACCTCTATCTGGAATAACCGACTATGGAATACGAATCCCTGTTCAAAGCCGCCCGCAGGGCCGGGACGGCACTGGCCGACGTCGAACCCGCACGCCTCGGCCGCATCCTGCAACACGCCGCAAGGCTCCTGCGCGGGCATGCGCCCGCCCTGCTCGAAGCCAACGCCCGCGACCTCAGGGCCATGCCCGCTTCGTCGCCCATGCGCGACCGCCTGCGGCTGACCCCCGAACGCATCGACGCCATCGCCGCCGACATGGAGGCCGTTTCACACCTCCATTCGCCGCAGGGCGAAGAACTGGCGCGCTGGACGCGCCCCAACGGTATGACGATCGTCAAACGCCGCGTACCGTTCGGCGTGGTCGGCATGGTCTGCGAAGCCCGTCCCAACGTCACGGCCGACATCTTCGCGCTCTGCGTCAAAACGAGCAACGCCTGCGTCCTGAAAGGGGGCAGCGACGCCCGCCACTCCAACGAGGCGATCGCGGCGCTGCTGCACGAAGCGCTCGGCGCCGAAGGCATCGACGAAAACACCTTCACGCTGCTCCCCGCGGGGCACGAAGCCGTGGGGGCGCTGCTTGGCGCCGTGGGCTATGTCGACGTAGTCATCCCGCGCGGCGGGGCGGGGCTGATCCGCTTCGTCCGCGAGAACGCCCGCATCCCGGTCATCGAAACGGGCGCCGGCATCGTCCACACCTATTTCGACATCGACGGCGACCTCGAAAAGGGGCGTGCCGTGGTCTGCAACGCCAAGACGCGCCGCGTGAGCGTCTGCAACGCCCTCGACTGCCTGGTCATCCACCGCGGCCGCCTCACCGACCTTCCGGAGCTGTGCGCACCGCTGGCCGGGGCGCATGTGACGGTCTACGCCGACGAAGAGGCTTTCGCCGCCCTCGACGGGCACTACCCCGCCGGGTTGCTGGAACATGCCGCCGAAGAGCATTTCGGCACCGAGTTCCTCGACTACAAACTGGCCGTGAGAACCGTCGCGTCGCTCGACGGGGCGCTGGCGCATATCGCCCGCTACTCGTCGCGCCACAGCGAGGCCATCGTCACCGAAAACAAGCAGGCTGCCACGCAGTTCACGCGCAGCGTCGACGCCGCCTGCGTCTACGTCAACGTCTCGACCGCCTTCACCGACGGCGGGCAGTTCGGCTTCGGCGCCGAAGTGGGTATCTCGACGCAGAAACTCCACGCCCGCGGCCCGATGGGACTGCCCGAACTCACGACCTACAAGTATATCGTCTCGGGCGACGGACAAATCCGCCAACCTTAAATCCCGACACGACAAAAAAACCTCAAAAAACGGCAGGAAAAATAACAATCCGTAAGCATTTTTTCTGTAAATTTGCATATCCTTAAAATTTGGTGTATATTTAACTTATGATTCGTGAACTTCTGGCCGTAGGATGCGGCGGCGCTGCCGGCAGCATCGTCCGGTACCTGCTTTGCGGCGGAATCATGGCGGGACAGACGCTGCTGGGATTCCCGGCGGGTACGTTCACGGTCAATGCCGCGGGTTCGCTGCTGATCGGCATCTTGCTCGAAGCGACCAGCTCCGAGACGCTCGGATGGCTGCTCATCGTGGGTTTCTGCGGCGGGTTTACCGCTTTTTCGACCTTTTCGGCCGACGCGGTGCGCCTGCTGCGCGAGGAGTGTTACACGGCGGCGGCGACCTATGTGGGACTGAGCGTGGCGGTATGCATTGTTTTTGCAGCCGCCGGCATGTGGATAGGAACGACATTTAGAAATTAACTATAAAGAGAAATGGTAATTTTGGTATTGAACTGCGGCAGCTCGTCGATCAAGTATCAGGTGATCGACATGGAAGCCGCATCGAGCAAACTGCTCGCGAAAGGAATCGTGGAACGCATCGGCCTGCCGGAAGGCGACCTCACCCATAAGCCCGTCGGCAAAGAACCGTTCGAGCTGCACCGCCCCATCCCCGACCACACCACCGGCATCAAACTGGTGCTCGACGCGCTGACCGACCCCGCACACGGCGTCATCGGCTCGCTCGACGAGGTGAAGGCCGTCGGACACCGCGTGGCGCACGGCGGAGAGTTCTTCCCCGAGAGCTGCATCGTGACCGAGGAGGTGAAATCCAAGATCCGTTCGCTGTTCGAAATCGCACCGCTGCACAACCCGGCCAACCTCGAAGGCGTGCTGTCGATCGAGAAAGTCCTGCCGGGCGTCCCGCAGGTCACCGTCTTCGACACCTCGTTCCACCAGACCATCCCGGCCGTAAACTACATGTACGCCCTGCCCCACGCCTATTACGACAAGTACCGCGTACGCAAGTACGGCTTCCACGGCACCAGCCACAAATACGTGGCACAGACCGGTGCCCGGCTCGCGGGCCTCGACTTCGAGAATTCGAAGATCATCACCTGCCACATCGGCAACGGCGCATCGGTCACGGCCGTGCTCAACGGCAAGTCCCATGACACGTCGATGGGCTTCTCGCCCGTGGACGGGCTGGTGATGGGTACCCGCTGCGGCAACGTCGACCCCAGCGCCATCACCTTCATCGGCGAAAAGGAGGGCATGTCCTACGCCGAGGTGAACGAGATGATGAACAAGAAATCGGGCGTTTTGGGGCTCACCGACCTTTCGAGCGACATGCGTGACATCGACCGCGCCTACGACGAAGGGAACCCCCGCGCCATCCTCGCCCGCGACATGCACTACGGGCGCATCCGCAAATTCGTCGGGGAGTATGCCGCCGAAATGGGCGGCGTCGACCTGATCGTCTTCACGGGCGGCGTGGGCGAGAATTCGTGCGAAATGCGCGAGGCGGTCTGCACCGGACTGGAGTTCATGGGCGTCGAGTTCGACCGCGCAGCCAACAAGGGCGCCCGCGGCGTGGACAAAATCCTTTCGAAACCCTCCTCGCGGGTCAAGGTCGCCGTCATCGCCACCGACGAGGAACTGGTCATCGCCACCGACACGTACAATCTGGTAAAATAAATAAAAGCACAACACCACAATGATCCAACATCTTACAGAAATCGTCGACGAGGCGAGAAAAAGGGGTAAAAAACGGCTGGCCGTAGCCTACGGCCAGGATTCGCATACGCTGGAAGCCGTCTACGAAGCCTACAAGGAAGGTATCGTGGAGCCCACGCTGTTCGGTGAGAAGAAAGTCATCGAGCAGGTATGCGCCGAAAACGACATCGACATCAAGGCATTCAACATCGTCGACGAGGCCAGCGACGTGAAATGCGTGCAGCAGGCCGTGGCCGCCGTCGTGGCGGGCAACGCCGACGTGCTGATGAAGGGACTTGTCTCGACCGACAAGTACATGCGCGGCATCCTCAACAAGGAAGCCGGGTTGTTCCCCCCGAAGGGCGTGCTGAGCCACGTGTCGATCGTCGAGATGCCCTGCTACCACAAACTGCTGGTCATCTCCGACGTCGCGGTCATCCCGCTGCCCGACTTCAAACAGAAGATCAAGCAGATCGGCTACCTTGCAAAAGTCGCCAACCTGCTGGGCATCGAAACCCCCAAGATCGCCTGCATCGCCCCCTCCGAGCAGCTGCTCCCCAGCGTCATTTCGTCGACCGAAGGCGCCCTGCTGGCCAAAATGGGCGACCGCGGACAGCTGGGCAACGTCATCATCGACGGCCCCCTGTCGCTCGACGTAGCACTCTACAAGGATGTCGCCGAGCACAAGAAAGTCAAAGGTTCGTCCGTAGCGGGCGACCCCGACTGCCTGCTTTTCCCCAACCTGGAGTCGGCCAACGTCTTCTTCAAGTCGGTGACGCACCTCTGCGGAGGCGAACTGGCCGCCATGGTCGCAGGCACGAAGGTGCCCTGCGTACTGACCTCGCGCGGCGACACGAGCAAGACCAAACTCTACTCGATCGCACTGGCTTGCCTGGCCGTAAAACAATAGGCACACACCTACACCAACCTACCAACTACTAACCGGAACCGAATTTATGGGCTTCAAAATCTTAGCGATAAATCCCGGCTCTACGTCCACCAAGGTCGCCCTCTATGACGAGGAGCGGCCTTCGTTGGATCTGACCCTACGCCACACGGCCGAACAGATCGCACGTTACGCCAACATCATCGACCAACTGGACTGGCGCCGGGAAATGATACTCACGGCGCTGTCCGAACACGGGTTCGACATCATGCAGCTGTCGGCCGTCATCGGACGCGGCGGGCTCGTACGCCCCATCCCGGCCGGCGTATACGAAGTCAACGAAGCCATGCGGCGCGACCTGACGAACGCCACGATGGAACACGCCTCGAACCTCGGGGGATTGCTGGCCGCCGAGATCGCCGCCATGGCGGGCGTCAAAGCCTACATCGCCGACCCGGTGGTCGTCGACGAGATGGAGGAGGTGGCACGCCTGAGCGGCCATCCCGACTGCCCGCGCAGGTCGATCTTCCACGCACTCAACCAGAAAGCCACGGCACGCCTGCACTGCGACCGCATCGGCATCGTCTACGAAAAGGCGAACCTCGTGGTCGCACACCTGGGCGGGGGCATCTCCGTCGCCGCGCACAAACAGGGACGTGTCGTCGACGTCAACAACGCGCTCGACGGCGACGGCCCCTTCGCACCCGAGCGGGCGGGCAGCCTGCCTGCGGGCGAATTCGCCGACCTATGCTTCTCGGGGCGTTACACGCGCCGCGAAGTCCAGAAAATGCTGGCCGGCCAAGGCGGGCTCGTCGCGCACCTGGGCACCAATTCCATGATGCAGGTCTCGGAGCGTATCGCGCAGGGCGACGAAAAAGCCCGGCTCGTGGCCGAGGCCATGTGCTACGGCATCTCGAAGCAGATCGGCGCCATGGCCGCCGCCATGTGCGGCCGGGTCGACGCCGTCATCCTCACCGGGGGCATCGCCCACAACGAGTTCGTCGTGCGGTACATCGAACAGCACTGCTCGTTCATCGCCCCCGTTTCGGTCTACCCCGGCGAGAACGAACTCGAATCGCTGGTCGCCAACGCACTGGTCGTCCTCCGCGGCACCATCGTCCCGAAGGTCTACGCCTGACGGGCAAAGGAGCTGCGCACGCGACGGAGCCGCCCAAGCGGCAGCGACCGCCAAGGCAGCAAGTCCCGGACACCGCATACGCCGTGCAAAACGGCGAACCGCACGTCAAACAGAAACCGGGCTGCAAAACGGAACCGCGCGCCAAAGCACCTCACAGGCAAACAGGAAACACACCGCCAAACAGGTACCGCGCCGCAACAGAAACGTCCGCC
>OHJA01000952.1_pt1 | contig 12726 bp, 10 predicted proteins | sample 1568441 | NCBI WGS metagenome assembly OHJA01 (sample SAMEA3879500, study PRJEB24766) | human gut metagenome | biome: human-associated habitat; feature: feces | place: USA | collected 1985/1987 | reverse complement strand
GCCCGTTTCGATGCCTTGTCGCGCACCTACCATTATTACCTGCATTTCGGCAAGTCCCCGTTCTTGCGGGCTTATTCCTGCCGTCTGTACCAGATGCTTGATTTTGGGAAGATGAACGAAGCTGCTGCTGCATTGTTCGATTATACCGATTTCACCAGTTTCAGCAAAGTGAATACCGATACGAAGACCAACAACTGCCGTATCATGCAAGCCCGTTGGACGGAGCTTGCGCCAGGCGAATGGCGTTTTGAAATCCAGGCGGATCGTTTTTTGCGCAACATGGTGCGTGCCATCGTCGGTACGCTCGTCGAAGTGGGGCGGGGCAAGCTTACGCCGGAAGGCTTTCGGGCGGTGATAGAAGGAAAAGACCGTTGCCGTGCGGGAGAGTCCATGCCGGGGAACGCCCTCTTCTTGGTGGATGTGGCCTATCCGGACAAATGTTTCATGGTATAGAGTAGAAACGGAAAAGAAAGAGATATATGTGGTTGATTCTGGCGTTTACTTCCGCCGCCCTGTTGGGCTTTTACGATGTGTTCAAGAAAAAGTCGTTGAGAGGCAATGCTGTGATTCCCGTCTTGTTTCTCAATACATTGTTTTGCAGCCTTATCTTCCTGCCGTTCATTCTCGGTTCGGCATGGGGAATGACGGACACCGGTAGCTTGTTTTATATCCCCCCGACCGACTGGGGGGCGCAGAAGTACATCCTGTTGAAGTCCTGCATCGTGCTTTCTTCATGGATATTCGGTTATTTCGGCATGAAGCATTTGCCGTTGACGATAGTGGGGCCCATCAATGCCACACGCCCCGTCATGGTGCTCGTCGGTGCGCTGTTGGTCTTCGGCGAGCGGTTGAACCTTTATCAGTGGGCGGGTGTGGCCTTGGCTGTGCTGTCGTTCTTCATGTTGAGCCGGAGCGGCAAGAAAGAAGGCATCGACTTCCGGCATGACAAGTGGATTTATTTCATCGTCTTGGCCAGTGTGCTCGGAGCCGTGAGCGGCTTGTACGACAAATATCTGATGGCCTCGCCGGAGAATGGGGGAGTGGGGTTGGACCGCATGGTGGTGCAGAGTTATTATAATCTCTACCAGTTGGCGATGATGGGCGTCATGATGCTTCTGTTATGGTGGCCGCGCAGGAAGCAGACCACGCCTTTCCGGTGGGATTGGTGCATCCTTCCGATTTCGCTCTTCCTGTCGGCGGCAGACTTCGTTTACTTTTATGCACTCAGCCTGGACGGTGCCATGATTTCCATTGTCTCCATGGTACGCCGCGGCAGTGTAATCGTTTCGTTCCTTTTCGGAGCCATGGTTTTCCGCGAGAAGAACTTGCAGAGCAAGGCCGTGGACTTGGTGTTGGTCTTGCTCGGGATGGTGTTCCTTTATTTGGGTTCCCGTTAACGTGAAGAGATGTTATTAATAAGGTGCGAGGCGCGGAATGTCGATAAAAATGACTAAGTTTGTGCCCGTAAAATAAAATGGATATATGAAACGTTTTTTACCTCTTGTCATAACGTTGGCATTGGGCCAGGCTCTTCAGGCACAGAAGATGCGCGACGTGTTTGCCGCCATGCCCGACAGCGTGTTGGGCATCATGACGAAAAATAACCGTTTGGATTGTATCGACTTCATCGAGAACACCATGGCCGCCAAAGTGCACAACCGGTTCGATGGCGACACGGAACTGAAAGCTCTCACGGTGGACTATCTCGAATTGCAGCTGACAAAGAATTGCCGGGTGGAGATGAAGCTTTTGCCGTCGGAGGACACGTTGTATTATATTTGTGTGGCACGTACTTATTCCGGACCGATGGCAGAGACGAAGGTAGCCCTTTACACACCGGATTGGGAAACATTGCCCGAAGAGAAATGGATGTCCCGTCCGGTGTATGCCGATTTTTGGGAAACGAACGATTCGGTGGACAAGGAGGAAGTGGCACGTCTGCAGCATTTGCAGGACATGCGCTTTGTGACGGCTTCCCTGCAACCGGACGATATGCGGCTGACTTTTGTTTTGCAGCCCGGCGAGGTGGATAAGGATGAGGCGGAGCGTATGAAGAAAGTTTTACGTCCTGTCGTGTATGGGTGGCAAGGTAAGCGGTTTGTACGAGTTGAAGATTAAAATATTGTATTTTAGCTGATTATATCTTTTAGGAAAAATCTGCGCCAAACGGAAAATTGTTTGGCTGTGATTGATTTTTCGTTCTGCTGTGATTGATTTTTCATTTGGCGCAGAATGGAATCACGGTCTTTTGAAGCCTATTCCTCAGGGGTAGGAAATGGCGAAAAAATGCGACTTCATTCTGCGGTGTGTCTCCTTTTTGTGCAAAAGAAAACGGTGTGGAAACTGTTGTCACCACACCGTTTTTTATCTTTTCGATAAAATATGGAATCCCGATTTATTTGCGGCTCTTTCCGTAGCGGCTCATGAACTTGTCTACGCGACCTGCCGTGTCCACCAACTTGCTCTTGCCTGTGTAGAAAGGGTGAGAGCTACTGGAAATTTCAATTTTCACTACCGGATAGGTTTCGCCTTCAAATTCTATGGTCTCGCTCGTTTTGCAAGTAGAACGTGAAAGGAACATGTCGCCGTTGCTCATGTCTTTGAACACTACGGGACGATAATTCTCAGGATGGATATCTTTCTTCATTGTCTTATAATTTTTTGTCAGTTCAACTTATAGTTGGTAACTATATGTGTAATGGTCTGATTTACGAGGTGCAAAGTTAAGCCTTTTATTCAGAACCACCAAACTTTCTGCGGAATATTTTCGGCTATAATCCGTTCCAACTTTCTATATTATAAGTTTGTTCTACAGGTGTCTCTATCCGATCGGGCAGGTTGCAGAAGAAGTCGATGCCCGTTTTCTCTTCCAGTTCGTCGATGCTTACGGCCCAACTACGCAGGTCGGGGTTACCGCCATACGACTTGTGTTCCACCCAAAATCCGATGGCCTTGTAAGTGTTTTGTCCACCTGCGTATTTCTTGCAAAGCAAGGCCATGAAATAATACTTCGGGACGGGCATTCCGCTTCGGGTGTATGCTTTAATCTGGCCGTCGAGAATCGTGCCGCCTTTCACGACGAAGAGCGTGTCACGAAAGGAACTGTTGCGCCCCCAGTTTTGTACCTGACCTTCCAAGTCCACCCAGTCGTCCTGGTTGAACCGTCCCATTTGCGGACTCATGTTAGACAGGTAAAAGGTTTGCCCGTTGGCATCTTTGGAGAACAGCCGGTCGGCCGAGGCGCAAAGGTGCCCCCGGTTGTAGCCGCTTCCCCGGTAGTCTTCCAGTTCCGTGCGCTCTCCGGCCGGAATATCCGGGTCGGCTTGGAAGGGATCCCCCTCCCATACGGTGCCGTTCCATTCTGTGCCTTTCCAGTTGTTGCGGTTCCAGGAAGTGCCCGCCGTTGTATTGGTAAAAATGAAAGCCACCCAACGTGAATGCTTTTTTTCTTTATGCCAATCTACGGTGTAGTTCAATACTCGCGTACCATTGTAGGTCACGTAATGGGAATAAATGTCGCCTGTCTGGTCGTCCAACCTCGGCATCTCGAGATTGGCTGCATTGGGGATGACCGAAGGGTTGGCGTTTTGGTTCGTGGTGTCGCCCGAGGCTCCATCGGAAGAGTCGTCGTTGCAGGCGGTAAAGGTGGACGATAGAGCCAAAAGGCAGAGGAATAAAGTCTTTTTCTTCATACGGATGAATCTTGTATACAAATAAGGACACGCCCGTGCAGGCGTATCCTTATTCTGTTATTATGTTCTATGATAGTTCGCCAATCTTTATTTCACGGTCAGGTTTTTGATTTCCCAAGTCAGGGTTGCATCACTCGCTGTATTCTTGTATTTGAAAGCGAAATGTGCATTTTTTCCGGTAGCCGGAAGGGTGACGGATGTCGGCACGAAAGTCCAACCCGATTCAGAAGGATATTCGATGGCAACTTGTGTCCATGTGGCTGTAGCCACATCGCCGGAATAGTTGTCAGAAACCCACAAGGTGTAAATCTCTGCGGCATTGCTCATGTCTTTGTTGGCCGGGCCGAAAGCCTGTTCAAAGGCCAATGTGCGAGATTTGCTCAAGTCGACAGCCGGAGAAACCAACCAGTCTTCGTTGTCGTAAGTGCTGCCTTGTTGGTAAGCCGACATTTTTACGTAGTGGTATTGGGTGTCTGCATACCATGCTTGTGTGCCGGTTATGTCTTGTGGGGTGAACACGCCGAAGCCGTTGGCGAAGGTTTCAGAGAGGATGGCATCTCCCGGTTCTTCCGGTTGTTCCGGATTGCCTCCTTCGATGATTCCCCCGTCGTTAGTTTGCAAGGAGAAATCGTCTATGAGGACGCTTTGTCCAGGATTCTTGCCGACCATGACCACCAAGTTTACTGTGGTATTTGCCTCCAATGTGAATTCGTGGGTGGCTTCTACCCATGTATCTTTGGTAATGTCATTAACGTATGCTCCATATTTGTAACTATCTCCTCCGGCAATGCTTCCGTCAGCTTCGTTTACAGCGTAGCCTAAACGTATGCTGGCGTTGGCATCTACGGCTTTGAAGTAGGCTTTGATAGCATACGTGCCGGCTTTCAAGGTTATTTCCGTGCTGCCCAGACGCTTGTTCGCATCGGTTGATCCTTCTATCATGGCTGAATAACTTCCTGCATGGGCGTCGGTAGATTGGGTAACGGTGGCATTTCCTGCACTGTTGCTTGACTTCCAACCTGTGGCCACACCGTTTTCCCAAGTTTCAAAGCCACCGTTTTTGAGGAGGTTTTCTCCTGTGATGGGTTGGTCGGCTTGGGCATTACGCTCTTCAACCAGAATATTTTTCAATTCAAATGTACCGGCTTTGTCCGTGCAGTTGTAGACGAAAGCAAGCTTGATGCTCTTGCCTTTGTAGGCGTTCAGGTCGATGTCTTTAGAATCAACAAAGTTCCAATCACTGCAATCTTTGATTTCTACAGGAAGTTTTTGCCAGTTTTCATTGGATGCTTCCGTAATCCATACGGTCATGTTGTTTTCCAAGTCGTTGAAATAACGGGCACAATAATCAAAAGTCAAAGTGGCAGCCGAAGCTTGCGTCAAGTTGATAGCAGGAGATACCAACCAACTTTCGGCGGCATAGTTTACACTGTTGATGTACGATGTGGCTTTCATGTATTTGTAACTGTCGAAGGTCCACACTTCGCTACCCATTTCAGACGGTACGTTGACGTTGTTAATTGTAAATTCACCCATACCCTCTGCGAACGTTTCACTGAAGATGGCGTCTCCCGGCTCTTCAGGGACATCACCTATCTCCTGTCCGTCAAGGATGGCGGCAGTAACGGTTTTCACCCCGGCGCTGCCGAAGTACTTCTCCATGGTGCCATAGAGCATGACTTCCTTGCCTAAGTTTTCCGGATGAGCTTGCAGGTTGAGTGCGTTACGTACGTCGCCGCTCGGGAGCTGTACGGCCATACAGTTGTTGATGTCCTTGCTGTCGCCCGAAGTGGCAATCACGATGTTGGTAGTGCCGGCTCCTTCTGTTCCGAATACGATGTCGGAAATCGTGGAAGAAGTATTGTCGCCAGTCGGGATGTAACCTACGATATAGGCTTTTACCCACGCGTAACCGCCGTTTTGGTTCAATGCAGCCCCCTTGATGGTGTAGGGAGATTCTTTGGAACCGGTTCCATATATGCTGTTGGCATCTCCCTTGCCCGGTATGTCGTAAGGAGCAGGGACGTCGTTACATGCCTGGAACAGGAACACGCCTAATGTCAGGCATAATAAGCTGATAAAACTTTTGGTTTTCATATTGTTTCGTTTTTGTTGGTGAATGCTTTTTATTGAATGTCTCTTGAAGTGCGTACGGTGAGTTGCCATTCGCCGTTATATTGGGTGAGTAATCCCGTGACGTCCACTTTTCCCATCTTCATGTAATTCGTGGCGAAGTTGGCGTAAGTGCTGGTGCGGAAAGGAATGTTGGTGTTTCCGACTTTGAGGGTACGGTTTACACCGTTTCCTCCGTCGCCTTCTGCTTCCGGAGCATATTGGGTCAGTCCGTCGGCTTCTACAAATTCCGCATCGTTGATCTTGACAAAGAATGCAGCGTCGGCTTTATTGGCCGAAGAAAGCCAGGCTTCGTCGATTTCCATAGGAACCAGTTCGGGGTAAGATAGGTCTGGTTGGCCGATGACTTTGACATGGTCCTTCCATGTGTATTCCGGCATGCGGCCTATCTTGCCTTGGTACAAGGCACCCAACTGGGCCATGGAGCCGTAGCCGCCTACATAAAGCCCTTTGCAGTTGATGGCTATTTTTTGTCCTACGGGCAAGAACGCATACAGTCCGGTGGCGTTTATGCCCACTACTAAAGTACCACTTCCGTCATTGACATACAGGTTCTTGTAGATGTTACCGGATTCGTCATCGCCTACTATGACTCCGGAGATGACCAGGTCCTCTTGTACTTCTTCCGCTTTGTTGCTGCTGACGATACCGGCATATTTTGTCTTTAAGTCGGCGATAGTCGTATTGGCTTCTCCCACGGCGGGATTTCCGTATGTATAATTAGTCGGGTCGTCATGGTGGTCCATACAGCCGGAGAAAACGGCTGCCAACATGGAGACGAGCAATAATTTAATATTTTTCATATTCAAGTTCGTTTTAATGAGGTTAGAAGCGGAATCCTACGTTGAGGAAACCGTTGAGTCCTTGTGCATAGTAATATTTAGAGTGGCGTGAGAACTGGTAAGGACGATCGCGGCCATCGTCATAATTATCGTCGCGGTTCTGTTCGTATCCTCCGGTTTTCATGTCCGTATTGTTGGTCACGTTGTTCAGCGTCAGGTTGATGCTCAGAGAGCGGCCCTTTTGCAGGCGGATGTATTTGCCGATGGAAAGGTCGAGCATGAAACCGCCATCGAACTCTTCCTGTCCGGGGATGATGGCCGTAACAGGGTTTCCGTGATCGTTTACTGTACCGTTATTTCCTGGTTTTATGCCCAACACATTACCTAATCTGCGGTAAGTAGAGAAGTCGATGAATCCGCGGTGGTAGTAGTTACCGTTGATACTGAAGAACCAGCCTTTCACATTGTAGTCCAGTCCGAGACTGTAGGCAGAGAGCGGAGTTCCGCTTTCTTTCATTCCGTCGATATACACGACATCTTGCTTAGTCTCGCTTTCGTTTTCGTAAGTCAGATTGGCGTTCGGGTTGTTCACATATTCGGCGTTGTTGAATGTGCCCAACGCTTTCAGGGTCAGGTTTGACGTGAGTTTTACGCTGGCAGCCAGTTCTACTCCCATATATTCTTTCTCGACTCCGGTCATCGACAGGTAAGTGTAGCGCGACTCCTGGTCGTTGTAGAACTGGTCGAGTTCGGTCACATTGTTGAAACGCGTGTAGTAGCCGCTGACTTTGAAAGCGAAGATGGGACCGTTGAACGCATAGCTGGCTTCGGCTGTCATTACTTCTTCGTTGGTGAGGTCCGTGGCGAAGTCGTTCTTCAAACGGGGGGCGATGAATGCATTGTAAGGCAACGGTGCATTTTCTTCATATCCAAGCCCGACGTTGAACACGTGTTTGCCTCCGATACGGAACGTTGCCCCGGCCTTGGCTCCGCTTTCCAAGAATTTGGCTGTGCCGCTCTTGCCTTTTGAGTTGTTGGCCGCACGGCCGTTGCGCATCAAACCTTCGCGTTCCATGGTCGTTCCGCCCAAACGTCCGGCAAAGAACAAGCTGTAGAAACTCTTGTCGAATTGGTAGTTGGCCCAGACGTTGGCTTTGTTGACGAATATATTATAGTCGTAGCCGAACTTGTCGTCTTCACCGATCAGGCGATTAGGATTGTCCAAATCGTTTTGAATCATGCTGGAATTGTAACCATAGTCGCGCACGGAGAATTTGTCTACGTCCGTGTATTTGTTGGCACCCAACAAATCTTTCATCGTTTTGTAGTGCATGCCTTTGGTGGTACTGACATTTAACCCGGCTGTGATATTGCCGTACTTTTCCATGTCGCGTTTCAGGGTGGAACCGAAGTTGAAGGCCATTTGGTCGTTATGACGGTTTTCTACGTAGTATAAGGCTTCGCCCCCTAACGTGTTTTGCTGGGCGTTGGCAAAGTACATGGCATCCCAATCGAGTTGGCGGTGGGACTTTGCGCTCGTCCAGTAATTGTATGCGTTCTGCCAAGTTTCCACATCCTCGTCGCTCAACGGTTGGTTGAATACGTTGCCGCTGATTTGTCCGCTCGGTAACTTTTTGTAGTAATCCGGACGCGGGTCGGCGGCATTTCCGCTCCATCCCAAAGCGCTGCTGGCGTACATGCTGTATTTTCCGGAGAACGATGTAGACAGCTTGGTTCGTTCGTTGATGTCGAAATCCCAAGTGACAATCGCCGTCGGTTCGAAAGAATTTACCACACGTGCATTACGCTTTTCACCGTTTTGGTAACCCCAGTTCGGGTTGTAGTAATGGTCGTTGGCCAACCAGTAAGCTTCTTCTGTGGAAGAACCCTGTTGGGCGCGTTCAGTGGGAGAACCCCAGGTCGTGAAACTCAAACTATGCCGGTCGTTGAAGCGTTTCTCGAACCCTAACAAGTAACTGAACGAATTGTAGAACGTGCCTTCTACGAATCCTTCATTGGCCCAACGGTAACCGATAGAACCCGTGAAGGCCCATCCGTTGCTCATCAGCCCCGAAGAGTAGGTGTACATGCCTCGTGCACGATAGTTCCGATTGGTTCCGGACAAAGATAATTTGTGGCCTGCGGCGTATTGTCCGGCCCGTACATTAATATTATCCGCTCCTCCCACCGACGTATAGCCGAATTGGTTCATTAGGAAAAACGGGGAGCCTTCACGATTACGGGTCGCGTCGTTCAGTCCTCCGATAGAACTGTAACTGAATACGCCTCGCTCGGCATCATTGAACTGGATGCCGTTGATGAACATGTCGTTGTTGGAGTTCTGATAGGCCCGCAGGCGGAAACGCATGGGGCTGAATAGATAGCCCACTTCAGACAAATACAGGTCGTTGCCGACCCCTGTGATGGCCGAGACGGTCTGGCCCGCATCGTCATCTTCATTGAGTTGCGATTCTGTGAACGAAAAGTCCGCATTCTCGTTCTGTGCCCGTTGTTGGAGCACGGCCAGAGTATCTGCCTGTTGTGCGTGGAGCAAGGCCGACACGAAGAATGCCGATAGAATCAAAGTTGTCTTTTTCCCCATATCTCGTAGATTTATTGTATTGTTGTTACAAAGAAACACATAATTTTCAAATTAAAGCCATCCCGGACTAACTTTTTGCCATTTTTTTTGGCTCGGTTGTCGAAAAAAGCCATATTTGTAATAGAGAATTAACAAAACGTTAAAAAAACATCTTATGAAACGAATGTTTATGGTTATGGGCTTGTTCGTGTTGCTGTTTACGGCAGCTCGTGCCCAAGAGAAGAAATTCGGCATGTATGCGGTTGGGTTTTATAATCAGGAAAATCTTTTCGACACCATTCATGACGAGGGGAAAAATGATTTCGAGTATCTGCCGGACGGGGCTATGAAATGGAACGGAATGAAGTATTTCTCCAAATTAAAGAACATGGCCACGGTGTTGTCGGAGATGGGAACGGACAAGTTGCCCAATGTCGGTGCATCTGTCATCGGAGTGTCTGAGGTTGAGAATAGCCGTGTGATGCAGGATTTGGTGGAACAACCGCCTTTGAAGGCACGTGGAATGAAGTTCGTCCATATCGAGGGACCGGACCGACGTGGCGTAGATTGTGCGCTGATATACAATCCCCGTTTCTTTACACCGGAAAAGTCGTTCCTGCAACCTTATATATATGAGGCAAAGGACAGTGCCTATCATACGCGTGGATTCCTGACCGTACAAGGAAAACTGGCGGGAGATGACGTGGCCTTTATCGTATGCCATTGGCCCAGCCGTGCTGCGGTTTCATATTATAGGGAGCGTGCCGGGAAACAGGTCCGTATGTTGAAAGACAGTATCAGCAAGGCAAACCCGGGAATGAAAATCATTGTGATGGGGGATATGAACGACGATCCTTTCAGTCCGAGTATGGCGAAAGCTTTGGGAGCCAAACGCGAAATGAAAGATGTGGGCGAGTCCGATTTGTATAATCCTTGGTGGAATGTGCTAACTAAAGAAGGACGGGGCACGTTGATGTACGACGGCAAGTGGAATCTTTTCGACCAAATCGTAATGACTCCCAATTTATTGAATTTGGACGGCAAGAAGGATTATTCGACCTTGAAGTTCTTTAAGCATGAGATATTCTCGCGTAATTACCTGTTCCAAACCGAAGGGCGATACAAAGGCAATACCAAGCGTACGCATGCCGGTGGAGTGTGGTTGAACGGTTATAGCGACCACCTTCCGGTTGTGGTATATTTGGTGAAAGAGATGAAATGACACTGCAAGCACTCCCTCGAAACGGTAAAATACGCTTCGGGGGATTTTTTTTGCTTAAAAGATACAGGCGGTAGGTATGGATTTGAAGAAAAATGTCTATCTTTGCCCTACCAAAAAGAGTGAAATGAATTGTTCTTTTTATAAATTATAAAGATATGGTTAATTACAAAGACTTAGGCTTGGTGAACACCAGAGAGATGTTCAAAAAAGCCATTAATGGCGGTTATGCCATTCCTGCTTTCAACTTCAACAACATGGAGCAGATGCAGGCTATCATTCAAGCAGCCGTAGAGACCAAGTCTCCGGTGATTCTTCAGGTTTCTAAGGGTGCCCGTCAGTATGCCAACGCTACATTGTTGCGCTATATGGCTCAGGGTGCTGTTGAATATGCAAAGGAATTGGGTTGCGCCAATCCCCAAATCGTGTTGCACCTTGACCACGGTGATTCTTTCGAGACTTGCAAGAGCTGTATCGATTCAGGTTTCTCTTCTGTGATGATCGACGGTTCTCACCTTCCGTATGACGAGAACGTGGCTTTGACGAAGAAAGTTGTTGAATATGCCCATCAGTTCGACGTAACTGTAGAAGGTGAGTTGGGCGTGTTGGCCGGAGTAGAAGACGACGTTGTGGCTGAACATCATACTTACACTCGTCCTGAAGAAGTGGTTGACTTCGTAACCAAGACCGGTTGCGATTCTTTGGCTATTTCTATCGGTACTTCTCACGGTGCATATAAGTTCAAACCCGAACAGTGCCATGTTGACCCCGCTACAGGCCGTTTGGTTCCTCCTCCTTTGGCATTCGATGTATTGGACGGTGTAATGAAGGAACTTCCGGGCTTCCCCATTGTTCTGCACGGTTCTTCATCTGTTCCTCAGGAAGAAGTAGATACCATCAACAAATACGGTGGCAAGTTGGAAGCAGCTATCGGTATCCCCGAAGACGAATTGCGTAAGGCTGCCAAGAGTGCGGTTTGCAAGATCAATATCGACTCAGACTCTCGTCTGGCTATGACGGCTGCCGTTCGCAAGGTATTTGCTGAGAAGCCGGCAGAGTTCGACCCTCGTAAATATTTGGGTCCGGCTCGCGACAACATGAAGAAATTGTACGAGCACAAGATTGTCAACGTTTTGGGTTCTGACAACAAGTTGTAATCCGGTCGTACGGCGTATAAAAGTTAAAGGGCTGCTTTCGGGCAGCCCTTTTTCATGCTTATTGCATGTTTAGTAGGTTTTCAATTTTCCTCGCCGTTGTCCGTCAGTTGTTTGATAGCTCCGTTGCTGGGGTAGAAAGTGACTTGTGTGGTGGTCTTTTTGTCGAAGAGCACATTGCTCAGGATTTCTACATTGCCGAATTGGCCCATGGGGAACTCTCCTTTGCAGAACTCTCTGGAAGCATTGAATACGCTGACCGCCACTCGTTCAGGTACATTATAATATACTCCTTCTTCCATCTTACCTTTCTTTTTGGCAGCCTTTTCGTCCACGACGGGTTGGGGGAGGGTATTCATGTTTTTCAAAGAGAGGTAGACCGGTTCTCCGGATAAATCGTCATTATCCACTACGCCCAGTTTTTCCGAGAAACGGAACAGCACCATACGGTCTGTGAATTCCGCAGGTGTGAGTTCTATGGTGAAAACCTCCGTACTGGTGTCCACTGTGCCTTTGAACAGTTGTGTAAGAGCGGTTTCCTGCATCGTCAATTGGTCGAGCATCAATTTGAGTTGGGCGCCGTCCTTCGGCATGTTGTCCGCTTCGCCCTTAATCAATGCCGTGCGGCTGTCCCGGATATCGTAGATTTCTTCGGCCGTCAGCTCGGCTATTTTGGCATTGCTTCCGGCTGAAAGGATTTCCTGGTTCATGTAATCTCTGGGATTGAGTCTTTTAGGAGCATCATTTCCTTTCGGTATGGCCGGCAACGGTTCCTCTTCCCCGTCGGTATTGATGGACAGGAGGATGCCTTCGGAAGTGAGGCCTACCAACGGGGCTACGGTTCTCTTTTTAAGCTGTATGCTGTAAACTTTTTGAGGATCGGGTACTCCGTAAGGTACCATATCTATACTTTTTATACTCCACTTCGTGTAAGGTTCCTGAATTATTTGGGATAAACGGAGATAGCGGTCAGCATATTTGCTGAATTCTCCGGGGGTATAGACTTGCTTTTCAGCCACGACGACCAAACGAAGGGCTGTACGGGGCAAGTAATAGGTTACGCCCTCCACCGTGGCACCGGGTACGTACGGGCTTACTTCGGTTTGTGCGACGGCACCGAGTGTGCAAAGCGCCAGTCCGCATAACAGGGTTCTTGCTTTCATAA
>OHJA01000919.1_pt1 | contig 13194 bp, 12 predicted proteins | sample 1568441 | NCBI WGS metagenome assembly OHJA01 (sample SAMEA3879500, study PRJEB24766) | human gut metagenome | biome: human-associated habitat; feature: feces | place: USA | collected 1985/1987 | reverse complement strand
CATACTGCGCATATTCGTTTAATGTATTGCAATGCTGCATTAACTCTGCATTGTGTCCCACATTGACATTTAAAACCGTGACAATTAATTCAAGCTTTGGTTCACCTGACAAATGTTCAAATGCCGAGGAAAGCCGAAGTTCTGTGCAGTCGGGAGCTGCCGTCGATCCATTGTAAAACTCAATAAAATTTGGTGCAGGAATTTTTTGCAGAGTCGAAGAATAAAGAGATTTCTTATCCACGAGTTTCTGATATTCACTGCAAATATAAAACAGATCACGAAGAGGCATATTTGGATTGTAGGTTGACTGATGCTCATACAGATACAAATTAGTATCCATAATAAATGCCAGATCATTTTTCATCCCCATATAAATAGCATTCTCTAATGTGACGATTTCCAGATCATCTGGATTATTATAATCGCTCTGGTTTACTGCATTATAGAGGGACAGCAGGTTCTTCCGGTCAGAAAACAACATCCGAAAAACGGTGTCTTTATAATTCCGGTTTGCCGTCGGTGTTTTGACTGTAAAATTTCTTTTTGTCTTGTTACGGTTTCTTTTGCATTTTGCCATAAATCGTTTCCTCCTGAAATTGTAGGACAGCTTATTTATAAAACTGTTCGTGATTGCAGGAGAATGTAATCATATATTTTCCTAAGTTCCTTCGTCTCCTGCTTTTCAATTGTTAAATGGGTAACAAAAAGCATAGATACGAATGAAGCATACAGATTATTTGGGGCTAATCTGTCGCCGTTAGAATATAGATGACAAAAATGTCATGAAATTTGTAAAATATGCTTTAGATTATTGTAACACAAGGGTAGGAAATGAAGCAAGAAATTTTATAGCAAAATCCGTTCCACGTCATATCCATTATCCGTCAATTCTAAAATTGCAATGCCTTTTCCATCTCCGCGGTCAGCCCCGGCGCTGCCCGGATTGATAAAAACTTTTCCGTAGCGGTCGTAGTGCGTGAATACATGGGTATGTCCGAAAATTATAAAATCCGCATCCGTGAGATCAAAAGGCAGGTCAGCTTTGTTATGGACAAGATAAAATAATTTTCCATTAATCGGCACGGAGACAAACTCATGCAGGTAGGACGCCCACTCTCCGTGGTCACAGTTCCCACGGACTGCATACATCGGAATGCCGCAGTTTAAGAATCTGTTATAGGTACGTTCATTGTCAAAATCTCCGGTGTGAATGAGATAATCACAATTTTTGATATGGTCAAATAATTCTTTACGGCATACACCGTGTGTATCGGAAACTAATGCAATTTTCATGAATCAGACCTCGCTTCGTTTGTTTGTAATTTTTTTATCTCATCCAAAGACAGCCCGGAAATAGCAGCAATTTTTTCAAGCGAAAATTCCTGAAATTTAAGCATACGTCTGGCAGTTTCAATAGAATTTAGAAAAGTACCACGTTCTATACCATACTTTTCACCCTCAGAGAAACCAGCCTCATGTCCAGCTTCATATTCTGCTTTCCGTAATTTCTTCTCTTCCAATTCTTTATCATACTCAAAGATACTCATACTGATGACCTCATTTCGGTTGCGGGTAAGAAATTCGGCTAAAATCCCTTCCCTGACACACTCGTCTACGGCACGTTCCACGGCCTGATCTAAAGACATATCCGCTGCATAGAGCCGCACTCTGGCAACATACTGCGCATATTCGTTTAATGTATTGCAATGCTGCATTAACTCTGCATTGTGCCTCTCATTGACGTTTAAAACCGTGACAATCAATTCAAGTTTTGGTTCACCTGACAAATGTTCAAATGCCGAGGAAAGTCGAAACTCTGTACAGTCAGCAATTGCCGTCGAACCATTGTAAAACTCGATAAAATTTGGTGCAGGTATTTTCTCTGATTGACGGCATTGTAAAGAGAGAGCAGATTTTTCCGGTCAGAAAACAACATGCGAAAAATAGTGTCTTTGTAGTTTCTGTTTGTAGCTGGCATATTGACTGCTGAGTTTCTGGATACTTTGTTATGGTTTCGTTTGTGTTTTGCCATAGGCTTCCTCCTGATTGGTGAGACAGCTCTTAAATAATACTGTCTTGGCAGGAGAATAAATATATTCTATATCTGATTTCTTTCGTCTCCTGCTTTTAAATTCGTTAATGGGTAATTAAAAGCATAGATACGAACGAACAACGCAGATCATTGGGGATAATCTGACGTTTCCAGAATATAGATGGCATAACGCCATAAAGATTTTGTAAAATATGCTTTGGAATATTATAACATAAACATGGGAAACAAAACAAGAATTTTTATGTATTACTTGCCACAGGGAATGACATTGCTGAAGCTATCACGGGTGCTAAAGTGCAGACCGGAGGAATTGCTGGCATATGTGGATTGTTTGTGAAAAATTACCTATTGAAAATATTTGCCACTCATAGTACAATGCAATTGTTATATGACTGACGGAAATAGTGGGGTTTACCACGTGAAGTATAACAAAAGAATGCCGACCGTCTGGGCGAAGAGTCCAGACGTGCGGTTCTTTTTATTTTTAGGGTAAATTTTCCAAAAAATCCCATCAGCATGAGAAAGGAACCACTCATTGTATTTTTTCGAATACTTACCGGAAAAAGCGCACGTGACTCTTGACAAAAGATGAAAGTTAGGATAGCCTAACTATGGTTAGAAAAAACTAACCATGCATCGATCAAAAATCAGAATGAGCATCATAAAAAAGTGTGATGAACCATGCAAGGCCACACGGTGGCAGAAGGAGAGAAAAATGCAGACAGAATGGAGAAGCTTCCAGGGCGGAGCCTGGGAAACAGAAGTAAATGTAAGAGATTTTATTCAGAAGAATTATCATCCATATGATGGGGATGATTCCTTCTTAGAGGGACCAACACAGGATACCACCGATCTCTGGGATCAGGTATTAGAACTTTCCAGACAGGAGAGAGAAGCCGGCGGAGTGCTGGATATGGACACAAAGATCATTTCCACGATCACTTCCCATGGTCCGGGTTATTTAGATAAAGAGAAAGAGAAGATTGTCGGTTTCCAGACGGACAAGCCTTTCAAACGTGCTCTCCAGCCTTACGGCGGTATCCGTATGGCGATCAAGGCGTGCGAGGACAATGGATACAAAGTCGATCCTGAGGTGGTAGAGTACTTTACAACACACAGAAAAACTCATAATGCCGGTGTATTTGACGCTTACACACCGGAGATGAGAGCGTGCAGAAGCGCACATATCATCACTGGACTTCCGGATGCATACGGACGAGGACGTATTATTGGTGACTACAGAAGACCGGCTCTTTACGGTGTAGACCGTCTGATCGAGGACAAAAAAGAGCAGCTGAACAACACACGTACCATCATGTACTCAGATGTGATCCGTGAGAGAGAAGAGTTATCCGAGCAGATCCGTGCGCTGGAAATGTTAAAGAAACTGGCAGAAATTTACGGCTGTGATATTTCGAAACCTGCAAATAATGTATTAGAGGCAACACAGGCTGTCTATTTTGCATATCTTGCAGCAGTAAAAGAGCAGAACGGTGCGGCAATGTCCTTAGGACGTACCTCCACTTTCTTAGATATTTATGCAGAGCGTGATCTCGCAGAGGGAACATTTACTGAAAAAGAAATCCAGGAGATCATCGACCAGTTCGTGATGAAACTTCGTCTTGTAAAATTTGCGCGTACACCGGAATACAACACGATTTTTGCCGGCGATCCTACCTGGGTGACAGAGTCCATCGGTGGAATCGGCGTGGATGGAAGACATATGGTTACAAAAATGTCTTACCGTTACTTAAACACCTTGAACAACATCGGGGCAGCACCGGAACCAAACATGACCGTACTCTGGTCTGTAAAACTGCCGGAAAACTTCAAAAAATTCTGTGCCGAGACATCCATCAAACACTCTGCAATCCAGTATGAGAATGATGATATTATGCGTGTTGTCCATGGTGATGATTATGGAATTGCATGCTGTGTATCTTCTATGAGAATCGGTAAGGAAATGCAGTTCTTTGGCGCGCGGGCAAACCTCGCAAAATGCCTGCTTTATGCGATCAATGGCGGTGTCGATGAGATGACAGGAAAACAGGTCGGACCGAAATACCGTCCGATCACATCCGAATACTTAGATTACGATGAAGTATGGGATAAATACAAAGATATGATGAAATGGTTAGCAGGAGTGTATGTGAACGCATTAAATATCATTCACTACATGCATGATAAATACTGCTACGAAAAATTAGAGATGGCATTACATGACAAAAATGTGAGAAGATGGTTTGCAACCGGTATTGCAGGATTTTCTGTAGTAGCAGACTCCCTTTCTGCAATCAAATATGCAAAAGTAAAACCAATCCGTGACGAGAATGGTGTGACCGTTGACTTTGAGATTGAGGGAGATTTCCCGAAATATGGAAATGACGACGATCGTGTCGATGAGATCGCAAAACAGGTGCTCCACACCTTTATCGGATATGTAAAAGGAAACCATACTTACCGTGGCGGTATCCAGACAACATCGATTTTGACCATTACATCCAATGTTTCCTATGGAAAAAATACAGGAGCAACACCGGATGGAAGAAAGAAAGGTGTAGCATTTGCTCCGGGTGCAAACCCGATGCATGGACGTGATACCCATGGTGCGGTTGCATCCCTGGCATCTGTCGCTAAACTGCCATTTATGGATTCACAGGATGGTATTTCCAATACATTTACCATTGTACCGGATGCACTGGGCAAAGATGAGGCAGCACAGGAGAACAATCTTGTTGCAATGTTAGATGGCTATGTAGTCAAAGGCGGACATCACTTGAACGTAAACGTTTTAAACCGTGACACATTATTGGATGCACAGAAACATCCGGAACTGTATCCACAGCTTACCATCCGTGTATCAGGATATGCGGTCAACTTTATCAAACTGACAAAAGAACAGCAGGATGAAGTGATCGCACGTACCTTCCACGAGCGGATGTAGTGCAACAGGTGCGTTTTGCGAATGGCGCGTGTGAGCGTTATTCATAGAAAAAGGAGAACAACATGGGAAAAATTCACTCGTTAGAAACATTTGGCACAGTGGACGGTCCGGGCGTACGGTTTGTCGTTTTTTTTCAGGGCTGCCCGATGCGCTGCCAGTATTGCCATAATCCCGATACATGGAAGATAGAGGATGGGGAAGAAATGACAGCGGATGAGATCATAGACCGTTTCGAGCGCAACCGTTCTTTCTATCAGACCGGGGGGATCACGGCAACGGGTGGAGAACCCATGTTACAGCTTGACTTTCTGACGGAGCTTTTTACGAAGGCAAAGGAAAAGGGTATTCACACCTGTCTGGATACATCCGGAATTATGTTTCCAAAGAAACATACAGGAACAGATCAGAACAGTGAGAGAGAGATCAGCCTCACTGGAATAAGTGAAAACATGGCATCAGACAGAATGGAAAAGATAGAACAGCTCATGTCCGTGACAGATCTCGTCATGCTTGATATTAAGCATATCAACGATGAGGAACATCAGAAACTCACCGGGCAGCCGAACAGCAACATTCTTGCGTTTGCAAAGTATCTTGATTCAATCGGCAAGCCGGTCTGGATCCGTCACGTAGTCGTGCCGGACATTACATTTGATGAGAAAGAACTGATGGAACTTGGTCTGTTTTTAAAGACGCTCCGCAATGTGGAAAAACTGGAAGTCCTTCCATATCATTCTATGGGAAAGGTCAAGTACGACAACCTCGGCATGGATTATGTCTTAAAAGATACGCCGCAGCTTACCAAAGCAGAAGCAAAGGAAGCGGAACACATCATCCGGGCAGCAATGGAACAATAGCAGGAGAAGTAGGTTTTATGAAAAACATTTTTTTTGAAGAAAAGTATTTACAGATTTCTTTTTTTGCGATTTAATAAGAAGCAGGTATAGAGTTCCAAAGAAGAAAGGATGAAAAAATATGAAAATCAAGAATATCAAAGATGTCGACGGATTTTTTAAAGTAATTGATTCCTGTGCCGGAAAAGTAGAATTGATCACAGGTGAGGGAGACAGATTAAACCTCAAATCAAAACTTTGCCAGTATGTTTCTCTGACAAGCTTATTAAAATCTGATGTAGAGATCCCGGAACTTGAAGTTGTAGCTTACGAGCCGGAAGATACAGAGAGGATCATCAAGTTTTTAATGACAAACTAGAAATGAACAGAAGCTGATCGTAAAAAAGCGGTCAGCTTTTTTTATTACATAGGAAATTACTTCCCATGTAATAAAAACGCTCCGCGAGGATGCCATGTTCTTATTTTCTTCTCTTTACAACATGCTATGACGGTTGCAATTCACGGCATGAAATAGTACAATAAATCGTCTTAAAAATGGAATAATAATGTTAGTATATAGCGAAAGGAATTAAGATGTCAAAAATAGAGTTTCACGAAATTACATTAGATGATAAGGCATGGATGGATGCCAGATTTCAGGAAGATGACAGAAATGCATGCGAGTACACGTTTGCCAATAATTTTGTCTGGCGGAAAGTGTATCATGTTGAAGTTGCAGAAAAATATGGGTGTGCAGTCATTCGTTTTGAGGAGGAGGGAGTGGTGATGTATTCCTATCCGATCGGGGCAGGTGACCGCAGAAAAGTGATCGATGAACTGATAGAAATCTGCAGGGAGGAAGAGCGTCCGTTGATCATGAGCCCGTTGAGCGAAGCAGACCGGGAGCAGATGCTTACATGGTATCCGGAACAGTTTTTGATCCAAGGAGACCGGAACGATTATGATTACATTTATTCCAGAGAAAAATTAGCAACGCTTGCGGGAAAAAAGATGCATGGCAAGAGAAATCATATTGCGAGATTTCAGGATGAGGATGACTGGTGCTATGAGGAACTGAATGATTCCAATATAGAAGAATGCCGCAATATGACATACACATGGATCAAAATGAGGGCAGAGAAATGGAATGAAGAGATGGAACTTGAGATGTCAGTGCTTCATGAGGCATTTGACCATAGAAAAGAACTCGGGCTTGTTGGTGGGATTATCCGGAAGGCAGGACAGATTGTTGCATTTTCTATCGGGGAACCGTTAAACAGTGACACTTATGTTGTCCACTTCGAAAAAGCATTTCCGGATATGCAGGGCGCATATCCGATGATTAACCAGCAGTTTGTTTTACATGCGTGTGAAGATTATACTTATGTAAACCGCGAGGAGGATACGGGGGATCCGGGACTGCGAAAGGCTAAGATGTCCTATTATCCGGAAATCCTGCTGAAAAAATATGTGGCGATTTCAAGTGATGTCATTTTTGCAGATAAGGACAGAAACAGGGAAGAAATCCACAAAATATGGGAGACCTGTTTTGGTGACGAGGCGGAACTGGTAGATTTTTATCTGGATAAACGGATGACAGAGGATAATATGCTGCTCATCTGTCAGGATGGGCATGCGGTTTCCATGGCAAGCTTTTTAGATATTAATGTCAGGGACGGTGAGGAGTGGAAGCCGGCCAAATATGTTTATGCAGTGGCGACACTTCCAGAATACCGTGGCAGAGGTTATGCAGGGAAAATCTTAAAGAAGGCAGAAGAGATTTTTAATATGCCATTGGTGTTAGTCCCGGCCGAAAAAGAGCTTGTCGGTTATTACCGTAAGGTTGGGTTCACAGAGGCGTATCCATCGGAGCGTTTACTGGAAAAACAGGATGTGCCGGAACTTTCTGCAGCGGAATTAAACAGTTATTCTGTGGAGGAGATCACTGCGGCAGAATATCAAAAAATCCGGGAGCAGAAATTGATGAGAGATGGTTTTATTGCATGGGATGAGGCGGCAATCCGTTTTGCGATGGATTTTAACTGTTTCTGTGGCGGAAGAACGGTGAAGGTAGTGTGGAGTGATGATATTTCCAGAGACGAGAGTGCAGAGGACGCTGATATTCTAATGTACTGCCCAGAGAATGGGACGCTGCACATTATCGAAACGACACTGGGTGAAGAACAGTTTGAGGAACTTCTGCCGGAACTTATGGCGCAGACAAAAACAGAACGTCTGGTATATGACAGAAAGGGTATCATGGTGCTTTCTTCTGATGACCAGGACAGGCAGGAAAGACTGCTTGCAGATGGTTATTTTGCGCTGTCGCTGGCGTAAAGACCAATCTGAAATTCTGAAATTTTCAGAAATTATATAAAATATATAAAAAGTTTTCGGTTTAAGACAAAAAAATGTTGATAATGTATAAAAACATGCTATAATAAAGTCATGATATAAATAAGCATTCAGAAAGCTATCTGACATAGCATGGAATTGGATCATTATATCAAATAAGCGACAAAGGGGTTGGACATCATGAGAATTAAGATCACAGGAAGAAACATCGAATTGACAGAAGGACTGAAAGCCGCAGTGGAGGACAAGCTGAATAAGCTTGAGAAGTATTTTACTCCGGACACAGAAGTGAATGTAACATTGAGCGTAGAGAAGGAACGCCAGAAAGTTGAAGTTACGATTCCTATGAAGGGAAGTTATATCCGTTCCGAACAGGTAAGCAGTGATATGTATGTATCCATTGATCTGGTAGAGGAAGTCATTGAACGTCAGCTTAAAAAGTATAGAACAAAACTTGTAACAAAGCAGCAGAATGCAGCAGCAGTTTTCAAACAGGATTTTCTGGATGAGAAGTCAGAGGATGATGAAGAGATCAAGATCATCAGAACCAAGAAGTTTGATATGAAACCAATGTATCCGGAGGATGCATGTGTAGAGATGGAATTATTAGGACATGATTTCTATGTATTCATCAACGCAGAGACAGAGGATGTCAATGTTGTTTATAAGAGAAAAGGCAATACTTACGGATTGATCGAGCCGGAATATTAAAAGTGAGATCAGAGGAGAGCGGGCAGCTCTCCTCTTTTTAGGTTCAGCATGAAATTACTGTAAAGTGCCGGTATACAGGATGGATATGCCGAGCTGATTTTTCTGTAAAATCAGGAAAACGTGCGGAAAAAGCGAATTGTGCTGCAGATACCGGTGGCGTATAATGGAATTACTTCATGTGTAGTAACTTTGAGAGAGATGGAGAAAAAATTTTTTGATATTTTAAGAATTGTACAGAAAAATCCGGTATTCGGAAAAACGTTAATGTGCGGCGGTATGTTAGATGAAAAGCGCATGGAAATCCTATATGAGATTCTCTATGCGATTGACAGGGGGGAGCTTACGGATACCAGAAATGACATCTTTCAGTATGGCAGTCTGATCGGAAAAAAGGACTTACTGGCAAGACAGATTTTTTTGTGTTTATTGATTCTCTTAGATGAGTAGGAACAGATGATCAGGAAATGATTTGCAGATCGTAATAACAAAAGATTTTTTACAAAAGAGTTCTGTGTAAGGCACAGAATTGCCGTGTGGATTTTTAGATGGAAAAAGAGTCTGTAGTTCGGCTCAGAATAACAAGGGAGGAGAAAGTATTACTACACAAGGGGAGAGTTTTTAGAATAGTCTTACCGGATGTTCCGGTGAGACTATTCTTTTTTATCTTGTCATGAGTTGGAAAAAGGGTTACTATAATAAAGATTTGATAGGCAGACATATAATGTTAAAAAGTTGGAGCAAAATCCAAAATAAAATCAGAATAGAGGAGATTACACCATGAATATTGTTGTTTTAGCAGGTGGTTTAAGTACAGAGAGAGATGTGTCTTTCAAGACGGGGGATATGGTATCCAAAGCACTTCGTGAGAATGGACATAATGTTATTTTACTGGATGTTTTTATGGGATACAGTGACAAAGAGGAAAATCTGACCGGAATTTTTGACCGCACAGAGGAAGTCAGCGTACAGGTAAAGGATATCCCGGAAACAGCACCGGATCTTGCAAAGGTAAAAGCGTCAAGAAAAGACCAGTCGGACTGCTTCTTCGGACCGAATGTCATCAACATGTGCCGCATGGCGGATATTGTTTTCATGGCATTACACGGAGAAAACGGAGAGAATGGCAAGATTCAGGCAGCTTTTGATCTGTTTGGAATCAAGTATACCGGAACCGGTTATTTGAGCAGTGCGCTTGCAATGGATAAGGGAATGGCAAAACAGCTATTTATCGCTGGTGGAATCCCGACACCACAAGGTATTTCCATGAAGAAAGAGAACCGGAAAGATTCTGCAAAAGAACTTGGCTTAAAGCTTCCATGTGTTGTAAAACCATGCTGTGGAGGTTCCAGTATCGGTGTTACGATCGTGCGCACAGAGGATGAATTCAAGAGCGCTTTGGATGAGGCGTTCAAATGGGAAGATAACCTCATCATTGAGGAGTATGTAGAGGGACGTGAGTTTTCCATCGGCGTTATTGACTATAAGGCGCTTCCGGTCATTGAGATCGCACCAATTCAGGGATTCTATGATTACAAGAATAAGTACAAAGCAGGCAGTGCAGTTGAAACCTGTCCGGCAGAATTACCGGAAGAGATCACAAAGCGGATGCAGCATTACGCAGAGCGCGTGGCAGAGGTGTTAGGACTGGATACTTACTCCCGCTCGGATTTCTTATTAAATAAGAATAACGAAATTTACTGTCTGGAAGCAAACACACTTCCCGGCATGACACCGACAAGCCTTCTTCCACAGGAAGCAGGCGTTCTGGGAATCAACTTTAATCAGTTATGTGAGAAGCTGATTGAGATTTCCTTAAAAAAATATGAGAAATAATGATGAATGACATATCGCCACCAGTTTTGCAGAACCGGTGGCAGTTTGTTCTATAATAACAGGAGTATGATATGAAAAATATGACCTTAGAGCATATCGCAGCAGTCTGCGGCGGTACTTACATAGGAAATGAAGCGGATAAAACGCGTGAGATCCAAGGAGCAGTGATCGACAGCCGCCTTGTGGAAAAAGATTACTTATTTATCCCGGTACGTGGAGAAAAGGTGGACGGACACAGTTTCATCCCATCAGTTTTTGAAAAAGGAGCACTGGCAGTGCTCTCTGAAGAGAAGTTGGAGGATCCGGCAGGTCTATGCATTCTCGTGGAAAACACCTTAGATGCGATGAAGAAGATCGCAGCAGATTACCGCAGAGGTCTGGATATTAAAGTAGTCGGAATCACAGGAAGCGTTGGAAAAACGAGCACTAAAGAGATGATCGCATCTGTTCTGGCACAGAAATATAACGTGTTAAAAACAGAGGGAAACTTGAACAACGAGATCGGACTTCCACTCACGATTTTTAAAATCCGGGAGGAACATCAGGTGGCTGTGCTTGAGATGGGAATTTCCGAGTTTGGTGAGATGGACCGGTTATCCACAATGGCAAACCCGGACATCTGCGTGATCACGAACATCGGACTCTGCCATCTGGAAAATCTCATCACAAGAGATGGAATCTTAAAGGCAAAGACAGAGAGTTTTGCGCATCTGACACCGGATGGAATTGCGGTATTAAACGGAGATGACGACAAGCTCTGCGATAAGAAAGTTGTCAATGGAAAACCGGCAGTGTTCTATGGTATCGAAAAGGCTGCCAAAGTGGCTGAAACAGAGGAAGGAACTAAGACGCTTGCCGAGAAAACGGTTTACGCAACGAATGTAGAGGCAGTTGACCTGACCGGAACAAAAGCAGCGATCCATTATCCGTCGAAAGAGACGGGCGGGGAAGTGACGATGGAAGTCACGATTCCAATCGCCGGAGAACACAATGTATACAATGCGCTGGCAGCGGTGAGCGTGGCAAGAGAATTAGGGCTGACCTGTGACGAGATGAAGCGCGGGATTGAATCAGTGCAGACGATCGGCGGCAGAAGTAATCTGATCCACAAAAATGGCATTACGATCATCGACGACTGCTACAATGCAAATCCGGTTTCCATGAAAGCATCCATCGATGTATTGTCCAACGCACCGGGCAGAAAAATCGCGGTACTCGGAGATATGGGCGAGCTTGGCGCAGAGGAAAAACAGCTTCACTATATGGTTGGAGAACATTTTGCAGGAAAAGGAATTGACGCACTTTACTGTGTGGGAACACTCTCGCAGGAGATCGCTAAAGCAGTGCGTACATGCAGCAGCAAGACGGAAGTCCATCATTATGAGGACAAAGCAGACCTGATCAAAGACCTTGTCAAAGAGGTACAGAGCGGTGATACAGTGCTTGTGAAAGCGTCACATTTTATGGGATTCCCGGAGATTGTGAAGGAATTGACGAAGTAAAAATAGGAATGTCCGATGCGACACGCCAAAACCCCCAGTGCCGAAACACTGGGGGTTTTCAAAATAGATTATTTTATGTTCTAATATGGTCTGACAGATACCTAAATCATAGATTTATTTTTCTCTAACATCTCAGCAATCACATTCTGACAGTAAGCTCCGATTTTTTTCTTCTGTTCCTTATCCAGCTCGTTCGGATAAATTGGTTTTCCGTATTCTACAATTACATGTGCTTTTTTGACACGAGGCATATGAGCCTCCAACACATCTGCGGAGTTCGTGATCGCCATCGGGATAATCGGACAACCACTCTTTTCCGCAATCTTGAAACTTCCCTCTTTGAATGGGAGCATCAGATCGTCCGTTTTATTTCTTGTGCCTTCCGGGAAGATACACATGGAAATTCCATTCTTTACATTGTCGATTCCGGCAAGGATCGTTTTTAACGCTTCTTTTACATTCTCACGGTCGATAAACAGACAGTGCAGACGCCGCATCCAGGTGCGCAGCAACGGCACTTTTTCCATATCCTTTTTCGCAATGTAGCCGGTGAGACGCGGGCAGCGTGCATAGGTGATGATAATATCGAAATAGCTTCTGTGGTTTCCGATGTATAAGACCGCCTGATCTTTCGGGACATTTTCTTCACCGATGACGGTCACTTTCGTTCCACAGATAAATAAAATCACACGGAATGCCCACTGCACCATGCGAAGCTGGCCTAAGTCGGCAGCCTGTTTGTTGAATTTTGCAATGATCCATTCCACGCCGAGCACCGGGATTCCGATGATGAGGTAGAGAATTGCAAAGAGTAATGCAAGGATTAATCTTATCATAAGGAAAATTCCTTTCTACTTAATAAAATGTTTTATAGATAATTACGAAACTCCTCCTATTCTTCTTTTAAGTGTTCAAAATCAACAAAAACATTCAAGACACGCTCTCGCTATGTGTCACTCGCAA
>OHJA01000880.1_pt1 | contig 13679 bp, 7 predicted proteins | sample 1568441 | NCBI WGS metagenome assembly OHJA01 (sample SAMEA3879500, study PRJEB24766) | human gut metagenome | biome: human-associated habitat; feature: feces | place: USA | collected 1985/1987 | reverse complement strand
TAAACCGGCGACAGCCGCTCTTTGAAGAGCAACGTGCTGAGAATCCCGTAATAGTCGGCCACATCGAGCCCTGCGGCGGCGATTCGCTCGCCGTCGTAGCGGATGTTGAATTCGTTGTGGGGCAGCGACCAGGCGTTACCGTCCATTATTTCGGGGTTGGAGACGCGGCGGTTGCGGGACAGGGAGTCGATCAGGGCATCGGCATAGGCCGACAGCTGGTCGTAATTGTAGCCTTTGAGCCGAAACTGGTTCGAGCGGTAGTTGTTGACGACGTTGTTGTTGAACGAGTTGTCGTCGATGCCCCGGATGTACCAGGTCGCACCGCCGAAATTGATCGCCGCGGAGGTGAGCTCCTGTTTGAGCATCGCCGGGAACGGGCCGTTTTCGAATTCGGGTTTGAACGTGATCTCGATTTGCGCGTTGTCGTAGGAGGTAATGCGCGTGCGGAACATGTCGACCTGATCGAAACGGCTGATGTAGTTTTCCATATGCCGCACAACCTCGTTGAGCTGCTGGACGGTACACCCTTCGGCCATTCCCGCGTTGACATAAAGGCGTTTTTGTTCCGGCGTGCGGAAATTATTGTACCGGTTGGTCGCGGTGCGGAACAGGTGCAGCGACGACCCGAAGACTTTGTCGATCTGGAGCCGGTGCTCGGAGACAGCCTGGCTTCCCATGACGCTGTTGTAGGCGTTGGCCCATGCCGAGGGCTTCCCGTCCTTGCCTTCGGCGGTCTTGTCCGGCAGCAGGAATGTCGGGATGCCGAACCCCCAGACCAGTGCCGCGATGAAGATCCAGCGGTGCCTGCGCCCCCAAGCGATGAATCGCCCATACCCGTGTGAAAACCGCACGATGAGCCTTCGCCGGCGCACGGACGACACCGTCATGCTGCGCCTCAGCGGAAATTTATCGAGCAACGACGGCACGAACAGCAGCGCGATGAGCAGGGATACGGCCAGGTTGACGACGATCACCAGTGAAAAGTCGGTCAGGTTGGCCTGCTGCTCTTCGGGCAGCAGCCAGACGATTCCCAACGCGCCGATTGTCGTCAGCAGCGCTCCGAGGATGGAGACGAATACCCGGCGGTCGCGGTAGTAGCTGTAATGGTCGACCATGATGATCGACGTGTCGATGATGATACCCAGCGAGACTGTAATCCCGGCGAGCGTATAGATATGGATGTCCAGCCGGAGCAGGTTATAGAAAACCACGGCGATCAGGATATTGACCACGAGCGTTACCGTGATGATCAGCAGGTAGCGGAAATCCCGGCTGACCAGATAGACGAACAACAGCAGGATGGCTACGCAGAGCAGCGTGCGGAGGTAGATTTTATGCAGTTCCCCCGAGACGTACTGCGAAGCGTCGTAGGTCAGCGTCGCGGACAGTTCGGCCGGGAAGGAGGCTTGAAGGCGCTGCATCTCCGCCTTGACCGAAGAGGCGACCTGAAGGATGTTCGTGTGAGGCTCGCCGACCACCGAGAGGTTGATCGTATTGAGGCCGTTGATGCGGAAATAGCTCGCCGGGAGCGCTTCGCGCCAGCGTGCAGTGGCGAAATCACGCAGGTAGTAGATGCGGCCGTTGCGGTGCGCGACGGGAATCTCCCCGAAGTCGAGCCCGGCACGGTTGCGGAGCTTCAGCACGACGCTCCGCTCGCTGCCGTCGGCTTGCGGGAGCGTCGTCATCCCGACCACGTCGCTGCGGAAATAATTCCGGAATGCCAGGGCGAGATCCGTGGCCGTGATCCCGGCGGCCTCCATTGCCTTGGGGTCGAACGTGACGACCCATTCGAAGGGGGTGACACCCGACAACACGACCCGCCCGACCCCCTCGACCTGCGACAGCGGGGTCGAGACGTGGGCCGTCACATACTCTTCGATGCGTTCGGAGGGCAGGTCGGCCTTGATCGTATAGACCAGCGTCTCGGATTCGCGGTTGCCGGAGGCGGCGAGAGAAATATAGGGATAGGAGATTTCCTGCGGCAATTTGGCATAAAGATTCCGGATCGCCGATGCGACCTCGAAGCGGGCGGCTTCCATATCCGTTCCCTTGCGGAATGCGACCGAGATGTTACCGTAGCCTTTGGCCGAACGGGAAGAGACGTTCTCGCACCCCGCGACGGTCGACATGGCGCCTTCGATACGCGAGGTGGCGCTCTGCTCGATCAGGCGTGCCGAGGCATCCGGCCATGAGAAATAGAGGTCTATCCTCCGCTCGGCTGCCGACGGCGTATACTGGATATTGAGCATGGGCAGCATGGCCGCCCCGATGACCGCCAGCGCCGCCATGATCAGCAGCACCGAAAATGCGGGGATCCCTCTCCGCGACGGGGATATGGGGCGCGGGACGTTCATCGGCGGGGTCTGTAAATCTCGTAATAGGCCAGCGGGATGAAGAATACGCTCACCAGCGTACCCACAATCATGCCGCTGATGATGGTCAGCGACATCGGGAGCTGCAGGTCGGAACCCATGTCGCCGTGGGACAGGAACGGCGCTACGGCCAGGATCGTCGTGAGCGAGGTCATGACGATGGCTTTCAGGCGCCGCCGCCCGGCCTCCATGATGGCGTGTTTGAGCGCCATGCCCTCCCGTCGCAGCGTATTGATGGTGTCGATCTTGAGGATCGAGTCGTTGATCACGATGCCGCAGACCACGATCAGCCCGATCATCGACATCAGGTTGAGCGTCTGCCCGAATACCCAGAGGACGACGAGTGCCCCGAAAAGGTCGATGACGATTTCCGAGAGGATGATCCATGGCTGGACGAGCGATTCGAACTGTGCGGCCAGGATGAAGAAAAGCAGCAGCAGGGCCACGGCAAGCACCCCGATGAGCTGCCCCACCATGCCGCGGTTCGAGAAATAGCTGCCGCTGAAGCTCACCTCGAAATGTTCGTCTTCCGCCACACAGCCCCGGATCGCGCCGATGACGGCCGGGACATCCTTGGCCCGGGGTGCGAGGTCGAGCGGGTAATAGTTACCCTCGGCTCCGGCCACAACGTGCTTCAGGTCGCGGGTCATTGTCTGGCGCATCAGGATGCCGACCGGGATTTCGGCCTCGGTGGTGTGGATGAACGTATTGCCGAGCAGATCGTCCAGACTGCGCAGGTCGTTGCCGATCACCACCGGCAGCGATTCATCGCCCGTAGTGACCGTGAAGAGCGTATTCTCGTTGAGCGCATTGCGCAGCGTGGCTATGAGGTCGTTGTAGGTCACGCCGTACAACGCCATCTGTTCGGGTTGTGCGATGTAGAGGATGTCCTCCTGCATGGCGACCGGCGGGATTTCCTGCCCGGGCAGCGTATCCTGTATGCGGTCGAGCAGCTGCTGCAACTGTTCCGGGTCGGCACTGTGCCCGGTCGTCGAGCGCAGGCGTGCGGTGAGCACGGCTTCACGCTCGGCGAAGATCATGTCGAAGACGTTGCCCGAAACGCCGAACGAACAGCGGGCCGCAGGGGCGTTCTCCGCCAGATAGCCGCGGATGGCATCCTGAACGGGTGCCACGTCGTCCGGTTCATGGCACTTGAGGTAGACCGTCGCCTCGGCCACTCCGTTCTCCTCTGTGTGCGAAAGGACAAACTGCTGGACGCCCGCCATGACCGTGGATTGGAGAATGCGGTCACCCAGCGAGGCGACGAGGTTTTCCGTCCTGCGTGCATTCTCTTCGGCCGAGATGCGGTCGTTCCAGTCGATGCGGACTAACATGTCGCTGTAGGTCATCGCCGGCAGCCGCTCCTTGTCGATGCCCCGGAAGAGGAGTGCAAGCCCCAGTATCGAGATCGCATAAATGCCCCACATCAGCCAGCGGCGGCGGAAAAACCATTTCAGGATGGCATCATACCGGTCGATGACCCGGTCGAAGGAGAAGAACGCGAGCCACGGCGTAGGCCGGAAGGCCTGCTGGCGGCCGTACCACCAGCGGTAATAGACCGGCAACAACGTGACGGAGACCCCGTAGGCGACGAACAGCGTGATGGCGACGGCCATCGCCTGGTCGTAGAAAAGCGCCCCGGCCATGCCGTTGAGGAAGATCAGCGGGACAAATACCGCGCAGGTCGTCAGTACGGACGAGAGCATGGGGGCCATGACCTCCTTCGTACCCCGCGTGACAGCCATGGCAAGCCGTTCCCCACGCATCCATCGGGCCGTGATGTTGTCGATGACGATAATCGAATTATCGACCATCATGCCGATACCCAGCACAAGCCCCGACAGGGAGATGATGTTGATCGAGATATGCAGCAGGTAGAAAACCAGGATCGAGATGATCAGCGTCACGGGAATGGTCAGGATCACCAGCATCGGCGACTTCATGTCGCGCATGAAAAAGAAGATGATGACGCAGGCCAGCAATGCCCCCGTGATGATGTTGTTTATCAGGTTCGAAATCGAATAGTCGAGCAGTTCGGTCTGGTCGCGCGTGACGGTGAACTCCACGTCCGGATAGTCGTAGCGGAACTGCCGGAGTTGCTTGTCGAGCTCGTCCTTGAGCTTCGACATGCGGGCATCCGCCTGCTTGACGACCGCCAGCGACACGGCGTTGCGGCCGTCCGAAAATACCATGCCCTGCCGTTTGCGGGGGTGCTCGACGATCGTGGCCAGTTCTTTGAGGCGGAACAACCGGCCGTTGATTTTCAGAAAAATATCCTCTATATCCTTCCGGCCGTTTATCGCCGACTGGAATTTCACGTTGTACTGGTATTCCCCGTCCCGGATGACAAGGCTCCCCAGCGTTACGTTCGCCCGGCGCAGCGCCCCCTCGACGGCGGCCATGGTGATGCCCGCCTGGCGGAGTTTCGCCTCGTCGGGGATAACCAGCAGTTCCGGGGCAACGGTGCCGCTCAGGTCGACCATGGCCACCTCGGGCAACTGCTCGATGCGCTTGGTGATGACCTGCGAGGCAAAACGGCTCAGCGCCGCGAACCGGTCGGATACGGGATGCCGTTCGTCCCGGTGCCCGGCCGGTTGATCCCCCCGTACGGTGAGGTTGATATAGAAGGCCGGGATGTCGGTGACGCTCGCCTTGATTACCTTCGGGCGCTCCACGTCGCGGGGCAGGGAGGTCGTCGAACGGTCGATCTTCTCGTTCACTTCGATGAACAGGTAGTCGATGTCCGAGCCCTGTTCGAAGGTCAGGCGGATAATGCCGTTTCCTTCGCGGGCCTCGCTGCGCAGATCGGTCAACTGCGACAACTGGATGAGCTGTTGCCGCAGCGGGGTGATGACGGTTTCATCCAGCTGCCGGGCCGAAAGCCCCTGTGCGGGGATCTGCACCGTGATATACGGCGCGTCGACGTCCGGCACGAGCGACACAGGCAGCAGGCGGCTGCTGACAATGCCCAGGATGAGCAGGACGACGGCGATCATCGTCACGGCGATAGGCCGGTCGAGAAGTTTGCGTAACATGGGTGCGGTGTTATTGTTCCCTGCCGAGCGAGACCTCCGAGCCGTCGGCCAGATTCAGGTTCCCCGAGACGATCACCAGGTCGCCGGGGTTGAGCTCCGCCCCGCGATCCAGATTCGCTTCGACCACATACTCCCGGCTGTTGGCCAGCGAAGTATGTACGTAAGTCCATTGCGCCCGGCCGTCTTTGTAGCGGAAGAGTACCTCGAGATTGTCGCGGATGACCACCGCGCTCTTCGGCACGACCAGTTGCCCGGGCACCTTTTGCCGCACGGCCACCCGGACGTTCATCCCGTCGGCCAGCGTGCCGTCGTTGACGACCTCGGCATCGACCTGCACCTGTCCGTGCACATCGACCGAAGGGTTGATCGCCGTAATGCGTCCTTTCACCTCCTTGCGCAGGTCGGCGAACGGGCTGACGCCGATCTCCTGCCCCGGGCTGAGCAGCCCGTATTCGGATTCGAGGACAGAGAAGCGGACGTTCAGCCGGCTGTCGTCCAACAGGGTGCAGAATTCGCCTTTCGATTTCTCATAGACCTGTTGTTCCACATCGGCGACCTTTCCCGCAAAGGGAGCCCGCAGGGTACAGTGAGCCAGGCTGCGGCGGGCGCTGAGCAGCGATGCCGTGGCATCGGCATACCCCGAGCGGATGCGTGCCAGCTGCATGACCCCGGCCGGAGGGGTGACCGTGTCGCCGGCCTGATACCCCTGTCCGACCAATACGTCGTAAAACCCCAGCCGCGCCTTGTCCAATGCCAGCCGCGCCTTGTGCAGCTGAAGGGCGTAGTCGCTCGTGTCGATGCGGGCAATCGGAGCCCCGGCACCTACACGGGCACCGTTTTTCGCATCTATCGCGGCAATAGTCCCGGAAACCTCAAAGGAAAGCGTACTCCGCTTCGAGGCTGCCAGCCGTCCGTTGCTGATCAGCTCCCGCATGAAGTCGCGCCTTTGCAGCGTATCCACCGTGACTTCGTTGTGTTCGATACGGTGCTGCATGCGATCCTGTGCTGCATCGGTCTTTGCGTTCTTCGTTTTGCCGCAGCCCGCGAGGAGCGCTGCACAAAGCAGATAAAGGTAGTGTTGTTTCATGGCAAGGGTTATTCTTCGATGAGGCGGTCGAACTCGACGCTGATATCGGTGTGGGAAATGAAGTCGTAGAGGGTTTTGCGGCGCAGCGAGTAGTAGTAGTTCCAGAAATCGGCCAGCGCCGACACGTAGGTCTGGCTGGCCTGGTCTTTTTCGGTCTGCGCCGTATTCATGTCCGTAACCGACACCGTGCCCCGCCGGAAATTCTCCATCGCCATGGCATAGCGGCTTTCAGCGACCTCCCGTGCCCGGGCGGCCACGACGCATTGATTGCGCTGGTTGTGGAATTGTTCGATGAGCGTATAGATCGTGTGCCGGTAATCGGTTTCATCCTGCTCGATCTGGTTGCGCACCATGTCGGCCCTCGCCTTGGCCATGCGGACGCGGCCCTTGCCCATGCCCCAGTCGAAAAGCGGGATGGAAAACTGAAGTCCGACGACCTCCTGGTCGAGCAGGTTCGAATAGGCCGTCCGGAACTCTTCGCCGGTCTGGGACAGCCCGAACCGGGCATTTATCGTAGCCGTAGCGCCCCGTTCCGCCTTGGCCCGGGCGATGTCCGCCTCGGCGTTGAGCGACCGCAGCTGGTTGGCGGCATTGAACGACGAATTTTCCAACGCCTTGTCCAGCACCGTCGCATAGTCGATCTCGACGGCGGGGATATGCTCGTCGAGCACGGGGTCTATATCGACGTTCTCGCTGTAACGCAGGTAAGAGTTGAACCGCATGCGCTGCTCGCGGACTGCCAGCGCCGTGTCGTTGATCGCCAGGCTGTCGTTGAGCATGCGCAGTTGCAACTGGAGCAGCTCGTCGTTGGTGATGCTCCCCAGTTTGAGCCGCTCTTCGGCTATGGAATAGAGGGATTTGGTATTGCCGTAGTTCTTGACGGCGATGGTATGCCTGGTTTTGCTCAGCAGCAGGCTGAAATAGTAACCCACGGCCTGCACCGTGATGTCCTCCATGGCCTCGATGTAGGTGCGTTTGGCCAGTTCGTACTCTTTCGGGGCGATCTTCTTGTTCCATTTGAAGTTGTTGTAGGCAAAGAGCGGCTGGGTATAGGAAAGCGTGATGGGCTGTGAATAATAGGATTTAGACTCCTTGGGGGCGAACTGGTCGAGGCGGTTGAGCGACGAGTAAAGCCTGAGGGTGCCGCCCGTCAGGGTGATATTCTGCTGGATGGCGAGTCCCAGTGTGTTTTGCAGGTTGTAGTTCTCCAGATAACGCATCTCCCCGGTGTCGTAATCCTGCAACAGGCGCAGCGAACGGTCGAAACTCAGCACCTCGCCGCTCAGGTTGAGCGACGGAAGCCGGCTTGCCTGGTAGGAACGGAACGACCAGTACGAGGAGAGAAACGTATATTTGGCGACCATCGCGGCGATCGAATGGTTTTGCGCCGAATAGATCGCCTTGTCGAGCGTCAGGCGGAGTTGTATCTGCTGCGATTCCTGTGGCGCAATTGCCGAACTCTGCGACCGTGCCGCTGCGGGGAGTATGATTCCTGCGACGACGATTAATATCTTTCGTATGATCTCCGGTATCATAGGCTTGTTTTGGTGTTAGGAGATGGATCGAGTTGCGGAATTTCAGGGGGCATATTTCACTGTCCCGGGAAGGAGTGGGAACGACGCTCCGCAGTGTCGCGGGGCGGAGTATTCAAGTTCGAAGTGTGAATAACTGTTTCCAGCGACTTGCAGACGGATCCTTATCTCGGACGATGGTTTCGGCAACAGGTATGCAAAGGGTGGCAAACATGGGCTGTTTGTTTAAATTGGAGAGATGATTTCATTAATTTATTTACTATATAAAGTGGGTGTCGGTTATCAAATTTAAGCAGAATAATATTATTTGACAAATATTTTCTTAATTATTATCGTGTAACCTTTTTTAACTGTCGTGTCATAAGAAATATAGTTGTTGCTATAGTCATTTCAACGTATACGCAACCACGATCGGGTTGTCGCTCTCCTTCGAACACTCCAGCAGGCTTTTGATCTTGGGGCTCAGGTTTTTCCTGTATTCTTCGGGGATTTGCGGCGAACAGGTGCCGAAAAACGTATCGCCGTAGACGGCTATCGGTTGTCGGATAATTTCATGGACAATTGCATCTTCATCCACATTGGCAGTATCCCATGCAAACACTATGTCGGTTCTTTTATCCCAAAAATAAGGTCTGGGGGTAATATATTCCTCCCATTTGTGGGCTATTTCAAAAGAAGCATAACTTTCCCCATCAAGAAATTTACCCGCATATCTTGTGTAGTTGTTCTGCTTGATTAACTTATCTACTTCCAGAGGGGGTATTTTTTGGTTATAAAGATTCCATATGCTCTTCTTTTGGTGGATCACATATTTAGGTGATACTATGGATACAGACATAAATTGGTAAACAGTATCGGAGTAGACTGGAGTAAACAAAAGCTTTCCATCGCAGTCATAAGTGAAACTGTTGACTGCAAAATTGTTGTCTTGCAGAGGTGTCGGGGTGAATCCTTTGTAAAGGACGGAGTCTTTGTCGGAAACGAGAATCGCCCAATTCTCATTGTCGTTAAAATCCTGTCCTGGGATTTGATAATTTATATACAAGCTGTCGATATGCGCCAAATAACAGTTCGCTATTCCCTTTTCCCGCCGTAGAAATGTCCCGTCATCCGCGGAAAAATAGAGGTAAGAACGGGCCAATGCATCGTTTACAAGTATTTCATTCCGGATAGTGTCGACCTGCATATCTCTGATGCTCAGGTATTCTTTTGGCCCCCGGCCTTTGTTCTTGATGCGGAACAACAGGTTGCCCGTTTTGTCGAACACGAAAATTCGCTGTGCGACGTGGGCATCCATTATGAAGATTTTGTCGCTGGTTACGATCATTTTATTAATTGTGCCGATTGGATCGGATGAATCCAGCTTGATATAATCGACGGATTTGACCATATTGAGCATTTCGTCCATCCCGATAATTTTTGCCTGATCTGCCCTTATCGGATGAGGATTGCCGGGCAGGATCGTAATTATTTCAGTATCGGACAATTCCAATGCCTTGCTGCTGTTTTGCGGTTGGGGGCTGCATGCCCAGATCAAGGCGGTTAAAATAATGGCGGTTAGTTGTTTCATGTGGTTTTCTAATAATATGGAACCAAGAGTTTCTGCGGCTATTTCAGCGTATACAAAGCTAATATGGGGTTATCGCCCTCGTTCGAATTATCCAGTAATTTTTTGAGTCGGGGATTAAATAGGTATCTGTATTCTTTTGGTATTCCTACTGTGGGGGAGATGCTGACGAATGTGTTCCCGTAAACGGCCTTCGGATGGCCGATAAGATCTCGTATTGGCGACGGGATACCTTCATCCCATTTGTAAATGATATTATTCCGTTTATCCCAAAAATGGGGTTTCACTCCAACATACTCTTTATACTTACTATCGAGAGTAAAGAACACATGGGTTCCCGTCGCAATAAAATCGGTACCACTTCTCGTGTAATTGTTTTCTTTAATCCGCTGACGTATTTCCAATGCCGTTAATTTTTCATTATAAAGTTTCCAAATGCTTCTTTCTTGACACACTACATATTTTGCATAGGCAGCCATTGGGGCGGTGAATTGGTAAACAGTGTCGGAGTTGATTGGTGTGTACAGAAGGCTTCCATCATTATCCCTGTAAAAACTGTTGACTATATAATCGCCTTCCTGGATCGGTTTAAATTCGAACCCTTTATAGATTACCGAATCTTTATCGGTAATGAGTATCGCCCAGTTTTCCTCATCATTAAAATCTTGTCCGTTGTTTTGGAGATTTACGTATAGGCTGTCGATACGTGCTACATAACAATTTGCAATGCCTTTTTCCCTGCGGATAAACTGTCCGTCATCGGCGGAAAAATAGAGATACGACCGCGCAAGGGCGTCGTTCAACAGGATTTCATTCCGAATTGTGTCGACCTGCATATCCCAGATACTAATGTATTCCTTAGGCCCCCTGCCTTTATTTTTGATCCGGTATAACAGTTTGCCTGTTCTGTCGAATACGAAAATCTGCTGCGCAATGTGAGCATCCAGTATGAAAATTTTGTCTCCGGTTACGATCATTTTTGAGATTTCACCGATGGGTTCGGATGAATCCAGTTTTATGTAGTCGACCTGTTCGACCATATCGAGTAATTCAGCCGTGCTGATGATTTTGGCATTGTCGGCACGGATCAGGAGCGGAGTGTCGGGCATGATATGAATTGCGTCTACATCAGACAGGTTCAATGCCGGGCTGTTTTTTAGTTGCGTGGTTCCGCAGGCGGCGCAGAATAGGGCGGCTATAATTGTGGCTGTTAGACGCTTCATATGCTTTCTAATTTGGTCTTCTGCTCGGGTGTTTTTACGATCATTTCAGCGTATACGCAACCACGATCGGGTTGTCGCTCTCCTTCGAACACTCCAGCAGGCTCAGGTTTTTCCTGTATTCTTCGGGGATTTGCGGCGAACAGGTGCCGAAAAAAGTATCGCCGTAGACGGCTATCGGCTGCTGGATAATATCGCGAATGACCAAACTTGTATCCGCACCTTGCGTAGTATCCCATACATAAACGGCATCTGTTTTCTTATCCCAGAAATAGGGTTTGGCGACTATATATTTATTCCATTTATGGCCGATCTCAAAGGATGCATGGCTTTTCGTAGCAAGGAATTTACCGCCATACCTTGTATAATTGTTTTCCTTAATTAGATCATTGACTTCCTGTGGAGATAATTTTTCGTCATAACGCCTCCATACACTCTTTTTCTGACAGATCACATATTCCGGTTTTACGACGGAAGCGGTGGTGAACTGGTAAACCGTATCGGAATAGACCGGAGTATAGAGAAGGGTTCCATCGTAGTCATAAGTGAAACTGTTGACTGCAAAATTGTTGTCTTGCAGAGGTGTCGGGGCGAATCCTTTGTAAAGGACGGAGTCTTTGTCGGAAACGAGAATCGCCCAGTTCTCGTCGTCGTTGAAATCCTGTCCGGGAATTTGAAGGTTTATGGATAGGCTGTCGATACGTGCCAAATAGCAGTTCGCTATTCCCTTTTCCCGCCGTAGGAATGTCCCGTCATCCGTGGAAAAATAAAGGTAGGAGCGGGCCAGTGCGTCATTTACAAGTATTTCATTCCGGATGGTGTCTACCTGCATATCTGCGACACTCAGGTATTCCTTCGGCCCCCGGCCTTTGTTCTTGATGCGGAACAACAGGTTGCCCGTTTTGTCGAATACGAAGATCTGCTGTGCGGTATAGCAGTCCAATATATAGATTTTGTCTTTTGTAACGATCATTTTGTCTATTACGCCGATGGGTTCGGATGAATCCAGTTTTATATAGTCGATCGATTTGACCATATCGAGCATTTCATCGGTACCGATGATTTTAGCATTATCTGTTCTTATCAGGTGCGGGAAGTTCTTGATGATATTGATTATGTCTGTGTTCGATAATTCTAATGCTTTATTGTTGTTCTGTGTGTGATAACTGCATGCACAAGATAGCAATATCATTATTACACATATGGTTGTTTGTTTCATAATAAAGGCTATTTATATTTCTAATTTATTGTGTTGAGGTTTACGGTTGATGCATCATCTCAACTGATTGAGGCTGAAAAATGCATCAACCGTAACTTTGTACTATTTACAATCTGTAGCTGAATTACAATTGCCGTTACCATAACGGCAGATAACTTTGTTGCCATCAGTTACTACGACATAGGGTGGAAACCCTGTGTGTATTTGACATGTTGTCAGATGTGGTAGCCAATCCGTGAAATGATCGTGTGTGTCACTCTCATTCCATAGCTTCCCATCCCATTCAAATACGGTCAATGCATCCACATTGGCCTGGATCATTGCGGACAGGTCGTCCTTGGCAATGCTCTTCATAAATACGGCCGAGGCTGCCACCATGGCGAATGCCACCAAGCCGAACGTAATTTTCTTTTTCATAGCGTTTTTCTTTTTCTGTTCGTTCACAGTTTACTCGATGCGTTGTGTCTATCCTTTCAACAACGGCGAACCCGCTTGGGGTTTGGGATCAATTGACTATTTTTGCACAACCTCCTTTCCTTTTCCGGGATTTGGCGGCCGGGCGGAGAAAACGTGTCTTTTCCCGAGGCATTCTCCGCCCTCGTTTTTCCCGATAATTATTCCTCTACCATACCGATGATCTTCAGCGAAGTGCTGCCGGCGGCCGTATTGCAGAAGACCCGCAATGTTTTGTCGAAAGCCCCGGCCTTGTCGGGGATTATCTCCACTTTGATTTCGGATTTCTCTCCGGGCATGACGGGGCTCCGGTTCCATGACGGTTTCGTACACCCGCAGGAGGCGTCGATGTGGGTTATTACCAGCGGTTTGTTCCCCGTGTTTTCCAGGACGAAGGCCGCCTGTGCCGTGCTGCCGATCCTCAAATCCGGAACCTCGATTTCCGGTCGGGCGATACGGATGTCGGTCGTGGGAACTTTGTCCGCCTTCTTCCCGGATATTATCTCCTTATACAGCTCCCAAAGCCGCGGCTTATGCGTCGGGTTGCCGACCAATAGAATCTTGTTGGTGCTGTCGAGGAGAAAACATTGGCAGGCCTGGTTCTTCGGAAAGCCATTCAGCCTGTCGATTTCATTTTTACGGTCGATATAAAACGGCAGTTCGAACCCGTCGGCTCGTAATATCAACCCGAGTTCCCGCTCGTTCTGCGGGTGGAAATAGAACAGGAAATCGACCTTGTCGGCCAGCGTCGTGTCGATTTCCCTCACATAAGCGTTCCAGGTCAACAATTTCAGCTTGCAGGAGGTGCAGCCTATCGAATCGGTGAAATTCAGTATCCTGAATGGTTTTTTCGATTTCGCGGGGTCGTAAACCGTGTCGCAGGAATACGAAGTCGGTTGTATATCCTGCGGCAGCAGTACCGTTTTCCCGATCCATTCCTTTACGATCTTCTGGATTTCTTTCCTGGGATTATTGTCATTGCACGAGGCGCACCACAGCGGGATGATGATGATTCCGGTCATCAAATAGCAGAATTTGGCCATATAATTTTATTTTAAGAACACAAAATAAAGACGCAATCATTATATAGTTAATCAAGATATTTGATTATCTACTACAAAATAAAACAAAAATATTAATATTGGTTCAAAATAATGTAAAAATATTTTGTTTTTGATGTTTTAAAAAGTAACT
>OHJA01000867.1_pt1 | contig 13870 bp, 8 predicted proteins | sample 1568441 | NCBI WGS metagenome assembly OHJA01 (sample SAMEA3879500, study PRJEB24766) | human gut metagenome | biome: human-associated habitat; feature: feces | place: USA | collected 1985/1987 | reverse complement strand
AGCGCAAGAATCAATTTTCCGTCAACACTCGGCACGAACTGGCGCTGGAGACTGATAAAGAGTGACCTGACAAAGGCGCTGGCAGATTCTATCCGCAAGCAGAATATTGTTTACGGCAGAGTGAAGTGGGAAGATCTGCAGGAGGATGAAAAGCCGAAGGATCCGGAAGAAGAAAAAGAGACAGAAACAGAACCCAAGCAGAAAAAAGACAGTTCTGTAAAGGAGGCAAAAGACTGATGGAATTCGGAAAATTATGCAGTTGGGAAAAGCAGGGCAATCGTGTTGTTTTTCAGTTTGAGAAACGAACGGGACGCGTGGAGATCCTCACACCGGAGATTTTTAATGTATTTTCGGGAGTGGTGAGTGAAGAGCATCGCTCTAAGGCCATTGAGGGAGACAAGTCTGTTGCAGTTGATTTTACGGCGGCAGAAGCAGACGGCGTCGTAGAAATTTCCACAGATGCAGTGACTGCACGAATTTACGATGATTTCAAGGTCGATTTTTATAAAGCGGACGGCACCGTTTTGTGCCGGGACTACCGGGGCAGCAGAAAGATCTGCGCCGGTCTGAGTGATGAACTGAAGGCATTAAAAGAAGCAGAGGGACACAGTGTAGAGGAGCAGCGCACGGAAGCGGTAGAGGTTGTCAAGCAGCTTGAGGGTGACGAAGCCTTTTACGGACTTGGTGATAAGACCGGCTTTATGGACAAGCGCGGCTATGAATATGTGATGTGGAATACGGATGATCCGGCTCCGCAGATGGACAATTTCAAGTCCCTCTACAAATCCATTCCGTTTTTTATTACCTTACATAAAAATGCAGTGTTTGGCCTGTTCTATGATAACACCTACAGATCCTGCTTTGATATGGGCAAGGAATCGGAGGAGTATTACTGGTATGGCGCTGCAGACGGCAATCTGGATTATTATCTGATCGCCGGCGAGAGTATGCCGGAGGTGCTTGGCAATTATACTTATCTGACAGGTACGGTTCCGGTTCCGCAGAAGTGGACCCTGGGCTATCATCAGTGCCGCTGGAGCTATATGTCTGAGGAAGAAATCCGGGATGTTGTTTCCCACATGAGAGAGTGCGGAATCCCCTGCGATGCCATTCATCTGGATATCGATTATATGGATCACTACAAGGTATTTACCTGGACACCGGATAAGGAACGTTATCCGGATCCGGAAAAGATGATCGCAGATCTGGCGAAGGACGGCATCAAGATCATAACCATCATTGATCCTGGTGTAAAGCTGGAAGAGGGATATTCTGTTTACGACAAAGGTGTGGAGAACGGCTATTTTGCAACGACGCCGGAGGGTGAGATCTATGTCAATGCAGTATGGCCGGGAGATGCGGTTTATCCGGATTTTGGCAAAAAAGAAGTGCGTGACTGGTGGGGCGAAAATCAGCAGTTCCTTGTAGATAAAGGCGTCCGCGGCGTATGGAATGATATGAATGAGCCGGCAAGCTTCCGCGGGGAGCTGCCGCAGGACGTTGTGTTTACCGATGAGGACGAAAAGAGCGACCACGCGAGAATGCACAACGTTTATGGTCATAACATGGCAAAGGCAACCTACGAGGGCTTAAAGCAGCGGGACGGCAGACGTCCGTTTGTCATCACGAGAGCCTGCTATGCCGGCACGCAGAAATACAGCACAGCATGGACAGGCGACAATCACAGCATTTGGGCGCATCTGCAGATGGCGATCCCGCAGCTGTGTAACCTTGGTATGAGCGGAATGTCCTTTGTCGGTACAGACGTGGGCGGTTTCGGTTCGGATTGTACAAAAGAGCTGATGTGTCGTTGGGTAGAGGTTGGATGCTTCTCTCCGTTATTCCGAAATCATTCCGCAATCGGAACACGGTATCAGGAGCCCTGGAGATTCGATCAGGAAACCGTGGATATTTACCGGAAAGCAGCACAGCTTCGATATCATCTGATCCCGTATTATTATGACCTGTTCTTTACCGGAGAGAAGACCGGACTGCCGATCATGCGTTCCCTGGTGCTTCATTATGAAAAGGATGAAGTAGCAAAGGAGTGCAATACAGAATTTTTGGCAGGCCCGAATCTGCTCGCTGCGCCTGTTGTAACCCAGGGCGATCGCAAGAAGATGGTTTATCTGCCTGCAGGAACCTGGTATGACTACTGGACAGGTGAAAAGATTTCCGGCGATCAGGGACAGTGGATTCTGCGGGATGCTCCGCTGGATACCTGCCCGCTCTATGTAAAAGCAGGCGCAGTGCTGCCGGTATGGCCGAAGCAGAATTACGTGGGCGAGAAGGATACCAATCAGGTGCTGATGCTGGAGGTGTATCCCGGAGAAGGAAGCTGGGATCATTTCCAGGACGACGGCGAAAGCTTTGCATACCGCGATGGTGTATACAATCAGTATCACTGCGAACTCAAAGACGGAAAGCTGACCGTATCCTGTGTTCATGATGGCTATGAAAAGCATTATCAGCGCGTACAGGTTCATTGCCTTGGAAAGACCTTTGAGGCTGAGCTGAAGGACGGCGCATGCTGTGTAGAACTGTAAAAAACGCTCTACAGGGTTCATAGAAAACAAAAAAGACCGCAGAACGTGCACATTGTTTGTACGGGTTCTGCGGTCTTTTTGGATTCATGACATTAGAATGCACACTTTACGGGAATTCTAATGCTTGTATAAACTTAGTGTGTTTTGTCGGAGCAGGCTTGGGTTTTAGTCAACCTTTACCGGGTTGGTAACGCTGACGGTATGATCGTACCATTTTCCCTTGGTTCCGATCAGGGCGAGGTCGAAGTCTTTATCCAGCGCTTTTACCGGAACGTCAAATCCGTTTACTTCTTCGGTCGTGCCGTCATCGTAGGTTACGGTATCAGTGGTGGGCTGTAAAAGCTCTGCGCCATCCTCTTTGGCGTCAGCAGCCTTGCCGACAAACAGGTTTACGATGTTTTTGGAGGTCAGGCTGATGTGAATGGACATCTGTCCATCTTTTACAGTCAGGACACCTTTTCCGTCGTTTGCTTCATTTACATGGAACATGCCGCTGTCAGTTTTGAACTCTACTTCATAGGTTCCATCTTCCAGGACAGCATCTGTAGTGTCAGAGTTGGATGCAGCCGATGTGCCGAGCTCTTCCATAGCAGCGTGTGTGTGGGAAACATATAAATCCTGGATGACAGGGATCTGTCCAAGACCGGCGATCTGGGTTTCAATGCTGTCGAATACGCCGGAGGCTTCGAACTGGCTCTTCCAGGAGTCATCATCGTCGCCAGCCATATCATTGTTTGCATGGTCGCCGGCAACAACCATCAGAGGACGGAGAATTACTTTCTTGTAGCCGGCTTTCTGAATCTTTTCGATCACTGCTTCGCATGCAGTATCTTCAGGTTCACCCTCTACAGTGCCGATGAACACATTGTCATATCCGAGGGCATTCATCTGGTTCTGCATCTGGCTGTAACTGATTTTTGCGGTATGAGAGGTTCCGTGTCCCATGAATACGAAAGCAGTTCCGTCTTCCTTTGCAGCGTCAAGGCTTTCGTAGCCTGCAGTTTTTACTGCCTCTGCTGTAACTGCCTTTGCAACCGCTTCTTTATCGCTGTTTACGGAATCGTCTGCAGAGCCCACTTCACCCAGAAGAGGCTCGGCGATGGATACGGATTCAAACTTGTCGCTGTAGCTTGCAACCGCTTCGCTCAGTTCGTCATATTCTGCACCGTGCATCAGATGAGTAGGCTGTACGATCAGATTCTTTACACCGTTATCAACAGCACGCTGCAGTGCCTGATCCATATTATCGATTTTTTCACCATCCCGTGCCTGCACATGGTTGATGATGATCTGTGCACTAAATGCACGTCTTACGGACCAGTCGGGATATGCTTTCTGCAGTGCTTTTTCGATGCCGCCGATATCCTCTGTACGGCTGTCGTTAAAGGAAGTGCCAAAGCTTACAACAAGCAGTTCGTTTTCCCCGATCTCATCTGCGTTTAAGGGATCATCCTTGGAAGCGTCGCCGGTATCTCTTCCGAAATAATCGGGATCGGCGTTTTCGCCTTCTACCAGTTCTTTCTGAGCATCCGTCAGCGCATCCCATGCTGCCTTTGCTTCGGCACACTGCTCATCGGTGTTATCGTTTCTTTCCTGAACATAGATCTGGTCGATGAGGGCGGCTACTTTGTCTGCGGCTTCCTGGTCAGATTCTGCGTCAGCGGTTTCCGCTTCTGTCGCAGTTTCCTGCACAGTTTCAGTGGCGGTGGATTCCACAGCGGTTTCAGCTGTAGAGCCACATCCGGAAACCAGCGCAGCAGTCATTGACATGGATAACATCAGTACGATCAGTTTCTTTTTCATAAGTTCCTCCTTGGGAATGGGTTCGGATTGCAGAAACGACGGGCGTCGGGCAATCCGGTATCAGAGGACAATAAAATTTTGTCCCAACAGTGTGTGGATATGGCGATAAATGAGTGATACGGGAAATTTTCGTTCAGATGCCGTTGAAAAAAGAGAAGAAAGGCGAAATGTGCAAAGTTGGATCGCTGAATCAACTCCATAGAGCGGAGCCATAGCTTCGAATCTCGGAGCGCAACAAAATAAAACCAGAAGTGTTTCTGATTTTGCAGATTTCGTACTGCCAGTTTCTCGTGGCATGAATTTTCATTCCTGTACTGCGAAAGGCAGGTCTCCCGACTGAACGCTCTGACGCTTCGACTCCCTTCCCGGTCTCCCAGTGGTAATAAGCCGTCGCTTGCGAATCACGGTGACGAGTTCGCGCAGGATTTGCACCCGCTTCCCTTTTCACCAGACGCATATGGTCTGACACCTTACGCATTTATTCAATTATGCCTTATGCCAAATTATTCTAGCATTCCTATAGTTAGTTGTCAATGTAGGGGGAAGAACGAGATTTGTGTCTGCGTGCACTTGACGCAAACTCGGTATGCGCAAAAAGTGTGCGCAGAAATGAGAGGAAAGATGGAATATGATTTTCGGAACGTTGTTACTGATGGAAAATGCGAAAAATAAGCGGCTTCCGAATCCTCGGAAACCGCTTGCTCATGACAATAGAATGCTCGCAGAGCGTGCATTCTATTGTATACTGACTTTTTAGAAGAGCGACAGACGGGGCTCGAACCCGCGACCTCCACCTTGGCAAGGTGGCGTACTACCAACTGTACTACTGTCGCATTTTCTCTCTCGCTGATGTATCTCAGCGACGAAAGTTATAATAACACAGTTTCTTCTGCTTGGCAAGCTTTTTCGTAAAAAATTTCAATTTTATTTTGGAAGAAAATAGAATAGAAAAATTTTGGAAAAATATGCGCCGTTTTTTATTCATGACAATAGAATGCTCGCAGAGCGTGCATTCTATTGTATCTTTTCATCCGTAGCATTTCCGAAAACATCGAGCAGCGTTCCATAGCGGAAGAGCCAGACCATCTGCAGCTCGGTCTGATCGTATTCCTGCAGTGTTTTCATTACCTGCTCGGCGATTTCGGGCGTAACGCTTCGGGCCGTTTCCGGGGAAGCAGGATTACAGAGCATGTGCCAGTATTCCGGATAGGCTTCGACCCATTTGACCAGCCGCTGCTGGCGCAGTTGGTTGTAGAGCTTTGAGAGGGCGAGAATGATCTGGGCAGCGTTATCTTTTTCCAGTTCTTTGTAGATAGCGAATACAGATGAAGGAGGAGTATCCTTAGATCCTAATCCGTAACGTCCGCTTGTAATTGTAACCTGATCGAACTTAGATCCCTTTAATGCAGCAACTACATCTAAGTATAATGGCTCACCAAGAGAACCTGGCTCTTTTGTTCTGTCTAATACTGCAATTCTCTTAACAGTATCTGGAATAGCCTCGATTAAAGCTTCCTTTACGAATGGTCTGTAAAGACGAACCTTAACAACACCGACCTTCTCGCCCTTTGCCATTAAGTAATCGATGGTCTCATCGATGGTCTCACATACAGAACCCATAGCAATGATGACACGGTCAGCATCAGCAGCTCCGTAGTAGTTGAACAGCTTGTAGTCTGTGCCGATCTTGGCATTTACCTTGTCCATATATTCCTGTACGATTGCAGGCAGCTCGTCGTATGTAGAGTTGCAAGCTTCTCTTGACTGGAAGAAGATGTCAGGGTTCTGTGCAGATCCCATTTCTACCGGATGATTTGGATTTAATGCATTCTTACGGAAAGCATCAACTGCATCCATATCTACCATATCTTTCAGATCTTCATAATCCCATGTCTCGATCTTCTGAATTTCGTGAGATGTACGGAATCCATCGAAGAAGTTGATGAATGGAATTCTTCCCTTGATTGCTGCGCAATGAGCAACCGGAGTTAAGTCCATAACTTCCTGTACGGATGACTCACAAAGCATTGCAACACCTGTCTGACGGCAAGCATATACATCAGAGTGATCACCGAAGATGTTCAGTGCATGTGTAGCAACACAACGAGCGGATACGTTGAATACGCCCGGAAGTCTCTCACCAGCTACTTTGTACAGGTTCGGGATCATAAGTAACAGACCCTGGGATGCTGTGTAAGTAGTTGTTAATGCACCAGCTGCAAGAGATCCGTGTACAGTACCGGCTGCACCAGCCTCAGACTGCATTTCTGTAACCTGAACGGTCTGTCCGAAAATGTTCTTACGACCAGCGGTTGCCCACTCATCTGTAGCCTCAGCCATAACAGATGAAGGAGTAATAGGATAGATTGCTGCAACATCAGTAAACGCATAAGAAGCGTGTGCTGCTGCATGGTTTCCATCCATGGTTTTCATTGAACGTTTCATGAATTAGTCCTCCTATTTTTAATTAAAGTTCAAACATAAAAAACATTGAATCAGAATGTCTTCTAACTAAATAATATAGGATGAATGCACCCAAAAATCAAGCGATAGCGACAGCATTTCTTGTTTTTTTACAAATACATCTTTTCAAAGTCGCCAATCGGAACCGGACAATTGCATAAATATCCCTGTCCGCAGGTGAATCCACCTTCTTTGAGGAACTGCTCCTGTTCCTCCGTTTCCACCCCCTCTATAATAATATCTTTATGTAAAATCTTTACCATACGGCCGATTTCGTAAAGAAGATTTTTCTTTTGTTCCGTCATGCCTTTATTAATAAAACTTTTGTCAATTTTTATGACGTCTGCAGGCATGTCTGCAAGTACGGAAAGTGAAGAATATCCTGTTCCGAAATCATCAATTGCCACACGGAATCCAATCTCGTGCAGCCGGTTCATACACTTTTCAAGAACTGCTACATTCTTTACGAGCACGCCCTCCGTCACCTCAATTTCTATATACTCTGGACGGACGCTGTATTTTGAGAGCACATGCTGGATACGGTTTAAAAATTCCTCCCCATCCGACTCAAAATGACGCCCGGAAAAATTGGTTGAAATCACAATTTTTCTCCGGTGCTGCTTGTCCCATTTTTCGAGAGTTTTTAACACTTCCTCATAAATATAAAAATCAAGCTCTGTGATATATCCTATTTTTTCGAGAGAATCAATAAACACTCCCGGCGGAAGAATCTTTCCATCCGGACGTTTCCATCGTGCCAGTGCTTCTGCCCCATAAACACTCCGGTCACGTAAAATAAACTTTGGCTGCAGATACATCTGGAAATCATCCCGGTATAATGCCTCATAAAATTCCCCGACTATTTTTTGCTCCTCGGTACGCTGGATACGCAGGGAAGGATTATACAGGGTAATATCCCTCTTCCCGGTATTTTTTGCATTTTTCCATGCAAGATTGGCATTTTCGATCGCAAACTCGATGTCCATTTTATTGTCTTCCAGAATATATACCCCTGCCGATATCCCCATTCCACTGTTTGGATACCTGTGATTCTGCATATTGGAAAATCTTTTATTTCTGTTGTGCAGACGATCGATCATTTTTTCCTGACTTTCATCTGCAATCAGAAGCAGAAAAAAATCCGAATACAAACGGCAGCCTGCACGGAAATACTCCTGCATAAAGATATCCTGTGCAAACATTTTAAGGACACTGTCCCCTACTTTATAGCCATAATTTTCATTGATATATCCAAAATTATTGATATCCATATACTCAATGGCATATACTTCATCCGGCTTGGAATGTGCCAGAATTTCAACCACCGCTTCACGGAATGCCTCCTGATTGTACAGCCCTGTCAGCGGATCTTTTTTCTGGATGGAACTGATCTGTTCCCGGCTTTCCTCGACCCGATAGCGCAGGGACACAAAAATAGCCATCATACGGGTCAGTTCCTGAAAAATTTCCAACTCTCCCGGCTGCCACTGCCGTTCTTCGTCCAGTGACACATAAATTACTTCCCCTGTACAGCCCCCAACATATTCAAATTTTCCAACCACAGCAGAAAACGGAGCTTTTTCGTTGTATGTATCCGTTGACTTAAGATAATTTCCCATCCCCGTTGCAAAATTGCTCCGCGAATTTTTAACTATCATATACTCCCCTGGCTGTAGTTCCTTTAGTGAAGGACTTTTCTTTGGAAACGCACTTTTCCCATAAAAAGAGAAATTATTTCCAAAATAATTGGTCATGACCATTCCGTCATTTTCGGTGTTATCCTCAAATACCATAACAAGATCCAGCTGGTATCTTTCCGTAATCCTGTTTAAAAGCATATTCAGCGACCCATCTATATTTTTGGCGTGCGCCATAAGACTGATGGAAAATGCAAGGAATTCACGGTCTTCTGCGCCCATGTTTTCCCGCCGCTCAATGTTTTTGATTCCGTTTCTGATCATTCCCACATCTTTTGCACCGGCAATCTCATATCCATTTTTGCCCCCCTGCTTGGTACGATACATGGCATGATCCGCTTTTTCAAACAGGGAACTGTATGTATTTCCATCCCCACCGTTACAGGCGGCCAGACCAATACTTGCCGAGATCCTGTAGTGAATGGAGCCCCCCGTATAAACTTTGCAGAGTGCTTCTCCAAGATTTCCGGCACGTTCCTTTGCCTTCTCGAGTGTTGTGTTCTTCATCAGCACAAGGAATTCATCCCCACCGACCCTTCCGGTCAGATCATTGTTGCGGAAAAAAGATTTGATAATATTTGCAACATCTACGATTACGGTATCACCGAATGTATGCCCGAAATTATCATTGACACCTTTAAAATTATCAATATCAATCAGAAACAATACATGGGTTCCGTCTTCTGCTCCTTCCAGAAATGCATCGGTCTCCCTTTGGATTTCCAGCTTGTTGAGCAGTTTTGTCAGCGGATCTCTCCGCACTTCTTCCTGAAGATTCTTATCTTCATCAATATTAAAACTTCTTCCGATAATCCGGGTGATCCGTCCATTATGGTCTGCAATGCTCTTGTAATAAGTTCTAAACCAGAGATATTTCGGTGTCTCATTTTCCGTATGGATATTAAACCTTGTATCCATACTTCCGGTTTTTTCCTCTGTGGCAGCTTCTTTCATAGCCTTCAGAAAAAGCTCCTGATCCGGTGGACAGAGTGTCAGAACTTCTTCATCCACCGGAAAATATTGTTCGGAATAATCGTATTGTCCCCTCAGTTCCATCAGCCGGTACGAGCGCAGCATCGTCCAGTTTTCCACATCCAGATCAAACGGATATTCCAAAGACAGCTGTTCCATCAGCTCATATTTCTGGTTCAACAGTTTCTGATGTTCTTCCCGTCTTTTTTCCTCATCAATATCCCATAAAAATAAAACCACATATGGTTTTACATCGTAATGTGCCAGAACACTGCACCGCATCTCCACCCACCGGGTTTTCCCATCGGGGCGTACGATACGAAGCTGCATTTTTCCGTTGTCATGTGTCCGGACAACATTTTCCAATACACTGACCAGATTTGCATAATCTTCGTCATATACCATTTTTTGTGGTCTGGTTTCCCGCAGTTCCTTTTCCGTGTATCCAAGTACATCCGTAAACTCTGCGTTTGCCTCTTCCACTCTCCAGTCTGCCCCACAACTGACAATTGCAACTGCGACAGGCAGATCCAACTGTATAAATTCCCTATAATCCATAGCTTTGCCCCAATTTCGTTCAATTCTTTCTCCATTATATCATTATTTCTATACATTTCCAACAAGAAAGCGTTTTTCTTCTTGAAATATATCCCATGTCATGTTTATAATAGAATTTGTGATTTTATCATAGACATATTAAGTAAAGCAATGAGGTTTTCGTATGATTAGTGCAAATAACATTACTTTAAGATTAGGCAAAAAAGCCCTTTTCGAAGATGTAAACGTAAAGTTTACCGAGGGGAACTGTTACGGTTTGATCGGTGCAAACGGTGCCGGCAAATCTACCTTTTTAAAAATTTTATCCGGGCAGTTAGAGCCAACCAGCGGTGACATTGTCATCACACCGGGACAGCGTCTGTCTTTCCTGCAGCAGGACCACTTCAAGTATGATGAGTATACCGTACTCGACACGGTTATCATGGGAAATAAACGTCTGTATGACATCATGAAAGAAAAAGATGCCATCTACATGAAAGAAGATTTTTCCGATGAGGATGGTATCCGCGCCAGTGAACTTGAAGCAGAATTTGCAGACATGGACGGCTGGAATGCCGAATCCGATGCTGCCACCCTGTTAAACGGTCTTGGAATTCCGACCGAGGATCACTACACACAGATGGCAGACCTGCCGGGTGCCGCAAAAGTCAAAGTACTTCTTGCGCAGGCACTGTTTGGCAACCCGGACATTCTTCTTCTCGATGAGCCGACCAACCACCTGGATCTTGATGCCATCGCATGGTTAGAAGAATTTCTGATCAACTTTGAAAACACGGTTATCGTGGTTTCCCATGACCGTTATTTCTTAAACAAAGTCTGCACCAACATTGCAGACATGGATTACGGCAAAATTCAGCTGTATGCCGGAAACTACGATTTCTGGTATGAATCCAGCCAGCTTCTTGTCCGTCAGATGAAAGAAGCCAACAAGAAAAAGGAAGAAAAAATCAAAGAGCTGCAGGAGTTTATCTCCCGTTTCTCTGCAAATGCTTCCAAATCCAAGCAGGCAACTTCCCGTAAGCGTGCCCTGGAAAAAATCCAGCTAGATGACATCCGTCCTTCCAGCCGTAAATATCCGTACATTGATTTCCGTCCAAACCGTGAAATCGGAAATGAAGTTCTGACCGTAGACGGAATCAGTAAAACCATTGACGGTGTAAAAGTTCTTGACAACATTTCCTTTATTGTCGGACACGATGACAAAATCGCCTTTGTCGGTGGAAATGAGCTTGCAAAGACAACATTGTTTAAAATTCTCGCCGGGGAAATGGAACCGGATGAAGGATCTTACAAATGGGGAGTTACAACAAGCCAGTCTTATTTCCCGAAGGATAATACCGCCATCTTTGATTCCGATGAGCTGATCGTTGACTGGCTGACCCAATACTCCGAGATCAAAGACGCAACTTATGTCCGCGGTTTCCTCGGCCGTATGCTTTTTGCCGGTGAAGATGGTGTAAAAAAGATGCGTGTCCTCTCCGGTGGAGAAAAAGTCCGTGTCCTTCTCTCCCGCATGATGATCATGGGAAGCAACGTTTTAATCTTTGATGAGCCGACAGACCACCTGGATATGGAATCCATCACCGCATTGAATAATGGTATGATCAAATTCCCTGGTGTCATCCTGTTTGCCTGCCGTGACCATCAGGTCGTACAGACAACTGCGAACCGCATCATCGAGTTTCTTCCGGATGGAAGCATGGTAGACAAGGTTTCTACTTATGACGAATATCTCGAAAGTGATGTTATGGCAAGAAAACGTCAGGTATACAATACAACTGCAGATGAGGAGGCAGATGATTAATCTGTTACCCTCTGTCTGTTTGGTAAAAACAGGAAACCCTCTCTGCTGGTCTGTCCAGCAAAGAGGGTTTCCTGCATTTCGAAAACTCATTTTCAACTATTTTAAAACATATCTGTAAAAATATTTCCGCTGTTATAATTGTAATTATACGTGCCGTTCTTCGTATATGTATTGGATTTTGCGGCTTCTGACTTTGCATAGGACTCTGTCATGGCTGCCTTTGTTGCCACACTGTATGCATAGGAACCGGTTCCATTGAACAGGTTCTTTATTTTCTCTGTGTCTGCACCCTTAAACGTTGTCTCATCCACCGACAGCTTGCCGGTCTTTTCATCGACCGTAATTCCTATTTCCTTTAAGGGTTTCTCATTGTAAGAAGTCTCATTTTTCATAGAACTTACCGACCGGGAAATGCGGTTCGTCGATGACTTGCCGGCTGTATCCAGCATGGAGTTGTAATCATCCGCAAAACGCTTTACTGCTTTGTAGATCTTGTCCGTATCGTAGCTGCCCCCGGAATCCTTTGTAAACACCTTGTTGTTACTGCGGGTATACAATGCCTTGGCAGAGTCTGTCAGTTCCTTGGCATCGGACTCAATCGCAGCCAGCGTCTTGGTACTGTCTTTTGACGTTGATGTGGTCGTGGCCAGATCCTCGATCGTATTTTTGGTGCTGTCATCCGACTTCGAGGTGCCCTTCGTGGAATCCATTGAAAAATAAGAGCGCATTAATTTGCCATAAGAACCACTGCGAATACTTGCATACTCACTTAAATTGATTCCAAACAGGCCACTTCCTGTGCTTTTCGAAGAACCCAGACTGGAAAATAAAGTACTTACTGACGATGAATCATACATCGAAATTCCTCTCATAGTATCACCTCTTTCACACAATTCTTTCTTTTATCCTATCGCTTTTTCACTGTTTTTACAATACTTTTGTGGTATTTTTCCGTATTTTGGTTATAATTACGAAAAGATAACAATTTCTTTTCGTTTTGTTCATATTTTATTCACAATCAGATGCTATTATAAGAACATAAAAGAAAGCAAAGTTACTAACTTGTTATTTTTTCATAATTCGCCCCATTGTCCATTGGACAATGGGGCACTCCTCTTTTTATCAAGAAATTTCTTAAATGTCTTCTATCTGCCAGTCAATCGGCTCGATTCCATGTTCTTTTAGAAACTGATTAGCCTGACTGAAATGTCTGCATCCAAAGAACCCGCGATACGCGGAAAGCGGACTTGGATGCGGTGCCTTTAAGATCAGGTGCTTTGGATTTGTAAGCATCGGTATTTTGCTCTGCGCCGGACGTCCCCACAACATATACACAATCGGACGATCCTGCGCATTCACTGCCTGAATGATCGCATCCGTAAACTGCTCCCATCCTCTTCCCTGATGGGAATTTGCCTGATGCGCCCGCACCGTAAGCACGGTATTCAAAAGCAGTACACCCTGATCTGCCCATTTTTTCAGATAGCCGTTGTTTGGAATTTTACACCCCAGATCATCCTGCAGTTCTTTATAAATATTCTGCAGAGATGGCGGAATTTCTTTCTGATCCGGAAGGACAGAAAACGAAAGACCATGTGCCTGATGTTCATTGTGATACGGGTCCTGTCCCAGAATCAGTACTTTTACCTCACTAAGCGGTGTAAAATGCAGTGCATTAAAAATATCCTCTGCCGGCGGATACACAACCGTGCGGCTATACTCTTCTTTCACAAACTGATACAGCTGCCGGTAATATGGTTTGGCGAATTCCTCACGGACTGCCGGAAGCCAGTCGTTTGTTATCATTGCCATAATTTCATTCACTCCTATCTACGCACGGAGACACCGCGGTCTGCCAGATAGTTTTTCAGATCCATGATCTCCAGCTCCTTATAATGAAACAGGGACGCTGCCAGTGCTGCATCTGCATATCCCTCTGTCAGGGCCTCATAAAAATGTTCTTTTGTGCCCGCACCACCGGATGCAATCACTGGAATGGAAACATTGTCTGCAATCTGTCTGGTCAG
>OHJA01000826.1_pt1 | contig 14536 bp, 11 predicted proteins | sample 1568441 | NCBI WGS metagenome assembly OHJA01 (sample SAMEA3879500, study PRJEB24766) | human gut metagenome | biome: human-associated habitat; feature: feces | place: USA | collected 1985/1987 | reverse complement strand
TTGAGCGACGAACCGCGCGCTACGATCCTGAGTTGGGGGTGAAGCGCTTTGATCTGGTCGAGGTAGGTATTCCGGGGGCCGTAGAGCTCCCGGGGGTCGACACCCTCGATGGCAATCTCTTTTCCGACAGCTTCGGTCATAGGCTAAAACAGGTAACCGACGCTGAGGGCGACGTTATACGAACGGAGCTTGTCGAGGCGGCTGCCGTCGGGCAGCACCACGTCCTCCTTGCCTTTGAACTGGCCGTTGTAGCGCAGGTCGATGAGCATGTGACCCAGCAATTTGACGCCTGCACCCACCGTATAGGACATCGTGGGACGTACGCGGCCGAAATCCAGCAGGTCGCCGCCCGACTTCTGTTTACAGTCGTTCATCACGGTGAACACCGGGCCCGCATAGAAACGGAACGGCCTGAGCAGGCGCAGCGACACGAGCACCGGGACGTCGATCGAGTTCGACTTGAGGTTGATCTCCTTCGCCCCTTCGGGTTTGATGCGGAGCCCCTGGCGCACGTAAAGGATCTGCGGCTCGATGGCGAAGGCGCCCAGGTTGACTGCCGTGACGATACCGGCCTGCCAGCCCAGTTTATTCTTGACATCGGTCTTCGACATGTTGGTCGTATAGTCGGGGATGTTGATACCGCCGATCACACCCCACTCGACCCGCGTGCGGGGGCGCTGCGCAAGGGTCGGCCATATGCAGGCCGCCAGCAACAGGGTCATTGCAATTTTACGAATCATTGAGCAACTGTTTATTTGATTTTCAATTTGATACTTGCCCAGAGCATATAGCCCACGCAGAGGGCGACGAACAGCATCCCCAGGTGGGGGTTCCCCGTCCAGCGGATAATCGCCCCGCATACGGGCCCCGAGACGGCCCCGGCGGCAATGGCCATAATCATCAGCCCCGCAACCCCGTTGGCCTGTTCGGGCACGGCTTTGGTCGCCACGGCATAGAAGGTGGCGAAAACGCAGGCCATGGCGAAGCCCATCAGCCCGACGGTCGCATAAATCGCAGCTTCGTTGCGTACGAAAAGCAGCACCACGCAGAGCACCAGCGCCCCGGCCATATTCCAGCTCAGGTATTTCACGTCCGAAAGGCGCACCAGCACCCAGGCTCCGACCAGCGTACCGACGATGCGGCAGGCATAGAACCCCGTAGTGGTGAGGATCGAATCGGGGTTGTCGATTAGCCGTACCGAGAGGAATCCGATCCCGACGTCCCCGGCGATGAAACACGCCACGCCCAGCGTACATAACAGGACTGCCCTGTTCCTCAGCAGCCGGAAACAATCGGACATCCCCGCCGCATGCCCGCTGCGTTCGGGTTCGGCCACGGTGGTAAATTGCAGCCAGATGCCGCCCAGCACGGTGAGCCCGGCATAGATCGGCAGCAGCAGACGCCACGAACCCGTGAGCGCCACGAGCGCCGTGACGATCGGAGCCAGCAGCAACAGCGAGGTGTTGCGGAAAATCTGCCCCACGGTCAGGTAGCTCGTCATCCGCTCGCCCGGCACGATGGTCGCCAGCAGGGGGTTGATCGCCACCTGGAGCGCCGTATTGCCGATGCCGAGCAGCCCGAAGCCGGCGAAGTACCAGCCCAGAGCGCAGCCCTCGCCCGCGAGGAAGGGCACCAACAGCCCGGCGATCGTGAATGCATAGCCGATCATCGACATGGCCTTGCGGCCGATGCGGTTCATCAGTGCCGCCAAGGGGGTCGACAGCACGAGGAACCAGAGGAACACCATCGTAGGCAGGAAACTCACGGCCGCCTGCTGCGATGCGGGAAATTCGGTGGCGATACGCCCCGAGATCGGAGCCACGATATCGCAGAACCCCATGATAAAGAAGCCCATAAGCACGGGCCAGAGAACACGTTTATCTACTTTGTCGACACGCATCGGCGACGATTTTTTATCCATACGATTTTTCAAAGTTACGTTTTTTTTGACAAATTTCCTGCTCTTGGCCCCCATTATTTCACAATTCGGCATCATTGCGATCAGACAGCCACATTCCGCCGGACAAAAAATGTGCAATACACACGGCATCGCGGGAGGGGGCAGCGATTGCCGGCGCAAATATTCCCGAGCCTCGCCGGGGTATGCCTGCGGCAAACTGTCGAAAGTTAATCAGACACGACGATGCCGCAACGAACATGCAAAAATTTTTGGCGCAAAGGCAAATATTATTATATTGTATTTACAAAGAAGAAAATTAAAAAAAGTAATCGTCGCATGAAGCAGACACAAAAATATGCGCGAAGAGCGGTATTAGGCCTCTCCATCGCCCTGTTTATCTTATATTTCGTTTTGACATCTGTGCCTGAATTCGACACCGAAGAAAATAAAATTTACTTCAAGATATTTTATATTGTCCCATTTGTATTGTTGGTCATTTACTCAATCTTAAAAAATGAAACAAAATGAAACAGATGCGGTTTTACACCGGTTTGTCTATTAAATATATGTAGTCGCATTTTCCTCCCGTACTTCTGAAGCAGAAACGACGTCGGGTATATCACAAGCTTTAGGAAGAAACGGAAAATACCGGACGCAGCATAGGCAGACTAATCGGCGGCAGGGCAAAACGCACCGTCGTTTGGATTTTACCGCGGATTTTCATATATTTGTATAAATACATCAATCCGACCATATGTTCCTATTCGCACATATAGACTCCATAACGTTGCCGCTCGAAGACCCGATCCTGAAATTCCTGCTGATCCTGGTCATCATTCTGGCGGCACCGTTGTTACTGAACAAACTCAAAATCCCCTATTTGCTGGGGCTCATCATCGCAGGTGCGGTGATCGGCCCCCACGGCCTGAACCTGGTTCTGCGCGACAGCAGCATCATCCTCTCGGGAACGGCCGGCCTCCTGTACATCATGTTCCTGTCGGGGCTGGACATGGACATGTCCGATTTCAAGAAAAACAGCTGGCGCAGCCTCATCTTCGGGCTCTACACCTTCTGCGTGCCGCTCGGGCTCGGCATCCTGGCCGGGTATTACATCCTGGGCTTCCCGATTTACTCCTCGATCCTGCTGGCCGGGCTCTTCGCCTCGCAAACCCTCATCGCCTACCCCATCGTCAGCAAACTCGGCATCTCGCGCGACAAGGCCGTCACGATCGCAGTCGGCGGCACGGTCATCACCGACACGCTCGCCCTGCTGCTGCTCACGGTCATCGTCGGGATGGCCACGGGCAATGTCGACGAAACATTCTGGTGGAGGCTCAGCGCCTCGGTACTGCTCTCGATCGGCATCATCCTGTTCCTGTTCCCGCTGCTGGCGCACTGGTTTTTCAAACATTGCAGCGACAGCGTATCGCAGTATATCTTCGTGCTGGCGATGGTATTCCTGGGAGCCTATCTCGCGCACATGGCCGGGCTGGAGCCGATCATCGGTGCATTCCTCTCGGGGTTGGCCCTCAACCGCCAGATCCCCCGCACCTCGCCCCTGATGAACCGGATCGAATTCGTGGGAAACGCCATCTTCATCCCCTTCTTCCTGATCGGCGTGGGCATGCTCATCGACTACCGGGCGTTCTTCCGCGACTGGGAAAGCATCGAAGTGGCGATGGTGATGATCGCCCTGATTACGCTCGCGAAATTCCTCGCGGCCTATTTCACACAAAAGACCTTCCGGCTCTCGAACGACCAGCGTACGGTGATCTTCGGGCTGAGCAGCGCCCATGTGGCGGCGACGCTCGCGGCCGTCATGGTCGGCTACAACGTCATACTCGGGCATACGGCGGACGGCGAACCGATCCGCCTGCTGAGCGAAAGCGTCCTGAACGGCACGATCCTGATGATCCTCGCCACCTGCACCGTCTCGACCTTCGCCACGCAACGGGGCGCACACAACATCGCAATGCGCAATGCGCAGGACGACGACAAGGAGCCGCAGGAGGAAGACCATATCCTGATCCCGCTCGCCAACGAGCAGACCGCCTACGAACTGGTCTGCCTGAGCATGACGCTCAAAAAGGCCAAGGAGCGGAACGGGCTCTATGCGCTGAACGCCATCGACAACAAGGTCGAAGACCCCAACCTCGAAAAACAGGGGCGCAAACTGCTCGACATGGCGGCGCAGGCGGCGGCATCGGCCGACAATTACATGCAGCAACTGCTCCGCTACGACGTGAACATCGCCAACGCCATCGTCAGCGTGGTCAAGGAGCGCAATATCTCCGACATCGTGATGGGTATGCACCACGACCGTACGCCGGGCGGGTCGGGCATCGGCAGGATGGCCGCCGACCTGCTGGGCTACAGCAATGTCACCACGTTCTTCTACCACCCCGAACAACCGCTTACCACCGTCAAGCGGCACCTGGTCATCGTGCCCGAAAAAGCCGAGAAAGAGGCCGGGTTCCAGCTCTGGATGCAGAAATTACGCAACCTGGCCGAGAATTCGAGTGCCAGGATCGTCTTCTACGCCCCGGCCAGCACGATGCAATACTTGCGGCCTTCGCGCGGAAAACGCTCGTCGAAAGCCGAATACGTGGTTTCCGACTGCTGGAACGACCTGACGGCGCTGACCTATGAAACCAAACGCGACGATTGCCTGTGGGTGGTGATGAGCCGCCGCGACCGGCTCTCCTACCACCCCGCCATGAGCAAGGTGCCGGGGTATATGGAGCAGTTCTTCGCCGGGCACAGTTTCGTGCTGGTCTATCCCGTACAGGCGGGCGATACGGACAACCGCTATCTGTAACGCACGCCCGGGCAACCGGTGCGGGGAGTTTCCCGTTTCCGGATTTTATACTACCTTTACGGGTGACGGATGCGCCCCGGAAAAACCCGGACAGGTTTGGTTTTGCGGCCGCCTTGTATTATCTTTGCATCAGAAAAAAGAAATAGAGTATGAGTCTCGTAGCAATCGTGGGCCGTCCGAATGTCGGCAAAAGCACCCTCTTCAACCGTCTGGTCGGCCAGCGAAAGGCCATCGTCGATGCCACGGCCGGAACCACCCGCGACCGCCATTACGGTAAGACCGACTGGAACGGCCGGGAATTTTCCGTGATAGACACGGGCGGCTACACCGTCAACTCGGAAGATATCTTCGAGGACGAAATCCGCCGCCAGGTATTGCTGGCGATCGACGAAGCCGACGTAATCCTCTTCCTGGTCGAAGTCAAGACCGGCATCACCGACCTCGACATGCTGATGGCCGACCTCCTGCGCCGCACATCGAAAAAGGTGATCCTCGTCTGCAACAAGGTCGATAACAACGACCAGATATACTCTTCGCACGAGTTCTATGCCCTGGGGTTGGGCGACCCCTACTGCATCAGTTCGATGAGCGGCAGCGGCACGGGCGACCTGATGGATGCCATCCTCGCGGCGCTGCCCGCCGAGGCCCTGGTCGAAGAGGAGGAGAACCTGCCGCACATCACCATCGTGGGCCGTCCCAACGTCGGCAAATCGTCGATGACCAATGCCCTGCTGGGCGAAGAACGCAATATCGTGACCTCGATCGCCGGCACCACACGCGACTCGATCCACACCCGCTACAACAAATTCGGGATGGACTTCTACCTTGTGGACACGGCAGGCATGCGCAAGAAGGGCAAGGCGATGGAAGACCTCGAATTTTACTCGGTGATGCGTTCGATCCGCGCCATCGAAAATTCCGACGTCTGCATCCTGATGCTCGACGCACAGCAGGGGCTCGAATCGCAAGACCTCAACATCCACAACCTGATCGTCCGCAACCGCAAGGGTTGCGTGATCGTGGTCAACAAATGGGATCTGGTCGAGAAGGACAACAATACGATGAAAGAGTGGACGGAGTTCCTGAAGAAGAAACTCGCACCGTTCAACGACATTCCGATCATCTTCACCTCGGTTCTGAGCAAACAACGCATTTTCGACGTACTCCAGACGGCCATCCGGGTCTACGAGTCGCGCAAACGCCGCATCTCGACCTCGGCGCTCAACGATTTCCTGCTGCCGCTGATCGAAAATTACCCGCCGCCCGCGACCAAGGGCAAATACATCAAGATCAAATATGTAACCCAGTTGCCGACGCCAACACCGCAGTTCGCGTTCTTCGTCAACCTGCCGCAGTACATCAAGGAACCCTACCGCCGCTTCCTCGAAAACAACATCCGCGACCACTGGGATTTCTCCGGTGTACCGATGCAGATCTATTTCCGGCAGAAATAAGGACGGTCAGCGACGGCAGACCGGACTATCCCCGGAGAAATCCGGCACGGATATTCCCCCTAAATCCCCCTTTGACAAAGGGGGACTTTTACAAACCGGGGTACCAATGCAAATCTACTTCCGGCAGAAATAAGGACAGCTGCGGCATCGCCCGGTCTTGTCGCCGGAGAAATCCCGCTTTAATATTCCCCCTAAGTCCCCCTTTGACAAAGGGGGACTTTTCTTATACCGGGGTGCCGATGCAGATTTGCTTCCGGCAGAAATAAGGAGGAGAATACCTGCCCTGCCATTCGCACAAAACAAAAAAAGGGGCGACACTGCATATGTCGTCCCTTTTTGCCCCCGTCACGCCTCCCGCTGCCGCACCAATAGCTTACGCGCCGTATCGGAGAGCAGCACCACGGCACCGGCAAGGATCGCAGTATCCTTTATCACCAGCCGCCCGGCGCCCGAGAGCAACGGGAACCCGTATTCCCCGCTGCCCAGATCCGGCACCCAGACTTCGGGCGTAGTCACCAGGAACGACAGCGTGCCGAGCGTCATAATCACGGCCAGCAGCTCCCCGGCCAGGCCGATGCGGGCCGAGAAGAACCCAAGGAAGGTCAGGATGCCGATTCCCATGATCAGCACCCCCAGCCCGTGGGAAAAGCCATAGGTGTTGTTCTTTTCATGCCACGCATGCTTTGCAGCGTTGTATTCGCCCTCCTTGAGTTTATAATCCCTGTACTCGGGTGCTTTTTCGTTGTAGAGGAAACTCATGAAGGGACTGTTCGCCACGAAGGGCACGATGCCTTCGGCTTCGTAATTCCGGAATTTAAGTCCGCCGATCCAGACAAAAATGATAAGGATAGCCACCCGGATCATCCCCAGGCCGAGCCGTTGCGCGTTGGCCGCAATTTTCAGAAAGCCGTAAAACAGGCAGGAAAGTCTTTGCATCATATTCGTTTTTCGTTAATTGTCCGATGATGCAAAGATCTGGATTCAGGATCGCACACGCGATGGCAGGAATGCCGGAAATGTTGGGAATTATTCCCTTTTTTCGCGCTGCCGGAACCCGGTGATGCTCTCGCCGTTCATTTTGGCGAAGAAACGGCTGAAGGCCGCGGTATCCTCATAGCCCAGCAGGTAAGCGATCTCCTTGGCGCTTTTCGGGGTATAGAGCAGCAGGCGGCGCGCCTCGGCATTGACCCGGTCGTGGATGATGTTCAGCGGCGAGGGCTGCCCGCACGAGGCGAAGAGGTTGGCGAGCGTCTTGGGCGACCGGTGGAGCAGTCCGGCATAGTCCTGCACCCGTTTCTTCGTCCGGAAATGCTCGTCGACCAGCACATAGTAGCGGCGCACCGTGTCGAAGAGTTTTTCACGGTCGGCACCGACGGAGAAATGCTCGCGCGCGATGCGCGTACATATGATAATAAACCGTTTGAGCTGCATGCGGAGCATCTCTTCGCGCAGACCGTCAACTACCCCGTATTCGGCCCGCAGGTCGTCGACCACCCGTTGCAGGGCGGCCGTGCGCATTTCGGAGAGTTCGAGCCGCAGCACTTCGGAACTGCCGTTGAAAAGCAGCCCGCTGCACGACACCTCGCCGTCATGACCGAAAATGCAGTAGAAATTGCTGTCGAAAGCAAGGATCAGGTATTCGCCCTCGGCGCGCGTCACGTCGAGGGTATGGAGCGGCGTCAGGGGCAGCAGCATCCCAGCCCGGAGCTCCATGGGAATATGGTCGACTTCGAGCCGAAGGCATCCGCGCCTTACCCAGACGAATTTATAGAGCCCGGGGCTGCGATGCAGCGCGGCATCGCGGTAGTCGCTGCACAGGACGAGGTTGCCTTTCAGGGGCGTGCTGAATGTCAGATCCATGGTTCGGAGATTTAGGTTCGGGGAAACAATCGCAAGCAGTGTTTCAAAGATAATGCACAAAAATAAAAATACCCGCATTTCGGGCCGAAAAATCGCATCCGCCTTCGGAGGCAGTCAAGGTACGGTTTTCGGCCCGTATAACTTCAGGTTATACCATCATCAGAATTACCGATTTGCAAATCCGTCAAACATAACTTACATTTATAAAAAATTCTAACCCGCATAATAAGAAAACCCCATGGACAAAAAGAAACAGCTTACCGCTGAGAACGGCCGGCCGATCGCCGACAACCAGAACATCCAGACCGCAGGCGTCCGCGGCCCCGTGACGCTGCAAGACCCGTGGTTCCTCGAGAAACTCGCGCATTTCGACCGCGAAGTAATCCCCGAACGGCGTATGCATGCCAAAGGCTCGGGCGCATTCGGCACCTTTACGGTGACGCAGGACATCACCGAATACACACGTGCGTCGATCTTCGCCCGGGTCGGCAAGAAAACCGAATGCTTCGTGCGTTTCTCGACCGTCGCCGGCGAGCGCGGCGCAGCCGATGCCGAACGCGACATACGCGGCTTTGCCATGAAATTTTACACCGACGCGGGCAACTGGGATCTCGTGGGCAATAACACCCCGGTATTCTTCCTGCGCGACCCGCTGAAATTCCCCGACCTGAACCACGCCGTGAAGCGCGACCCGCGCACCAACCTGCGCTCGGCGAACAACAACTGGGATTTCTGGACTCTGCTGCCCGAGGCGCTGCACCAGGTGACGATCACCATGTCCCCGCGGGGTATTCCGGCCTCGTACCGCCACATGCACGGATTCGGCAGCCACACGTACAGTTTCTACGACAAGGACAACCGGCGCACGTGGGTGAAGTTCCACCTCACGACCCAGCAGGGGATCAAGAACCTGACCGACGCCGAGGCCGAAGCACTCGTAGGCAAAGACCGCGAGTCGCACCAGAGGGATCTCTACGAGTCCATCGAACGCGGCGATTTCCCGCGCTGGACGATGTACGTGCAGCTGATGACCGAGGAAGAGGCGCGCAACTACAAGCTCAACCCGTTCGACCTGACGAAGGTGTGGTACCACAAGGATTTCCCGCTGCACGAGGTGGGCGTGCTGGAATTGAACCGCAACCCCGAGAATTACTATGCCGATGTCGAGCAGGCGGCGTTCAACCCGATGAACATCGTCGAAGGCATCGGCTTCTCGCCCGACAAGATGTTGCAGGGGCGCCTGTTCTCCTACGGCGACGCACAGCGCTACCGCCTGGGCGTGAACCACACGGAAATCCCCGTGAACAGGCCCCGCTGCCCGATCCACGCCTTTCACCGCGACGGGCAGATGCGCACCGACGGCAACTACGGATCGGCAAAGGGTTACGAACCCAACAGCTACGGCGAATGGCAGGACACCCCCGCCCTCAAAGAGCCGCCCCTGGCCGTGAACGGCGACGTTTACAACTACGACGAGCGCGAACTGGACAGCGACTATTTCACGCAGCCCGGCCTGCTGTGGCGCGTGATGTCGGCAGAAGACCAGAAAGCCACCTGCGAGAATACGGCGCGCGCCATGGGCGATGCCGAGCTGTTCATCAAGCAGCGCCACACGCGCCACTGCTACTATGCCGACCCGGCATACGGCAAGGGAGTGGCCGAGGCGCTGGGCATCTCGCTCGAAGAGGCCCTCAAGGCTGAAGACCCGGCGCATCCTTCGTGGGATCCGCGTAAATGACCGGCGGGATTCCGCGCAGGCAATCCGCGCAGCCCGCTCCGGCAAACCGGTTCGCACCCCACCGCCGGTCACGGCAGGCCGATGTCTGAAAACGGCAGGCGGAAAAACCGCCGGACAATAACGGCAAGGCCGGGCTTTCAGAAAGCCCGGCCTTGCATTTTACCCATGCAGGGATATTTACGGCTGCTGCCGGTTAGGGAAACCTTCAGCCCGGCAACCAGCGTGCCGTCTCTCCCTGTGTATCCCGCACGGACTACTCCCGGGGCACGCTACCGCCCGGCTGCAGGGTTTCGCCGCCTTGGGGCTTATCGCCGCGGCGACGGTTCCTGCCCCCGCGATGGCGGTGTTTGCGGTCACGCGTCCCACGATTGCCTTCGCCGCGCCCGGAGGCGTGGTCGTTATCGGCAGGGGCCGCACCCCGTTCCCGGTCGTTGCGGCGTTCGCGCCCTGCGCGTTCGCCCTTGTCTGCGCGTCCGCGCCCACGGCTTCCGCCGTTCGAACCGCCGCGGCCACGGCCTCCGCCACGGCCACCGCGCCCACGGCCGTTATTGACGGCAGGATTGTATACGGGGCCCGCGCCCACGCTGGCCGGCAATTCGGCCTTGCGGATATCCCTCTCGATGAACTTCTCGATCGCATGGAACTTGCCCTGCTCGTCCTCGCTGACGAACGTCACGGCGCTGCCCGTAGCCGCGGCGCGCGCCGTACGGCCGATACGGTGAATATAATCCTCGGGGTCGTGCGGCACGTCGTAATTGATGACCAGCCCGATATCCTCGATGTCGATGCCGCGCGCCACGATGTCCGTAGCCACCAGGATCGACACCTTGTTGTTCTTGAAGTCGAGCATCACCTCCTCGCGCTGCGCCTGTTCCAGATCGGAATGCATGGCGGCCACATTGAGTTTCATGCGCTTGAGCGTGTGCGCCAGCTCCTTGACCTTGAGTTTCGACGACGAGAAGATGATCGTCTTCGAATCGGTCGGCTCGGCGAACATCTCGCGGATGATGCCCAGCTTCTGGTTCTCGTAGCAGACATAGGCCGACTGGTCGATCGCCTCGTTGGGTTTCGAAATGGCGATGTTCACCTCGGCGGGATTGCGCAGGATCGTCCTGGCCATCTCGCGTATCTTCGGGGGCAGCGTCGCCGAGAACATGATCGTCTGCCGATCCTTGGGCATATAGGAGACGATCTTCATGATGTCCTCGCTGAAACCCATGTCGAGCATACGGTCGGCCTCGTCGAGGATCAGGCACTCGACGTGCGAAAGGTCGATGCCGCTGTTCTGGATGTGCGAGATCATGCGCCCGGGAGTGGCGATCACCACGTCCGAACCCATCAGCATACCGCGCTTCTGCACATCCCAGCCCTTGCCGTCGCCACCGCCGTATACGACCGTGGTCGACACGGGCAGGTAGTACGAAAATCCCTGGAACTGCTGGTCGATCTGCTGCGCCAGTTCGCGCGTCGGCACGATGATCACCGATTTTATCACATTGTCTTCGTTCCCTTCGATCAACAGCCTGTTGAGCAGCGGCAGCGTATAGGCCGCCGTCTTGCCGGTTCCGGTCTGGGCGCAACCGATGATGTCGCGGCCCTCCAGGATCACCGGGATGGTGTGTTCCTGGACAGGAGTCATCTCCTGAAAATTCATATCGTCAAGTCCGTCGAGGATCTCATCCTCCAGGTCAAGTTCGTCAAATCGCATCTTACGTTTCAGTTTATTATATCCTTAAATGATTTCTTCTCCGAACAGCGTCGCCGGGGTGCACCCCGTAATGCGCACGCGCACATAGTCGCCGACGTCGTGCCAGCCGCGGTCGAAGACCACGACCTTGTTCTGCGACGTGCGGCCCGAGAGCTGCTTTTCGTCGCGCTTCGAGCGCCCCTCGACCAGCACTTCGAACTCGCGCCCCACGTCGCGCAGGTTGCTCGCATGCCCCAGTTCGTTTTGCAGGGCGATGATCTCCGAAAGCCGCCGCGACTTCACCTCGTCGGGCACGTCGTCCGGCAGGTGCTCGTGCGCGAAAGTCCCGGGACGCTCCGAGTATTTGAACATGTAGGCGAACTCGTACCCCACCTCGCGCATGAGCGAAAGCGTCGCTTCGTGCTCCTGCTCGGTCTCGCCCGAGAAGCCGGCGATCAGGTCGGTCGTGATGGCGCAATCGGGCAGGTAACGGCGGATGGCGGCGATACGGCCGAGATACCATTCGCGGGTGTACTTGCGGTTCATACGCCCGAGCATCGACGAGGCGCCCGATTGTGCGGGCAGGTGGATCGAGCGGCAGATGTTGGGCATCGAGGCCATGACCTCCAGCAGGCGGTCGCTCATGTCCTTGGGGTGCGACGTGGCGAAGCGCACGCGCAGCGACGGCGAAACCGACGCCACGAGGCGCATCAGTTCGGGGAAGTCCACCTCGCCGGCCTTGTACGAATTGACGTTCTGCCCCAGCAACGTCACTTCGCGGTATCCGTTCTCGAAGAGCGAGCGGGCCTCCGCGACGATCGTTTGCGGGTCGCGGCTCCGTTCGCGGCCGCGGGTATAGGGCACCACGCAGTAGGAACAGAAATTATTGCATCCGCGCATGATGGCCACATAGGCGCTCACGCCGTTGCGGTCGAGCCGCACGGGGGCGATCTCGGCATAAGTCTCCTCCGTGGAGAGCAGGACGTTCACGCCCTTGCCGCCCGCTTCGGCCTCGCGCACCAGGCGTGGCAGGTCGCGGTAGGCATCCGGCCCGGCCACGACGTCGACGCCGTAAGGGCCCTCGACCAATTTCTCCTTGAGGCGTTCGGCCATGCAGCCGATGATGCCCACGACGAGCCCCGGTTTGGCCCGGCGGTAGCGTTTCATCTCGGCCAGGCGCCCCCAGATACGCTGCTCGGCATTGTCGCGGATCGAGCAGGTGTTGATCAGGATGACATCGGCCTGACCGATATCCTCGGTGTACACGTATCCCTCCCGCTGCATCAGGGCGACCACGACCTCCGTGTCGCCGACATTCATCTGGCAGCCGTAGGTTTCGACGAAAAGTTTGCGTCCGGCGCCCGACAGGGGGCGCAATGTATTCGTATTGAGTTTAAATTCCACGTTCCAAATTTCCGTTATTCCGCATGTATCTCGTTCTTGTCGGGGAACTGTTTGAACCCTTCGCCGAACGTCTCGTAGGCATCGGTCACGACCACGAACGCCGCCGGGTCGATCTCCTTGATCTTATGTTGCACGAGGTGCACCTCCTTGCGGCTCACGACCAGGAAGATCATGTCCCGCGAAGCGTCCGTATACATCCCCTTCGACTTGATGTAGGTCGCACTGCGGTCGAGGTCTTCGATGATGAAGCGTTTGAGCGCCTGATGGTGGTCGCTGATGATGAAGAGCAGCTTGTCGTACGACGCACCGTTGAGCAGGTAGGCGATCACACGCGAGGTGATATAAATCGTAATGAGCGAATAGAGCGTCAGCATCCAGCCGTTCGAAGCGGCTTCGCCCGTCCCCAGCCCGAAGCCGATGACGGCCAGGCCGGACAGCACGACGAAACCGTCGGCCAGGAAGATGCCCGACGAGAACTTGATACCCGCGAATTTCTGCAACAGCATCGCCACGATGTCGGTGCCGCCTGTGGAAGCACCGATATCAAACACGATGGCAGCGCCCAGCGCGGGCAGGAACACCGCGAACACCAGATCCAGCATGGCATCGCCGCTCAGGGACACGCCGGAGGGGTACAGCCACTCGCAGCCGGACACGAAAAAGGAGAGCGCAAAGGAGGAGTAGATCGTCCAGCCCATGCACTTGATGCCCAAAAAGATAAAGCCCAGCACCACCAGCACGATGTTGATGATCCACATAAAGCCGCCCACGTTGATCCGGGGGAACAGGTCTGCCAGCAGGATGGACAGGCCGGAGGTGCCGCCGAAGGCGAAGTGGTTGGGATTTTTAAAATATACGATGCCCACTGCCGTGAGCACAAGGCCGAGGTTCAGCAGGACAAAGAAATTTAGATTCTTCAGCAGATTCTCGCGGCTGAAGGCTTCTTTTAAACCGTTCATGGGGTTCCTCCATCAAAAAATACAGTGATTTGGCCTGAATGCCATGCAAAAATATACTCCCCTTATACGGGGAAGTCAAGGGATAAAGGAGAAGTTGTAGAAAAAGACGGAAAACCGCCGATAAAAGGTGAAAAAACAGGAACGTCCGGTGCATTTTAGACGTAAAAGGGCAAAACAAAGCGCCGCCAGCAGACGGCATTGTCTGCGGGCGGCGCGGAGATTCAGTTCAGGAAAAGGGGAAAGCGCTTACAGGTTGAAGTAACGCTTTGCGTTGTCGAAGCAGATGCCCTTGACGATCTTCTCCAGAGCCTTCTCGTCGTTGGGATACTCGCCGTCCTCGACCCACTGACCGATGAGGTTGCAGAGGATGCGGCGGAAGTAATCGTGACGGGTGTAGCTCAGGAAGCTGCGGCTGTCGGTCAGCATACCCACAAAGTTGCCCAGCAGGCCAAGGCTTGCCAGACGGATCATCTGATCCTCCATGCCGATCTTGTGATCATTGAACCACCATGCAGAACCGTGCTGGATCTTGCCCGGCACCTCGCTGTTCTGGAAGCAGCCCAGAATGGTGCCGATCTGTGCATCGTCGGCGGGGTTCAGGCTGTAAATGATGGTCTTGGGGCACTCGTCGGTGTCGTTCAGGGCGCTGAGCAGCTGTGCGATCTCGCCGCCGCAGGTGGCGGTGTTGATCATGTCAAAGCCGGTGTCGGGGCCCA
>OHJA01000794.1_pt1 | contig 15044 bp, 12 predicted proteins | sample 1568441 | NCBI WGS metagenome assembly OHJA01 (sample SAMEA3879500, study PRJEB24766) | human gut metagenome | biome: human-associated habitat; feature: feces | place: USA | collected 1985/1987 | reverse complement strand
TACCTTCCATGACGGGCTTGCCTGCCAGAGCTCCGATATTGCCCAGTCCCAAAACGGCCGTGCCGTTCGAAATGACTGCTACCAGATTGCCTTTGTTCGTGTAACGGTAAACCTCTTCGGGGTTAGCTTCGATTTCGCGGCACGGTGCTGCGACGCCGGGCGAATAGGCCAGCGACAGGTCGTGCTGCGTGTGATAGGGCTTCGTCGGTACGACCGCGATTTTCCCTGGGCGGCCTTCGCTGTGATAGCGCAGAGCCTCCTGATCCATTTTACCTTTTCTCATTATCCTAACTGTTTTGCTTGTGTCTAAGAGACACAACGTGAAAAATCCTGCAATTATTGCGCCCTTCCGTCCCGGAACGGGCATCGTACGGGGCGGAGTTAAAAATAAACCCGCAGCCCTCCCCCGAACTGGAAGCGGAAGATGCCGCCGAGCAGGTTCAGCTCCGCCCCATCGTCGACATCCGGCGAGTCGACGATCAGCCATTGCCCGCTGATCCCCGCGCCCAGGCCGATGTGGCGTCCCAACATGAACTCCACGGAGGCCGATTCATGGATGCCGACGCCGCCCCTGCTGCCCGACGTATCGCCGTAGCTGCGGATGTAGCGGCCGTAGCCGATGCCCGCGCTTTCCCGGAAGAGCCATCTGCGCCCGGCCCGCTGCCGGGCGACGAACTCCGGTGCGATGTAGTGGATGCGGCTCGTACGCCGGATCCCGTTGCGTTCGGCCGAGATGAATCCGCCCGAGTAGACGATTCCGGCGCCGAAGCCCCGGCGCGACGTCCAGTTGTACCCGGCACTGATGTCGTAGCCTTCGTTCAGCGAGCCGGAGGAGCTTTCGGCCAGGTAAAGCGTCGAGATGACGGCCGTATACGCCGCGTTGGCAAAGAACGTGTGCTGCGGACGGTCGCGCGGGGCGAGGTGCTGTGCCCGGAGGGACTGCGCCCTGCCCGGCTGCGCGGTTTGCTTCCCGGCCGATGTTGCCTTTTCCCCGGGGACGGCGGCGAGCGGATCGCCCAATGCAGCGCAAGTCGCTTCCTGTGCCGCGGATTCCGCCCCGGGCGTGTCCGCCCTGAGTTGCATGGCTCTGCCAGAAGCCAGTAACAGCAATGCGGTGCAACAGCACGTGAGCAGGTATGGACGAATGCGGGTCATATTTTGAATTTTAAAAATGTCGGGTTCGGAATCGGGAAATGCGGCGGTATTGGCCGGCGGCCGGTTCGGGCATATGACTCAGAACAGCAGGGTTTCGGTGCCGCCCGGCGGCGTGAAACCCAGGTGTTTGTATGCGAGCTCGGTGGCTTCGCGGCCGCGGGGCGTGCGTTTGAGGAACCCTTCCTTGATGAGGAACGGTTCGTAGACTTCCTCGATCGTGCCGGCGTCTTCGCCGACGGCCGTGGCGATGGTATTCAGCCCGACGGGGCCCCCGCTGAACTTCTCGATGATGGTGCCGAGTATCTTGTTGTCCATCTGGTCGAGGCCGCGCGAGTCGATGTTGAGCGCCGAAAGCCCGATTCTGGTGATCTCCAGGTCGATGTGCCCTTCGCCCTTGACCATTGCGAAGTCGCGCACGCGGCGCAGCAGGGCGTTGGCGATGCGGGGCGTGCCGCGCGAGCGCAGGGCCACCTCGTGCGCCGCATCGTCGTCGATCGAGACGTCGAGGATGCGTGCCGAACGCCTGACGATGCCGGCCAGTACCGGGGCGTCGTAATATTCCAGATGGCACTGGATGCCGAAAGGCGCCAGCTCGATCTGGATCGAACGTGCCGAAGGGCCTTTGTCGAGTACGATGTCGATCTTGTAGTCCTCCATCGCCGAGTAGAGGTACTCCTCGACGATCGGGCTCAGGCGGTGTATCTCGTCGATGAAAAGCACGTCGCCGGGGTTGAGGTTGGTCAGCAGCCCGGCCAGGTCGCCCGGCTTGTCCAGCACGGGGCCCGATGTGACGCGCAACTGCGCGTGCATTTCGTTGGCGATGATGTTGGCAAGGGTCGTCTTGCCCAGTCCCGGGGGGCCGTGCAGCAGTACGTGGTCGAGCGAATCGCCGCGCATGAGCGCCGCCTTGATGAAAATATGGAGGTTGTCGACGATCTTGTCCTGCCCGGAGAAGGTTTCCAACTCCTGCGGACGTATCTTGTTTTCGAATTCGAGATCGCTCTCTGTGTTGCGTACGATTGACATGTTGCAAAGATAACGATTTTGTGCTACTTTGCCGCGGCGGGGCGAAAAAAAATCCGGCCCGCAGGATATGCGGGCCGGGGTCGCTGCCGGAAGCTCCGGCTATTGCTCACGCGGCAGCTCGATCTTTATGTATTTCACTCCGTTCATGCGGGTGTTCACACGCAGGATGATACCTTTCTTGCCTTCGAGATCCTCCTTGAAGGAGTCCAGCTTGAACGAGACATAGCGGTCGTAGTTGTATCCGCCTTCGTCGCCGTGGGCGTCGCGGCGCAGTTCGAGGTTTTGGTACCCCTCTTCCGTGTATTCCGGGGCGATCTCCGTCACGTCGTTGCGTACCAGCAGGAAGGTGTGTTTCGTGAGGTCACAGGCATTGAACCCGATCCAGACATTGAGGTAGTTGTTGTTGAGGAATGCCTCCCTGAAGCTGGTTTTGTCGTCTTCCAACGCGTCGAGTTCCTCCTGGGTGGTCACGACTTTCGTGTCGCCCGAGTAGATGTCCTGTATGTAATAGAGCGCCATGTTGTAGTCATAGCCTTCCACCTTATTGTTCAGCAGATTAAATGCGATGATCGCACGCGTGTCCTCTTCCGCTTTGTATGCGCCCAGGCGGCTCTTATCCCCGGGGTAGATCGTCTTCCCGTCGTCGAGCATGAAATAAAAGTCATTGTTTTCGAGTGTTTTTACCGTGGCGAAAGCCGAAAGCCTGGGGTAGTCCCCGTCCGAATCGTTGCAGGAGGTGAAAATGGCCGCAGCCATGGTCATGAGAAGAAATAATCCGAATCTTTTCATATTTATAATTATTTTTGCGTTATCTTCACTGATTAAATGCAGAGCGGGGCGGAATACTGCACGGGCATAAAAATTTTCGGGTGCCGTGCAGTCTTTTGATGGCTACACCGTTTATAAGATGAACGCAAATATGGGAATGGAGGAGCAGATACTGGCCGAGGGGTGCAGAAAAGGGGATGATGCGGCCCGTCGTGAGCTGTATGACCGCTATGCAGGCCGTCTGCTGGCCGTCTGCCTCCGTTATTCGGGCGACCGTTCTACCGCCGAAGACCTGATGCACGATGCGTTCCTGAAGATTTACGGTGCTTTCGACCGTTTTTCCTACCGCGGCCCCGGTTCCCTGCGTGCCTGGATGGAACGGATCACGGTGAACGTGGCGCTCGAATGGCTCCGCAGCCGGAACAAACTGAGCATGACGGCGCTCGACGAAGGGCGGCAGTTGCCCGACATCCCGGAGCCCGACCCGTCGGAGCTGGCACGCGTTCCGCGCGACGTATTGATGGGGTTCGTCAGCGAATTGCCTGACGGTTACCGTACGGTGTTCAACCTCTACTGTATCGAAGGCTATTCGCACCGTGACATCGCGCAGATGCTGGGGATCAACGAAAAGAGTTCCTCGTCGCAGTTATTCCGCGCGCGGGCACTGCTGGCCCGCAGAATAGGGGCCTATATGGAGACACATTGAATTATGAAACGAAATAAAGACTGGACAGACGTAATGCGGAGTGCGCTCCGGGACGCCGAGGTGACACCCCCGGCCGACGGCTGGGCGAGCTCGGGCCTGCTCCGCGTATCTCCGTGTTGCGTAGCCAGTGGCCGCGGATTGCTGCCGCTGCCGCCGCTGTGCTGATTTTCCTGGGTGGCGGGGGATACCTGCTGCATGAAAACCGGGATTTAGGGGATAAAGGGTTTGTTATTGCAACAGCGACGGACAGCGGCAGCTCTGCTGCGGACATGACACAGGTCGAAGGGACACCGGCGGGAGCCGGTGACGGGACTCTCGCGGGGACGCTCCGCGCAGCCGTTCCGACCGAAGGGGCCGTACGGGCTGCGGCGCTGCCGGGCGAGGAGCCCGGTGCGGGGACGGCTCCCGGGATTGCACCGGGACGGGATGCCCTTGCCGCCGCCGATATGCGGGGCTTCGAGGACGGCCGCGCCGCGGCTTTGACGTCCGGAGCTGCGCCCGCCGGGAATGCGGCTGTTGAAAATGCGGCTGCCGGTAGTGTGGCCGCGGAAAATGCAGTGGTAGGGAACGAGGCCGCCGGAAACGGTTCCGCAGCGGCTGCCGGAGCCGGGGATGCCGCTTCGGCCGGCACACGGTCGGCCGTGCGTGCGGCTGTCGCAGGGCAGGCGTCCGCCACGGACGGAACCTGGGGTAAGGACGGTGCGGGGCAGACCGTACAGTCCCGCAAATACCCGGGCACGTACGATTACCTGGCCGATGACATGCAGGAACACAGGCGGCCCCGGCGCAGGACTTCGGTTTCGCTCTTCGCCGCAGGCGGCGTGACCGGCTCATCGGGGGCGTCGGGCGGCGTCGGTTCCCACCTGGTGATGTCCGACGTATTGGTCGGCGGCACCAACGGTACGATGGCGCAGCTGAAATACAATTACGAGGATTATTCGTTCCGCCACCACCAGCCGCTCAGCTTCGGCCTTTCGGTGCGCAAGGAGTTCGCGTACGGGTTGTCGCTCGAAAGCGGTGTGAACTATACGTTGTTATGGTCGGACGTGAGCATGCAGTCCGGCGGCGAGGATATCAGCCAGAAGCTCCACTTCATCGGGGTTCCCCTGCGCCTGAACTGGCAGTTCCTCGAAACCGGGCGTTTCTCGATGTACGTGGGCGTGGGCGGTATGCTCGAGAAATGCGTGTCCGCCAAGTTCGGCACCAAATCCGTCGACGAACCCAAAGTCCAGTGGTCGGTGGCCGGGGCCGTCGGGGCACAGTACCGCCTCGGCAATTATGTCGGGCTTTACTTCGAGCCCGAGGTTTCGCACTACTTTACGGAAACCACCCTGCGCACTTCGCGCACCGATTCTTCCTTGTCGCTGACCCTCCGCCTCGGAGTACGCCTTTCATTCTGACGCTCAGCTGATATATCATACCTGCACGTCCCCGGGGGCGTGAAATACGTCTTGGTAAAGTCCGTATCGCTTCGGGTACGGACTTTCCGGTATTATGTCCGAATGTATTATTTTGTGGCTTAATTGTGCTATTTTTTATTGACTAATGAAAATTTGTTCTTATTTTTGTTGAATAAATGATTGTGAATTGACGCTAACAAAAAAGCACAAGCGCAGCAATCTGTGCGCTTGTGCCTTTGTAGTCCCGACGGGAATCGAACCCATATCGTAAGAACCGGAATCTTATATTCTATCCATTGAACTACGGGACCGGGAGTGCAAAGATGCAAATTTTTTTTAATTTTTACTAATAAAATGCGAGAAAAGCAGAATAATTGGCAGAGGATCGAAGCCGTAATCAAATGGGCGAACATGTCGACCAACTACTTCGCCCGTCATATCGGGCTTGCACGCGGCGAAAACCTCTACCAGATTAAACGCGGTAATAACGGCATTTCGCTCGATGTGGCCGACCGCATCGTCTCCAAATTCCCGCAGGTGGATAAATTGTGGCTGCTGACGGGAGAAGGGCAGATGTTTGCGGACGAGAAACTGCGCGGCGCCCAGATACCTTTTTATAATGTGGATGCCGAACAGGCCATCGCGCACGTCGCCCACCTCGAGGCCGAGAGCAGCCTGGTCATCCCTCAGGCGGGCGAGTGCGACCTTGCCATGTGTTACATGGGACGTGCCATGGGGGACGCCCTGCCGCCGGGGGCGGTGGTCTTGCTGAAGGCTGTCGACCGGGATGCAATTATTCCCGGGGGAGAATATGTGATTGTCAGCCGAAAAATTGTAACTTTGCGAATAGTTCGGCTCGCCGACGGGGAGGACAAACTCCGCCTGGTGGCCGGCGACCGGGATAATTATGATGACATAATTTTGAATGTCAGCGATATAAGCTCGGTATATAAAGTTAAAGGCAAATTGATAATTAACAGTTGAGAATATGTTTTCAGGGATCGTGGAACGCATGGCGGAGGTCGTGGACATCCGTATCGACCGTCAGAATAAGGATTTTACGCTGCGCGCGGACTTTTGCCGCGAGTTGAAAATCGACCAGAGCATAGCACATAACGGCGTATGTTTGACAGTTGTGGACATCCGCGATGATGCGTATACGGTCACGGCGATGAAGGAGACGCTCGACAGGAGCAACCTCGGCCTGCTGGCTGTGGGCGATCTGGTGAACCTCGAACGCTCGATGAAACCCGATGCGCTGCTCGACGGGCATATCGTCCAGGGGCATGTCGACCAGACGGCCGTATGCACGGCCCGCGAGGACGCCGACGGCAGCTGGTACTATACGTTCGCCTACGAACCGCAGGGCGGGGGGCTCTGCACCGTGGAGAAAGGGTCGGTGACGGTCAACGGTGTGAGCCTGACGGTCTGCGACTCGAAGGAGTCGTCGTTCCGCGTGGCGATCATTCCCTATACGTTCGAGCATACGAATTTCTGCCGCATCGGTGTGGGTTCGGTCGTGAACCTCGAATTCGACATCGTGGGCAAGTACATCGCCCGTCTCATGCAAAATTATACGAAGTAAGCCTTATGGTATACATCAAAACAAAAGAGGGCGCATCGCTGTGGATCGCGCTCCTCGCAACGGCCATTGTGGCCGGGACGATGACGCTGCTCGATGCGGTGTGGTGGGTGACGCTGTGCGTCTGCGGCGCCGTCTTTGTCGTCGTGGCGCTCGTGGCGCTGTTCATCATCCGCAAGTATGTGGCTTACAAGCTCAAACCGATCTATTCCATCGTGCTTTCGCGCGACGTGCATACGCACGAGATTTTCTCCGAGCTGAAGGACAAGCACGTCGAGAATATCGGCGAGGAACTCACGGCGTGGGCGGATACGAACGACAAGGAGATCGCCCGCCTCAAGGAGACCGAGCAGTTCCGCAAACAGTACCTGGGCAACGTGGCGCACGAGCTCAAAACCCCGATCTTCAATATCCAGGGGTATATCTCGACACTGCTCGACGGAGGCCTGGAGGACGAGCTCATCAACCGCAAATACCTCGAGCGGGCCGAGAAGAGCATCGACCGCCTGATCAATATCGTCAACGACCTGGATACCATCTCCAAGCTGGAGAGCAACATGAACCGCCTCGAAATGGAGAAGTTCGACATCGTGGCGCTGACGAAGGAGATCGCCGAGCAGGCTGAGATGGAGGCCGACAAAAAAGGCATCCGGATTTCGATCAAGGGCGCCGACAACCTTCCCTCGCCGTTCTGGGTGCTGGCCGACAAACATTACATCGGTCAAGTCATCGTGAACCTCGTCATCAACTCGATCCGCTACGGGAAGGAGGGCGGTCTGACGCGCGTCCATTTCCGCGACATGCTCGACAAAATACTTGTCGAGGTGGAGGATAACGGATTGGGAATCAGTAAGGAGGATTTGCCCCGCGTCTTCGAGCGATTCTACCGTACCGACAAGGGGCGTTCGCGCGAGCAGGGCGGTACCGGCCTCGGCCTGGCGATCGTGAAGCATATCATCGAAGCGCACGGCGAACGCATCAGCGTGCGCAGCGAACCCGGCGTGGGGAGCACCTTCTCGTTCACGCTCAAAAAAGTCAACCTGCAAGAACTGAATAAATGATACGACCGTTAAGCATCGTTTGGAATTTCGACCCGGTGTTCTTCTCCATCGGGTCGCTCGACATCCGCTATTACGGATTGATGTGGGCGCTGGCAATCCTGATCGGCGCCAAGTTTTTCGATAACTTCTGCAAGCGCGAGGGGCTTCCGCCGAAGGTCTCCGAGTCGATTTTTATATATGGTACGCTGGCGACGATCATCGGGGCGCGGCTGGGGCACTGCCTCTTCTACGACCCGATGGAATACCTCAGCAAGCCGTGGACGATCATCACGGGTTTCCGGGACGGTGGCATGGCCAGCCACGGCGCCGCCATCGGCCTCTTGATCGGCCTCTGGCTGTTCTCGCGCAAGAACAAGCTGCCCTATATCTGGTCGCTCGACCGCATCATGATCGCGGTGGGCATCGGCGGTGCCGTCGTCCGGCTGGGCAACCTGTTCAATTCGGAGATCTTCGGCATGGCCACGACCCTGCCGTGGGGCTTCGAATTCGTCCGCTCGGCCAAGTGGGTGAACGAGTTCGCCCCCGCGGCGGTACACCCGACCCAGATTTACGAGGCGCTTTGCTACCTGATCACCTTCGGCATCCTTTGCTGGCTCTATTATGCGAAGGACATCGCGCGGCGCCGTCCGGGCATCCTGTTCGGCATCGGGCTGCTCGGGATTTTCCTGACGCGCTTCTTCATCGAGTTCATCAAGACCGAGCAGGAGGCGTTCGAACAGGGATGGGTGCTCGATATGGGGCAATGGCTGAGCATTCCGTTTATCGTGCTGGGTATTTACATGATTTACCGGGGGCTGTCCGAGCCCGAAGTTACCCCCGCCCCGGTGCCGAAAGCCCCGGCAGCAACCCCAAAAAAGAAGAAACGATGAGCAATTACCCGATGGTCGATGAAGTGAACCGCCTTGTCGGCAACCTGCTTGCCGCCGGCAGCGGGGTGTTCCTGCCCGGCGTAGGGTCGCTCTTTGTCGAGCGGCGCGGTGCCAAGCGGCTTTCCAAACGCTCTGTCCAGCCTCCTTGCCGCGTGGTATCCTTCTCTTCGCAGCAGCAGGGGGTATCGCTTGCCGATGAACTGGCACGTACGCTGCACTGCGACGCTGCCGGAGCACAGGATGTTTACGACCGCTGGCTTTCCCGCACGCGCGAGGGCGACGTGCTGACCATAGAGGGCGTCGGGGTGCTCAAATTCAAGAATTTCACGCTCGCACCCGCTTTCGACCGGTTGCTGAACCCCCAGGGGCACGAACCCGTGCGCATCAAACCGGCACGCCGGTTCGACTGGGCGCTGTGGGTCGGCATCGCGGCGATTGTGATCGCGGCAGGTTTCGGCGGCGCCGAATTCCTGCGTACCAACGCTTCCGACATTCCGGAGCCTTCCGCCGAAGTTGCGCAGGCAGTGCCGGCTGCGGATGCCGGGATTACGGTCGGTTCGTCCGCTATGGAGGGCGAGGGTACAGCCGGAACGGCAGCGGAGACTGAGACCGGGGCAGCCGGGACAACAACTGAGGAAACTGCTGCCGCTGGGACGGCTGCTGTGGAAACCGGTGCTGCCGGGACAATAACTGCGGAAACTGCTGCCGGAATGGCCGGGACGGCGAACGGCGCCGATGCCCGCCCGGATGCCGTAGATGCATCCCGCCCGGAGGAGAAACCGGCCGGACAGCGTTCCGAACCTGCGTCAAGGGCCTCTGTAGAGCCGACGTCGCTCGTGTCGGGACACCGGTATGTCGTGCTGGGGGTTTTCAGTACGCCGGAAAATGCGGCCCGTGCCGCTGCGGATGCCGAAGCCAGGGATGCATCGGTACGCTGCGGGGTCTACCGTTTCGGCAATAAATTCATGGTTTCACCTTTCGAGGCGCCCGATGCGGAGGCATGTACGTTGTTCATCCGTAATTATAGCGACCGTTTCCCCGGGCTGTGGACTTACACTGCCCGTTGATGCGTCTTTCCGAGCTGATAATCCGTTTCATCGACTGGTTCTACCGCCGGCCTGTTTCTGCGTTATTGCCGCGCCAGACGTTCCGTTATGCCGTTTGCGGCGGCGCGAACGTGGTTTTCGGCTGGGGATGCTATTTCCTGCTCTATAATTTCGTGCTCGACAAGGAGCTGCTCGACCTCGGTTTCATCGCGGTTTCCCCGCATGTCGCGGCGATGCTGATCGTTTTTCCGCTGACCTTCTTCACGGGGTTCTGGCTGAACCGCCATGTGGCGTTCCGCCGTTCGCCGCTTGCCACGGGGACGCAGCTTTTCCGCTACCTCCTCTCCGTCGCCGGCTCGGTGGTGGTCAATTATCTCTTCCTGAAATTCTTCGTCGAGTTGTGCGGGTTTTGGGCGACGCCTTCGCAAATGATGGCCTCGCTGGGGACGATGGTGTACAGCTACCTGGCCGCCAAGTATTTCACCTTCCGCAACGCTGTCCGCGAGTAACCGCCGGGCAGGCATGTCAGCCTTTCCGGTTCTCCTCTTTGAGTTTCTGCAATTCGTACATCCGGTCGCGGAATTTCGCAGCGGCGAGGAAATCGAGCGATTTGGCCGCACGTTCCATGTCCTGGCGCGCCTTGTCGATCAGTGCGTCGATGTTCTCGCTGGCGACATAGGTTTTCTGTACGTCCGCAGCAGCCATATAGTGGTCTTCGGCGATTGGGTAGGCCGTCGCTATTTCCGGAACGTCGGTACGCGTGGTCAGCAAGGTGCTTTGCCCCGTACCGCTCTTCTGGGCCCGGCGCGGCAGCATGCCGTGTTCCATGTTGTACTGTACCTGCTTCTCGCGCCGGCGGTTGCTTTGCTCGATGGCGAAGCGCATGGAGTCGGTGCAGGTGTCGGCATAGAGGATCACGTTGCCCTGCGAATGGCGAGCGGCACGTCCCGCGATCTGCGTCAGCGACCGCACGTTGCGCAGGAAGCCCTCCTTGTCGGCGTCGAGGATCGCCACCAGCGCCACTTCAGGCAGGTCGAGGCCTTCGCGCAGCAGGTTCACGCCCACCAGCACGTCGAACATTCCGGCCCGCAGGTCTTCCAGAATCTGGATGCGTTCCAGCGTATCCACGTCCGAGTGGATGTAACGGTTGCGTACGCCCACCCGGTCGAAGTATTTCGAAAGTTCCTCGGCCATGCGTTTGGTGATGGTCGTCACGAGCACCTTGTCGTCATCTTTCACGCGCTTGTCGATCTCCTCCAGCAGGTCGTCGATCTGGTTGGCCGTAACGCGCACCTCGAGCGGCGGGTCGACCAGCCCCGTGGGGCGGATCAGCTGCTCGACGATCACGCCTTCGCTCTTCATCAGTTCGTAGTCGGCGGGCGTGGCACTCACGTAGATCGACGTGCCCTGCAACTGCTCGAACTCGGCGAAGGTCACCGGACGGTTGTCCTTGGCCGCCGGGAGACGGAATCCGTATTCCACAAGGTTTTCCTTGCGGGCGCGGTCGCCGCCGTACATGGCATGTACCTGCGGTAGCGTGACGTGGCTTTCGTCTACGACGAGCATGTAATCCTTCGGGAAATAGTCGATCAGGCAGAAGGGGCGCGTGCCCTCGGCGCGGCCGTCGAAATAACGTGAGTAGTTTTCGATGCCGGGACAGTACCCCAGCTCCTTGATCATCTCGACGTCGTATTCCACGCGCTGTTTGATGCGCTGCGCCTCCGTCGTGCGTCCGGCACGCTCGAAGAATTCGATCTGCCTGCCCAGATCCAGGTATATCTGTTGTACGGCGCAGTTGATGCGCTCCTTGGTGGTTACGAAGAGGCTCGTGGGGTAGAGCGTCAGGTTGTCGAGCGAGTGGATACGCTGCCCCGTCGCGGGGTCGATGGTCTGGATGGCCTCGACCTCGTTGTCGTAGAACATTACGCGGAAGCACTGGCTGCCGAACTCGCCGAAGGCCGCCATGATGTCCACCGTGTCGCCGTTGACGCGGAACGTCGCCGGTTCCAGGTCGCGTTCGGTGCGGGTGTAGAGCGCTTCGACCAGCTTGTAGAGGAAATGCTTGTAGCTGACGACCTGCCCGACCCGGATGTTGATGGCAGTGGCATGGAAATCCGCCGGGTTGCCTGCGCCGTAGAGGCACGATACGCTCGATACGACGATCACGTCGCGGCGCCCCGACAGCAGCGTGGCTACGGTGCGCAGGCGCAGTTTCTCGATCTCGGCGTTGATCGAAAGGTCTTTTTCGATGAAGGTGTCCGTCGAGGGGAGGTAGGCCTCCGGCTGGTAATAGTCGTAGTAGGAGACGAAATACTCCACGGCGTTCTCCGGAAAGAAATTGCGGAACTCGCCGTAAAGCTGCGCCGCGAGGGTCTTGTTGTGGCTCAGGACGAGCGTCGGGCGGTTCAGCTGCGCGATGACGTTGGCCACGGTGAAGGTCTTTCCCGAGCCTGTCACCCCCAGCAGGGTGTTATGTTTGGAGCCGTGCCGGATCGAGCCGACGAGCTGTGCGATCGCTTCCGGCTGGTCGCCCATCGGGGCGTAATCCGATACCAACTTGAAATCCATGGTGCAAAAGTAGGTAAAAAAAACGGTATGGTGAAATGCCGCCCCGGTTTGGCCGGGGACGGTGCGTCTGTTTCGGAAACGTACCGGGGACAGTTAAAATTGTCCCGTCACGCCATATCTTCGGTAATTCGGTAATATTGTATATCTTTGTGCCGGTAAATCGTCTGTAACGTATGAAGCTATTTAAAAGCGAAGGCTGGAAGTCGTTCTGGCCCAATTTTCTGGCCGTGATCCTGGGTATCGTCATCACGTTCGGGGGCGAGCGGCTTATTACGAACTACCAGAAACGGCAGGATGCCCGGGAGATCGTCGGACTGTTCAAGATCGACGTGGAGCGGCATCTCAAAATTTCGGAGGGGTTGCTCGATGATTATACGGCGGGGATGAGTGCCCTGCGGAAATGTGCTGTCGCATACGCCAGGAAGGAATTGGCGGAAATCCCCGAAGATACGCTTCGTTATGCCTTGGGCATGTTCTTCTCCGTGCGCGGGGATGTTTATTCGCCCGTCGGGATGAAGATACTCGAAGTTTCGGGGGCGCTGAGCGCGGTGCATGAACCCGAAGTCGTCGAATCGGTCACTAAAATCGGCAATGTCATCACGACCTTCTGGCGGCAGCAGGACAAGATGGTAGCCAATGTCATAGGGGCGAAACAGCACCTGTACGAGAGCGGCAGGCTCGACTGGAGTTACCGGGGAACTTCGCCGCACGAAAGGCTGGAATACCGCTTCCGCCGCCTGATGGAGGACACGCTTTGCGCGGGGCTCATAACCCGCGGCTCGATTCCCGCCTACCTGATGATGTTCCGCGATATGAACGATAACATACGTGCCGAACTGGACATCATCCGCAATGCCGGGTACTGACCCTCTCCGCCGGGCAAAATCTTTTTGCACCCCGCCAAGGGTTGGGGAATTATTGCTATCTTTGCAGACATGATCGACAGGGAAACAGTAGACCGCATTTATGCAGCCGCCAATATCGTGGATATTATCGGCGAGTACGTCACGCTCAAGCGCAAGGGCGTGAACTACCAGGCCTGCTGCCCGTTCCACAACGAGAAAACCCCGTCGTTCGTCGTGTCGCCCTCGAAGGGGGTATATAAATGCTTCGGCTGCGGCAAAGGCGGCAATGCCGTCACGTTCCTGATGGAGCACGAGAACATCACCTATCCCGAAGCCCTGAAGATGGTGGCCAAACGCTATGGCATCGAAGTCAAGGAGAAGGAGATGTCCGAGGAAGAGGTACGCCGTAACGACGACCGCGAGTCGATGTTCGCACTCAACGGCTGGGCGGCCGATTATTTTGCCAACTACCTCCATCACGAGACCGAGGGGATGAGCGTGGGCATGGCTTACTTCCGCCAGAAACGCGGCATGACCGACGCCACGATCAAGAAGTTCGGCCTCGGGTTCTGCCCCGCGCGCGGCGACCGGATGTCGAAGGATGCGCTGGCGGCGGGATATAAAAAGGAGTTCCTCGTCTCTACCGGCCTTTCGCTCGAACGCGAGAGCGACGGTTCGCTCTACGACCGGTTCCGCGACCGGGTGATTTTCCCCGTACATAACATTTCGGGGCGCGTCGTCGCTTTCGGCGGCCGTACGCTGCGCACCGACAAGGCCGTTGCCAAATACCAGAATTCGCCCGAGAGCGAGATATACAGCAAGAAACGTGAGCTGTACGGCCTCTATTTCGCCAAGAAGGCGATCCAGCAGCTCGATTTCGCCATCATGGTCGAAGGCTATACCGATGTCATTTCGATGCACCAGGCGGGTGTCGAGAACGTCGTGTCGTCGTCCGGGACATCGCTCACGACCGAGCAGATACGCCTGCTGAACCGTTTTACGAAAAACATCACGGTCATTTACGACGGAGACTCGGCGGGTATCCACGCTTCGCTGCGCGGGATCGACATGATCCTCCGGGAGGGGATGAACGTGCGCGTGGTGCTGCTGCCCGAACCCGAGGATCCCGACTCCTTCGCCCGGGCGCACACTGCGGCCGAGGTGCAGGAATATATCCGGGCCAACGAACAGGATTTCCTGGCCTTCAAAGCAAAATTGCTGTTGGAGGCCGCCCAGGGCGACCCGATCCGGAAGGCGGCGCTGATCGCCGACATGGTGCAGTCGATCGCGCAGATTCCCGATCCGATCCAGCGGTCGGTATACATCAAGGAGTGCGCGCGGATCATGGACATCGACGAGAACATCCTGATCTCGGAGGTGGCGCGCAAGCGCATGGCGACGACCGGCGACCGCGAGGCCGACGAGTTCGTACGCCGCCAGACGGCATTGCGGCATGCGGAGCCTCCGCAGCCCGAGGTGGAATTCGTAAAGCAGGTCGAGGCCGGGAGCAGCAGCGAGGCGCTCGAACGCGAATTGGTGAAATACCTGCTCAAATACGGCCATTGTTCGTTCGAATTCAAGGAGGGGCGCACGATGGTGCCCTGCAACGTCGCGGAGGTGATCTTCCTGGAGCTGGACAGCGACGGGCTCGCGTTCCGCAATCCGTTATACAACAGTATTTTGGCTACTTACCGTGAGCAGTGGAAGATTCTCGGTACGGGGGTGGAAGTCCCGGCGCACTTTTTCCTGAACCATCCCGACCCGGAGGTGTGCAATGCCTCGGTCGACATCCTTACGTCGGACGACAATTACGTGGCCAGCCAGCTGTGGCGGCGCAAGGACATCCATGTCGAAAGCGATGCCGAGATGCTGGCCGTAGGGGTGCCGAAGGCCGTGACGCTCTACAAGTCAAAGGTGATCGAAAGCTATATCAAGGAGTGGCAGGCCAAGCTCGCGGACGAGAGCCTGACGGACGAGCAGGTCGGCGAGGTGATCCAGCGGCTGGCCGGGTTCAACAA
>OHJA01000779.1_pt1 | contig 15234 bp, 13 predicted proteins | sample 1568441 | NCBI WGS metagenome assembly OHJA01 (sample SAMEA3879500, study PRJEB24766) | human gut metagenome | biome: human-associated habitat; feature: feces | place: USA | collected 1985/1987 | reverse complement strand
GCCCACCTTCGACCTGATGCACAACTTCTTCCTGCGCACGGGTTTCTACGCCATGTTCCGCGAGAAACGCAGTTTCGTGCCCGGGGTGTCGGGCCCGGTGGAAGATAAGCGCTGGCACTATATCGCCGAGGCGTCGCTGGTCTACCATACGCCGATCGGCCCGGTCAGCCTGGCCCTGACCAAATATGACCTGCGCAACTGGAAGAACATGTACCTGACGTTCAATTTCGGGTATGCGATCTTCGCGCCCAAGGGGACGTTCTATTAGCGGGCTGTGACGGGGGGCGATTCCTGCGCGGTTTTTGTGGTTCGCAATCCGGTTCCGCGGCTTCCTGTCCGGCTTTATGGCGTGCTGCGCAGTTCCTTCGTGCCCTCCGGTGGAGGGCGGAATAAGCGGCGGCGTGAATAAGGGTGTTGCCTGATCGGGCCGCAGGGGTTTGTCCGGGGCTGGATGCGGTACCCCGGGGCTGGAGGGCAGACTCCGGAGCCTTTGCCGCGGCGGGCTGCATTATTTTTTCTGTTATCGGAATAACACTTTTTTAAATTATTTTCATAAATTTGCCCCGGTAATACCGGATGAAAGATCAATTCAATAAAATAATTCAAAATCAAAGAGCTATGTTCGCAATCGACAATTACGATTTCAAAGGCAAGCGCGCGATCATCCGCGTGGATTTCAACGTGCCCCTCAACGAGAAGGGCGAGGTGACGGACGATACCCGCATCCGTGCGGCGATCCCCACCATCAAGAAGGTGCTCGAAAAGGGCGGCTCGGTCATCCTGATGTCGCACCTGGGACGTCCCAAGAAGAATCCCGATCCCAAGTTCTCGCTGGAGCAGATTGTCCCCGCCATCGAGAAACGCCTGGGCGTGAAGGTGATGTTCGCCGGCGACTGCATGGGCGAGAAGGCCGCCGAGATGGCTGCAAACCTCAAGCCCGGCGAGGTGATGCTGCTCGAGAACCTGCGTTTTTATGCCGAGGAGGAGGGCAAGCCCCGCGGCCTGGCCGAAGACGCTACCGACGAGGAGAAGAAGGCAGCCAAGAAGGCGCTCAAAGAGGGCCCGCAGAAGGAGTTCGTCAAGAAACTCGCTTCGTACGCCGATTGCTACATCAACGATGCGTTCGGTACGGCGCACCGCGCACACGCTTCGACGGCGCTGATCGCCGACTATTTCCCCAACGACAAGATGTTCGGCTATGTGATGGAGAACGAGCTGAAGGCCATCGACGGCATCATGCTCAACCCGCAGCGCCCGTTTTGCGCCATCCTGGGCGGTTCGAAGGTTTCGACCAAGATCACCATCATCGAGAACCTCCTGGAGAAGGTGGACGTCCTCGTCCTGGGCGGCGGTATGACCTACACCTTCGCGGCTGCGGAGGGCGGTAAGGTCGGCAATTCGATTTGTGAGCCCGACCAGTTCCAGACGGCACTCGATATCCTGGCCAAAGCTAAGCAGAAGGGTGTGAAAGTCGTGATGTCGCCCGATGCCCTGATCGCCGACGCATTCTCGGCCGATGCCAACACCGATGTGGCCCCCGCCAACAACATTCCCGACGGCTGGGAAGGCGTCGACATCGCCGAGGAAGGCAAGAAGGTGTTCCGCGAGGAGATACTCAAGTGCAAGACGATCCTCTGGAACGGCCCCGTGGGTGTGTTCGAGATCGACAAGTTCGCAACCGGTTCGCGTGCCGTGGCGGAGGCTATCGCCGAGGCTACCTCGAAGGGAGCCTATTCGCTTATCGGCGGCGGCGATTCGGTGGCTTGCATCAACAAGTTCGGCCTGGCGGATCAGGTGTCGTACGTTTCGACGGGCGGCGGCGCCCTGCTGGAGTATATGGAGGGCAAAGAGCTCCCGGGCGTGGCGGCGATCCGCAAATAAGCCGACATTCCGATCCAGATCCGAAATAAAGACAAGGGGTGTTCCGGCATGGTCGGACACCCCTGTCGTCACTAAAATACCCGAACACAATGAAAAAAATCATTCTTTTCGCTGCAACAATAGCTTGTATGGCAAGTTGTCAGAATACATCCAAAACCCCGGCCATCGACCTGGCCAACTTCGACCTTTCGGTAGCCCCGAACGCCGATTTCTACGAGTACGCCACGGGCGGCTGGCAGAAGAACAACCCCCTCAAACCGGAATATTCGCGCTACGGTTCGTTCGATATCCTGCGCGACAACAACGAGAAGCGTATCAACGAGCTTTTCTCGGAGATGACCAAGATGAAGGCCGAGCCCGGCAGCATCGAGCAGAAAATCTCCGACCTCTATAAGATGGGGCTCGATTCGGTGCGCCTGAACGCCGAGGGCGCAGCTCCGGTGAAGGATGCCGTAGCCGGGATCCTTGCGATCTCCGACCGTTCGCAGCTGACCCCCGTAGTGGCCAGGATACACACCGCGATCGCCAACCCGTTTTTCGGCATCAGCGTGGGCGCCGACCTGATGAACAGCGATATCAATGCACTCTATATCGGGCAGTCGGGCCTCACGATGGGCGACCGCGATTACTACCTCGACCCTGAGAACGAGAATATCCGGACGGCCTACAAGGAGTATCTGGGCAAGCTCTTCCGCCTGGGCGGAGTCCCCGAAGCCGATATCGAGAAAGCTGTTGCCGGGGTGATGAACATCGAGACGAAGCTGGCCGAGAAGTCGTGGTCGAATACCGAGCTGCGCGACATTCCGGCACAGTACAACCCCACGGCGAAGGCCGAGTTCGAGAAGACCTACGACGCCATCGACTGGCCCGTTTACTACAAAGCCATGGGCATCGGCGACTTCGACACGATCATCGTGACGACGAAATCGTCGATCGCCAACGCCAACGACCTGATGAAGAACGCCCCGCTGGAGGATATCCGTTACTACCTCGCGGCGCAGTACCTGGACGATGCCGCGTCGTACCTGAGCGACGATTTCCAGCAGGCTTCGTTCGATTTCTACGGCAAGGCGATGGCCGGCCAGCAGGAGATGAAACCCCGCTGGAAGCGTGCCATGTCGGTGCCCAACGGCATCCTTTCCGAGGCCGTGGGCGAGATGTATGTAGCCAAATATTTCCCCGCAAAGGACAAGGAGCGCATGCTCGGATTGGTAAAGAACCTGCAAACGGCGCTCGGGCAGCATATTGCGGCGCTGGACTGGATGTCGGACGCTACGAAGGCCAAGGCTCAGGAAAAACTGGCGGCCTTCACGGTGAAGATCGGTTACCCGGACAAATGGAAGGACTATTCGACGCTGGCGATCGACCCTTCGAAGAGCTATTTCGAGAACATCGTGAATGCCAGCCTCTGGTATACGGCCGACAATATTTCGAAGCTCGGCAAGCCTGTCGATAAGGACGAGTGGCACATGTCGCCCCAGACGGTGAACGCCTACTATAACCCGACGACCAACGAGATCTGCTTCCCGGCAGCCATCCTCCAGCCGCCGTTCTACAACCCCGAGGCTGACGACGCCGTGAACTACGGCGCCATCGGCGTGGTGATCGGCCATGAGATGACCCACGGGTTCGACGACCAGGGCCGTAACTTCGACAAGGACGGCAACATGAACAACTGGTGGACGGAAGAGGACGCCGCTGCGTTCAAGGCCAAGACCGACATCCTCGTAAAACAGTTCGACGCGATCGAGGTGCTGCCCGCCAAGGACGGCCAGCCTGCGATTATGGCCAACGGAGCCCTCTGCCTGGGCGAGAATATCGCCGACCAGGGCGGCCTGCGCGTTTCCCATACGGCATTCCGTAACTCGCTGAACGGCACCGAGCCCGCACCGATCGACGGATTCACCGCCGACCAGCGGTTCTACCTGGCTTACGCTACGCTGTGGGCGCAGAATATCCGCGACGAGGAGATCGCACGCCTTACGAAGCTCGACGTACACTCGCTGGGAAAATGGCGCGTGAACGCCACGCTGCGTAACCTGCAGGATTTCTACGATGCGTTCAGTATGACCGACGGGGAGATGTTCATGCCGGAGGAGGAACGCGTGGTTATCTGGTAGGCGGATTCCGTTCCGATCGATATGCCGGCGGCCGGGTGATCCCGGCCGCCTTTTTGTTTGCCTGCCGGGCGGGTTGTAATGTCGAGTATATCGAAAAACGATAAATATTTTTTGATATTCAAAAATTGTTGTTATATTTGTCGCCGAACAAACCTTAAAAATAACTCTCAGCGACCATGGATTTACTCACAGTAGAACATGTCACCAAGCAATACGCCGGGCACAAGGCCCTCGACGACGTATCGCTCGCAATCCCCCGAGGTTCGGTCTACGGGTTGCTCGGCCCCAACGGGGCCGGCAAAACGACGCTGATCCGCATCATCAACCGCATCACGGCGCCCGACAGCGGCCGGGTGTTGTTCGGTGACCGCGAGATCACGCCTGCGGATGTTTACCGTATCGGTTACCTGCCCGAGGAACGCGGCCTTTACAAGAAGATGAAGGTCGGCGAACAGGCCGTTTTCTTCGCACGCCTGAAAGGGCTTTCGCGCCGCGAAGCCGTCGTGCGGCTCAAGCAGTGGTTCGTGAAGTTCGGTATCCAGGACTGGTGGGACAAGAAGATCGAGGAGCTCTCGAAGGGCATGGCCCAGAAGGTGCAGTTCATTGTCACGGTGCTGCATGAACCCGAACTGCTGATCTTCGACGAGCCTTTCTCGGGTTTCGACCCGATCAATGCCAACCTCCTGAAGGAGGAGATCCTCGCCCTGCGCGACAAGGGCTCCACGATCATCTTCTCGACGCACAACATGTCTTCGGTGGAGGAGATCTGCGACCACATCACGCTGATCAACAAGTCGCGCAACATCCTCTCGGGGTGTGTCGACGACATACGCCGCAGGCACGGGGCAAACATCTTCGAAGTGGCCTACCGGGGCGATGAGGCGGCGCTGCGCCGTGCCGTCGAAGGCCGCTGCGAGATACTCGAAGGTTCGCAGGACAAGTCGGTATACGCTACGCTCAAACTCCATGTCGAGCGCGACGAGGAGGTGCGCGCAGTGATCGCCGCCGTGAACGACGCCGTCGAGCTGCGCTCGTTCCAGGAGATCATCCCGTCGATGAACGACATATTCATCCGCGCCGTCAGCGGGAACCTTTAGGGCCATGAACAGCAAGATCGTCAGCTCCGTCTTCGCCGTCGCGGCACTGGGCATCCTCTTTTACGACGTCTGTGCCGGGGAGCGGGTTGCGCCGTGGGTTTACATCTGCGTAGGGCTGCTCGTCGCGGCGCAGCTAATCAATCTCTTCGGGAACAAAACTCATAAAAACAAGTAAAAATGCACCCAGAACCGAAAAAACATCCGAACGCGGCACGCCGCGAGGCATGGATGCCCCTGCTCGGATTGCTGCTGCTCGGATTCGCCCTTTTCATATTCATCCGGGATATGTATTTCCGGCCGAGCAGCGAAAGCGGGTCATTCGTCCCGCCGATAATAGCCGTCCTCATCGCGTTTTGCGGCGGCGGACTGATCCGGCGGTATGCCCGGCGGAGAAACGAAGAAGAAACGAACTAAAAAATTGAAAACCATGTCACAAGTAGGTATCATCATAGGACGCGAATTCAACGAGCGCGTCCGTAAAAAATCCTTCATCATCACCACGCTGCTGATGCCGCTGCTGATGGTCGGCCTGATGTTCGCCCCGATGCTCATCATGAAGTATTCGGGTGGCGACGAGAAACATATCGCCGTGATCGACGAGAGCGGGCTGATAGCCCCCAGGCTGCAAAGCGGCAAGGAGCTGATATTCGAGCCCACCGACCTTTCGACCGAGGCCGCGCGTAAGGAATTGACCGACAAGTTCGGCGTGCTCTACATCGGTTCGGACATTCTCACCAACCCCAACAACGTGAAACTGTATGCCAATTCGTCGTCGTCGCTGTCGGTCGAAAGCAACATCACGGGGCAGATCGAGGATATCATCGAGGCCGAGAAACTCAAGTCGTACAACATCGAAAACCTGTCGCAGATACTTCAGGAGGTGAAGACCCGCGTCGGTATGCAGACTTTCCGCAACGACGAGTCGCAGGAAGAGGAGGCGCACGCCAAATCGTCGGTGGTAGCCACGGGGACGGGCTTCGTACTGGGCATGATCCTCTACATGTTCCTGCTGATCTACGGTTCGATGGTCATGCAGTCCGTGATTGAGGAGAAGAACAGCCGCGTGCTGGAGGTGATGGTTTCGTCGGTGAGGCCCTTCGACCTGATGCTGGGCAAGATACTCGGCGTGGCGTCGGTTGCCGTCGTGCAGGTGCTGATCTGGGGCGCGCTGTGCGTCGTAGGGGCGCTTGCGGTGGCGCAGATGATGCCGCCCGAAATGATGGAGGGCGTGCAGGCCATGCAACAGGGGGTTCCCGGCGCAGCGGCTGCGATCGACGTGAACCCGGAGATGTTGCAGGTGATAGCGGCCATTACGGACTTCGGCTTTATCCTCCGCATCTTCGCCTACCTGCTGCTGTTCGTCTTCGGCGGTTACCTGTTCTACTCGGCGATGTTCGCCGCGGTGGGTTCGGCCGTGGACAGCATCCAGGACGCGCAGCAGTTGCAGACACCGATCACGATCCCGATCATCCTCGCCCTGCTGGTGATGATATCGGTCGTGAACGACCCCAACTCGCAGATGGCCTTCTGGTTCTCGATGATCCCCTTCACGTCGCCCGTGGTGATGATGGCGCGTATCCCTTACGGCATCCCCCTGTGGGAGATAATCCTCTCGCTGGTGATCCTCTACGCCTCGTTTACGGCGATGGTGTGGTTTGCGGCGAAGATCTATCGCGTGGGTATCTTCATGTACGGCAAAAAGCCGACGTTCAAGGAGCTGTACAAGTGGATGCGGTATAAGTATTAGTCCGCACCGCGAAACACGGAATAACCGGGCCGTACGTTGTCGTGCGGCCCGGTTTGTTTTCGTGCTGCCGGGCCGTCCGCCCCGTGCGGGATCGGCTTGTCCGGGATCGGTGTTGTGCGCGGGACGTCCCGCGGCGGATGGGCCGGCGGCCGGCTCGTGCTGCCCGGGCGTGCGGGTGCGAAATCGGCGGGTGCCGGTATTTCCCCGGTTTTTACTATCTTTGGGGGTATGAAAGAGTCGAAATTCGTCAAAACCAAGATCGTCGCGGGCTATGTCATCCTGATTGCGGTATGCGTCCTTTCGGTAGGGTATGTTTACCGGGCGGTGGTGCGTTTTTCGACCTCCGACGGCAGTTATTCGCTGCTGCATACCAAGCGCAATGTCGTGGGACAAACCCTCTACCACCTTTACCAGGCCGAGAGTTACGGCCAGCTGATGATCGCCGGATACAAGTCTTACGAGGCGCGCTACAAACGCGAATTGCGCACCGTGAGGGGCTATATCGACTCGTTGCGCGGGCTTACCGGGGAGCAGGATTCGCTGCAGACGATGCGTCTGGACAGCATTGAGAGGCTGCTGGGCGACAAGGAGCGGCGGACGATGAACCTGCGGCGGACGATCCGTTCGGCGGCTACGGCCAGCCTGCTGGACAAGAATATCCGCGAGCTGATCGGCCCGGCGGACAGTGTGGACAGCGTGGGGGTTCTGCGCGACAGCGTGTCGGTGCGTACGGTGGTGCAGGATACGCTGTCCGTGGCGGTGCCGCGGCGCAAGCGCAATTTCTTCCGCCGTTTCGCCGACCTGTTCAGTCCTCCCAAAGAGGATTCGAGCATCGTGATCTCCCACCGTGAGCGGGTCGTCGATTCGCTCCCCGCGACGGCCGTGAAGGATACGATCGCCATCGTCCTCAGGACGTTGCAGGATCGGGTGACAAGCGACCGCATCGGCATTTACGACCGGGCGTGGGATGAAGGGATGCGCCTCCGCTACAGCAACGAACTGGTGAATACGAAGATCTACCGCCTCATCATGGATTTCGAAGCCGAGGATACGGCGTTCCTGCTGGGCAAGATCGACCAGACGGAGGCTATCCGCCGCCGGTCGTCGTACGTGTTGGGCGGTATCGCCATCGTCGCCGTCGTGCTGATGCTGCTGTTCGTGGGTATCCTGCTGCGTGATATCAACCGCAGCACTCGCTACCGGAGGGCGCTCGAGCGGGCCAACCGCGACAACGAGGCGCTGCTGGCGGCGCGTGAGAAGCTGATGCTGGCCATCACGCACGACATCAAGGCGCCGCTGGGGTCGGTGATGGGGTATATCGACCTGCTTTCGCGCCTCACCACGGGCAAACGAGAGGGACTTTACCTGCACAATATGAAGGAGTCGTCGGAGCACCTGCTGGCGCTGGTCAACAGCCTGTTAGACTTCTACCGGCTCGATATCAACAAGGTCGACGTCGACAACGTGGCGTTCTGCCCGGCACAACTGTTCGAGACGATCCGCGAGGGGTTTGCGGCCATGGCCGATGCAAAGGGCATCGCCCTTGTGCTCGAAGCCGGGCCGGGGGCCGGGGACGAGGTGACGGGCGATCCTTTCCGGATCCGCCAGGTTGCCGATAACCTGATATCCAATGCGCTGAAATTTACGGACGAGGGCAGTGTGACGATCCGAGCCGACGTCGTGGAAGGACGGCTGGTATTCTCCGTGCGCGACACCGGGCGGGGCATCGGCCGCGAGGAGAAAGAACGCATTTTCCAGGAGTTCGTACGCCTGCGTTCGGCGCAGGGCGTCGACGGGTTCGGTCTGGGGCTTTCGATCGTCGACCGTCTGGTAAAACTGCTCGGTGGCAGCATCTCGCTCGAAAGCCGCCTGGGCGAGGGCAGCAAGTTCATTGTCTCGGTGCCGGTAGGCCGCAGCAGCGGGAAGAAACCCGGCGGCCCGCCGCAGCCTGCCCGCACGTCCGTCCGTCCGGACTTGAAGGTGCTGCTGATCGACGACGACCCGCTGCAACTGGAGATGACTGCCGGGATGTGCCGCCAGGCCGGGGTGGCTGCCGAGTGCTGCCAGTATCCCGAATATGCCGCCAAACTGGTGGCCGAAGGGGTGTTCGACGCTGTTTTTACCGATATACAGATGCCGTCGGCCGACGGGTTCAGCGTATTGGCCGCGGTGCGCGGGGTCGACCCTGCAATTCCCGTGGTGGCCGTTTCGGCGCGCGGGGAGATGGATGCCGGGGATTTCTCGGCACGCGGGTTCGCGGGATGCCTGCGCAAGCCGTTTACGGCGAATGAACTGGTTGCCGTGCTGAACACCGTCTGCGGGGAGGATGCCGCGGTGCCGCCCGCCGGGGGCGGGGTTGCCACGGTCGGGGCGGAACAGGCGGACGGTGTGGATTTCAGCGCCCTGACGGCCTATGCGGGTGACGACACGGCGGCGGCACGGGGAATTCTGGAATCGTTCGCAGAGCAGGGCGCGGCCAACTGTGCCCTGCTGGAGCGGGCGCTCGATGACGGCGATGCGGCGGCGCTGAAAGCCGTGGCGCACAAAATGGCCCCGATCTTCACGATGCTCGGGGCCGTGCAGGTGGCGGCGGCGCTGCGGACGGCGGAAAGCTGGGAAGGCCCCCTGACCGACACGTTATGCCGGGAGGTACGCACGGCGGCAGAAAATATCCGCGCGATTATCGCGGAAGCGCAAAAAAAGGTATCTTTGTCGTGAATATGGAACGGATTCTGATCGTAGACGACGACATCACCTTCGGCCTGATGCTCAAGACCTGGCTCTCGAAAAAAGGGTTCGGGACACAGACTGCAGCCAGTGCGGCGGCAGCCCGGACGGCTCTTGCGGAAGGAGGGTTCTCGCTCGTGCTGAGCGATATGCGGTTGCCTGACGAGGACGGAATCGCCCTTTTGCAGTGGATGTCGGGGCAGCGGATCGAAGTGCCCGTGATCGTAATGACGAGTTATGCCGAGATACAGAACGCCGTGCGCTGCATGAAACTCGGTGCCCGCGACTACGTCGCCAAGCCCGTCAACCCCGACGAATTGCTGAAAAAGATCCGCGAGGCGCTCGATGCACCGGCGCCCGTGGGCGATGTCCCTCCGGCAACGCCGGAAAAGGCGCCGGCGCCTTCCCGGGCTGCGGGCGGGGATATGCCCAACTATATCGAGGGGCAGAGCGATGCCGCGCGGCAGCTCTACGAATATGTGCGGCTCGTCGCGCCGACGAACATGTCGGTATTGGTGAACGGTGCCAGCGGCACGGGCAAGGAGCATGTGGCGCAGCTGATCCACCGCCAGAGCAAACGCGCCGGAAAGCCGTTCGTGGCGGTCGATTGCGGCGCCATACCGCGCGACCTGGCTGCTTCGGAGTTTTTCGGCCATGTCAAGGGGTCGTTCACGGGGGCTGTCGGCGATAAGACGGGTGCCTTCGAAGCGGCCAGTGGCGGCACGCTCTTCCTGGATGAAGTGGGGAACCTTACCTATGAAACCCAGGTGCAACTGTTGCGGGCTTTGCAGGAGCGCCGTATTCGTCCCGTGGGCAGCAACCGCGAAGTCCCTGTCGACATCCGGCTGGTCGCAGCGACCAACGAAGACCTCGAAGCGGCGATCGCGCGCGGGACGTTCCGTGCCGACCTCTACCACCGTATCAACGAATTTACGCTCCGTATGCCCGAAGTGAGGCAAATGCGCGAGGATATCATGCTGTATGCCGATTTTTTCCTCGACCAGGCCAACCGCCAGCTGGACAAGCATATCGTCGGGTTCGACGGCGAAGCCGCTGCGGCCATGGTGCGTTATGACTGGCCAGGAAACCTGCGGCAGATGAAGAACACGGTGATGTCGGCGACGCTGCTCTGCCGGGGCGATTATATCTCCTGCCGCGAACTGCCGGCCGAAATCGCCGGGGTTTCCGGTGCGGCTGCGGTGCCGTTGCGCAACCCGGCCGGCGAGGAGGAGCAGATACGCCGCGCCCTGTCCATGGCCGGGGGAAACAAGTCGCAGGCCGCCAAACTGCTCGGCATCGACCGCAAGACCCTTTACAACAAATTGCACCTCTACGGGATTGAGTGATGCGCCTGCGTGTGGAATTTTTCCACATCCCTGTGGCGCAATTCCACACTTTTCCACATACCGCCGGTTCTGGCGCATCTTGTTAACCGCTGTCTGTCAGCGGATTTTTTGTTTTTTGTCCGGATGGCACGCCCCTTGGACTTTCGAAAGTCGGAAAGGTTGATGAGACAAATTACGAACCTGAGGAAATGAAGTGGAACCTTAAATCATTAAGAGCTATGAAAAAGACAATTGTAACGATGGCAGCTTTGATGCTGATGGCTGGAGGCGCATTCGCATGCGCACAGCAGCCCGAGAAGAAGGACGCCTCCGCGGCGACCGAAGCTACGGCTCCCGCAACGGAGTCCCCGGCTACCGATGAACAGGAGAAATCGGAGTCCGGCGATGCGGAAAAGACTGATTCGACTGCCGGAGAATCAGCCAAGGAGGAGAATAAGGTTGAGAGTACAAGCACAAGTGAGGGCAACTCCTCCTCCGCATCGGAAGCTTCGGATTCCGCTAAGTAAACTTGCGGGATAATCATCAGTTAGACAATTGTTTGCCGGGGTACCCCGCCTTATGGGCGGGGTACTTTCTTTGTGCGTCCGGGGCCGAGGACAGCGGCCTGTGCCCCGGCATGTACGGACACAAAGGCGGGAGCCGGGATTTCCGGCCTCCGCCTTTGTGAAAGGGGCGTCGTGCGGACTACTCCTCGATGAAGTCGATGTTCACCTGGCGCTGGAACGCCTCCTGCAGCGAGATCTGCGTCTCGGTCGAGGCGACGCCCTGGATACGCAGGATGCCGTCGAAGATCGTACGCATGAGGTGTTCGTTGTCCACGCAGTAGAGTTTCACGAGGATGTTGCCCGATCCGGTGATGAAATGCGCCTCCACGATTTCGGGGATTTCCTTGAGCTGCTCCACGGTCTGCTTGAGCAGCTGCGGGTCTTTGAGCGTGATGCTGATGTGGGCGCAGACGTCGAAGCCCATCATCTTGGGGTCTACGATCAGGCGGCTGCCCAGGATCACGCCCGAATCGTCGAGCTTGCGGATGCGCTGGTGGATCGCAGCGCCCGAGATGCCGCATTCGCGGGCGATCTCGAGAAAAGGCATGCGCGCATTCTTGATCAGGTATTTGAGGATCTTGCGGTCGATTGCGTCTAATGAGGTCTTAGGCATATGAGGATTGGTTATTTGATGACATTCAGTTCTTTGCCGACCTTGGTGAAGGCTGCGATGCAACGATCCAGCTGGTCGGTGGTATGGCCTGCCGACACCTGCACGCGGATGCGGGCCTGGCCTTTCGGCACGACGGGATAGTAGAATCCCGTGACGAATACGCCTTCGTCCTGCAGTCTGGCGGCGAAGTCCTGCGACAGCTTGGCGTCGTAAAGCATCACGGCGCAGATGGCCGACTGGGTGGGTTTGATGTCGAAGCCTGCGGCCATCATCCCCTCGCGGAAATGTTCGACATTGGCCACCAGCCGGTCGTGCAGTTCATTGCTCTCGGCGAGCATCCTGAACATCTCGATCCCGGCACCTACGACGGCGGGGGGCAGCGAGTTGGAGAAGAGGTAGGGGCGCGAACGCTGGCGCAGCATGTCGATGATCTCCCTGCGGCCGGTGGTGAAGCCGCCTACGGCGCCGCCGAAGGCCTTGCCCAGCGTGCCCGTCAGGATGTCGACCTGGCCGCGCCGGTCGTAGAGTTCGGTGATGCCGCGGCCGGTTTTGCCCAGCACGCCTGCCGAGTGGCACTCGTCGACCATGACCAGGGCGTCGTATTTCTCGGCCAGGGTGCAGATTTCGTCGAGCGGGGCGGCATTGCCGTCCATCGAAAACACGCCGTCGGTGCAGATGATGCGGAAACGCTGTGCCTGCGCCTTCTTGAGGCACTCCTCCAGGTCGGCCATGTCGGCATTGGCGTAACGGTAACGTACGGCTTTGCAGAGACGCACGCCGTCGATGATCGAGGCGTGGTTCAGGGCGTCTGAGATGATGGCGTCCTGTTCGCCGAAGAGCGGTTCGAAGACACCCCCGTTGGCATCGAAACAGGCGGCGTAGAGAATCGTGTCCTCCGTGCCGAAGTAGTCGGCAACGGCCTTTTCGAGCTCCTTGTGGATGTCCTGGCAGCCGCAGATGAAGCGCACCGACGACATGCCGTAGCCGCGGTTGTCCATGGCTTTTTTCGCCGCCTCGATCAGGCGCGGGTTGTCCGAAAGCCCGAGGTAGTTGTTGGCGCAGAAGTTTAGCACCTTACGACCTGCAACTTCGATCTCCGCACGTTGCGGCGAAGTAATGACCCGTTCGCTCTTGTAGAGCCCTGCAGCCTTGATTTCAGCAAGTTCTTGCTGCAGATGTTCTTTGATTTTTCCGTACATATCCGTTAATGTTTTGATGAATTTCCGGTGTGTGAGGTGTCAATCTGTTAGCAAATATACGATTAATTTTCGAAAACAGCCACCGCCCTCCCGCTTTTTTCCATGTCGGGGTTACAATTTGTTAGCTTCCGTGGCCGGGACGGACTTTCCCCCGCTCCTGGCAGGCCGTCGGGCGATCCCGGGTACGGCGTCCCGCCGCATGTCCCGGCCGTAGCCGCAGGGCAGGCCGGAAGCCCTTCGGGAAAGGATTTTCCGGCGGCGGCCGAGGTTTTCGGGGCTAATTGGCGGACGAGCGTATTTTTTTGATATATTTGTAGTTCGAATAAAAACCGTCAACTTATGAAAAAATCGTGTGTTTTGGTCAGCGGCGGCGCCGGTTATATCGGTTCGCACACCGCCGTGGAATTGATCGGTGCGGGGTACGACGTGGTGATCGTCGACAATCTCTCGAACAGCGACATGGATGCAGTCGAGGGCGTGCGCAGGATCACGGGCGTCGACGTCCCGTTCGAAAAGGCCGACTGCTGCGACCGCGACGCCTTTGCCCGGGTGTTCGAAAAATACGACTTCGATTCGGTAATCCATTTCGCGGCGTCGAAGGCCGTGGGCGAATCGGTGAGCAAACCGTTGGAATATTACCGCAACAACCTCATGTCGTTCATGAACGTCATCGGCCTGATGCGCGAGTACGGGCGGCAGAACATCGTCTTCTCGTCGTCGTGCACCGTCTACGGCGAGGCCGACGTGCTGCCCGTCACGGAGCAGACGCCCCGCAAGCCCGCCACGTCGCCCTACGGCAACACCAAGCAGATGTGCGAGGATATCCTGCGCGACTCGCTGGCCGCCTACGAGGGGCTGAAAGGTATCGCGCTGCGTTATTTCAACCCGATCGGAGCTGATCGGCGAGCTGCCGCGCGGTGTGCCGCAGAACCTGGTGCCTTACATCACGCAGACTGCCGCAGGCATCCGCGAATGCCTGTCGGTGTTCGGGGACGACTACCCGACGCCCGACGGCTCGAACATCCGCGACTATATCGACGTGGTAGATCTGGCGAAGGCGCATGTGGCGGCGATCCGGCGCATGATCGAGGACAGTAACAAGGCCCGGTACGAGGTATTCAATATCGGCACGGGGCGCGGGGTTTCGGTGCTGGAGCTGGTGCACCGGTTCGAGCAGGTCAACCGCCTCAAAATCAACTATAAGATCGTCGGCCGCCGTGCGGGCGACATCGTGGCCATCTGGGCCGATCCGTCGTATGCCAACAACGAACTGGGCTGGCGGGCCGAGCGCTCGCTCGACGAGACGCTCGCGGCAGCCTGGAAATGGGAGAAGCATATCCGCGGCATCGAATAGCGCAATACACTGCCCAAACCCGAAAGGGACGGATCCGCACCGGATTCCGTCCCTTTCCCGTAAATACGCTTATGGTGTTTGTATTTACTTTCTGCGCCGTATGTTGTCGGTGAGCGATTCGACCCTGCAAGGGCCGTTGTACGTTATCCGGGCGGCTGTCGAAGCGTTTATCCGCAGGGTGCCCGAGCACCACACGTCGGCCTTGGCATAGTTCGATACGGTCAGGTCGTAATCGGCGACCCGCAGCTCGGGGGCGCTGAACACGGCTCCGGACGATACCCTGACCGCGGCGCTGGCGACCTGTGCCGACCCTTTCAGGTTGATCTTGCCGTAACTGCCGACTTCCGCCTCGAGCGAATTCCCGCTGAACGTGCCGCTGAACGAGCCGCCGCTGCTGACGGTCAGTTTCGCCTGCCGGCTGTTCACCGTCACCGCGCCGGAGAATTTGGCGTAGCTGTCGACGCTCAGCGTCAGTGCATCCGAGATCAGCGTACTGCTGACACTGGCGCCGCTGCTGATCTTGAGCGTCAGGACGGAAGCTTTGATGTCGTTCGAGAACTTGGCGTAGCTCCCGACCGTGACCTGGCAGTTGTTGCGGCAGTCGA
>OHJA01000765.1_pt1 | contig 15561 bp, 10 predicted proteins | sample 1568441 | NCBI WGS metagenome assembly OHJA01 (sample SAMEA3879500, study PRJEB24766) | human gut metagenome | biome: human-associated habitat; feature: feces | place: USA | collected 1985/1987 | reverse complement strand
GTAGCTGAAGAAGCTAACAGCTTGATCGGTAGATATTCTGGTCATACTCCACAAGCTAAAGACCTGTTTATGTTAGGTTACAAGCAAGGCGACCGCATCACTATCGGCGGTTGGATAGGAGAGACTACAACGATTAGATAAATGTATGTTGCGAAAACGAAGAAACCGTTTATTGCATAAAAGCATGAGCATAACAATTACCTCCGGGGTGATTGTTATGCTTCTTTTATTATCTTCCTGTGGCGGAAAGAAGAAAGCTATGGGTGAGGCTATCACGGAACGTGATTCCCTTCCGATGATGACAACATTGGGAGTCACCACCCTTATCTCCGATTCCGGAGTGACACGCTACAGAGTGAATACGGAAGAATGGTCGGTGTACGACCGTAAGAAACCATCCTATTGGGCCTTTGAGAAGGGCGTATATCTGGAACAGTTCGACTCTATCTTTCATATAGAAGCCAGTATCAAAGCGGATACTGCCTACTATTATGACAAAGAAAGGCTTTGGAAGCTGATAGGGAACGTAGATATACAGAACCGGAAAGGAGAGCGTTTTAATACGGAACTGCTGTACTGGAACGAAGCTACCCAAAAGGTATATTCCGACAAGTTTATACGTATTCAACAACCGGACAGAATTATTACAGGGCATGGATTCGACTCGAACCAGCAAATGACTATATATACCATTCGTAATATTGAAGGTATTTTCTATGTGGACGAGGAAGCAAGTAGCGGTCCGCCCCAACCGGAAACAAAAGCGCTGCCGGATTCAGTGCGAAAAGATTCTGTGAAATAAACTATGAATATTTATATCTCTCTAATTATCACCATGGTCTTCTCCGCTTTCTTTTCAGGAGTGGAGATTGCCTTTGTGTCGGTAGACAAACTGCGTTTTGAGATGGAACGCAAGGGGGGAATTACGTCCCGCATCCTTTCTATCTTCTTCAAGAACCCGAATGAATTTATCTCTACCATGCTGGTGGGGAATAATATCGCACTAGTCATCTATGGTATTCTGATGGCACAGATTATTGGCGATAATCTGCTGGCGGGATTCATTGATAATCATTTTCTGATGGTGTTGGCGCAGACCGTTATTTCTACCCTTATTATTCTGGTGACCGGAGAGTTTCTGCCGAAAACAATCTTCAAAATCAATCCCAATCTGGTCTTGAATGTTTTTGCCATTCCACTGATTATTTGTTACGTCATTCTATATCCTATTTCTAAACTGGCTTCCGGTTTGTCTTGTTTATTCCTTCGTGTCTTTGGAATGAAGATTAACAAGGATGCATCCGACAGAGCGTTTGGAAAAGTCGACTTGGACTACTTCGTGCAAAGCAGTATTGATAATGCCGAGAATGAGGAGGAACTGGATACGGAAGTGAAAATCTTTCAGAATGCTTTGGATTTCTCGAACATAAAAATCCGCGACTGTATCGTTCCGCGTACCGAAGTGGTGGCTGTTGATCTGACAACTTCGCTGGACGAGTTGAAAAGCCGCTTCATCGAATCCGGAATTTCCAAGATCATTGTGTACGATGGAAATATCGACAATGTGGTGGGTTATATTCATTCGTCGGAAATGTTTCGTGCTCCGAAAAACTGGCATGAGAATGTGAAACAAGTGCCGATTGTGCCCGAAACCATGTCCGCTCATAAACTGATGAAACTCTTCATGCAGCAAAAGAAAACGATTGCCGTAGTGGTGGATGAGTTTGGCGGTACGTCCGGTATTGTATCTCTGGAAGATCTGGTAGAAGAAATATTTGGAGATATAGAAGATGAGCACGATAATACTTCCTATATTAGCAAGCAGATTGATGAACGCGAGTATGTGTTGTCCGCCCGCTTGGAGATAGAAAAAGTCAATGAGACGTACGGACTCGACTTGCCCGAGTCGGATGATTATCTGACAGTAGGAGGGTTGATCCTGAACCAATATCAGAGCTTCCCGAAGTTGCATGAAGTGGTGCGGGTGGGACGTTATCAATTCAAGATAATTAAGGTCACAGCGACAAAAATAGAACTCGTGCGATTAAAAGTCTTGGAATAATGACGATAATCAAGAAATTTTTAGCCAATAAATAGATGCATATTAGCATTTTTTGTATCTTCGTGCGCTAAAACGACAAAAGAAAGAAATAATAATAAACATAAATCGTATTAATCAAAATGGCAACATTACAAAACATTAGGTCGAAAGGACCTCTATTGGTGATTGTTATCGGCTTGGCGCTGTTTGCTTTCATTGCGGGTGACGCATGGAAGGTGATGCAGCCGCATCAGGCACATGACGTAGGTGAGGTGAACGGAGACGCTCTTTCCGCTCAAGAGTATCAGAATTTGGTAGAAGAATATACCGAAGTGGTGAAACTCATGCGTGGAGTGACCGCCTTGAATGACGAACAAACCAATCAGGTGCGCGATGAAGTATGGCGTTCCTACGTAAACAATAAACTGATCGAAAAAGAAGCAAAAGCACTGGGACTGACTGTTTCTGCTGCTGAAATCCAGGACATCCTGAAAGCAGGCGTTCATCCTTTGTTGAGACAAACTCCTTTCCAGAATCCGCAAACAGGAAACTTCGACAAGGATATGTTGAACAAGTTCCTCGTGGAATATGCCAAGATGAGCGAATCACAAATGCCGGCACAGTATGCTGAACAATACAATAACATGTATAAATACTGGTCTTTTATTCAGAAAACACTGATCGAGAGCCGTCTGGCAGAAAAGTATCAGGCATTGGTGTCTAAAGCTCTTCTTTCCAATCCGGTGGAAGCACAGGACGCTTTCGATGCAAGAGTGAACCAGTACAACGTGTTGATGGCTGGTATTCCTTACTCTTCTGTAGTGGACTCTACAATCGTAGTGAAAGAATCGGAACTGAAAGACTTGTATAACAAGAAGAAAGAACAATTCAAGCAATATCAGGAAACTCGTGACATCAAGTACATTGATGTACAAGTGACTGCAAGTGCTGAAGACAGAGCTGCTATCCAGAAAGAAGTGGACGAAGCTACTGAACAGTTGGCTACTACTACGGAAGATTATACTTCTTTCATCCGCTCGACTGGCTCGGAAGCTCCTTATGTAGACTTGTTCTATAACAAAACAGCTTTCCCGTCAGATGTAGTTGCCCGTTTGGACTCTGCTTCGGTAGGTACTATTTATGGTCCTTACTATAACGGTGCCGACAATACAATCAACTCTTTCAAAATTGTAGCTAAAGCTGCTGCTGCCGACTCTGTCGAATTCCGTCAGATTCAGGTATACGCAGAAGATGCTGTGAAGACAAAGACATTGGCTGACAGTATCTACAACGCGATCAAGGGTGGTGCTAACTTTGCTGATCTGGCAAAGAAATATGGTCAGACTGGTGATGCAAACTGGCTAACTTCTGCACAATATGAAGGTGCACAGATAGATGGTGATAACCTGAAATTCATCTCTGCTATCAACAATACAGGTGTGAACGAATTGGTAAACTTGCCGATGGGACAAGCAAACGTAATTCTTCAGGTAACGAACAAGAAATCTGTAAAAGACAAATATAAAGTAGCTGTTATCAAACGTGAAGTAGAGTTCAGCAAAGAAACTTACAACCGTGCTTATAATGATTTCAGCCAGTTTATCGCAGCTAATCCGAGTGTAGAAAAGATGGTAGCTAACGCTGAAGAAGCCGGCTACAGATTGCTCGACAGAATGGATTTGAGTAATAGCTCAGAACACACTATCGGTGGTGTAAGAGGTACTAAAGAAGCATTGAGATGGGCGTTTGCCGCTAAACCGGGTGATGTTTCCGGTTTGTATGAATGTGGCGAAAGCGACCATATGGTTGCAGTAGCTCTGGTTGGTGTTACTCCGGAAGGATATCGTCCGCTGAAAGCTGTACAGGATCAGTTGAGAGCTGAAATCGTAAAAGACAAGAAAGCTGAAAAGATTATGGCTGATATGAAAGCTGCCAATGCAACTTCATTCAACCAGTACAAGGAGATGACTAATGCAGTCAGCGACTCTTTGAAGATGGTTACTTTTGCAGCTCCTGCATACGTATCAGCATTGCGCAGCAGCGAACCGCTGGTAGGTGCTTATGCTTCTGCAGCTGAAGTGAATCAGTTGAGCGCTCCTATCAAAGGTAATGCCGGAGTATTTGTATTGCAGGTATACGGTAAGGACAAATTGAACGAAACATTCGACGCAAAAGCAGAAGAAGCTACGCTGACTAACATGCACGCACGTTTTGCCAGCCGTCTGATGAATGATTTGTATCTGAAAGCAAACGTAAAAGATACACGCTTCTTGTTCTTCTAAACAAGTAGCAAGTAATAGATATTAGGCACGGATTATACGGATTTACGCGGTTTAAACTTATGAGGGAACCGCGAAACCCGTGTAATCCGTGCCTTTTTTGTGCTCGTTTTTTTTGTTTATGGCCTTTGTTATCTGATTAAATTTCCATATCTTGCCAATCTTTATCAATTGGCTTTGCGAAATGCTTCATTAACTAATACGAATCTATATTATGACTAAACAACTAGCCCAGTATTCAGTTCCCGCTGAAAATTCACGTGTTATCCGTGTATTCCTTTCGTCAACGTTCAGAGACATGGAGATGGAACGTTCTGCATTAGTCAAACTCTTTAAGGGTTTGCAAGTGAAGGCTGCCAGCCGTGGTGCCACCATTTCATTGGTTGATTTGCGTTGGGGGATCACAGAAGAAGATGCGAAAAGCGGCAAGGTTGTTGAAATATGCCTGAAAGAGATCGTTAACTCCCGGCCTTTCTTCATTGGTATGGTAGGCGACCGCTATGGATGGTGTCCCAGTTATGAAGATTTATCTCAAACTCTCAATGACAGCTTGGAATATCGTTGGATAGAAGATGACTTGAATCACCATTTGAGTGTGACGGAAATTGAAATGCAGTTTGGTGTACTGCGCAATCCCAATCCGTTACATGCCTATTTTTATATAAAACGGTCGGCAGATGATGAACTGTCTTGCCCTGAAGAGGAGTCTCTTAAACTGAAACGTCTGAAAAAGAGTATTTTGCAGCAGGAACGTTATCCTGTGCAGGAGTATGATTCGCCCGATCAGTTGTGTAACCTTGTGGAAGCAGCTTTCACGGAATTGCTTGAACGGGAGTTTCCGGATGTACTGACCGTTGAAGATAATCAAGCATTGCAAGAACAACTGACGCGCAATGAACTCTTATTCAACTATCACCCAATACCTGAAGCAGATCAGGCGTTTGCTGATTTTTTGGCGGCGGATGAACAACGGTGCCTGGTGGTAACGGGCGGTTGCGGTCTTGGCAAGAGCGCTTTGTTGGCTCATTGGAGCGATTTGGTGAACAATGATATGCCGATGACTCCCATCTATCATCGCTTGGATAGTACTACATTGTCTTCTTATCCGGAAACGTTGGCGAGAATGTTAGCTTCCAAATGCCAGAACGCACTCAAGCATCAATCTTTGGGTGAAGAAAATTTGTTCGCGGCGGAAGTTGCAAAAGAACTGGACTCGGCCCAAAGTACTGCCAAATCCATCATGGACGCCGTGAAAAACTCGGTTTTGATGGGAGATGCTGGCTTGAACACTTTTTCAGGGAACACACTTCGAAACCTCAAGGAGATTGAAGAGGATTTGAATTCTATCCAAAAGTTCAGCCAGTTGTGGAGCGCGCTGGGTGCATCAAGATACCCTATCATTCTGTTGATTGATGACATTAGTTATCTGAATCCGACTGAAGCATCCTTGTTTTCTTTATTTGCATCTATTCCCCCGAACGTGAAAGTCGTGTTGAGCTTTTCGGCGTCATCCACTGCCTACCTGCCCTTTGTTCAGAATGGCTATGCTCATTTCCAGTTGAATGGCTTTTCACAGGCGGATGCCAAGTCGTTCTCAAAGCAATATTTGTCTACTTACTCCAAGGCTTTGTCTGCACAGCAGGAAGATATTCTTGCTTCGTGGGTGCTGGCTAAACAACCGCGCTGTTTGAGTGTATTGCTCAACGAGCTGGTTTCGTTCGGTCAGTACGATGCTCTCAATGAATATATGCGTGGATATTGCCGGCTCAATGAGGTTGGGCAATTCTATGACAGTGTGCTACGGCGTTTGTCGGCTGATTATGGTTCCGAAGAGATTGGAAGAACGCTTCTGATGCTTTCACTTACTTTAGAAGGATTTACCGAAGATGAAGTGAAGAGCATGGCAGACATTAATCAGATACTTTGGTCGCAGTTGAGAGTGGAAATGAGCAGCTGGCTCACCAACAAAGGAGGACGATATTGCATTGGTGACACACAAATGGTAGAGGCGATCGAACGCTATTTCGCTCAAGATGACGAATGTATAGATGATAGTCGCCATGAAATTATTTCCGCTCTGCTGGATGAGGAAGAGATCCTTTCCCATCCGTTGACTTTTGCCGATTATAACTATCGCATGAAACAGTTCTGCTACCATGATTCGTATCGCTATAAAGTGGAGATTACCTATCAATGCTATAAGATGCAAGAATGGGATATATTGAAGGATTGGATTTGTGATGTGGAGATTTTCGAGATTCTGTATCGCACGAATCGTTCTCTGTTGGAAGATAGCTGGAAGGCGATCATGAACGACAATCCTGAAGTTACGCCTGAAGTCTATGCCGAATTGGACTTTGATGAGATCGATTCTTTTTTAATTCCTGTCATTGCTAATGATATGGCTACTTTCTTGAGCAGTTCTTTCCATCTGACGAAGGCGGCAGCTGCTGTGAGTGAGAAGAGTATGGAAGGTGCTGCCATGCCACTCATTGCCAAGTCGGTATTGAAGATGAATGAGGGATGTCGGTATGCCCGTAATGAAGAATACGAAACGGCATGCGACTGTTTCCTGAAAGCATTGGTGATGCAGGAGAACATAGTACCGACTCCGGAACTGGAGATTGCCAACACCTGTCGAAATCTAGCTTTGGCATATTACTACAATGAGCAATACAATGAAGCGGCGATCTATTTGAATAGGGCGCTTGATTATCATGCGGCTTCTGCTGACGAGAAGAGTCAGGCAGAAGTCATTGAACTTTCCGAATATCTGGCTTATTGTGATTACTATAAGGATGAGGAAGAGAGTGCTGCCGAGAAATTCCGGAAAGTAGCTGAAATGCACGAGTCGTTGAATGGCAGACTGTCCGGTGGAGTGGCTAAATGTTTGCGTATGCAGGGTAAATGTCTTTATTATATCAAACGATACGATGAAGCATGGATGCTGATGAATCAGGCGTTGGACATTGCTATACAGATAGATAATAAAAAACAGATCGTCGCTTGTCATAAACAGTTGTATTATCTGTGCAGGGAATTCAAACGGATGATGAATGAACGTGGCGATGAGCAGGCGTCTACTTTATTCTTCCGTGAGTCTCTTCTGCATGAAATGTATTTCAGCGAAAAACCGCGTCTGGCGGAACTGACTGTCCGATATGAGGCATTGAGATGTGATATTATGCAGCAGTATTACATGAATAAAGACTATGATAACGTGATTCGTATTGCGACGTCTTTGGATATTCACGATGATGCTGACCCTAATGCTTCCTGTCTGGTATATTATTACAAAGCACAGGCTTATGTGAAGTTGGAGAATTATCCAATGGCGAAAGAGGCTTTCTTCAGAGAGTTCGAACTGCGAAAGAAGTATTTGGGATGGGAGGAAGAAGATACGATTCTGGCTTGTCAGAACTTAGGGGTTTTGTACAGCTTTTGTAATGAACGGGAAGAGGCGCTGGCTTGTTTCCGTGAGGCGTACGGTCATGAAGTGAAAAAGAATGGCGAGGATTCTGAAATGGCGCAAAAGCTACTTCAATATATCAGCGTGGTTGAATCATAACGGAGGCATACTTCCCTTTTTTGTTAACTTTTACATTCCTGCTATACGGAAATCGACTTTATTTCCTTACATTTGCAGATATAAACTATCAACAGAAAGAAGAATGTCTAAATATCCCCTTTTAGGAATGACTCTTGTAGAGCTTCAATCATTGACAAAAAGACTGGGTATGCCCGGCTTTGCTGCCAAGCAGATTGCATCCTGGCTTTACGAAAAGAAGGTAGCCTCGATTGATGATATGACTAATTTGTCATTGAAACACCGGGAGTTGCTCAAGCAGAACTATGAGGTGGGAGCAGAAGCTCCGGTAGATGAAATGCGCTCTGTAGATGGTACGGTGAAGTATCTTTATAAAGTGGGTGAGAACCATTTTGTAGAGTCGGTTTATATACCGGATGATGACCGGGCAACGTTGTGCGTGTCGTCACAAGTAGGTTGCAAGATGAATTGTAAGTTCTGTATGACCGGTAAACAGGGGTATACCGCTAACCTGACCGCCAGCCAGATCATAAACCAGATTCATTCGCTGCCGGAACGGGACAAACTGACTAATGTCGTAATGATGGGAATGGGCGAGCCGCTCGATAACCTGGATGAGGTATTGAAAGCATTGGAACTACTGACCGCTACCTACGGTTACGCATGGAGTCCGAAGCGTATCACGCTTTCTACTGTCGGGCTACGGAAAGGATTGCAGCGTTTTATTGAAGAAAACGACTGCCACCTTGCCATCAGCCTTCACTCTCCGCTGACCGTTCAGCGTGCTGAATTAATGCCGGCGGAAAAGGCGTTTTCAATCACCGAAATGGTGGAACTGTTAAAAAACTATGATTTTAGTAAACAACGTCGACTTTCGTTTGAATATATTGTTTTTAAAGGGCTCAATGATTCGCAGGTCTATGCCAAAGAGTTGCTGAAACTTCTTCGCGGGCTGGATTGCAGGGTGAATCTGATTCGTTTTCATGCCATACCGGGGGTAGACCTCGAGGGGGCGGATATGGATACGATGACCCGTTTTCGTGATTATCTGACATCACACGGACTTTTCACCACTATCCGTTCATCCAGGGGCGAAGATATTTTTGCCGCTTGCGGTATGCTGTCGACAGCGAAACAGGAGAAAAATAATGAAAGTTAATATATAAAACCGAACATCATGAAAAAGTATTCTTTTATTTTATGCATCGCTTTGGTAGCCTTTGTCGTTGCATCTTGTGGTCTGAAAGGAAATCACACCTCTAGTGGTCGTGCTTACGAGCTTTTGGTTGTAGTAGATCACGGTGTTTGGGATCGTGCTGCCGGAAGGGCTTTACATGATGCGCTCGATGCTGATATGCCCGGTTTGCCGCAGTCGGAACCTTCTTTCCGGATTATGTATACTTCGCCGAAAGATTATGATTCTACGCTGAAGTTGATACGTAACATTATTATTGTAGATATACAGGATATATATACGAAAGCCTCGTTCAAATATGCGAAGGACGTATATGCCAATCCGCAGATGATATTGACTATCCAGGCTCCGAACGAAGAAGAGTTCGAGAAGTTTGTGGAAGAGAACAAAAAGACGATTGTCGACTTCTTTACCCGTGCGGAAATGAACCGTCAGATTACGTTCCTGGAAGGGAAACACAGTAATTTCATTTCGCAGAAAGTGGACAGTTTGTTCGGATGCGACATCTGGGTGGATGCCGAACTGGCTAATTCAAAGACCGGGGATGATTTCTTCTGGGCTTCTACCAACACAGGTACTGCCGACCGTAACTTTGTGATGTACTCTTATCCGTACACTGACAAGGATACGTTTACCAAAGAATATTTTGTGCACAAACGTGACTCCGTGATGAAAGCCAATATCCCCGGATTCAAGGAAGGCGTTTATATGTCGACCGATAGTTTGCTGACCGATGTCCGTCCGATCAATGTACAGAACAGCTACACAATGGAAGCACGTGGCCTGTGGCGTATGAAGGGCGACTTTATGGGTGGTCCGTATGTGTCTCATACTCGTCTGGACGAGAAAAACCAACGAATTATTACAGCAGAAATATTTGTTTATTCACCTGATAAAATGAAACGCAACCTGGTACGCCAGATGGAAGCATCTCTGTATACACTGAAACTTCCGAATGAAGTTCAGCAGAAGCAGATTCCATTGGGAGAAGCATCTAAGGAAGCGGAACAAACTAATAAATAAAAACATGGAAGATAACAAGATAAGGATAGGTATCACCCAAGGAGATATTAACGGGGTGGGCTATGAGGTGATTCTTAAGACATTTTCCGACCCTACGATGTTGGAACTATGTACTCCGATTATTTATGGCTCACCGAAAGTAGCGGCTTATCATCGCAAAGCGCTGGATATACAGACCAATTTCAGCATTGTCAACTCTGCTACCGAAGCGGGGTACAACCGTTTGAGCGTGGTGAACTGTACGGATGATGAGGTGAAAGTGGAATTTTCCAAACCCGATCCCGAAGCCGGTAAAGCTGCGCTGGGGGCTTTGGAACGTGCCATCGAAGAATATCGCGAAGGGTTGATAGATGTTATCGTAACAGCTCCGATCAACAAACATACGATTCAGTCGGAAGAGTTCTCCTTCCCCGGACATACGGAATATATCGAAGAACGTCTGGGCAATGGTGATAAGTCATTGATGATTTTGATGAAGAATGACTTCCGGGTGGCTTTGGTGACGACACATATCCCTGTCAGAGAGATCGCGACTACGATTACCAAAGAACTGATTCAGGAGAAACTGATGATATTCCATCGTTGTCTGAAACAGGATTTCGGTATCGGCGCTCCGCGTATTGCGGTGCTCTCTCTCAATCCTCATGCCGGAGACGGTGGTTTGTTGGGAATGGAAGAGCAGGAAGTGATTATCCCTGCCATGAAAGAAATGGAAGAGAAAGGAATCCTTTGCTACGGTCCTTATGCGGCCGACGGCTTTATGGGTTCGGGCAATTATACTCATTTTGACGGTATCCTGGCGATGTATCACGATCAGGGGCTGGCTCCGTTCAAGGCCTTGGCTATGGAAGACGGGGTGAACTATACGGCAGGCCTGCCGGTAGTACGTACTTCTCCGGCTCATGGAACGGCATACGATATTGCAGGCAAGGGATTGGCTTGTGAAGATTCTTTCCGTCAGGCAATCTATGTTGCCATCGATGTGTTCCGTAATCGTCAGCGGGAAAAAGTGGCTCGTGCCAATCCGTTGCGTAAACAGTATTACGAGAAACGTGACGATAGTGATAAACTGAAGCTGGATACAGTAGACGAAGATTAAAAACGAGTGATGACGAGAGCAGAGATACAACAAGTGAAACAGCGTTTCGGTATTATTGGAAATACTGAAGCATTGTCGCGCGCCATAGATGTTGCCATTCAGGTAGCTCCTACCGATTTGTCTGTGCTGATTACCGGAGAAAGTGGAGTCGGAAAAGAAAGTTTTCCGCAGATTATTCATCAATATAGCCGGAGGAAGCACGGACAGTATATTGCTGTCAACTGTGGTGCTATTCCGGAGGGCACGATTGATTCCGAACTGTTCGGGCATGAGAAGGGTGCGTTTACCGGTGCGATTGGCGAACGGAAAGGGTACTTTGGCGAAGCCGACGGCGGTACTATTTTTCTTGATGAAGTAGGGGAGTTGCCGATGTCTACCCAGGCACGTTTGCTCCGTGTACTGGAGAGTGGTGAGTTTATGAAAGTAGGTTCGTCCAAAGTACAAAAAACGGATGTGCGTGTGGTGGCAGCTACCAACGTCAATCTGACACAAGCGATTGCAGAAGGACGTTTCCGTGAAGATTTATATTACCGGTTGAATACGGTGCCTATCCAGATACCGCCTTTGCGTGAACGTGGTGACGATGTACTCTTGTTGTTCCGTAAGTTTTCCGCAGACTTTGCAGAGAAATACCGGATGCCTGCTATCCAGTTGACGGAGGATGCGAAGAAAGAGTTATTGGCTTACCCGTGGCCCGGCAACGTTCGTCAGTTGAAGAACATCACCGAGCAAATATCTATCATTGAAACCAACAGGGAGATCTCTGCTGCTATCTTGCAGAATTATCTTCCTGCACAAAATACGCAACGTCTTCCCGCGCTGATGGGAACGCGTGAGAGTAAAGGCTTTGAGAGCGAACGGGAGATTCTTTATTCTGTTCTGTTCGATATGCGCCAGGAAGTGGCGGAGCTGAAGAAGATGGTGCACAACCTGATGGCGGAACGTGCCGGACAGGTGGGGCAGGTAGGGCAAATGGGAACGGTGGTTACTACTCCGGTAGTGACGGCGCATCAACCTTCGGTACCTGCTATCATTCACACCATGCAGCCTACGGTTTGCAAGGATGACGATGACATACAAGACACGGAAGAATATGTAGAAGAATCTCCTTTGTCACTGGACGAAGTGGAGAAAGAAATGATACGCAAGGCACTTGAGAGGCATCATGGAAAGCGGAAGAGTGCGGCCAAGGACTTGAATATTTCCGAGCGTACACTTTATAGAAAAATAAAAGAATATGAATTGGATTAAGAAAATAATACGCCCTTTGCTACTGTTCGGCTTGCCGTTGGTAGTCATTGCGTGCACTGTTTCCTATAAGTTTAACGGATCGTCTATCAATTATGATAAGGTAAAGACCATTTCGATAGCCGACTTCCCGATCAAGTCGGAGTATGTATATGCTCCGTTGGCAACCAAATTCAATGAGGACCTGAAAGATATCTTCATCCGGCAGACCCGTCTGCAACTGCTCAAGCCGAGTCAAAATGCCGACTTGCAGATTGACGGAGAAATCACAGGGTACAATCAGTACAATCAGGCAGTATCTGCCGACGGTTATTCTTCGGAGACGAAACTGACCATTACAGGACGGATTGATTGCTGAAATGTCTAAAGAGATCACCGACCAAATTTTTAATGCAACTGTAGCAAACTGGTAATATAAATGACTTCTGTTAACTTTCAACAATGGATTCAGCATCCCGAGACGCTGAATAGGGATACTTTGTACGAACTGCGCAATCTTCTTGCGAGGTATCCGTATTTTCAGTCACTTCGTCTGTTGTATCTGAAGAATCTGTATATTCTCCATGATATTAGTTTCGGTGGAGAACTGCGGAAAGCAGTTCTTTACATTGCAGACAGACGGCAGTTGTTCCGGTTGATTGAAGGTGACCGCTATGATGTGCAGGCACGGAAAAAGGGAGTACCTCTCACGGAGGTGCTGAAAGACGAACCGTCCGTAGACCGCACATTAGCATTGATCGACGCTTTCTTGTCCACAGTACCCGAAGAGGTGACTGCCCGGACCAGTTTCGACTATTCGATGGATTACACCTCTTTCCTTTTGGAGGAGACTCCGGCCACGGAACAGCCGGCTGAAGAAACGCCCAAACTCAAAGGCTTCGAACTGATTGACGATTTTATAGAAAAGAGCGAGAGCGACTCTCCCCTCTGCATGAAACCTTTAAGAGAAGAAATGCCATCTTCGCCAACCTCTTCGGACGAACTTACCGAAGAAGAAACGATAAAGGAAGAAGAGGAAGATGACAGCTGTTTTACGGAAACTTTGGCAAAAATCTATGTTAAACAGCAACGATATTCAAAAGCTCTTGAAATAATTAAAAAATTAAGCTTGAAATATCCAAAAAAAAATGCTTACTTTGCAGACCAAATCAGATTTTTGGAGAAATTGATTATTAACGCTAATTCAAAATAACTAAAAATGTACTTATTATTCGTTATCTTAATGGTTATTGCAGCCTTGTTGATGTGTTTCATCGTGCTGATTCAGAACTCAAAAGGAGGCGGACTTGCTTCTGGTTTCTCTTCATCTAACGCCATCATGGGCGTGCGCAAGACTACAGACTTTCTGGAAAAAGCAACATGGGGCCTGGCCATCTTTATGGTTGTAATGAGCATTGCTACTGCTTATGTAGTTCCTCGCTCTGCTGTTGCTAAAGACGCAGTGTTGGAACAGGCACAGAAAGAACAACAGACTAACCCGTATAACTTACCCGCAGGTACGGCTGCGCCGCAAACTGAAGCTCCTGCTACCAATGCACCTGCTACAGAAACTCCGGCACCGGCTACTGAAACTCCTGCTCCTGCAGCAGAGTAATTCACTCCGTCGTCAAGTAAGACTTTGGGGTAAAACCATTAATGGGAAGGTGCAGACGGATGCTGCATTTCTTTGATATTTAAGTGCGGATTACGCAGATTACACGGATTTTCAATGTTCCGCGTGGTCAGTGTAATCCGCACTTAACTTTTTCTTGTAAAAACAATCTCTTTGTGATAGAAACAAACGAGATTTAACTACCTTTGTTGGCTGTATAAGATTATTAACTACTTTTTTAAATATAACAATGACAGAACATTTGAAACAGAAATTGAATGACTCCGCCGTACTCCGATGGAGTGTTCTAGCATTGGTCGCATTTACTATGCTATGCGGCTATTTCCTCACCGACGTAATGTCTCCTCTAAAACCCATGCTTGAGAAAGAACTACTATGGGACAGTCTTGATTATGGTTTCTTCACAAGTGCTTACGGGTGGTTTAATGTATTCCTATTGATGCTGATCTTCGGTGGTATCATTTTGGATAAGATGGGAGTTCGTTTCACCGGAATGGGAGCTTGCTTATTGATGGTGTTTGGTTGTGGATTGAAATACTATGCGATTTCTACTACTTTTCCGGAAGGTGCCATGCTCTTCGGATTCAAAACACAGGTGACGTTGGCTGCATTGGGATATGCTATCTTTGGTGTAGGTGTGGAGATTGCTGGTATCACTGTTTCCAAGATTATAGTGAAATGGTTCAAGGGCAAGGAAATGGCATTGGCTATGGGACTTGAAATGGCTACGGCACGTATCGGAACAACTCTGGCGATGGTATTGACAGTTCCTTTGGCAGACTTTTTCGGATCTACGGATGAGAGTGGCACATTCCATACAAATATTCCTGCTCCGATTTTGTTTTGTCTGATTATGTTGTGCGTGGGTACGATTGCTTTCTTCCTTTATACTTTCTATGATAAGAAATTGGATGCTTCTTTGGATGCAGAAGGTTTGGAACCGGAAGAACCGTTCCGTATGAAAGATATTGTGTATATTATTACCAATAAAGGATTCTGGTTGATTGCATTACTATGTGTATTGTTCTACTCGGCTGTATTCCCCTTTATCAAGTATGCTGCCGACTTGATGGTGCAGAAATATAACGTAGATCCGAAGTTGGCGGGAACGATTCCCGGATTGTTGCCGATTGGTGCGATTATCCTGACTCCGTTGTTCGGTTCGCTTTATGACCGTATCGGTAAGGGAGCCACATTGATGATAATCGGATCAGTGATGCTTATTTTTGTGCATACGATGTTTGCTCTGCCTATACTGAATATATGGTGGTTTGCTACTATCATCATGATTATATTGGGATTTGCCTTCTCGTTGGTGCCTTCAGCTATGTGGCCGTCTGTTCCGAAGATTATTCCGGAAAAACAGTTGGGTACCGCATACGCATTGATTTTCTGGGTACAGAACTGGGGATTGATGGGTGTTCCTTTGTTGATCGGATGGGTGTTGAATACTTATTGCAAAGGTCCGGTAGTAGACGGTGCACAGACTTATGACTACACGTTGCCGACAACAACCC
>OHJA01000757.1_pt1 | contig 15777 bp, 18 predicted proteins | sample 1568441 | NCBI WGS metagenome assembly OHJA01 (sample SAMEA3879500, study PRJEB24766) | human gut metagenome | biome: human-associated habitat; feature: feces | place: USA | collected 1985/1987 | reverse complement strand
TCGCGTCGGCGAAGTCCCCGGGCTTTTTGCCGCTATCGGTGAGGTTGCCGGAGGAGTCGAGCCCGGCGAAGTGTCCCGCCGTCGGCGAGGCCGGTTTCTCGGCCTTGCCCTCGTTGAGCTTTTTAATATTCTCCTGCATGGCGGTTTGGTCTGCCGCCGTGAAATATCGGGCGATAACGTCGCCCGCCGACCACGCTCGGGCGGTCGTGCCGTTCTGCGCTCGCGTGACGGTGAGCACGTTCCCGCTCTTTGCGGTCATAAGCACCGTTTCCGCCGTGGAGCCGTCCGCTCCAATCGTGAGCAAGTTCGGAGCCTCCGGCAGTACGGAGCCGTCAACGACGTTTACGGTCGTACCCGCCGCCGTCAGCGCGCCGGAGAGCGAAGTCTCCGGGGAGTTGGCTTGCGCCGGGTACATTGTCACTAATTCGGACATATTCTTTCCTCCTTTTAGTAGTCCCCGCCGCCGCGAGAATTACAGAATGTTTGAGCGAATACCGCGCCCACGATACGACTCATGTTATCGGGGAGTATCTCTATCGAGTGCCACGAGTTACGGCGTATCTTCCCGCTCGAGTCCGTGGCGAGATACTTCACAATGTCGATATTGCTATACGAGGACGGCGCGGGTATCTCTTTTCCGTCTACCTTGATAGTCGCTTTCGAGGCGCGTTGTCCCTCGTAGATGCCGAACTCGATAGCGTGGGTATGGTCTTTTACGGTGTGGGTATGGTCTTTCACCGTATGCGTGTGCGCCCTTACCGTGTGCGTATGGTCGTAGACCTCGTGTGTATGTGCGGAAATCCTGTGCGTGTGCGACGGATGCGTATGCGCGCCCGACCAAATGAACGTCTCGTATCCGTCAACGGTTTTTCCGTCGCTGGTCGTTGCAAGGCGGGCGTGTTGAGAAATGCCGTGGTTATGCACGGCCTGTCCGTTCGTCTCACTCGGGAGCACGTTCGAGGACTCGAGCGCCGTTCCGCCGGAGGTCTGCCCGCCGCCGGAGGAGGTCGTAGAGCCGCCGCCGGAGCTCGTTGTCTGTCCGCCGCCGGAGCTCGTTGTCTGTCCGCCGCCGGAGGAGGTCGTTTGTCCACCGCCGCCGCCGATAGCTTTCTCATACGCCCGGAACGCCTCAAACTCGATATTGAGGAGCATTTTGTTAATGCGTACCACCGAGTCGGAGATATAGAGTTGCAGTTTCGCCGGATGCGTTGCGTCGGCGTTATCCGAGAAATTATAGATTTGTTGGTTGGTCGCGCCCTGTGCGTATGTCTCGGAAATGAGGGCGCGGCTCTGCAAGTCGGAAATACTGCCCGCTATATCCTGCGTCTTGTTGGCAATCGTTACCGTGACGTTTCCCGGGTCGCCCTCTGCATCCGCTTTCTCAACGCGGACGATGCGGGTACGGAGGTTAATTCCGTCGGCCTCGTCCACGACGCGGACGATTTCGCCCGGGCGGAACTTTGAGAACTTGTCGCCGGTCAGCCGGTGGAGGTCGATAGCGCCGATTTCATAGCTCACATACGGCTCCTTGAGCCCGGCGAGTATCTGCTCGGCGTATGCCTTGAGGTTTTCCGCCACTTGATACCGCGAGTCTACGAGGATAGTCGAACACAAGCCGTATCGCTCGATGCTTAAAGCGTCCTCGACGTATGGAACGCCGCCGTTCGCCGACTCTATCGTCAGTTGGTTTACACCCTCGCCGTATCCGAGCGCATAGACGCGGTTTGCGATACTGGTCGCGTCCGTCGTCTTTTTGATGTTCGTCATATTCTTTGCGTATCGGATTTCGCTTTTGAGCGCCTCCGTCGGCACGGTGAGCGAGAGCGTCCACGGGTAGACGGTCGTATCCCACGACCAAAGGTATTCACTATCGAAGCACTCCGGCACGGCGAAAAGTGCCGCGAGGAGCGTCGAGTTTTCCCAATTATATTCAAAATAGCGTTTGAAATCGCAAGCCCCGAGTTTCCAGTTTTGCCGGGTCTGCCGGGCGAGAATGTAATTGAGAACGTCGGCGGTCTTTACGCCGGAGCCGCCGCATTGATGATACTGAAAGAGAACGTCGGAGAGGAGCGTAGCGAGGACGTGCTCGCAATCGTAATAGCGAGTCGCGCCGTTGCTCCGCTCCATATCCTCCCCGATAATGCGGAAAAGGTCGATACGCTCGTCTCCGTCGAAAATCTCAACGAAGTTCAGCGGCGTACAATAGGCGTTTTTCGGGTCGTCCGCCGGGAGCGTAAAGGTCGCCGTCCATAGGGAATTAGTCTCGAGGCCGTAGCCGACGGCGAGCGCGTTGTCGAGGTAGGCGAGCCGCTTCATATCGCGGTTGAAAATCTGCGGCTTTGCCATTATAACCACCTATCTTTCCACAAGATTTTAACGTCTGCGGTCGTGCCGCCCTCGACGATAATATCGTTCTCGCCCGGTTGGAGCTTGAAAAATGCGCTATCGTCGCTCACGCGGTCGATGATGTTCGCACCGTTGAGTGTTACGGTCATGTGCTCCGTGTCGATAATAAGCTCGTCTCCGGCGACCATGTTCACGCCCTCAATTACCATAGTGACGGAGCCGTAGGTCGAAACGCCCGTACCGCTCGCCGTTGCTACGGCCTCCGCAAGCGCGGAGAAAAAGAGAGTGCGGATATAGTCGCCAACGCTCCCGGCCTCCGCCTCCGCAAGCGCGGAGGGGAGGAGGACGCGGACGAACACGCCGGACGCGGTAGCGACCGCCGCCGCCGAGCCGTCGAGGTATCGAATGATTTTCAGCGTCGCCGAGGTATCCGTCTCCGCGTTCGCCGTAGCGAGCCACTCGAACACAATGGACGTTGTTCGGTTGTACGTCGTCTTATTGTACGGAGTGCGGTTATACATTTGCTCGCCTCCTCGTTATGCCAAAGTGCAAACGATAGCCCCCGCCGATACCGTGATGGCGTCGCCGTTGAGTACGTTCTTGCTCCGGGTAAAGGAGCCGTACCAAAGCAAATTGCCCGCCGTCAGCGCGTCATAGATGCCCCAATAGGCCACCGTGCCGAGGTCTGCCGTCAGAGTGCCGAAGTCAACGGGCGCGGAGTTGGAAACCTGTTCTTTGCCGGACACGAGGGACGGCGCGCTAAAGTTGATAATCTTTCTCGCGTATCCGCCGCCGGATACCTCCGTACCCGTTCCGCTCGCCGTCGGGTCGGTGAGGAAAAGGGCGAGATAGTACGTCCCGCTCCGCAAGGACGTATTCAAGAGAGTGGATGCGTGGACGTTAGATAATGCGCTCATAGTAGAAACCTCCTAATTTTTTAATTTACCTTGAGCCGTGTTATCGTCAGCGTTTGGATATTACCGCGCGCCGTGATATAGATTAAGCCGTCCGTTTCCTGCGTCCCTCGGACGTTGACCGCCTCCGTGTGAGGCAGAGAGACGGATTTCACGTCCTGCTGATTGTAGCGCAAGGACTCGGCGAACGGCTTACACAAGAAACGTACCTCGCACGTTCCCGTAACGGCGATTTGCTCGATAGAGATACCGCCGACGACCTTTGCGGAGTACGCCTTTTCGGGCTCGTCGTCAAATACGAGCAAGCCCTCGCCGGAGAGCCATTCCGCCACGGCGCGCGCTCGCGTTCTCACGCCCGCGTAATGGTAGCCCTCGCCGACGAAAGCGACCGTGCATACGATTTCGCGGTTTTCGTAACCGTCCTCTATGTCGTATGTGCCGCTCTTGCCGGGTATCGTGTATTGCGTTACCCGTTTCGCGGGGAGGAGTGTTCGGTCTGTGGATTTGAACACGACTCCCATATCCCCGCTATGCTTGTTGTCGAAAATAAAACCCATGCTCACGCCATAGATACCCCCTTGCTCCGCGATTTCGATTTCTGCATATTGTATAGCTCGCGGGAAATCTTCTTTACGTCCGCCTCCTCACGGACGACGAGCTCCGCGATATGAAAATGATTTACGACGTTTGTATCTCCGCCGCCGGAGGTCGTCGCACCGCCGCCGCGCCCGGTCAAGTCCGCCGGAACGGATGCGGAGACGGCCTCGACGGTCGCCTTTGCGGAAAAGCCCGTTTCGATTTCCCCGATAGAGCTTTTGAGCTTGTCGTTTACCGCCGCGAGCCCGGAGTCTACCTCGGCGAGCATTTCCTCGCCCATAGCTCCATAGGCTTTTACGGCCTTGCTCTTGTTCTTCTCAATGCCGACGACTGCGCCCTCGACGTTCATTTCGGACACCCACGCCATTTTTGTGCTCGGGGAGTGGATGCCGAAAAAGTCCGTAATGCCGTCCCAAATGGAGGAAATCCACCCGGACACTTTATCCCATAGCCACCCGGCGAGCGACTGGATGCCTTGCCACAAGCCCCGGACGAGGTTTGCGCCGACCTCCGCGACCTGCGACACGCCCTCGCCGAGCGCGCTCACGATGCCGGTAATAATCTGCGGCATAGCGCGGACGATTTCGGCGATAATCTGCGGGAGGTTGGTAATGAGGGCGGTCAAGAGCTTTACGCCCGTCTCGATGATTTTCGGGATATTGTTCACGAGGGCGTTAATTACCGCCGTGATGATTTGCGGGAGCGCCTGTACTATCGTCAAAATGATTTGCGGGAGGTTGGTAATAAGCGCCGTCAATAGCTTTACGCCCGCCTCTACGATTTCCGGCAAATGGTCGAGGAGCGTCGAGATAGTGCTCTCGATGATTTGCGGCAAAACCTCGCATATCGTCGTAATGATTTCCGGGAGGTTTTCCACAAGGGCGGTTAAAAGCTCGACTCCCGTCTCGATGATTTGCGGGATAGCGTCGAGGAGCGTCGTTACGAGGCTCTCGATAAGCTCCGGCAAAGCCTCGAGGAGTACCGGGATAGCCTCGAGAACGCCCTCCGCGAGCCCCTGCATGAGTTGGAGCGCCGCGTCGATAAGCAAGGGTATATTCTCGATAAGCGTCGATACAATGGTCGTCACCGTCTCCACCGCCGCCGGAATGAGCGTCGGTAGTGCCTCCGCGATACCTTGCACGAGCGTTGTAATGAACTGTGCCGCCGCCTCTACGACGAGCGGCAAAGCCTCGATAATGCCTTGTACGAGCGTTGTCACGAGCGAGGCCGCCGTGTTCATAAGCTCCGGGAGCACCGATGTAAACCCGCTCAAGAGCGCCTCAAAGAGCCCGACTCCCATTTCGAGGAGTTCCGGCAGGAGAGGCGCGATAGCGTCGAGGATGCCCTCTAATGCGTTCGGGACGGTTTTTGCGAGGTTTCTAACGACCGGCGTAATGTTCTTGACGACGGAATTAAAGGAGTTTACGACGTTATCGCATAGCTTGTCTATGTCTGCATCTGCGTCGCCGAGGCCGGTAATGAGGTTTTGAAACGAGGATTTCAGCATCCCGATAGAGCCGGAGATAGTCGCCTCCGCCTCTTTCGCCGTCGTCCCCGTAATGTCCATTTCCGTCTGGATAACGTGAATAGCGTCGATAATGTCCGAGTAGCTCGAAATATCGTACTTTACGCCGGAGAGCTTCTCCGCGTCCTCGAGGAGCCTTTGCATTTCCTCTTTCGTACCGCCATACCCGAGCTTGAGGTTATCGAGCATGGTATAGTTCTGCTTTGCAAAGCCGGAGTACGCATTTTGAATAGAGGCCATGTCCGAGCCCATTTTGTTAGCGTTGTCGGACATATCCGTAATTGCCATGTCCGCATATTTCGCGGCTTTCTCCGTGTCCCCGCCGAGGGAGGAGATAAGGCTCGCGGAAAACCCGGTCACGGTTTCCATATACTCGTTTGCAGAGAGCCCGGCGGTCTTGTATGCGTCGTTCGCATACTCCATTACCTTACCGGAGCTATCCTTAAAGAGCGTCTCAACGCCGCCGACTAACTGCTCATAATCATCGTATGCGCTGATAACCTCTTTCCCGAGCTTTATTGCCGCCGCCGCGAGTGCCGCCGTTGCCGCCGCCGCCGCTGTTCCGAGTGCGGTCGCGGCGGTCTTTACCTTGTCGAACTTCTTCCCGGCCTCCTCGGAGTCCTCTCCGGCCTTTTTGACCTCTTTCCCGTATTCGTCGATAGACTCGGCGCACCCGTCGGAGGATTTCGCGGCCTCGTCCATATAGGAGGCGTTTTTATCGAGTTCCGAGCCGAGCTTGTTAAGCTCCGTCTCGGCGTTATTTACCTGTGTTTGATAGGAATTGACGGAGCGAGTCGTAGACTCGTATCCTTTTTCAGCGGCGGAGAGCTCGCCCTTTGCCTTTTCGAGTTCCGCCGTGAGCTTGGCTTGCTCCTCGGTCGTGTCGCCTGTCTCGTCGCCGAGCGCGGCGAGAGCGGCCTCGCAACGCGAAATCTCGGATTGCGCGGAGGAGACTTTTTCGGCGTAGTCCGATTGAGCTTTTTTTGCTTTCTCGAGCTGTTCCGCCGCCGCCTTGACCTTTTCTTTCTGTTGGTCGTACATACGGGAGAGTACGTCGCCTTTCGCGCTCAAAGCCGCGTAGCTGTTCGCCTGTCCCGCGTATTGACTCTCTACGAGCTTTAATTCCGATTTAAGCGTTCCGAGGGCGGAGTTGATGTTTTTGAGAGACTCCTTGTATTCTTTTTCGCCGTCGATAGCGACTTTCGTTTTTATCTCACGGTTTGCCATTACACGCCCTCCTCGCCTCTGTTCTTACCGTGTGCGGATAGGTATAGCTCCCAAAGGTCGAAAACCTCTCCGGGAGCCATAAAAAGAGCCTCCGCCGGGGAGACTCCGCAAAGAACGGCGATACGGTAGTATTCCGCCCGCCTTATCTTGTTTTTTTTTGATTAAGTTCCGCGAGCCCCTCGTCGATTTCGTCGTCCGCCGGGCTCGTTACCTCTCGACCATAGCCGAGCTCGATAGCCGTCATAATTGCGCGCTTGAGCGTCACGATTTCAAACGGCCTCACCATGAGGAGAAAATCGTCCTTTTCCGGGATAGCGCCCGGGTCGTATCCGAGCCGCCGACGGAGGAGCTCGCCGCGCTCTGCCAGTACCGCCGCGATAGCACACGTCGCCGCGAAGCTCTCGCGGGTATCCTGCTCTATTGCCTCGAGTGCGAGTTGTGTCCCGCCGAAATCGTCCCGGAGTGTAAACATAGCCTCGCCGTCAAATGCGAGGTAATACGTCGCGTCCGCGAGCGTCACTTTTGCCGTTTTCATGCCTTTACCCTCCAATTACCAAAGCGGGAGGCGAGCCGTTCTCGCTCGCCTCCCGTCCGTGCTGATATTAGCCTCCCACTTTGCCGAGCTTGGTATCGCACCACGCGATACACTCGCTTTCCGTCGTGAACTCTTTCGTGATGCGCCATGCGCCAGAGTTGCAACGGAATACGGTAAAGGTCGTCGCGCTCGTGCCGAACGTGATAGAGGAGCCCTTTGTCGCCGCGCTGTCGTTGCCGAGAATAGCCTTGACAAGCGGATGAAACACGCCCTTGAAATAGCGGACTCCGCCGCGAATAATGACCTTGTAATAGCAAAGGCCACCGCGAGGAGCTACGTCTCCGTCGGAGTCCGTGACCTCGCTCGACTGCGTATCCTTGGTCGCGCCGTGAATAGCGGCGTGTACCTCGTCCGTCTTGTCGTCCGTTTCCAGCGCAAGAGAGCCGGAGGCGAACATATCGACCTTTTCGGCGAGCGCGTCGTCGGCGTAGAGCTCGCCGGAGGCGTTCGTAACGGTGAGGTCGGCCTTAACGAGCTTACCCACGGTTACGACTTTCTCGTAGTCGTAGGTCGGGAGCGCATTGTCCGGCGTGGTTTTCGTCGGGGCGAAGATAGGTCGCTTTGCGCCAAACTGTGCCATAATAAAACCTCCTAAAAGTTTTTCGATTTGAGAAAGCCGTCGTACACCCGAGCCGCCGCGTCGGTTGCCGGGTCTGCCGCTTTCTCGTTTGCTGTTTGGATGAATGGGCGGGCGGGCTGTCCCTGTTTACCGAACTCGTCCACAAAAGCGACCTCGGCGGCGCGGCGCTTGTTGCCGTGTCGCCGAGTGCCTTTCGGGTAAACGTAGATAGCTCGTCCGTCCGATGTTTTCTTGAGCTTTTTGTCGTAGGAAATGCTTTGCGCCGTCTCGCCGGTGCTGTACTTGCCCGAGAGCATAGCGCGCGCCTCGGCCTCTTGCGCCGGGGCGATAACTTCTGCCTCCGCGACGAGCATTTCGAGCACTACCTCGTCGGGGATTTCTGCGATAGCGTCAAAACCGCCGATAAGCTCCTCGAGCCCGCTCGTGGATAGATTAGCCATCGTCAACGCCTCCCGCGATTTCGCACTCAAAGGCGTAATGCTGTCCGTTTTTATCGGAGGCCGGAGTCACCGTCGGGCCGCCGAGAGATTTCCCGCCGGTATGTGCGGGTATTCTTCTCGAGCGGCGCGTATAGGTGGACTTGCACGAGATAGCGGTAATGTGCCGCGTCGTCGTCTGCGAAGTCCGCCGGGAGCTCGGTATAGTTGAAAACGATATACTCGGTCGCCGCTCCCTTATACACGCTGTCAGCGGTAGGGAGGAGACTATCGAGCGTACCCACTAAAAGAGCGTTTACGTTCATTCGCTCGCCTCCCTAAACTCGGAGCAATTAAGCTCGTAGTATTCCCGCGCCTCCGTGTATGCGCGCTCGACCTTGTACTCTTTGCCCTCATAGGAGAGCCGCTCTTGACCGTCATAGTCAGCGGCGCGGAGCTTTACCGTCAGCGCGAGCGAGATACCCGCTTGTCGGGCGGCGTAGAACTCGCTCCGCTTGGTAGAGGACACGTCTGCGAAAACGGTCGTCTCCGTGATTGTCTCTTTCGGAAAACCGTCCGCGTCGCGCCCCTCCGTAACGGCTTTGAGCGTCACAACGTCGCGCCAGTACATGAGCTATCCCCCCTCCGCCGCGATATAGGAGTCCGATAGCGAGAGGCCGTTTCTCTGCTCTTTATACGAGGCGCGGAGCCTGTCCGCGTCCTCGTTGTCGAGCCCAAACTCCGCCTTGACGTAGGTCGTCACCGCCTTTTTGATAAGCGGGTCGGTTTCGTCGTTCGCTTTTGCCTCAAGAACGCCGCCGAGCACAAGGTCGGCTCGAGCGGCGTTAATGAGGTCGGTCAATTCCCCGTCGTGAACGGTGGAGGAAAGTCTCACGCTATGGCGGACGGAGGCGAGATATTCGTCACCGACTGCCATACTCGAGCCCTCCTATTAAGCCGCCGCCTTTGCGAGATGCACGAAAGCACCAAAGCCCGCGACCGGCTTGGAGTCGAACACGCAAGCGCCGAGATAGTCGATGCTGTTCGTAGCAAGGCCGGAGTGCTCGGAGCGGACGACGGTAATATCCTGCGAATAGTTGCCGATGATATAGGAGAAGTCGCCGAGATACGCCTCGTGTGCGGCGAGAGAGCCGGTAAAGTAGACCTCCGCGCCCATGATGTAATACTTGCCGTTTGCGAACTCGATAACGTTGTTCTTGCTCTTGTTCATCAGCGGGAAGAAGTCGGAGAAGAATGTCGCCTTGTTCATGCACCAAACGGCGTTACGCTCGTAACCGTCGCCGAGCAAGCCGTAGAGCGCGATAACGTTCTCCTCGGTGAGAGAGGCCGTCTTACCTACGGTAATCTGGTCTGTGCCGTCGGTGTACGCGCCGCTCGCGCCCTTACCGGCAGTCTTAACGCCGCCGGGCTGATTTGTACCCGTGCCGGTGAAAATGTACTTTTCAATGCGGCTGGCGACGGCCTCGGCGATAACCTCGACGATATAGCTCTCGAACGCGGAAAGCGCCATCTCGGAGCAAGCACGGGAGGCTTTGACGAGCTTCACGATTTCGTAGCCGGTCAGAGAGACGGAGCCGAGGGAGTCGCTCGCGGCGGTAATGGCGGCGTTTTCGGTGTGGAGCGCGGCCTCGTCGTTCGTACCCTCGATAGCGAACTTGAAATTGCCGGGGACGTGGAAAATCTTGCATCTCTGCAAAATCGGCGCGACCTCGTACATTTTCTTGATGATCTGATTTGCGGTCGTCTCCGGGATAATGGGGAGGCCGGAGTTTGCCGCCGTGGAGTATGCGCGCTTTTCGTCGTCGGTCAGCGGCTTACCCTGCAAGGTCTTGAGCCATGCGGAGCGATAGAGCTTTTCGGTGCTCTCCGGCGCGGGCTGATTTGCGGAGCGAGCGACGGGATTAGAGAGGCCAGCGGGAGAGGCCGGAGTCGCGCCACCGTTGAGCATACGCTCGATAGCCTGTCTCTTTTCGAGCTTCTCGTCCTCCTCGTTGAGCTCGCGGAGCTCTTTCTCGAGGTCGTCCATGTTGAGCTTGTTCTCGCTGTCGCCCTCAATGAGCTTACGGATTTCAGCTTTGCGGGCGGCGATTTCTGCGCGTCTCTTTTCGATGTTCATAATTTACCTCCAAAAATGATAGTTGTTGTGTGGTCGGTTAGTATGTCAAAGCTACGAGTTTCTTCCGCCTCCGGGCTTGCTCCAAAGCCGCAAGCTCCCTCGAGTGCTCCTCCTCGAAAAAGCTCCGAGCCGAAATAGACGTGTCATTATAGGCGGGAATGTCCACCGCCGACACGTCGTATAGCTTTTTGACCTTTGTGATAGTGCGGGTATGGGTAACGGAGTCATAGGATGCCTCGCGCACCGTGAAAGAAAAGGACATTTTATCGACGTACCCGCCGTCGATTTCCTCGTAAAGCTCGCGCCCGGCAGTTGTTCCGCCGAGGTCTGCGTCGATGTTTACGCCGCGCTCGTCGATGTTGAGCGCGAGCGTTTTGTTTCGGAGGCGAGCGACGACCTTTCCGCCGTGGTTGTAGTTGAAAATCACGTCGGACATATCGCACTCGTCGAAAGCGTGACGGTCGATAATTTCCTTGTATTCCACGCCGTCGCACTCCCATAGCACCGTAGGCGAATTGAATACGATAGCCGTACCGCGTACCCGGTATTCTTTCGAGCCCTCGTCCCTCGGAACGAGGCTAAAGTCCTGCAAAGCGCGATACTCGCGCCCCTGTTTGATAGCCATAGCCTAACCCTCCTCTTTCCCGCCGGTTGGCTCCCCGGGCGGCGTAGTGTCGTCCGGCGGCGTATTTCCGCCGGTCTGGTATTTGTCTGCGAGCTTTGCGTTTACCATGTTCAGCGTTTGGACGCGGCGCGCGCCCTCCTCGCCGCCGATGGTCGGCATATCGAACATAGTCAAGATTTGGTCGAGCGTCGCCGCGCCGATTTCCGTCAAGAACTTTGCCGCCGTGACCTTTTCCGGGAGCGTCGCAAACTGGACGGAGTTCGCGGAAAAGACGATACGGTTTCCGTACCCGAACTCCCGCTCGGTAAAGAGCACATTCGAGAACGCTTGCGAGAGACGGCGGAAAAACGGGGCGATTTCGCCGCTATAAAAAGCCTGTTCCTGTTGCGGAGTCGCGGTATTCTCGACGATTTCTTTCGACACGCCGAGATAGTCGTAAATCTCCTCTTTGACGTATGCGAGTTGTGTCGCCGGGATAGGAGTCGTCTTGTCTGTGATAGGCGTATAGTCGTATTTCGCGTCCGTGACGATAACGCCCGCTCCGTTGTTCTCCATACGGAGGTTGTCCCGGATAAAGTCGTCTCTGCGTCGGTTTAAGTCCTCCGTCTTGACGGCGTTCGAGACTTTCAAAATACCCCGGATAACCGCGACGAGCTCGGCAAACTTGCTCATGCTCTGATTGAGCGTATTCGCTGTCTTGAGTGCGGTATCGAGCGGCTTGTTTCCGTCGCCGAAAATATCGTGCTCGAGGAAATGCCGCCGGACATGGATAATTCGGGAATATTCGCAAATGTACGTTGCACCCGTCGCAAAGGTAAACCGGCAATAGAGCGTACCCATGTACTCGAGGAGCTCGAAATACTGCGCGTTGATAGGGTAGACCGCCGTCAAACGGCCTGTTTCATCAAAAACCGGGTACGCTATCGCGTTGTTATATACCTTGTACTGCGCGGCGAGCTTGTAATAGAAGTCCGCCGCCGTCATGTACGGATTAGGCCGGAACTGCAAAATGCGGTCGATATAGTCGTTTACCGCGACCGTCGTCTCTGCCGACTGCCGGACGTGGCGCGGCTGTGCGGTCGAGGCTCGGCGGGCGAAAGCGTCCACGGCGGAGCGTACCGTGTTAATATCCCACATATTCCCGGAATACGGTACGAAAGTAGACTCCCACGAGCTCAAGAGCTTGTATGCGTGGAAATCTTTATTTTTCTCGCTCTTGCCCCCGAAAATAGATTGAAAGAGCCCTCTCTTTGCCATTTTTTCACCCCACTAAATACATATAGTCCTCGTAATCCCGCACATAGATAACCCACGCATTGAGGAGGGATACCATGCCGTCGATACGGCGCTTTTCGGAAATCTTGACGGGCTGAATGTTGTTCACGCCGCTTTTTTTAACGCCTGTGTTCGTCAAGCACCAAAGCAAAACGGGATTTTTGTTGTAATTGACTTTCTTATCGGCGAGCGCCGCGCCGAGTTCCCTCATAGGTTGCGACCATGTAAAAGGCCCCTGTGCAACGGCGCACATTTCAAAGCCGTTCGCTTTCATTTCGTCCACCCAATAACCGGCGAGAGCGCGGTCGTAGCCGATTTTGAAAGCGTCTATCTTGAGCTCGTCCCGCATTTGGCAGTACCACGCCGTCACCGCCGAATAATCGACGCGAGTACCCTCGCATATCGTGACGAGCCCCCGCTCCGCCCAAATCTTATAGGGCGCTTCTTGCGTGTTGTGCTCGTCGAGCTGGTCGATTTTCTTTTGAGGGAGGAAATAGTGCTGAAAAACGTACACGATTTCATCGTCGGACGAGCGCCGGATAATCAGCGTCGCGCACGTTAGGTCGGTCGTCGCGGAGAGGTCGCACCCGCCGATAGCGTAGGTGTTATAGACCTCCTCGGGCTTGAATGTGGCCTCGTTTACTGCGTCCTCATAGGAGAGCCACGAGGCCGCGCCGGTCGCCTTGACGTTGAAATCCTTGCAGAGAACGCCGGGCAAGTCCTCGGGATTTTTCTTTGCTCGCTCTACGAAGTCGGCGAGCGTGGTATATTGCTTTATCGTCCCGAGGCCGGGATTTGCCTTTATCCATGCCGTCGGGTCTGTCCACTCCTCGCGCTTGTCGAGCTCGTAGAGCACGGGGAGGAAACGCTCGTCGGGAGTCTGCCCGTCGGCGACCTCGCAAGCGTAGCCGTAAAGGTTATCGAAAACGGACTCGCGCACCGTGCCGGACGTGGTAATCATAATCACGAGCGGCTGTCGGCGGCTCGAGGTCGATTGTTTCATAACCTCGTAGAGATTGCGGTCGCGTATCGCGTGGAGCTCGTCGATAATAACGGCGTGAGAATTGAGGCCGTCGAGGGTGTTCGAGTCCGAAGCCAGCGCCTCAAACTTGGAGGCCGTCGCCGGGAAATAAATATCGTTTCGCCGCTTCTTGAGAATGGCGGAGAGCTCGGGGCTCTGCTTCACCATGTTTACGGCCTCGGTGAGCGTCTTTTTCGCTTGGTCTTTCTTGGTCGCTACGGAGTAAATCTCCGCCGCGCCCTCGTAATCTGCGACGAGCATATAGAGCGCAAGAGCCGCGAGGAGCGTACTCTTGCCGTTCTTTCGCCCTACAAGAAAGAGTGTCTCTCGAAAGCGCCGGTATCCCGTCGCCCTCTCGAGCCACCCGAAAAGGAGTTGTATAAATGCTTTTTGGAAAAGCTCGAGCGTCAGAGACTCGCCGAGCGTTCCTTGAGACTGCTTGCAAAACCGCTCGACGAAGATAATCGGCCTTTCGCCGACGGCCTCGTCGAAGTAATACGGCGAGCTCTCGTCCGCCGCGTCCATTTCCGCCACGAGGCGACCGTACACGGCTTTTACCCGTCGGCTCGTGACGATTTCGCCGGAGGAAATCCGCTCCCAATATTCCCGGACGTAGTTCACTACTTGCCCGACCGGGCGGCGGGCTTTGTGATAAAGCTCATAAGCTCGTCACCCGCCGATTTCTTTTCTTTCTCCGGGAGCAACGCGACGAGTTGGTTTGTGAGAGCGGAAAAGGATTTTATCGTCGTGTTGTAGGCACGGAGAGCCGGGGACTCCCGGCGGAGCTTTTGCGCCCCCTGTACGAAATCCTCTATCAAGTCGCCGTTGTTGATTTCGTCGGCGAGGCGTTCCAGCGTGACGGAGGTCACGGCGAATTGATTGATAAGCCCCTCGGCAAACTGCCGCTTTTCGGGAGGCATTTCTCGGAAAAGCCGTTTAATTTTCTTCTTTTTCGCCTCGATTTTTTCAGAAATCGAGAGCTCGTCGTAGCTTTTTTTATTTGCCGCCATATAATGAGTAAACCTCCCTCCGCCCCGGTTTTACCCCCCCCTCATGTGCGCGCCCGGGTCGGTTCTTCCGAGGATTGAGGCGCGGTTACTTACCGGGTATCTATTTCGGCGCACCCCGGGGGGTATGTGGCGCTGTGATAATATTTCCGTCTGCATCGAAAGCGAGGCCGTCGGCGAGCGGCGGCGTTCCCTCGTGTATCAATGCGTGACACGTCCGGCAAACTGTCTCGAGGTTATCCTCGCCGAGCGCGATTGCCGGGTCGTCGATGTTTCTCGGCGTGAGCTCTATCTTGTGATGCACGATAACGCCGGGCTCGCCGCAATGGACGCATAGCCCCGCGTCGCGCTTGAGAATATACGCTCGTGTGCGTCTCCATGCCGGAGACTCGTAAAACGCTTTTGCAAACTCTCTCATGCTCTCCGCCTCCGAATGGGTAAAGAGAACGCCCCGCACGGCCTCAAGCGTCCTCACGCATAAGCGCAAGGGCTCGACCATGTAGGGCGCACGGCGGCGAGGTTTTCCCTCGACCTCTCTTTACGCCTCAATGATAGCACGGGGAAAATGCAAGTTTCCATACGGATTTTTTTCGATACATGAGAATAAGTTAGAAAACGCCTCACATAGACGGCATAGCTCCCGCGCCGAAGTAGAGGAGAGCGAAGCGCACGAGCGCCTTGTTACGGAGGTCGTAGAGGCTCGACGTGGACGAATAGCATACGGCCTCCGTGATTTCGTCCTTGCTCTTGCGTTCAATGTACCAAAGCCGGAGGATACGCGCGTCGTCCTCGTCCATCTGCGCGAGCACGTCGTCGATTTCCTCGACCTTATCCCGGGTAACTTGGATTTCCCGCATAACCTCGGCGAGCTCGAGGCAGTCCGCGAGCGCGTCGTTTACAGATTTCGCACCCGTGTACGGTTTAGACATATCCGCCGACGGATACTCCGACGGCGCGCCGTATCGTAAAATGCTCTCCTTTTTCCGCTCGAGATTGCCTAAAGCCGTCTCGAGCAAGCCGCGAGCGCGGAGAGTTTTCTCCGCCGCCTCGAAATAGTTAATCATTAGCTCGCCCTCCTCGTGCGTTATCGTGGTTTAGGCGCGTTTCCCTCCGTGGCGGTATTCGCGTCCCTTGTTGTACTCATGTTTTGCCATGAGCACGGCCTCAACGTCCACGCCCATATAGGCGAGGTAATCGAGGATGCGGATAATCGCGTCGCAAAGCTCGACGGCGACTCCCTCCGGCTTGCAAGTGCCGGTTTTCTCGTCCTTGTCGCAATCGCCCTCAAACTCGCACACCGCGCCCGGGATACCACAGCACCCGTAAATAGCCGGATTGCCGTCGCGCCACTCCTCGAGCGCCTCCGACACTTCCGAATGAATGAGAGCGGCGACCTCGGGAAAGCTCCGAGCCGTCTCCCACCATCCATGCGCGACCGCGTTTTCGTGGACTTCTTTCGCAAATTCGTTTACTGTCATTTTCGTTTCCTCCGTTTCGGTTTTATAAATACAC
>OHJA01000696.1_pt1 | contig 16878 bp, 14 predicted proteins | sample 1568441 | NCBI WGS metagenome assembly OHJA01 (sample SAMEA3879500, study PRJEB24766) | human gut metagenome | biome: human-associated habitat; feature: feces | place: USA | collected 1985/1987 | reverse complement strand
TTGTAGGTGCGGCTACGCTCGAATACCTGCAATCAACGAGAAGCCTTACAAAATATCTTGTGTTTGCGCTTTCCTGTATAGGCTGTCTGTTCCTTATGAAGGATTTCGGTACGGCGCTTATATTCTTCTTTACATTCTTAATAATGGCATTCCTGCGCTCGGGAGATATAAAGACCATATTTCTTGTATGCGCGGCAGCTCTCGGCGGCGGCGGTCTTGTGCTTACGTTTAAGCCGTATGTCGCAAAACGCTTTGAAACATATCGCCATGTTTGGGAGTATGCAAACGACCGCGGCTATCAGCAGGCGAGACTTCTCATATATTCCGTCAGCGGCGGGCTTTTCGGACTCGGAATAGGAAACGGCAAGCTGAGAGATGTATACGCAGCCACAGAGGACTTGGCGTTCGGAATGGTATGTGAGGAATTCGGAATTATTATCGCATTTGCTGTGCTTTTGACCTTTGTCGCCCTCGTGGTTTACAGTATACGCTATGCTGTGGCGGCTCGATCGTCTTTTTACTCTATTGCTGCGTGCGCTGCGTCGGGCCTTCTTCTTTTCCAAGCGGCTCTGCACGTGTTCGGTGTTACCGATCTTCTGCCGTGGACGGGCGTTACGCTGCCGTTTATCAGCCGAGGCGGCTCGAGTATGATGTGCTGCTGGGGACTTGTGGCATTTATAAAGGCCATTGATGTCAAGACGTACAAACGGTACGATAAGGTAGCGGTGGCAAAGTCTTAAATTAAATCTGCCGAAAGGGAGTGTGAAACAATGAAAACCATGTCAAAAAGAGCCTGGGTGCTCTATGTGTTTATAGCAGCATTTTTAGCAGGGCTCATTGTGTTGTTTTACACATTTTACACGAACGCCGATTCGTGGGCTATGAAAAAGGCAAACAGGCACCTGTATTCATCAGGTACGCTGTCGGTTGCGGGCAGCATTAAGGATGAAACCGGAGCGGTACTTGCGGAAACAAAGGACGGTAAGCGCGTTTATAACAGCGACAAAACCGTAAGAACCGCAACCATGCACACGGTAGGCGACTCTGAGGGCTATATAGCGACGGGCGTTCAGACATCGTATAAGGACGTCATAACCGGCTATAATTTCGTTGACGGTATATACAACCTGAAAAAATACGGTAAGGGCAACGACGTAAATCTCACCATAAACGCGCAGCTCTGTGCGGCGGCATACAGCGCGCTCGGAAGCAACAAAGGCACGGTCGGCGTTTACAATTACAAAACCGGTCAGCTTTTATGCGTTGTATCAAGCCCGTCTTACGATATTGCAAATAAACCCGTCTCAAGTATAAATAACGATAAGACAGGTGCCTACGAGGGTGTTTATTTAAACAGGTTTTTCTCCGGCGTTTACACTCCCGGCTCGACATTTAAAATGATAACCTCGATTTGTGCCATTGAAAATTTGCCTGATATCGATTCGCAAAAATTCAAATGCACGGGCGAATACAAGGTCGGCGGCAGCTCGGTTAAGTGCCTCGGGGTTCACGGAACCGTGAATTTCGAAAAGGCTCTCAATGTGTCCTGTAACAGCGCATTTGCGCAGATTGCGATAGAACTCGGACCAGAGAAGCTTATGGCCACGGCAAAGGAGCTGGGGCTCGGCAATCAGATGTATGTAGGCAATATAAGGCTCGCAAAAAGTTCGTTCGATGTGACCGGCGCGTCGGACCTCGACGTGGGCTGGGCAGGTATAGGTCAGTACACCACTCGCATAAATCCGTGCCAGATGTTAACTATTGCAGGCGCGGTGGCTAACGGCGGCTCCTCAGTGCCGCCATATCTTGTCGGCAAAATAACCTCGCAGACCGGAAAAACGATTTATGAAGCAAAGCCCGGCACGGCAACTCAGCTTATTTCCTCGGATACCGCATCAAAGATGAACGATATGCTTCGCTCAAATGTCAAGAATTATTACAGCGACGGTAAGTTCCCCAACCTTAAAATGTGCGGTAAGACCGGAACGGCGGAAGTAAGCTCGGAAACCGGCGGCGCAAAGCCTCACGCTTGGTTTGTCGGATATTCACAGCGCGAGGATCTACCGCTTGCGATAGTGGTTGTTGTCGAAAACGGCGGCGGAGGCTCATCTGTGGCAATTCCCGTTGCCAATAAGACTATGCAAAAGGCTCTTTCCTTATATGCAAAATAAAAATTTTTCCGCATACGACAGCAAAGCTCGTGTGCGGAATTTTTAAAGGTGATAAAATGAAATTTTACTTTCCGGAAAACTACGGCGCTCTCGGCGACGGAAAAAACGACGATTCACGCGCTTTACAGTCCGCTATTGACGAGGCCGAAAAAAACGGCGGCGGAACGGTTGTGCTTGAGAGCGGAAAAACGTATTATTCAAGCTCGGTCATAATGAAGAAAAACGTTGAGCTGCATTTGCAAAAAGGCTCGGTTTTAAAGGCAACCTCAGACATAAACGGATACTTTCGTCCCTGCGATTTTATAAACGATGAGACAAATACCCTTATAGGCAATCCCGTTACGGGTAAGCCGTCGTTTGCCTTTATATATGCGTATAAGGCGGACAATGCCGCAATAACCGGAGGCGGAAAAATCGACGCAAACGGTCACAGCTTTGTAAAGAGAAAAGACAAATACTATGTCACCGGCGACTTTTATCCGCGTCCCACGGTTATGTATTTTGAGGCTTGCAACCATATTGTGTTTGAGGATTTCACTGTGGTCGATGCACCGTTTTGGACGCTTCATCCGGCAGGCTGCGACGATGTTTTAATATCAAAAATTCACATATTAAACGACCTCGATGTTGCAAATTCGGACGGCATAGATCCCGACCACTGCAGCAACGTGCGTATTTGCGACTGCCACGTAGAGTGCGCCGACGACTGCATCTGCCTTAAAACTTCAAAAGGCAATTCCGAATACGGACCGTGCGAAAACATACTGATAACGGGCTGCACGCTGATTTCAACCTCGGCGGCGATAAAAATAGGCACGGAGGGCGTCGGCGATTTCAGAAACATAATAGTTTCAAACTGTGTCATTTCGCGCAGCAACCGCGGTCTTTCAATTCAGATACGCGACGGCGGCAATGTCGAAAATGTCAAATATTCCGACATTATAATAGGTACGCGCCGCTTTTGCCCCGATTGGTGGGGGACTGCCGAGCCGATAGTCATAACCGCGTTTGACCGCGATGAAAACACAAGGGCAGGCCATATCAAAAACATATCTTACCGCAACATAACCTGCGTCGGAGAAAACGGAGTTATGATATGCGGCACGGCGGAAAACAAAATTGAAAACGTAGTTTTCTCGGACGTTGACGTAACTCTCTCAAAAACGTCAAAGTGGGACTGCGGTCTTTACGATATGCGCCCGGGGCTTAATAAAGAGGTCGAAAAGCATAAAAATGCCGGTTTTTATCTTCGCTTTGCCGATAACGTTACGCTTCGCAACACAAGCGTGAAGTGGGGAAATGTCTGCCCCGAATATTCGGCTGCTCTCGAAGAGGAAAGCTGTGTCGGCACCGTACTTGAAAATTTTACGGGTGATAACGCCTGAAGGCTTTGAGAATGCGGCTGCTCGTTCGAGCGTGAAATTTCCTTTCAAACGGCTTCTTGTATGTACGTTTATACGCATTTTACTTAAAAATATTTGACACATCGCGTATAAAATGGTACAATTCAACAATGGAGTTAAGCTCTCGCCTGCTTCGGCAAGCGAGAATAGAAAGGGAGTATACTGTAATGAAAAAGGCGTTAAATAAAAAAGTGCTTTCCGTACTGATTGCGGCTGTTATTTTACTTGTTACCGCATTTCCCGTGCTTGCGGCGGATCCGTTTAAGCTCACTTCTTCGGCTGAAGCAAAGGATTCGGTCGTCACCGTAAAAATTTACCTTCCGCAAAATACGGAACTCGGGACGCTTTCGTTTACACTTAAATACGATACAAAATTGCTCACGTATGTTTCCGCCGAGTATTCGAGCGGAGACGTCAGTGCCACAAATTCGAGCACGGCAGGCGAGGTTAAAATAAACGCCGTTTGGAAAAACACCGCGCCGCTCGGCGGCGAGGTTGCCGCCATAACCTTTAAGGTGAACGACGGAGCGACCGGCAAAACCGACTTCCCGATAAATGTCGATTTCTCAACCGATGCCAATAATCAGCACATTGATTTGTCGGCCGTAAGTGCTTCCGTTGACTTATCCGAAGCGGCTCCGGTGCCGGCGGCAACCGATGAAACCGTCTCATCGGAGGGCAAAACGGTAAAGGCCGGAAAAATTCCTAAGACCTCGGGAAAGTATGCTGCGATAGGATCGGCGGCTGCCGTTTTGTGCGTTGCCGCGGCGGCTGTTGCGATTACGGTAAAACGCAAAAGAAAATAAAAAACAATGCTGAAAGCGGAGCTGTAACAATGTGCTTACAGCTCCTTTTTTATGCGATTTGATATGTGCCCGAAAACGCCCTTAAAATTCCGCTTTTCGTTGACATAATGCACGGTGTGATATATAATATCTATTGTATGTTTAATAAGTTGCCCGTTTAGCATTTTTTATATTCGGGTACGTAATTTTTAAGGAGGAAACTCTAATGGTAAAAGCAATTGTCGGCGCCAACTGGGGCGACGAGGGCAAAGGTAAAATTACGGATATGTTTGCGAGCGAAGCAGACATAGTTGTTCGTTTTCAGGGCGGTGCAAATGCAGGGCACACCATTATAAACGAACACGGCAGATTTGCATTGCATCTTATGCCCAGCGGTATTTGCTACGACAATGTTACCTGTGTCATCGGCAACGGCGTCGCTCTTGATATAAACAAGTTCTGCTCGGAGCTTGAGGATGTGAAAAAGGCAGGCGTAAATCCGAAGCTTCTCGTGTCAGACCGTGCTCAGATACTTATGCCGTATCATATTCTTCTCGATACCTATGAAGAGGAGAGACTCGGCAAAAACGCGTTCGGCTCCACAAAGAGCGGTATCGCTCCGTTCTTCAGCGACAAGTACGCAAAAATAGGCATCCAGTGCAACGAGCTGTTTGACGACGAAGAGTTAAAGGCAAAGCTTCACAATATAGTGACTCTCAAAAATCTCATTCTTGAGCACGTTTATCATAAACCGCTGCTTGACGAGGACGAGCTTTACAACACCTGTATGGAATACAAGAAAAAGATAGCTCCGTACATCTGCGATACGCACGCATTTATACGCGACGCCTTAAAGCAGGGCAAAAACATCCTCCTCGAGGGTCAGCTCGGCACGCTTAAGGATCCCGATTTCGGTATATATCCTATGGTTACGTCGTCCCCAACCTTGGCGGGCTACGGTGCTGTCGGAGCCGGAATTCCCCCGTATCTCATAAGCGAAGTAGTAGCCGTTACAAAGGCATATTCTTCTGCGGTAGGTGCAGGTGAATTTGTTTCGGAGATTCTTGATGAGGACGAGGCACAGGCTCTCAGAATTCACGGCGGCGACAAGGGCGAATTCGGCGCTACCACCGGTAGACCGAGAAGAATCGGTTGGTTTGACTGTGTTGCGACACGTTACGGCGTTGAGTGCCAGGGCGCCACAAAGATTGCCATGACCGCTCTTGACTGCCTTTCATATCTTGATGAAATCAAGGTTTGCACAGCTTATAAAATAGGTGATGACATCACAAAGGATTTCCCGAACACCTCGCTTCTTAAAAAGGCAAAGCCGGTATTTACCACATTAAAGGGTTGGCATTGCAATATAAAGGGCATTCGCAATTTCTCGGAGCTTCCGCGTGAGGCACAGGAATATGTCGAATTCATCGAAAAGGAACTCGGCCACAAGATAAATATGGTATCTAACGGACCTGAGAGAGAAGCTATAATTTACAGATAATTAAGAGGACATTTATGGAGAAAATACTTGTACTCGATTTCGGCGGTCAGTATAATCAGCTGATTGCGCGGCGTGTACGCGACAACAATGTCTATGCGGAAATACTGCCGTATACCGTACCGCTCAGCGAAATCAAAGAGGGCAATTACAAAGGTATTATTTTTACCGGCGGACCTAACTCCGTGTTTGATATGAGTTCGCCGCACTACACAAAAGAGATTTTGGAGCTCGGAATACCCGTACTCGGCATATGCTACGGCTGTCAGCTTATTTCGTGGATGGTCGGCGGCAATGTTGAGACCGCGGAACAGTCCGAATACGGCAAAATCGACCTTACGGTTACAAAAAAACAGTCTGAAATTTTTGCTGACGTTGATGAAACGAGCGTAGTTTGGATGAGCCATACGGACAGAGTTAAAGTGATGCCGTCAGGTTTTGAAATAACCGCAAAAACGGAAGCCTGCCCGATAGCAGCTTATGAAAACGAAGAAAAGAAAATATACGGCGTGCAGTTCCACCCCGAGGTAACTCACACGCAGTTCGGATTTAAAATTCTTCACAATTTTCTGTATAATGTTTGCGGCTGTCACGGCGACTGGAAGATGGACAGCTTTATTGACGATACCGTAAAGAGCCTTCGCGAAAAAATCGGAGACAAAAAGGTTATTCTCGGCCTTTCGGGCGGTGTCGATTCCTCGGTCGCGGCGGGACTTCTCTCTCGCGCCGTCGGCAAACAGCTCACCTGCGTTTTTGTAGACCAGGGACTTATGCGTAAGAACGAGGGCGATTTCGTCGAAAAGACATTCACTTCGCTGTTCGATATGAATTTCGTGCGCGTAAACTGTCAGGACCATTTTATAAATGCTCTTAAAGGAGTCTCCGACCCGGAGCAGAAGAGAAAAATCATAGGCACGGAATTTTACAAGGTGTTCTGGGATGAGATAAGAAAACAGGCCGAGAAGGGATTTTTTGCACAGGGCACCATATACCCCGACTGCATAGAGTCCGGCAAGGGCGATGCCGATAAAATCAAGACGCATCACAATAAGGTCAAAATGCCCGACGACGTTGAATTCATCGACGTTATTGAGCCTCTTTCAAGCCTGTTTAAGGATGAGGTCAGAGCAGTAGGCGAAAAGCTCGGAATTCCGCACGAGCTTGTTTGGCGTCAGCCGTTCCCGGGACCCGGTCTCGGTGTCAGAATTATCGGCGAGATAACAAAGGAAAAGATTGAAGTTCTCCAAAATGCCGATTGGGTGCTACGCGATGAAATGGCGAAGAACGGTTATGAAAAAAACCTCGCACAGTTCTTCTGTGTGCTTCCGGGAGTCAATACGGTAGGAGTTATGGGCGATCACCGCACATACGATAACCTTGTGGCAATCCGCGCCGTAACAACCGATGACTTTATGACAGCCGATTGGGCGAAGATACCGTACGATATTCTCGCCAAGGTTTCAAATCGTATCACAAACGAGGTAAAACACGTAAACCGCGTAGTTTACGATATAACCTCCAAACCCCCCGGCACCGTCGAGTGGGAGTAGTTCCCTTTGGCTTGCAACTAAACCTAAAAATCGCATAATTTTTAAGGCTTTTGCCCTGTTTTGGGCAGAAGCCTTTTTTGTATATTTGATAGCATTTTCTTCTTCGAGTATTATTAAATCAGAAAGAAAAACTTGGAGATAAATACCGTGAAAGAAAAAATGGTACACCCTGTCGGCTGTTGGTGTCATAACTCTACCGTAAAGGGGCAACCAACTTTATTTTTTATTATCAAATGATATGGTAAAACTGTCGTGAGGATATTTTTCATCGTAAAAATATCCAAGCTTACTCTCATCATTTACAATATCCATAGTTATTTGTATGTTCTCACAAGTCTCATAAAGCTCATCAGAAACGGAAGCATATACAATAAGGTTAAGCGTTTGTAATGGTTTAGCATTTCCATAGAACGATTTGCCGTCATTTTCTTCTAATTCCAAGGTAACAGGAAATTTGTATTTTTCGTTTATAGTCATTTGTGCCTTGCTTGCATATTGAATATCCAATGTTTCGCTTGCAAGATTTTTTAGTTCTCCACGAATAACAAAATACTTTTCGCCCTCATTATCATCCATATACGAATATGAGCCGCTTGTATTGGACGGCAATATTTTATCGCACCATTCAGAACTATGTAAAGTTATAGTCATAATTTCGCCCACGGAAAATGGGGTATTAAGTGTGACTGTTTTCACCTGTCCGCTTACGTTTTCTGTGCCTTTTTGAGTATCGTCATTTATCGGACCCGATGTACCCTGCAAGACAGAAAGTTGCTCTTTAAGTTCTTTGTTTTCTTTTTGTAAACTACCAATATTTGACGAACTGCTCCCGCAAGAACAAAGCGAAAACACAAGCGTCAATGCAAGGGCAAAAACAATAAATCTTTTCATTTTTAAGACCTCAACCTTTCGTAACTGTATTTTTGCTTATTACACTGTAATCTTAAAAATTGACCGTTATTACATAATAATCACCACCTAATGAATCAACATCAAACTTCATAACCACAGCATTACTATAGGATACACTTCTGGAAATAGATTTTTTACCAGAGCCAAATGTTTCTGAAAAATCGTTTACATATTCCGAAATTTTATCATTAGATAATCTGATATCACATAATTTAAAAGTGTTGATACGCAGTTTTTAAAATCTTTGAGGTCGGCATCAACAGAAGCATACAATTTCACTTTTTTAGTTTTTTGTTATTATCTGTAACGTCAAATCTTATAGTAATACCTGTGTTGTCGTTTGATTTATCGTTTGCAATTCTTATTTTATTTGCAAGCGGTTGTTATCAAACGGATTTCCAACTAAATCAGGGACAGCATATTCATTATTTGAATATTTTGAAATTAAATGCTTACGATAAGCGTTTCCAAATATTTCAGGGGGTGATTGAGTCGCTTTTTATTATTGGTACATCTGTACTACCAGAAGAAGAACTTTCAGTGCTCGTGTTTGCTTGCAAAAATTCACCGTTGCTTTTGGTACAAGCAGATAAGGATGTTATTGTAATTAACATAAGAATAACTGTCTTTTCACATTGATAACCATCATAATATATTTTACATATTATACCACAATCAGCGGATGTTTTCAACACTTTGAGCGAATACTATCAATGCCTATTGTAAATAAATAGAATTTACAATGAGTGTTGAGGTGAAACACAGTGATTAAAGATTTACCAAATAAATTACAGGCATTACGGATAAAATACGGATATTCACAGAAACAAGTATCACAGAAATTAGGCGTTTCCCCGTCTATTGTTTCCGGATATGAAACAGGAGAGCGTACACCAAGCACTGATGTATTGCTTTCTTTGTCATATTTATATAATTGCAGTACGGACTACCTTTTAGGTAAACAGACGGCAGAACCAATGGCCACAATTAACGCTGACGGTTTGACCGATAAACAAATAAAGGCTATTATTGACTTGATTGACTCTATTAAAGCGGAACACAAAATTTAAAGTGTACATTTCAATAGAGTTATAAGAAAAGGACGGTTGTCCGTCCTGCGTGGGGAATACGTTAATATGTAGCGTACCAAAATTGTGCCAATATTTTTAAGGCTTTTGCCCTGCTTTGGGCAGAAGCCTTTTTTGTATTTAACAGATGTTTTGTTTTGAAATGGTATTGCTATTATTCGAGCTATAGAATATAATATTATACAAGTAAAAGCGCGAAATACATGGGAGATTTTTATGGAATACATGTCTGCAAGAGAAGCCGCCGATAAATGGGGTATTTCACAAAGAAGAGTGGCAGTTTTGTGCTCTGAACAAAGAATTAAAGATGCGACTATGGTCGGTAATATGTGGATTATTCCTTCTTCCGCCGAAAAGCCCACAGATGCAAGAAGCACACGATATAATCGAACCGAAGAAAAAGCAGTTAAACCTTTTTTGAAATGGGCAGGCGGTAAGGGTCAGCTTATTAAAGAGATTGAGCACTACTATCCTTTTGAAACCAGCAAAATAACCAAGTATGCTGAGCCGTTTGTCGGCGGTGGTGCAGTTTTGTTTGATATTCTCAGCAGATATAATTTGAAAGAGGTTTATATCAGTGACATTAACGCAGAACTTATCAATACTTACCGAATTATTCGTGATGATGTAGATGATTTGATTAAAATGCTTCACGCTATGCAGAACGACTTTATTCCGTTAGATACAGACAATCGCAAGGCATATTATATGCAAAAACGTGAGCGTTTTAACGACTTGAAAGTAAATGGCAATGAAAATATCAATATCGAAAAAGCGGCACTGATGATTTTCCTTAACAAGACTTGCTTCAACGGTCTGTTCCGTGTAAATAAAAAGGGATTATTCAACGTCCCTATGGGAGCATACAAAAATCCGATGATCTGTGATGAAAAAAATCTCAGAGCAGTATCGAATAAGTTGCAGAGAGTTACCATTGTATGTGGAGATTACAGAGAGTCGTCTGATTTTATTGACAAAAATACCTTTGTTTATTTTGATCCGCCATACAGACCTATTACAGATACAGCGAGTTTTACCGCATATACAGAGAATTTGTTTAATGATGACGCACAGATTGAGCTTGCACAATTTGTTGATGAAATGGATAAAAAGGGTGCAAAAATTATTGTTAAAAAAGAGGATTCATATGATTTTTTCTGTAACAATTGAAGAATTAATAAGTCAGGATTTCAAAATAAACGCTAACTCTATAGAAGAAGCTGTGTCTATTGCTAAAGAAAAGTATGACGAGGGGAAATTCGTACTTGCACCCGGAACATTAATAGCAAAACAAATACAGGTTGAAAATGAAGATAGTACAGAAACAACAGAATGGACAGAGTTTTAATGGATTATTTTTTTAATACTGAACTTGCAAATAATTACAAAAGCAATTCGCAAAAAATAAGGGTTATGAGTGAAAGTTGGGTTGCTCACAATGTATTTTGCCCTATTTGCGGAAGCCCTCACATTTCAAAATTAAATAATAATATGCCTGTTGCAGATTTATCGTGCAGCTATTGTGGAGAAATCTTTGAGTTAAAAAGTAAATGTGGGAATATCGGTAATAAAATTGCAGATGGTGCCTATTCAACAATGATAGATAGAATTACAAGCTCAGACAATCCGGATTTATTCGTTATGCAATATTCCGCTGATTTTCAAGTGGTTAATCTTACTCTTATTCCTAAATTCTTTTTTACCCCATCAATAATAGAAAAGAGAAACCCGTTATCCGCAAATGCTAAAAGAGCTGGGTGGATTGGATGCAATATTTTATATTCTGATATTCCAAAACAAGGGAAAATCGCAATAATAAACCGACAAAAATTGTCAGATGTAAAAACCGTAACAGAAGAATATTCAAAGATTAAAAAATTGCAAATAAATAACATTGAAAATCGAGGTTGGCTTTTAGATGTCTTGACCTGTATAAATGCTATTGATTCTGTTGAGTTTTCGCTGCAAGATGTTTATACTTTCGTGGAAGTGCTTCAAAAAAAACATGTAACCAACAATAATATCGAGGCGAAAATAAGACAACAATTGCAAATTTTAAGGAACAAGGGCATTATTGAATTTTTGGGAAGAGGACATTATCGCAAAAAAATATAAAAACAATTCATTGTATTGGTCTTTCCCAAAGCGTGGCGATTGGGCAACTCACGATGCAAAATGGCGTGGAAATTGGTCTCCGTATATTCCACGAAATATTATATTAAGATATTCAAAAGAGGGTGATGTAGTTCTTGACCAGTTTGCCGGAGGCGGGACAACCCTCGTTGAAGCAAAGCTTTTGAACCGTGATATTATCGGCGTTGATGTCAATGATGTTGCACTTGACAGGTGCAAAGAAAAAATAGATTTTGAGCATGAAGGCGCAAACGGAAAAGTTTATATCCGTAAGGGCGATGCAAGAAATTTAGATTTTCTTTCGGATGAAAGTATAGACCTGATTTGCACACATCCGCCATATGCCGATATTATTAAATATAGCGATGGCATTGACGGAGATTTGTCGCAACTCAAAGTGAAAGATTTTCTTGAAGAAATGAAAAAGGTAGCTGCAGAGAGCTACCGTGTTTTAAAAAAAGATAAATTTTGTGCTGTACTTATGGGTGATACAAGACAAAAGGGTTGTATGATACCAATGTCTTTTGATGTCATGAAAATTTTTCAAGATGCCGGATTTACTCTTAAAGAATTGATTATCAAAGAACAGCACAACTGTAAGGCAACGGGATATTGGAAAACAAATAGCGTAAAATATAATTTTTTGCTTATAGCACACGAGTATTTGTTTGTGTTCAGAAAGTGAGAGGTGAATAAACATAATATGAGCAAACCAACATTATTTTTCAGCCATTCTTCAAAAGATAAAGATGTAATTCTTTCAATAAAAAACAAATTAGATTCAGCAACGGGCGGCGTTATGGATATTTTTATGTCAAGTGACGGTCAGAGTATCCCTTTTGGCACCAACTGGATACATAAAATAGAAGAAGGTTTACAAGCGGCAAAAATTATGTTTGTTTTTGTGACCGAAAATTCTATATCTTCGGGATGGATATATTTTGAAGCGGGTTATGCATATTCGAAAGGAATACAAGTTATTCCCATTGGAATAGGTGTAGATATTGGTTCGTTGAAGGCTCCGCTCAACTTGTTACAAGGATTCAATATATCTTCGGAAGATAGCCTTAATAATTTTATTACTATTATCAATAGAACTTTTGACTACCATTTTTCAAATATTTTTGAACATAATGATTATTTGGAGGTAATAAAGAATCTTTCTTCAGAAGCATTTAATACAATCATTTTTGAAAATATTGTTGAGAAGGCTGAATGCATAATCGATGGCGAGCAAACAGTAAATGATAAGAAAATAAAGTATGATATTGATAAGTTTTTTAATGATATCATTAAATATTTAGATGATAATCAGATTTCATTTTCAAAGGCCGATAAGTATTATAACGAAAGAACGGTTTGCGTAGTTGCTAGTGGTGTTAAAATAGTGTATCGTAAGGAAATTCAGTCAACAAGTGCAAATCGCAACACATGCGATGAGTGTGCAAGGATTACGTTCTATGTGTCACCACACAATTTTCTCAAAGCATTTACATTATTAAAAAATTTACTGCAATTATTTGAGGAAAAAGAAACTAGCTATATAAGATTGCATTTGAAAGAAGAATATAATTATACTATAACTGCTGAAGATGGTTCATCTATTATCACTAATTGTGCAGAATTTGATGTAGACAAATCTCATATAGGTGGGTATGTATGCGATTCTCTAGGACTCAAATTTTATATTTTCGATATGAATGAACACGAACGCAATCAAAAGCCTGATTATGTGGCGTCTGTTGTTTTTGACAGAATTGATGTGAAAACGGAAAACATAATTGCGTTAGTAGATAAGTTATATAACATTGGTTTTATCTTTGAAAAGTGATAGCAAAATGATAGCATTAGTCAGTACACCCTATGCAAATAGGATAATCTGAAACAATGCGAGTCAAATCGAGTCACATTTCCTAAACAAAGTCGTTTAAGACCGGCTTTGCGTTTGCGAGTGGGAATAAATTGAAAAAGTCTGAACCCCTAGTAATATCAAGGGCTTCAAGGATTTCAAAGAGCACTTTGTGGTACGCATACCCGTGGAGAGATTCCAGAATTTATCTTTTCTATGTGATTTTGGCGGTAGCGGTTCCGATTGTAATCAAGTATATTTCAAATAAAGTGATTTTGCGTGCAAACAGTCGCAAAAATATGTCCGCCGAGGAAAAATAAACGTAAAATCGCACGGCTTCGATTTTTCGCTTGATATGAACACACTTGCTCAAGGGCTTCGTAAAACGGAGCCCTTATTGTTTATTTTGCGGACTCCGATAAATTTTTAAATAATGCGGACAGGCAGGGAGTGACGGAACAGTTAAAGGCAGAAAATCCCCACGAATGGATCGGAAGAATGAATAACATTCCGGCATGTGTGAGGAAAGTTGTTGGAAAGGAGCTTATCTACACATAAGCGTTTTGAGGTACGGTGCTCCCGCGTTTGCAGGAGCGCTGTACCCGTCAAGATGGTGTGAAAGATTGAATTTCGCAACGGGTGGATGTATAATAAAAAGAAAAAAATATGAGGTGTATTACAATGTTAGAATTGTTTGTCCAATTATTTAAGGCTGTACTGCAGTTGTTTCTTGCATTGCTGAATCCTATATTTTTAATACCATTAATCATTGTAATCTTTGTTTACGCAAAAAGGATTAAGGATTATAAAGCTGGCTCTTATTATCAGGTCACCAAAGCACCATATTTTTCAGTAAGACGCGATTTGGGAAAATGGGGAGAATATCTTACATACAAGTATCTGAAGGAATTCGAGAATGACGGAGCAAAATTCCTTTTTAATGTTTATATCCCTAAAGAGAATGGGGAAACTACAGAAATAGATGTTTTGATGATAAGTAAAAAAGGAATATTTGTGTTTGAGAGTAAAAACTATAGTGGCTGGATTTTTGGTAGTGAAAAACAAAAGAATTGGTATCAGACTTTGCCAGCAGGGAGAGGGAAAAGTCATAAGGAACATTTTTACAATCCAATTATGCAAAATCGTTCCCATATTAAGCATCTTAAGGCTTTTATGGGTACAGAAATTTCAATGCACTCAATTATAGTATTTTCAGAGAGATGTGTATTGAAAAATGTCGAGGTGAAAAGTGCGGATATAAGTGTAATCAATCGTAACGAGGTGGCTTCTGTTGTAGCGGGAATTTATAAAAGAATATCCGAGGATTTATTAACGGAAAAGGATGTTATGGACATTTATAATAAGCTTTATCCATATACACAGAGCAGCGAAGAGGTAAAAAAACAGCATATAGCGAATATTGAAAGTAATTTGACAGAGAAGTCAAACGTAGTGACGGAAGAAGTAGATGCTGTTCAGCAGAAAAAATCTGAAGAACCTCAGATGATAGAGAAAGCAACATCAGAACCAAGCGTTGAGACTTCTACAGAAGAGGAGAACATCCTAAAAGAGACTAATGAAAATGTTGCTGAAGCAGTAGAAATTGATACGAAAGAGCCACAAACTCATAAATGTCCAAAATGCGGAGGAAATCTTGTATTGAGAACTGCAAGTAGAGGCGTGAATGCAGGTAATAAATTTTGGGGTTGTGAAAATTTTCCGAAATGTAGATATATTAGGAATATGAAAGACGAGTAGTAGTATAATTTGTGTCACCGGTGGTGACACAAATTTTGCAGAAAGAAAATGAGCGAATAGATAACGAAATTGTTTTAGCTGGAAGACTAATCGAAATAATCGAAACTTCAAGAAATAATGCATTGAGAAAAGTGAATGAAGAACTTATCCGTATGTATTGGTTAGTTGGAGAGTATTTGAGTGAAGAATCCCATAGAGCAGCATATGGCGAAAAATATATAGATACAATTGCAAAAGAAATACAGAGCATGTTTCCCGGTATCAAAGGATTTAATCGTCGTGGATTATATAGGATGAAGCAATTTTATGAACTATATAAGGACAATTGAGCTGGACGAATCATCTGCTTATTATGTCAGGGTGTAAATCGGTACGTCGAAAACAAACGGGTATTAACAAAATTGAAAAACAGTGTGAAAAAGTGGGAGGTACCTATGCAGCAAAAAACAGTCAGCAAATACACAAAAGAACAGACATGCGAATTTGCAAAGGAAGTGCTTTTCAGACATTACGGGAGCCGAGCAACGCAGATTAAATACATAGGCGGCGGCTCCTTCGGATATGTTTACAAGGCCGAATTACCCGTGATGCCGTACATTCTTACGGTAAAGGCCTGCCGCGTCGCCGGTATGCAGCATAATGAGAGCGCCGCGCTGAAAAAGCTTGCCGAAAGATCGCTGGTTCATATTCCCGAGGTCTATTTTACCTTTGACGCAACCGACGAAATCCCCATGGATTTTATAATTGAGGAATTTGTGAACGGAACAGACTGCTTCACCGACTTTTCAAAATTGTTTTTAAGCAAAAAAAGAAAAGCGAAATTTGCAGATGAAATAGCGGATTGTCTTGCAAATTGGCACAGCGTTACCTGCAACAAATTCGGCAGCCTCGATTTCCCCGAGTACGATAATTGGCTTGATTTTTACCGACCGTTTGCGCAGGATATTTTACAGACCGCCGCAGAGCTTAACAGAAAAAAGCGGCTGAAGGACAGCACGCTTAATGTTATGCAAACGGCGTGGAAAAATTTTGATTACATTTTCAGCGAGCCCGTAAAAGAGGCGTCTCTTATCCACGGCGATTTGAATGTTATGAATGTAATGTCCGATAAAAGACTTAATATCACCGCGATAATCGACCCCCTTGAGTGCAAGTGGGCTGACAAAGAATTTGATTTGTTCCAGCTGAGAAACCTGACCGGGGAGTGCTTCGGGCTTTACGAAGCATATAAAAGGAAATATCCCGTTTCGGAAAAGTGTGATTTAAAGTGCGCGTTTTATGCGGTTTATCACGAGGTGTATTGCCTTATTTCGACCGGAACAAACACCGAAATCATACTTGCAGCGGCAGTCAAGAGACTGAAGAGGGAGCTTAAAAAAGCCGGCATTACATCTTGAAAACCCGACTCAAACGGTGATGCGAGTACACCTGAATGTGCCGAAAACGAGCATATAGTTAAAAACCATCTAAACAGCTTATGCTATAATTTACAATCGGAGGATAATATTGAATATCAAAGCCACGGATTTCTGCGACGCCTCAAATTCTGCCGGAGGCGTTATCAAAGCGATAAATGAATTACAGAGCGGAGACACTCTTATTTTCCCGAAGAATGAGTATCATTTTTACAAGGACCGCTGTATTCACAAGGTTTGCCATATGACAAATACGGACTCCTTTAAGGCACCCGACAAGTATTTTGCGGTGCTTATCGAGAATAAGGAGAATATT
>OHJA01000693.1_pt1 | contig 17005 bp, 10 predicted proteins | sample 1568441 | NCBI WGS metagenome assembly OHJA01 (sample SAMEA3879500, study PRJEB24766) | human gut metagenome | biome: human-associated habitat; feature: feces | place: USA | collected 1985/1987 | reverse complement strand
TTCGGGGCATCCAACACAAACCGCCCATCTATATCTGTTATCGTACCTATTGACTGACCTTTCACCGTGACATTGGCACCGATTATCGGCTCGCCATTCGTATCTTTCACAATACCTGTCACCTTATTTGCCTGTTGGGCAACTTCCCCATCTTTCGCCTTGCTCATCAGCATGATATTCTTACCCTCCATGGCATAATAAATATCAGTACCTTCAAAAACCTTATTCAACACTTCGGCTACAGATTTATTTTGCGCATTCACCTTCACATTGCGCTTCAGATTCACCTCGTTTACATTATATACAAACAGATAATCTGTCTGTTTTTCTATTTCACTGATTACCTTGCCTGTTGACATGTTATCCGCCACAACAGTCACCTTCATTGTCTGAGAATAAGACTCAGTGGCAAAAGCTGTTCCGGCAAAGACAAACAGGGCTAAGAGTGTGTTTCTCATCATACGGAATAAATGTTTAATTTCTACAATAGATTCCTGATACAAAATATTTTTCATATATTTGCATTACTAATTTTAGGTTCAACTTAAGATTATTTGAGAAAAAAAATTGTCAATACGTAATTGACGTTTCCATGGGATGGTGTTGCAGCACTATCCCATTTCCTTTTTAGACCATGTGTGTTATTTCATAGGCATATTCTCTTTTAAGGGTTAATTAATTGTTATCACATTCGTCTCATCATCCTTTGTATAAGTAAACTTATTATTGAGTCTCAAAACTTTCAGTACGTGTTCCACCCCATCTTTCGTGCGGAATTTACCTGTATAACGGTTCTTTAAAATCCGGGTATTATTTACCACAATATCCACCCCATAATACAGTTTCAGTTTCTCTATCATATCACGTACGGATATATCATTAAAACAAAGCAAGCCCTCACGCCACAAAAAATAATCGGCCTCCTTGATGTGTCCTTTTACCAGTCTGTTGCCTTTCAAGCTGGCCATCGTGTTCGGTTCCAGCCTCATTCCACTGTTATTCGAACCGGGCACTAAAATTTCGACAGCACCTTCCAACAAAGAAGTTTCCCATACGCTATCCGCTGCATAAGCCATTACATTGAACTCTGTACCCAGCACCTTCACATTACATTTGTTCGTCTCTACAATAAAAGGCTGTTCCACATTCTTTGTCACCGCAAAGTAACCCTCACCATCCAATTTCACATTTCGGATATCCCCTTTGAAACTTCCCGGGAAAGTCAAGGTACTGCGTGAGTTCAACCAGACTTTCGTACCATCCGCCAACATCAATTCCGCCCGTTGGCCCGCCGGCACATAAATGGACTGCCATGTTTTGTCTTCCGGTACCTGATGTTTTCCTGTCCAATAATGTGTACCCAACAAGACGATCGCCAATACCGCTGCTATCTTGGCAGCTTCCATACATATTCCGCGTAACGAGAAATGTTTCCTTTCCCGGCTATTCTCCTCCGCCACAGGTTCCGTACGCCACAATGCCATGTCATGCAACTTCCGTTGTGCCATATATTCACGCATATTCTCAGGATTTTCCTGTATCCATCCGGTCACACGCTGCTTTTCGACTTCAGTAACATTTCCGGCTATATATTTTTGCAATAATTCAGGATTCATATTCTATGCTATTTTATTAGAAACGACTCAAGAAGAAATTACCCTAAAAGAAAATGAAGAAAAATATATAAAAATCATTTTTGTCCTCAAAAACATCCGTATCCCCATCCGGTCAGGCTTAATAATAAAAGAAGAAATAAAATAAAGGAAGATAATCTTTTAAAGTCACCCGCAGTACTTTCAATGCTTTTGATATATGATATTCCACCCCCTTTATAGAGATTTCCATCTCTTCGGCAATCTCTTTATTAGATTTATTTTCAAAACGGCTCAAAATAAATGCCCGTCGCGTCTGTTCCGACAAGGTGCTTAAAGTAGCACTGATGATTTTTTCCACTTCTTCCGAAAAAATCTCATCAGGATTGCACGCTTCCAAGGCAGACATACGGATAGACAATTCCTGTTGTTGCCAGTCGGCCATCACTTCAAAAGCACTGCGTTTTACCTCCTCGTGCTTTAGATAGTCCAAGGCCTTGTTCTTCAAAATTGCCAGTAACAACGGTAAGATATATTTTTCTTCAACAGGCTCGGCCTTCAACTTTTCCCACAACTTTATTAATGCCTCGGAGGCAATATCTTCTGCTGCCAAATCATTATGAACATATGATTTGGCAAAGAAAAAAGACTTCTTATAATAAGAGGTATAGATATCATTAAAAGAATTTCCAGGCATTTTGCTCATTTGTATATCGGTTGTGCTTTTCATCCATATTACGATGGTAGAGCAAAGTTAGTAATAAACCTTCGATAAAAACAAAATTATCCTGTTAATTCTTTCTCTTATATGCTATGAGCTTGCCTTATATGCAATCGCCCTCCACCGTCAGACTAAGCGGCAAAGAGGGAAAGTTGCCATAAATATAAAGTTCACGGACAAACACCCCTATACTGTCCGACTGGAAGGAAACTTTCAACTGTAAAGTATCTCCCGGAGCAGCATGATACTTGGAGCATCTCGTTTCCAGACAATCACAAGAAGAAACAATGTAATAAATATGTAAACTGTCACTTCTCGTGTTTTTATAGATAAAAACGCCACCACTAAAAAAGTCGAACAAACAAATCGCTAAGCAATCTTTTTCATTTATTTCGCCATATGCGATTCCCCCTGAAAAATCCTTCAAAAGCTTCATCCCTCCCGCAAACCCTTTGCCGGAGGGCGTTCCGGCTGAAAGATCACACTGGGAAAAAGCTTCAGGCCGCGGAAGAATCCTTCAGCTTCACCAGCCGGTACACATTGCCATACTCGGTATGAATGCGTTGTATTCCTAATGCAACCATCATCCTGCCCAACCGATTCGGAGTCACCCCGCGCATGGCTGCCGGATAATGCTTCTGCAAATAATTGAACAAATCCGTCGTGGTATAGGGCTTGGACAGCTCCCCTTTTTGCGGCATCCGGAAACAACGCAAAAACAGTTCCTGCTCGGCAGGCATTTTATAAAAATTCCGATTGCTATGCTGTATCTCCTTCTCTTCCTCTTCCGAGAACCAGTAACGCTCTCCCCCGACTAACTCCGCTTTCAACTGAGCGAACAATTGCGCATGATCGGGCGGTGTGCAGTCAATCTTATCATCCACCTCCGCACAAAGAAAACGGCGGCTTCCTGTGGGATCAGTCAGCAGGTCCGTCATATTGGACGTACCGATGAAAGAGGCGATACGAGGCAGATGACTGAATGCCGGACGATGTGCCCTGCGGAAAGTCAGTGTGGTCATCTGCATCAGATTCTTCAAAGCAGGCATCTGTCCGGCACGGTACTTATCGAACTCATCCATATTGATCAGTCCGAAAAGCGAAAGTTTCTGTTCACATCCACTCTCGCTCGTCAGGTCGAACTTGTCTATATAATAAGGTGTAAGTTCCTTAGGCATCAAAATCTTGCAAAAAGAAGACTTGCGCTTCCCCTGCTCACGGCTCACCAACATAGGCGCCACCGCATTGGCGCAATCCTGTGCCTGCCCCAGCCATTGGGCAGCAACACCCAGCATCCAACGGTGAAACCCTTTCACCCACATCGGTTTACGCGATATACGCACGGCCAGCGGAGTAACACGATCCACCCCGTCCCATTGAGGCAAGTGGTTCATATAATGCAGAAAAGGATGATAGTTTTCCACCTTTCTGGAATGGAGCAAACGGCTCACATCCTTATCCCAGCAATTGATGCCGCCGGTACGCGCCTCCAGGCAGAATGTATTCAAATCACGTTGAGCCACTATACCATACTCTTCATCCGGCATCTCTTTTCCACGATACTCCGTCTGTTCGGTGAGAAGGTTATAACGAAAATCATACCGTGCGGTCAAAAAGCACTGCAAGGCCTCCAGCATATTCTCCGGTTTCTTGCGCCCCGATTTGCCAGAAACCGCCTTTTCATCGATAGTTTCTGCCATACCAACTGCCTCGACAGCCGCTGGAAGAACAGTTTCGCCCACCGTTTCCATAGCCATTGAAGGCAACACTCTTTCCGGATTCGCACTTTTTCCCACGCATATCCTCATTTTCATACTCTTTTTGCACCAATTCAGTAATTTTTCCACTAATTTTTTCATCCTTTTTCATTATTTGGGGTTGTGTAATATCACAAAGATAACATACAAAATACTCTTTTACAAGCATTTACTACACACTACTGCAAAAAAGTGACTAAGCGAAAATAACTGGGAAATTATTCGTTTTTATCAAGACTATTTCATACTTTTGCACCGTCAAGTTAATCATTTCACTAGAATGATGAAGTTTCATCACTTGAGTGATACAACTTCATCACTTTAGTGATATAATTTCATCACCTAAGTGAAATGATTAACTTGAAAGGAAGTTGCAGCAAACTCTTCCGTACAAGAAAGCATAAACAACCGGATAAAAACAAATAAGCGAATGGCTATCAAATTTGAATTTTATGAATCACCCAATACGATAGGTACGCGCAAGAAGCGCTATCACGCCCGTGTAGTAAACTGGCAGCGCATCAACACCGACTATCTGGCACGGGAAATACAGTACGGCTCCTCGCTCACCGTGGCGGACATCAAGGCAACCATCATCTCGCTCAGCGAGAAACTGGCCTATTACTTGAAAGACGGCGCCCGGGTGCACATCGAAGGGATAGGGTATTTCCATATATCGCTTACCTGCCCCGAGACACGGACACCAAGCTCCACACGTGCCAACAAGGTGAAATTCAAATCGGTGACATTCCGTGCGGACAAATACCTGAAGCATCAGTTGAGCGACGTTAAGACCGAGCGTTCGAAATACAAGCCGCACTCCATGCCGGTGACAAAAGAGAGTATAGACGAGGCATTGACGGAATACTTCCTGACAAACAGCGTGCTGACACGCCGGAAGTTTGAATCGTTATGTGGACTGACACGTGCCACCGCAGGACGTTATATCGCCCAACTGGCGAAAGACAAAAAACTGCACAATATCTCCATTCCACGTAACCCCATCTATGAACCGATGCCGGGATTCTACGGAAAAGAGAAACTGCCCGAACCGAAGAACGAAACGGAAAACGTATCGGCAACAAACGACACGGACCTGACAATAAAGTAAATATACAACGAAACAATATAATAGAAAACTTCTACAAACGAAGCTCAAACCATAAAGAGCTGAAACTTCTACACTAGGCTGAAGGAATTCCGGGAGGAAATCCTTCAGCCGCTTTTCTTTATTGACGAACGTTTGCGAAGAGGCTGAAGGATTTGAAGGAAAAAACTGGGAAAACTTCGGGAGAGGTACTTTTCAGCCCACCAGCCATACCAGCATGGGCAAATAATCCTTTAAGGAAACACGAAGCAGCTTCAATGCCTGCTGGATGCGGTAAGCCACCGTCTGTGGTGACACATCCAGCACTTCGGCAATTTCTTTATAACTCAGTTCCTTAAAGCGATGCATCACAAAAGCCTCCCGATAACTGTCGGGCAGAGCAGCCATCGCCTCCTTTATTTTCCGGTCCAATTCCTCAAAACGAGCATAGTCCACTTCACACAATGCCGCCTGTGTCCTCTCATAAAAGGCAGCTTCAGCCTTGGTTTTCACCTGTTCCCGCGTCAAGTGGTTCAAGACCCTCCGATAAGTCATTTTGAACAAATACTGATTCAATGAAGACTCGATTATCAAATCCCCACGATTCTCCCATAGCCATAACATTACCTCCTGAACAATCTCTTCGGCATCTTCCAACGATACCAACCGATGGGCATAGGCACACAGCATAGGATAGTATCTTCTGAATAAATGGTCAAAAGCATTACCATCCCCCTGTCGGAGAGCATTAAGCAAAGACAAGTCTTCGACGGTATGATTCATAGTATAATAACTGTTTTCCTTGCGCACAAAGATAGCGGTTTTTATCGGAAAAAACTTTTTTTTGAAAAAAAAGCATTTTTCGTTTAGATACCTTTCATTCTCGCTTGTCTTAATAATATAAAGGAAGAAATTAAAGCATAATTTATGGAAAACCATACCGATATAGAAACTTTGTTAACTAAATATTTCGAAGGGAAAACCACTCCTCCGGAAAATGAACAGATAGAAGCATGGCTGAATGCCGACGAGGAACATTTACATATAGCCAGGCAGCTGAATACGCTCTATCTGGCTGTAGACACACAGCATATCACAAAGAAAATAGATACGGAAAAAGCGTTAGATAAGGTAAAAAGCAAAACAAAAGTTAGAAACCTGTCCTGGTGGGGATGGACACAACGCATTGCGGCCATCCTGTCCGTTCCCCTCCTGATAGGTGTATTGGCTCTGTATCCGGGCAGACGGCAGCCGGTAGTCACCGCTCAGATGGTGGAAATAAAAACCAATGCAGGCATGACTACCTCCGTCCTGTTACCGGACAGCACGGTAGTTCACCTCAATTCGGAATCCTCCCTCCGCTATCCCACCTTTTTCGCCGGCGATGTACGCCAAGTGGAGTTAAACGGTGAAGCTTATTTCGATGTGACCCATCATCCCCGGAAACGATTCATCGTCTCCACCCCTCATCATTCTCAGGTGGAGGTGTACGGAACAAGTTTCAATGTGGAAGCATACGGTAATGAAACTCCCATTTCCACCACGCTTATCAAAGGCAGCGTAGGGTTTATTTATAAGAATAACAAAGGAAAATTTCAAAAGAGTATGCTCTCCCCCAGACAGAAGTTAGTTTATTCCCCACAAACCGGGGATATCAAGTGCTACGTCACTTCGGGCGAATCGGAGATTTCATGGAAAGACGGCAAGCTCATCTTTAATGACACTCCGCTGGATGAAGTGCTGCACATGCTTGGCAAGCGGTTCAATGTGGAATTCGTATTATCCAACAAAGAACTAAAAGGCTGTTCGTTCACAGGAACATTCACCTATCAGCGCCTGGAGCGTATTATGGAATATTTCCGGATTTCTTCCCGTATACGATGGCGGTACATTGACAGTGCAGATATAAAGACGGAAAAGCTGAAAATAGAAGTGTACTAATATACGTTTAACCCTTAATTTAAATACTAGAAAAATGAACAGACAACAGGCTCCCTAAACAAAAAACATACGGGAGGATATTGGCGTATCACCCCGTATGAAAAATCATCTTTCTATGCTTGTTTGGCGACAAGCAAAGACAACATTTTATTAACTTTATCTCAATTACAAAATTATGAAAAATTATTTTAGCGTCCAATTATTATGGATGATAAAGTCGTGTAGGTTAATCTTAAATAAAACTCCATTACCTATGAAACTAAGTGTACTCTTTTTAATCTGTTCGTTAAGTATGACTTATGCGGCAGAGTCGTATGCGCAAAAGACCATGATCAGTCTTGAAGTACGTAATGAAACAGTTGGCACTGTGTTGGAAAAGCTGAAAAAAGAATCGGGGTTTGATTTCTTCTTCAACAATAAACACGTAGATCTGAAACGTATTGTATCAGTTTCGGCAAACAACAATAATATATTCAAGATACTAGACCAGATCTTCGCAGGGACGAATGTGAAGTATTCGGTGCTTGAAAAGAAAATTATTCTTTCTACTGAGATTGTGCAAGGAATACAGCAAGGACAAATTAAGGTGACAGGTATTATAAAAGATAATGCGGGTATTCCCATCGTCGGCGCAACGATTATGGAAAAAGGAAGTACAAACGGCACAGTTTCTGATCTTGACGGAAACTTTAGTCTTCAAATGAGCAGTCAAGGAACAATACTCATTTCTTACATCGGTTATATTACACAAGAAATTAAAGTCGATAAAAATGATAAGCTTATTATAACATTAGAAGAAGATACAGAAACATTGGACGAAGTAGTGGTGGTAGGCTATGGTGCCATACAAAAACGTTCGGTATCCACCGCCATCTCAACTGTAAAGGGAGGAAAAATCTCAGAGATGCCGACATCAAATATATCACAAAGCCTTGTGGGTATGTCGTCAGGTATCACCTTACAACAAATCAGTGGGGAGCCGGGAGCCGCTCCGGCAATCCGGGTCCGAGGAGCAGGCTCCATCAATAGCGGGAATGATCCCTTATTTGTAATCGACGGTTACCCCACAACAGACGCAGAACTTTTTAATAATATCAACCCTGCAGACATTGCTGACATTCAAATACTAAAAGATGCAGCCTCCTCTGCCATTTATGGTTCCAAAGCAGGAAACGGTGTAATTATTGTCACTACTAAACAAGGACAAACAGGAAAACCTAAAGTTAGTTTTTCCACACAAGTAGGATGGAGTGAAGCCCAAAATTATGTGGACGTACTAGAAGCTGATGATTATATGGACATGATCATTGAAGCACGCACAAACAACGGAAGTATTCAAAATTTTCCCAAGTTGATTCAGATGAGAGAGAGTGGGAATTACGAAAACACGAACTGGCAAGATGCCATATTCCGTAATGCACTGAATTATAGGGGAACAGCAACCATTACAGGAGGTACAGAAATATTAAAATACAACTTCTCTGCCAACTATCAAAACGAGGATGGTATCCTGTTAAACTCTTTTTACAAAAGAGTCGGAATAAAAGGAGGATTTGAAGCAAATTTATCAAAGAAAATAAAACTAGGAGTCAATTTCAGTACAACCTATAGCAAAAGACGCCTCCAACAACCAACCGGTGGAAATACTGAAGACGTAACAGGCGTAATTGCCCAAGCATTGTCTATGCCACCTATACTTCCTGTTTATCAGAATAACGGAGATTATACTCAAATAGCTCAACATTATGCAGACTTAGGACTTAATAACCAACTTCGCAATCCTGTTTCGAATTTACTAGAAAATCGGAATGACAAATGGTCTATCCGCACAATGTCCAATGCCTATTTTGAAGTAAAACCCATTAAAGGACTGACATTACGCACATCGGTAAACTTTACAACTAATGCAGCAAAACAAGACTATTACCAATCCGCCTTTTTACTAGGTAAAAGTTATACTGGTAACAAATCCACACCGGATTTGACTAGCATAGACGGTTACCGTCTGTCTGGATTTGGTTATAATGCCTATTGGTCCACTACAGCAACTTATGATGTTACATTTAATGAAAAACATCATTTGAACGCCATGATCGGATATGACTTCGAATACAATAGTGATTTTGAAGTACAACAAGACGATCGGACTGATTCTGATAATCCCATTGCCTATAACAACACATCTATTACTAACGTAAATGGAGCGAAACTATGGACAGGTTCTTCCGAATACTCCAATTATGTATTTGACGCCATGTTTGCCCGTCTAGTGTATGATTATAATTATAAATATGTATTTTCTGGTTCTGTCCGTCGCGACCGTTCCAGCAAATTCGGACCGGACAAACGCGCAGGATGGTTTTATTCGGGTTCATTGGCATGGAATATAACCGAAGAAGACTTTATGAAAGATATACACTGGCTCGACATCGCTAAACTACGTGCCAGTTATGGAATAACAGGTAATGACCAGATAGGAAATGATTATGCATGGATATCTACTATCAGTTCAGATCAAAATGTGGTGTTTGGTACAACAGCCATACCTACTTATTATCCTAGTGGCTATTCAAACCGACAATTAGGATGGGAGAAAAACAAACAAATGGACTTAGGGTTTGATATTGGCGTATTCAATGCCTTGAATATAGTAGTAGATCTCTACAAGAGGACTAGTGACATTGTGATGCCAGCCAATATTCCTAATTTCAACGGTATAGCAGGCAGCGTTTATATGAATGCCGGACAAATTGAAAATAAAGGTATAGAAATCCAAGTTTCCGCCACTCCGTTTAAAGGAGATTTTTCCTGGGAAACTACTCTTAGTTGGTCCAAAAACAATAATAAAATTCTTTCACTTGCCAACAATCAAAATCAACTTGCCAATGCAAGTGCAGGAACCAAATGGGGGAATGTAATGAGGAACTATGTAGGACGTCCGATGGGTGACATGTATATGTTAAAAGTTATAGGAACATTTAATACAGAAAAAGATTTAGCCCAATATGCTAAAAACGGGACTCAGGATATTGGAGATTTAATATTTGAAGATTACAATAAAGACGGCACTATTGACGTCAACGATTATCAATTGGTAGGAAACTATCAACCAGACTTTACCTTTGGATGGAATAATACCTTTATCTATAAAGATTTCGATTTGGCGGTCACTATTGACGGACAATGCGGAGGTAATGTAATTTATGCAGCTGCACGTGCTTTTTCTTTAAACCGATACGATGACAATGTACTAGCAGAATCCGGCTTAGGACGCTGGAAGTCATCAACCGATACCGGAAACGGAATGTCACACAAAGCTGGAACAAATAACCTAGGCAGCAATATTGGCCCCTCCACAAGATATCTTTATGATGCAGACTTTCTACGTATTCGTAACGTATCCCTTGGATATACATTACCGAAAAAATTCTGTAAAATAATCGGCATAGAAAATATGCGCATCAGTGCTAATGTACAAAATCTATGGACCTTTGACAAATATCCAGGTTATTCCGTTGAAGCAAATTATGAAGGGAACTCCGCTACAAACAACGGGGTGGACTTTGGTGGATATCCCATCTCCCGCACATTTACTTTCGGTCTTAATTTCAACTTTTAACAACGATACAATATGAAAACTTTCAATAAATTAATTTCATTTGCAGTCATTTCCATGACAAGCCTTACCTATACCGCTTGTAGTGACGGATTTTTTGACCGTTACCCTACCGATTCCATGCAAATGGAAACCTATCTGAAAAATGATGCAGAACTGCAAAACATACTTCTCAATGGTTATTATCACCTACAAGACATCACACTAAATGTGAATTATGTCAATAGTTTGGCTACAGATGAGGGATACGACTATAAAAAAAATAACTCCCTTGATCACATCAGCCTGAACGAAAGTACATGGGACGCAACCTTAGGAATCACTAGTGAAATATGGGAACATTGTTTCAATATGATAAACCGCTGCAACAATGTTCTTCAAAAACTAGATAATGCCTCGGAAACGAACAAAACACAATATGAAGGTGAAGCTAAGTTTCTCAGGGCGTATGCCTATTTCACTCTTGTAAGACTTTTTGGAGCAGTACCTATCACTACAGCTCCAATAGATGATTACTCAACTCTTTATGGTTATGGACGGAACAGCGTGAACGAAGTCTACAGCTTGATAAAAGACGATTTGGAAACAGCCATAGCCAATCTACCAAACTATTATTCCGCCAATAACATGCAAGGACGAGCAACAAAAATAGCAGCTTATACCATGCAAGCAGAAGTTTTTATGACATTGCAGGATTTTAATTTAGCTAAAAATCCTTTAGAAAACATTCTGGATTATGCCAATCAAAATAAAGACAAATTAGATTTAGAAAATGATGTCCTAAAGATTTATGCTTCAGACAACCCAATGGGAAAAGAAATCATTTTTGCAGCGCAATACAACAATGGTGCAACAGTAGTGGCCAATCCACTTATGGGACGTTGTATACCGGCAGCTCGACCATCTACTCAACCCGCTTACATTTATCCAGATGGAACCAATTCTACCATCACGGTTTCACAAGGTACCAGTTGCCTGTTAATGACATGGGAGCTTTACAATACATTCAAAGCCAACAACAATGACCAACGCTTTCAAAAATTAATATACAATGGGATTTATACAGATGACATATCAGTAGCCAGCAACGAGGTAGACATCACAGAAGAAGGATACACTTACCTTCCTGTCACATTAAAATATTTCGACTTTGGTAATGAGGGTATGACAACTTGCGCCTGTGGTAACGACAATATCATTTATCGATATGCAGATGTATTGTTAATGTATGCCGAATGTTTAAACGAAACCGACAATACTCCATCTGCCGCCAACTATCTAAATATAGTAAGGACTCGTGCCGGACTATCAAATACAACTGCTACTACACAAGAGGAAATGAGTATAGCCATCGAAAATGAAAGAATGTTGGAACTATGTTTTGAAGGACATAGATGGTATGATTTAATCCGTCGGGGAAGAATTACAGAAGTAATGGAAAAACATTTTAGCCATCGTACACAGGGACTCAATCCTACATTTCAGTCCAGTAATAATGGAATGAATGTAAGTAGTCTATCTGACATCACCGGCACACCTGCAACATGGAAGTGGACGGGAACATCCGCTGCTGTTCTGTTTGGAATCCCTTACGACCAAATTCAGCTTTCAAGCAATTGGGAGCAAAATGAGTTATATTAATCCTTTATCCATAAAATATGAAAAATAAAATCTTAACCGGCAGTTTATGTACTGCCGGTATCCTTCTACCCCAAATTACCTTTGCAGAGATTCAAAATGATAAAGTAAGTCCAGACAGACCGAACATCATTTTTATTTTAGCAGACGATATGGGATATGGAGATTTATCCTGCTATGGCAATCAATATGTAAAAACACCTAATATTGACCAACTAGCCGAAACCGGGACCCGGTTCAATCAATGTTATGCAGGAAGCGGTATTAGTTCACCATCCAGATGCGCATTGTTGACTGGTAAAAATACAGGAAATACCCGTATACGGGATAACATGTGTACAGCCGGAGGTATTGCCGGAATCAAAATAAATCCCAATGGTGATTCCACCATTGTCAGGAGAGCTAATCTATTACCACAAGATACAACCATTGCCACCGTATTAAGCGCAGCGGGTTACCGAACTTGCTTAGTAAACAAATGGCATTTAGATGGCTACGATAAAGGAGCCTCTCCTAATCATCGCGGATTTGACGAATTTTATGGATGGACTATCTCTACGGTACACAGTAACTCTCCTTATTATTATCCCTATTATCGTTTCCACGGTGACTCACTCATCCACATCCCGGAAAATGCAAATGGAAAACATGGTATTCATAACAACGACTTGAGCACAAACGATGCCATCGCTTTTATAAAAAGGAATAAAGACAATCCTTTTTTTCTTTATTTAGCTTTTGACGCCCCTCATGAACCCTATAATATAGATCAAACAGCATGGTATGAAGGACAAGAAACATGGGAACCTAATACTAAACGTTATGCTTCATTGATTACTCACATGGATGCTGCTATCGGACGTTTATTAAACGAACTAGAACAACTTAATTTACGAAAGAATACATTAATTATTTTTGCCTCAGACAATGGGGCCGCCATCCAAGCTCCTATTAAAATATTAAATTGCAATGCTGGATTCAAAGGTCGAAAAGGAATGCTTTACGAAGGTGGGATCCGAGTACCTTTCATTGTCAATCAACCAGGAATGGTACCTATACAAACACTAGACAATCTTATCTACTTTCCAGATATGATGCCCACATTAGCAGCATTGGCTAAAGGAACAAAGCATTTGCCAAAACAAATTAATGGTATAAACATCTTACCGCTTTTCTATGGAAAACAAGTTGATACAGACAACCGCTTATTATATTGGGAATTCCCAGGGAAACAACGTGCAGCCAGAAAAGGAGATTGGAAGTGTGTAACCATCCATCCTAATCAACCTCTAGAATTGTATAACTTGAAAGAAGATCCAGAAGAGACAAATAATCTCGCAAAAAAATACCCTAGACGAGTAAAGGAGTTCGATGAAGAAATGCAAAGAATGCATATTCCTACCCCCAATTGGCCTCAGCCAGGAGAACAATTCTGAAGTTTATATGTAGAACGAGGGCTAATGCAGTCCTCGTTCTACATATAAATACAAATAATTTTATTAGCAAAAGTATATACAAACATTTTAGTTTATACATCCATTCTTAAATAGAATTCTGTTGAACACTTAAAAAACTATTTTCACTGATATCAATGAGATTCTTATTAGCCAATATAAATGTTGACATAAGAGAAGCGCAATACTTTTTCAACCCTCCCCTCAAGATTAAAATCAAGTGAAAACCTTTAAGATAAAGCCTACTATGAGAACTTGACACCCATACTTTCAACAAAGAACAATAACACTTCACGAGTTTTTTTGTACGATAATACAGGATTTGAGACTAAAATCCATGTTCGAAATTATTTATAATTCAGATATTTGCACAACAAAAAAAATAAAAGAACATGATGAAATATTTACTATTCTTGTTGTTCCTCTTATTGAAAGCAGGAACAGCTACAGCTCAAAACAATTTAGTAGTCAACGGTATTCCATGGTTTGATGACAAGGGAAATATTGTCAATGCACATGGCGCTTGTATTATGGAAGAAAACGGAAGATATTATCTTTTCGGAGAATGGAAATCGGACAAAAGTAACGCTTTCCCCGGCTTCTCATGTTATTCTTCGGATGACCTTGTAAACTGGAAATTCGAGAACATTGTCCTTAGAGTCCAACCCGAAGGCATCCTTGGCCCCAATCGCGTAGGTGAGCGTGTAAAAGTGATGAAATGCCCTAAGACGGGCGAGTATATCATGCTGATGCATGCCGATGATATGGGATACAAGGACCCTTATATCGGTTTAGCCACCTGCAAAACGATTGCAGGTGACTATCAGTTGCAGGGACCGTTACTCTATAAGGGACAACCTGTAAAACGCTGGGATATGGGAACCTTTCAGGACACCGATGGAAAAGGATATTTACTGATTCATCATGGCCCTGTTTATCGGTTAAGCGATGATTACCGTTCGATAGAGGCTGAAGTGGCCCACATTAAAGGCATGGGCGAATCACCGGCCATGTTCAAAAAGAACGGTGTCTATTTCATGCTTACCTCAAACCTGACCAGTTGGGAGAAAAATGACAACTTCTATTTTACGGCTCCCCAGATAGAAGGTCCTTGGACGAAACAAGGGCTGTTCTGCCCGGAAGGCAAGCTGACCTACAATTCGCAAAGTACATTTGTATTCCCGTTGAAATGCGGTAATGATACCATACCTATGTTTATGGGGGATCGTTGGTCTTATCCGCATCAGGCCTCAGCCGCCACATATGTATGGATGCCTTTACAAGTGGATGGAACAAAAATATCCATCCCTGAATATTGGCAGGCATGGGACATCAGGAAGCTAAAACCGGCAGACGCTCTGAACAAAGGGAAAAAGTTGTACGGGGCATGGAAATCCAATCAAAAAGGAGACGTGTTGGAGATAGCGTTCAAAGGAACTCATGCTGCTATTGTTGGAGAAACAAACCCTCATGGCGGGTATGCCAAAGTAAGTGTATTAAATGCGGAAAAGGATACTGTATATTCTTCATTGGTGGATTTTTACAGTAAGTATCCGGAAAAAGCAATTCGAATTATAACACCGAAAATGCCGGAGGCAAGTTATACCTTACAGGTTGAAGTAACAGGAATACGACCGGTATGGACAGACAAGACTAAAACAATCTATGGAAGTGACGACACTTTCGTAACGATAGACAATGTCTATCACTTTTGAGCTATTCCATATCTTATGCAAAAGGGCTGAGATACAGAATTAACCATGCAAAAGACAGAAGAAATGTAACACTGGAAAATTTGAAGTATAATAATTGCTAATATATTAAATAACGATGAGAAATATTATAATAACGCGCAGTTTCATATTTCTAAACAGAAAAATAAAAAGATTACTTTTACTGTTAGTTACTATTTTTTTGTGTGCAAGAATGATGGGAGAAACGATTATTCCGGATTCCATTTCCAATCCCATTCGCACGGGATTCCATCCAGATCCTTCCATCTGCCGGGTAGGAGAAGATTATTATTTAGTCACTTCATCATTCACATGGTTTCCCGGACTTCCTATTTATCACAGCCGTGACCTGACTAACTGGTCGCTTATCGGTCATGCATTAACCAATCCCAAGGCTATCGACTTTAACGGTATGACGGATAATGACGGCATCTGGGCCCCCACTTTGCGTTATCATAATGGAACATTCTATCTTATCACCACAGCTCATGGCTGTGGTGGCAATTTCTACATGACAGCCAAGAATCCGGCCGGTCCCTGGTCGGATCCGGTGTGGCTGAAAGATGCTCCCGGCATTGACCCTTCTCTTTTTTTTGATGAGGACGGACGCTGTTATTATACAGGCAATCGCTGGGATTTTAAGAGCGCATGGCCTGCCCAGTGTGCCGTATGGATGCAGGAGCTGGACCTCCAAAAAAGATGTCTGGTCGGAGAACGAAAAACATTGGCCTATGGTCATGCGGCTAATGCAAAATACGCCGAAGGGCCTCATTTATACAAAATAGAGGACCACTATCTATTGTTGATGGCCGAGGGCGGTTCGGATTATAACCATGCTGTTACCGCCCTCACTGCTAAATCCCTCTGGGGACCGTATGTACCTTGTACCGTCAATCCCGTATTGACACACCGCCATCTTGGCAAGGACTACCCTGTGCAATCTCTCGGACATGCCGATTTAGTACAGACACCGGACGGGCATTGGTATGCCGTGTTCCTCGGCAAACGGGTGGTGGAAGGCGGACTGGTTCCTTTGGGACGCGAAACCTTTCTTTGTGCGGTGGATTTTCAAAACGGTGAGCCTATATTCAACCCCGGTGCCGGTGTTATCGGAAACCGGCTGAAACGTCCTCCTTTACCATGGACACCGGTGTCGAAAGCAAATAAACAAAATGATTTTGAAGGTCCCACTTTGTCACCGGAATGGGTCACTATGCGTATCCCCGAGCAACCTTTCCATCATTTTGCCGATGGCGGCCTGTCTCTGTCCCTCCGGCCTGAAATGGCAGACAGTCTGGTATGTCTCTCCATGCTTCTGCGCCGTGTACATTCTCATAATTTCTCGGCCACCACGACAATGAGTTTCTCCACCCGTCGGGCGAACGAATGGGCGGGTTTGGTTCTGTATCGTACAGCTAAAGGCTATTATTCATTACTGAAAGGAAAGAATGAAATCCGTTTGACAA
>OHJA01000661.1_pt1 | contig 17857 bp, 7 predicted proteins | sample 1568441 | NCBI WGS metagenome assembly OHJA01 (sample SAMEA3879500, study PRJEB24766) | human gut metagenome | biome: human-associated habitat; feature: feces | place: USA | collected 1985/1987 | reverse complement strand
AAAAACTTTTAAAATTTTTTGATTTTTAGGGTGACAAACCGCAAATTTTGCGGAATATATATAGAAACCTTTTTTTAGGAGGAAGTTATGAAGATAAAAAAGAAGATTATTTCGGGCTTACTTACTGCCACTACTCTTGTGAGCCTTTGTGCCTTTAGTGCAGGAGCAGTAAGCACAGACAAAAAGTTTTCAGTCGAAGATGCAACGCTTATTCAGAAGAATGTTGTAGGTATGACAACATTTGATGAAAAACAAATTAAGTTGTATGACCTTAATAAAGACGGTGTGATTACCGTTGTTGATTCAACACTTGTACAGAAGATTATCGTAGGTCTGATTAAAGAGCCAACAGAAGAACAACCGACAACAGCAGAATCAACAACAGAGCCTACAACGGAAGCAGTTACAGAACCTACAACTGTTCCAAAGCCTACTACTGTACCGACCGGCATTAAGCTGAATAAAACGGATATAGTCTTAGGTACAACAGAATCTTATGCTTTAAGTACAACTGTGACAAATGGTAATTTATCTCAGGTTACATTTTCAACAGGCAATAAAAAAATTGCAACTGTTGATTCAAACGGCAAAATAACTGCTGTTGGTGTTGGCACAACAACTATTACGGCAAAGACCTACAACGGCAAAACTGCAAGTTGTAATGTGACGGTTAAAAAACTTGCTGACAGTATTACTCTCAACAAATCAAGTTTAACACTTGGTGTTGGAGAACAGTATGACTTGAACAGCAGTATTCCTAACAATACAGCAGCCTACTACAGACTTTATTACTCAAATAACACCGCAATTGCTCCCGTCCAAAAGTCAGGCGGTCTTGTTACCGCAAAAACAGCCGGCACTACAACGATAAGATGTAAGCTCAACAATGGAAAAGAAGCTACTTGTAAGGTAACAGTCAAATCTGCTCCATCAAGTGTTAGTCTGAATTACACTTCGGCTACTCTAAAGGTTGGGCAGAGCAAAACATTGACGGCTACTCTCAACAGTAATGCGTATAGCTATCGTTCTGATTGGACAAGCAGTAACAGCAAGATTGCTACCGTCAATTCAAACGGCAAGGTGTTTGCTAAATCACAAGGTACGGTGACTATTACATATAAAACCTACAACGGCAAAACAGCAAAATGTAAATTAACTGTTTCGGGAAGTGCTGCAAAGTGTATTGATGTATCAACTTGGCAAGGTTCAATTGACTTTGGCAAGGTAAAATCAGCCGGTTATGACTATGTGATTATAAGAGCCGGATACGGTAAAGAAAAAAGTCAGAAAGACAATATGTTTGAAACAAACTACAAAAACGCAAAATCCGCCGGTCTTAAAGTCGGAGCATATTGGTTCAGCTATGCAATGTCACCGTCAACGGCAACAGCAGAAGCAGATGCTTGCCTTAGTTGTATCAAGGGTAAAAAGTTTGAACTTCCTGTTTACTACGATATGGAATATCAGCCTGCAATGAGTACAAGCAACAGCAATTATACAAAAATGGCAGTCAATTTCTGTAACAAACTCAAAAGCAACGGCTTTAAATCGGGTGTGTATTCCTCAGCAAGCGTTTATGACTATCTGCTCAATCGCAAAACCTTAAAAAATAACGGCATTTCCATTTGGAACGCAGAATGGTATATAAAGCCGTCAATCACTTGTGATGTGTGGCAGTATTCAGATAACGGTAGAATTAACGGCATATCAACAAATGTTGACCTTAACTACATATACAATCTCAATATTGTTGGATAGTAAAAAAGAGTTTGTCAACCCTAAAAAGTAAAATTTATATGTAGGAGGTTATTATGAATTTTAGCAGAGCATCACCTATGAACAAATTACTCATTTTCTTTTTTACAGAAAGGAGAGAAAAACTTAAATGAAGTTAATTAAAAAAATGCTGTCGGTGTTCTTATGTTTAACCGTAATTATCGGCTCATTGTCTGTCGGTTTGTTTTCAGTAAGTGCTGCCACGGTTAAAGGCAATCGTGGAGCAGACGGCAAAGGATTTATATACAAAAAAACAGCTGAATATACTTATATAGACGCAAACGGAAAAAAGCACAGTCAGCATTATGAAGGTTGGGAAAATTTTAAGGTTCATTTTTTTGCTGCATCCGGAAAAGCCTTGAATTTTTCAGACTACACACAAAGAGCGTACTGTATTGAACCGGATAAAGCATCTGAATTAACAAGTTCTGCTACTGTAAAAAGTACATCTCAATCAGCAGCTTGGAAACAGCTAACTACTGCACAGCAAAATGCAGTTAATCTGATACTTGCTTGGGGCTTTGGCGGATTTGAAGCTGCAAAGAAAGAGAAGGTTCATTATTACTATGCAACGCAGCTCTTGATTTTTGAGATTGTTGCAGGCAAGCGTAACGCATCAACTTTTGAAGCGGTTACCGGTAAGCCGTTACTTACACCTGCAAATACAATGACGGCTACGAGTTCGGCAGAAACTACGCTTGCGAATGTCACAACGGCATACAACAATATGGTTTCTTGGTGCAAAAAATCCGTGAGAAATCCGTCATATACTGCATCATCACTTAGCTCGGCTAAATCATATCAGATGTCGTACAGCAACGGACAGTACTCAATTACTCTGACTGATTCTAACGGGACTGCATCGGTGACAAAAGCATCCGATGTAATTGTCAGCAATTCTAATGTTAAGGTCAGCGTTAGCGGTAAAAAGATAACATTTACCTGTTCTAAAAATCTTGGTACGACAGTTAATGTGACAATGAAAAACTCTTTTTTGAAGGAATATGGAATCAAGAGCAAAAACAGTTTGTATTTAATTACAAGTAATGACTTTGCATCATATCAGACTTTTGCTCGAGGTTCTAATTATGCAGTTAAAGACGGATATGTTAAGTTGACATTTCCGGATGTTGTCAAGCTGCAACTTCAAAAATCATCATCAAACCCGGAACTTACAGCCGGCAATGATTGTTATAGCCTTAACGGTGCCGAGTACGGCATATACACAAACAAGGCTTGTACCAAAAAAATCGGCAGTATTACAACAAATGCAAGCGGTTACGGCAGTTACAGTAAATATGTTGACGCATCAGCTTCTTACTATGCCAAAGAAACCAAAGCACCAAAAGGCTATGAGCTTGACGAAACTGTTTATACATTTGTGAATTCAGGCAAAAAAGCCGCAGACGGTACAAAAATTTATAGCTTTAGCTGTACTGATGAGCCTGTAGATGACCCTGTCGGTATTGTGTTACAAAAAAAGAATGCAATTACAGGCGAAACAACAAGTCAAGGTCTTGGCGGTGCGGTTTTCAGCATTGAATACTACGCACAGGAAATTGATAAGGACTATGATGTCAAAGCAGATGAAACCGCTCCTGCACTTGACAGCAAAAACCTTAAAAGGACTTGGTATATTCAGACCAACTCTGACGGACTTACTCGTTTAGATGAAAAATATTTATCCGATGATTTCTTATCAGATGGATTATATTACGATGGTAATTTTGTAACTATTCCCATAGGAACAATTGTTATCAAGGAAGTCAAAGCTCCTGACGGCTATTCTCTCAGTGATGTTGTGTTTTACAGAGTAATTACTCAAGAGGGTGCAAAGTTTGCACAGGACACAAATACTCCCATAAATGTGACGATTGACGAAATGCCGGCAAAGGCATATATCGGCATACACAAACTTAATCAATCGGGTGTTGGTGTCGCGAATGCTACATATGGCTTGTACGCTGATTCAGCTTGTGCAAGCTTGTATGACAAGCTCACAACAAATGCTGACGGCAAGGGTACTTTTGCAAAATCAGTAGATGTCGGCAAAACATATTACATCAAAGAAATAACCGCACCGACAGGCTATGAGCTTGACGAAACTGTTTATCCCGTAATTGCCACAGTGGATAACGCTACAGTCGATACAGCCGTTATTCAGACGATTTATGAGGACAGCGTAAAGGCTGACCTCAAAATCAAGAAGTCATCGACTGACGGTATCGTTTCAAATTTGTGGTTTGCAATATCAGATAACCTCGGCAACGAGTACAACGCAGTTTCAACCGATAAAAACGGCGAAGCGACTGTTAAAGGTTTGAGGGTATATGACGATAAAGGCAACAAGATAACCTATACAGTCAAGGAGCTTGGTTTTAAGACTACTTTAGGATCTCACAGCTATGGCGGTTACACTTGGACGATAAAGAAAGAAAATGCAATCAATTATAAAGGTTCATATTTTGAAGGTGTTTCAAATGCTGTATTCAGCAATTGTGAGAATGCTTATTCAAGATACTACTATGGCAAATCATCAGAAGCAAAATCCAACGCTAACGGTAAGTCATTAACGCTTGACGAGAGCAAAACGGTTACATTTAATTTTCAGAATACAGTTTCTGAAACAGATTTAACTGTTAAAAAGACCTCATACAACGGTAAAGTGTCTGGAGTTTGGTTTGAGGTACAGGACGAAAACGGCAAATATTATGGTGATATTGTTACAGATTCTACCGGAACAGCTAACTATTACAACCGATACGGTTACAAGCTCACAAGCTGTTTAACCGTTCCAAACTCAGCAATTTGTATTCCTATAAAATATAAGGTTGTTGAAAAAGGTTTTCTCGGCGGAGGCAGTTACTACTTCCCCGAAAATTACCTTGGAAAGGCTGAATCAGAGTGTAAGACTGCCAACAAATACGGAACAACATCTACTCTTAATTATTCCGCCTACAACGCTCCTGCAACAGGAAGTATTAACATCAATAAGACTTCCGAGGACGGAGTTATCGAGGGGTTGAGTTTTAAGCTCGAATCTTTTGACGATGAGCGAGAATACGGTGATGACCTTATCCCTACCCCTATGGCTTATGACGCAGCCGGCAACGGGATTACAAGTATCGTTTTGACTACTGATGAAAATGGTAAAGCAAGTACAGATAATATGCAATTTTATGACATAAACGGTAACAAAATTGATGGTATTCTGCCATATGTAGTTGACCTAAACGGTTTTCAAATTACTTACAGGCTTACCGAAATCGGCATTAAACAGTCAGACGGAACATACAAGTTTCCGAGCCGTTATGAACTGAAAGATGCAGTCGAATTTACAATCTATGATACCGATGAATACAACTATACATATGATTGTGCCAACACCGTAAAAACAGGTTCGTTACAGGTACAAAAAACATCTGAAGATGATGTTGTGGACGGTTTGTATTTTGAAATAAGCTGTGCTGATACAGGGTTTAACGAAAAAGTAAGCACAAACCTTGAAGGTTTAAGTCCTGAAATTTCAGACTTGCCGATTTATAACAGCAATGACGAATTGCTCAAATATAAGGTGTCAGAACTCGGTGTTCTGAACGATGACGGCACTTATTCTTTACCGTATAAGTACAATAAGCCACGAAGTGTAACCGTCACGCTTGATACTGATACCGTAACCTTTGCAAGTATCAAAAATACTGTAAAAACAGGCTCGGTTAAGCTCACAAAAACAGACGGCACAAAAGCTCTTGGCGGATCAGGTTGGCAACTCTATAAGTCAGACGACACTCCCATCAGCTGTTATCAGACAGGCTCAGGAACTTATATGTATAATTCAGTTGCAAAAACTGCAACCGATTATATGGCTACGAATGGTAGTTTGTCAATCAGTAATCTGCCGGTAGGTGATTACTATTTTATTGAATCTGTAACTCCGTCAGGCTATATGCCATACGGTAAAAAGGTTGAATTTACAATTTCAGCCGACAATGAAAACACACTTAATATATCATTAACCGTTGCCGATAACAAATCTGTGTTATCTCAAACAGGTGGCGGTGGTATTGCTCCGTTTTATTTTGCTTCTGTAGCACTCGGAGCATTGGCTATATTTTTCATCTATGACTACCGTAAACACGGTAGCAAGAAATATAAAAAATCACGAAAGGACAATCAAAAATGAAAAAGAAAATCACACGAATTATGACAGCTATGGTGCTTGCAGTAATGATGGTATTAACTGCAATCCCATTTGCAAGTGCTGCAACCAACGCAAATGCTCTTGATGAAACAAAGAAGGTTTCATTCACGCTCAATTGTTCAAAGCCGGGTTACACCTTTACGGTGTACAAGGTTGCAGAACTCAAAACAACCGAAAATCCATACAAGACAGGCTATGATTCACTTATTCCTTCAATCTCTGACGAGATTTTAAGCGGTAAGACATCGAATGTTCTCTCAGCTCTTGATGGTCTTTCTTCGATTCCGTCAACAGCTTCAACCGTTGGCACATTTACTACATCGGCAACATCGGTAAAAAAGACTTTTTCAAGCCTTGCTCAGGGTTTGTACTACATAAAAGCGACTAACTTTCCTGCCGGTGTTAAAAGCGTTACAAACTCTGTTGTATCACTTCCATATTACAATAACGGTTGGGTTTACAGCATTAATGCTATCGACCTTGCTACAAAGGTAAATGACGGTGATGTTGTAACAGGCAAGACTATCACAAACAGCACAAAGGATAATGTTAATTTTACCGATGTAAGCCTTGGTGACACAGTGAATTTTGAAATCAAGTCATCAACTGCCGGTTCATCAGAAATGAAACTTAAATCATATACAGTATATGATGAGATGTCAGCAGGACTTACTCTTGATAAAGACAGCGTAAAGGTTGCACTTCTCAACGCACAGGGCGGTAAGGTTGCTGACCTTGCTTCATCTGATTACACTCTCAATGTAACCTCAGAAGTTGATGGTAAAGCTACAACATTTAATGTAGCTCTCACAAACGCTTATCTCCAGAAGAATGACTTTTATGCAGAGAGTGTTACTTATACATCTGTAACTTATTCAGCAAAGCTCAATAAGTACGCAATAACAGGAAAGACAGGCAACCCTAACACAGAAACAAAGCTCGTTTATTCTAACAAGAACGGTGTTGAATCAGAAGTAAACGGTAATACAGTTTATGTTTACACCTTTGCTGTAACAACAAACAAGACAGATACAGACGGAAAGGCTCTCGAAGGTGCAGAATTCAGCCTTTTCAAGACAGAAGAGGACGCAACTGCTCTTACAAATGCCCTTGCAAGCGGTGTATCCGACAAGACCGGCAAGGTTACTTACTACAACACAAGTAAAGAAGAAATCAAACTTGCAAGCGGTAAATATTATATTGTCGAAACAAAAGCCCCAACGGGATACAACATCTACGGTAAGGTTATTCCTGTGACAATTGATGTTACATACGGTGCAACATTTGTTGACGGTTCGTACATCACAAACTGCCCTACAGACGGCACAGCAAGCGTTGATGTTAAGGATACAAAGGTTGTTGTTCCGCAGACAGGCGGTGTCGGAACAGTAATGTTCTACATTCTCGGCACAGCATTTGCACTCGGCGGTATTGCAACATTGTTCATTCGCAGAAGAGTAAAAGCTACAAACAAGTAATTTCACATTAAACAGAAAGGAGTACAGCACATTGAAAAAATGCAGAAGCAAATGCACCTTGATAATAGGAATAATTTTTATGACTGCATCACTCTGCTTTGTGCTGTACCCTTCTGTATCAAATGCTGTCAATAGTTTTTTCGCCGCATCCACAATTAACAATTATGCCGCAAATCTTGACAGCATTTCAGCAGCCGACAGGTCACAGTACTTGTCGGCTGCTGCTGAATATAACAACAATTTATCAGAACTTATCAATGGATTTTCTTACGATACAGACAGCGTGATTGACGGATATGACGATATTCTCAATTTTGGTGACGGTCTTATAGGCTACATTGATATTTCAAAAATAAATGTAAAACTGCCTATTTACCACGGGGATACGGATAAAGTGCTTGAAAAAGGTGTTGCTCATCTGCCAAATACAGCGTTTCCGATAGGCGGTGTAGGCAATCATTCGGTGCTTTCAGCTCACACGGGTTATCCTACGCAGGTGTTTTTTGACAATCTCAACGAGCTTGAAATCGGTGATGAAATCAAGGTGTCCGTGCTTGATGAAACGCTTACCTATGCTGTAACAGCAAAAAACATTGTTAAGCCCGACAACATATCGTTACTGTCAGTTGACGAAGAAAAAGACCTATTAAGTCTTATAACTTGTTATCCATACGGTGTAAACAGTCACAGACTTATTGTGACTGCTGAAAGAGTAAAGGATACAGCTGCATCTGATACGGCAACAAAAACCGAAAACAACAATAACGGAAGTTTTGATTTTATTATTGCAGTAATTGTTATAACCGCAATTTTGGCAATTTTAGTAATTGTTGTTTCCATAAAAAATAAACGAAGGAGGAAGTAAAATGCCTGATATTACAAATGATTTTGATAATAATCCAAATACCGATAAAAGAAAACAGCGAGATGAAGAAGTCAATAATGACAATCTCCAACCCGAACAGACAAAATCCGAACCCGAATTGCTTGAACAAACGAAAAGCAAAGAATTTTCAATACCGATTTTTGCAAAGCTGTATGACAGGTGCAATCTTAAGATTGATGAGCTTAATCTAAAAAACGATAAACTCAATGCAAAAATCGAAAAACTCAACATAAAAAAGGTTCGCAGTGCTGAATTTGTTTCAACGGTTGAATCAATGAGAAATGTTGTACCAATGCCTGTGTATAAAGCATTGTCTGTTCTATCGGCTGAAAGGCGACAGAAAATAGTAAATATCAATGAGAAAATCCATTCTCATAAGCTGAACATCAAATCGAATGAGCAGAAGATTTTGAAGCAACAAAGCCGTGCTGAGAACTGCAAAAAAATCAATAAATTTCTTGACAATATGAAATCCCCTGACGGCAGGAAAGAAAACTTTGTCAAAGGTATGCAGGAATACGGGACAATGGCAATGAGGACAACCTCTGAAAAGTTTGATACTACTCAGAGCAAACTCGATGCTGCAATAAAAGCATACGGTCAAACTCATTATATGTCCGAAAAACTCAAACTGCGAAAACAAATCGACAAGCTCACCAACAAAAAAGAAAAGCTGATAAACAAGCTCAAGGCTCTTAATGAGTGGTCAGATAAGTTTGAATCGGTTAAAACTATGCCCGATAAGGAAGCTAACAATATTATCAGCAAGAGCTGTCAGAACATTGTTGATGAGTTTACAACCAACCCACAGGCTTTAAAAAAGCAGGCTGATGTAATCGTTTTATCTGCTGCAAAAGCTGTGACCGAAGAAAATTATCTCAAAAATGCCGAAATGTCGATTGAGGACGATTATGACAGCATTGACGGTATTATCAATAACGGCAATAAGCAGCAGGAATACGAAAAACTCAAAGAGCCTGAAAAGAAATCCGAACGCAGAACAGCACCTTTATCGAGAAATCAGATTAAGCAAAATGCAAACACTATTGCTCATAATGAGCAACAAACGAATGATAAAACCAAAACTCAGGGACAAGAATTATAAAGCTATTTTAGACCTGTGCCATTCAGGCACAGGTCTTTTTTTAAGAGGTGAATAAAATAAATGATTGAATTATATGGAAACAAAATATGGAACAGCAACACTCCCAATAAATATAAAAAAGTAATCATTGCGAGTGAGGATAGTCTTGATAATATATGTCAGGAACTTGAAAATTCAGGACTTAATTATTGTGCATATATTTTTAACGGTGAAGCACATATTGCCATTGGCAGAGCTACCGCAACTAATATTGATAAGTTGGATATTGATTATCAGACTGTTATTGAATGTAATTCAAAAGTCTATAAAACCAACAACATCATAGGAACTACAACCTACGATTCTATTGAGGATAAATTATACCGTAAGTACAATACCGATTTTGCCTATAAAATCGGTCAAAGACTTACTGAGCAAGGCATCCTTTTTTCAGGCAGAATTTACGGAAAAACAACAACTATTACTGTTGACAAGCAATATGCTGATACCTTGAATAAAATATCTGCTGAACTTAAAGAACAGCGAGCATCATTTATGTCAAAATCTGAGGTTGTTCAAAATGAATCACCGGAAGAATCAAAATCAGTTAATGAAAAAATATCTGAATTACATTTCAATGAATCGCAACTTTCGGCACTTGCACCGTCTGTAAAATTTATCCAAACGAGAAACGATGATAATTTGACTGATAACTTTGTTTCATGGTTTTCTGACTGCACTGATTTTTATGAATCACAACTTTCTGCTCTTGCCGAAATTTATGTTGACACATATCAAAGTTTTTCGGATAAATCTTTGATGTTTGCAGATACATCAAGGTTTAATGATTTAAAACAGCGTTTTGTTAATGATAACATTACTGCAAAATTAACTGAAAATCGTGGTTACTCAACTACTCAGCTTGAAATTATCAGAGAAATGGTAACTTACGGTATGAGCGAATCAGTAATCAACTTGCTTGATTACACTTTTTCGATTGATGAAATGCAAAACTTCTTTACAGCATACAAGAACGGCTCGTATGAAGATTTAATCAATCTCATTGCAGATATTAAAGGTACTACACGCACGGATATTGAAGGGCAAATCGAAGGTGGTACATACACTCCCGAAATTCCCGATTATGATTTTTTAAGCAAAAATCTAATTTTTCATAACCCCTCGGCAAATCATTTTACGGTTATGTATTTCAATCCGGATAGCGAAACAGGCGGTCAGTTCGTAAGCACTGATATAAACTATAATGTTGCTTGGCGAGGAAACCGAGATTTTACAAATGATTCCGAGCGATTTTGGCGATATGTAGAAATCACCGGAAATCAAACTCTGTCCGATGTAGGCAGTAAATTTTTCCGAGAATCTCTAAATTATTTTTACTCTTGTGAGCAAATTGCAGAGGGATTAACTACGGACACACAAAAATTGATTGCAGATGTTGCTACTGCCGAAATGATAAAATCAGGCGAACTTATTGAACCTGAAAGTTTTGATGTAGCTAAGTTTGATACACTCATATCTGAACAAAAAGAAATCACAAGCAATAATTCGGATAAAAATACTATTGTTATCAATGCTTTTGCCGGACCGGGTGCAGGAAAAACAACATCTTGTCTTGAAGTAGCCGAAAAATTGAAAAAGCAAGGATTTGTTACGGAATATGTACAGGAATATGCCAAAGAGCTTGTATATGACAACAATCTTATTATGCTTGACGGACATTATGAACATCAATTTGCAATTCTTAACGAGCAGATGAAGCGTATCAATCGTTTGTACGGTAAAGTTGATTTTATAGTTACTGACTCACCAATTTTACTTAACAACACTTATCTTAATGAAGATAAAAACACCGAAGTGTATTCGGCATATTCTGATAGTGTGAACAAACTTTATGGTCTTTATAACAATTTTAATTATTTTGTTGAGCGTGATACATCAGTGTTTGAAAAAGAGGGACGAATACATAATCTTGAACAAAGCATTGCAATTGATAACGAATTAAAAAACATGTTACACAATAATCAAATTGATTTCGATGTATATACTCACGCTACAATTGACAATATTGTTCGTGATTCAACTATTATATATGCAAAACAACTTATCAATTCATACTGTCAGGATGAATTTGATTCGGAAGCGGATTTTTCAGACTTAAAAAAAGTCGGAGTGGCATACACAACAACAGAAGACAGCAAGCATACTGTTGAAGCTGTTGTAAATCTTGTTGACTATAGGCTTGAAACTTATGTTGATGACAAATTATTCAAAGAAGAAACATATGCCGACCTTAAAGATATGATTGATAACTGTCTGCACTCTTTATCGTTCGATGACCTTGTGTACCTTTCCGATGAGGAGCTTGCACCGTTTTATGAGGAACACGACGAGCTTGACGACGTAGATCCCGCAGTTATTCGTCAGCAGCTTGAGGACGCAGGGATAGTCAACGGTGAGCTTGTCGATGAAGATAAGCTGAACAGTGATCCATTTATTCAACAGGTTATGGCTGACGTAGAAGCCGTTGCCGACAACTCTGACCTTATCGGACAGAAGCTAACGCTTGATGAACACAAATTCATTGTTGAGAGCGTGGGCGGTAACGGCGACGTTTCAATGCGTGATATTACCTTTGAGAACACTAACGGTTTTCCAATATTCCGTTCCGAAAAGGTAGCTTTTGTTCGCCGTGCCATTGAAGAACAACAGACACAGCAGGAAGAAATCACACCCGCTTGGGAGCGTCAACCGAGAGCAAAGGCGCAGACCTTTGACCTTCACCCTGACATTCCTATGGCTGACCGTCATACCTTTGACCTCAAAGCCTTTGAGTTAGAGGAGGTTGGCAAAAAGGCACGTTTTCGCAGAAATGTTGAAGCTATCCGTGTCTTGAAAGAGTGTGAGTTTGACAACAGATTTGCCACACCCGAAGAACAACAAGTCCTCGCACAGTATGTCGGATGGGGCGGAATCCCCGAAGCGTTTGACGAAAACAATACAGCGTGGGCGGACGAGTTTACAGAGCTTTATGGCTTACTCTCACCCGAAGAATATCAGTCTGCGAGAGAAAGTACGCTGACCGCATTTTACACCCCGCCCGTCGTGATTTCAGCTATTTACAAGGCTATGGAACAGATGGGCTTTAAGGAAGGCAACATTTTGGAGCCGTCCTGCGGTATCGGTAACTTTATCGGTATGCTGCCGCAGAGTATGGAGAACAGCCGTGTTTACGGTGTGGAGATTGATAAGATTTCCGCAGGTATCGCACAGCAGCTCTATCAGCGTTCCTCTATTGCCGGACAGCCGTTTGAGGAAGCGAATATCCCCGACAGCTTTTTTGACGCAGTTGTAGGTAACGTCCCCTTCGGTGATTTCAGCGTAGCCGACAAACGCTACGATAAAAACCATTTCCTTATTCACGACTACTTCTTTGCGAAGTCCCTTGATAAGCTCCGTCCGGGCGGCGTTATGGCTCTTGTTACTTCAAAGGGTACAATGGACAAAGAAAACCCCGCCGTGCGTAAATATATCGCACAGCGAGCCGAGCTGCTCGGAGCAATCCGTCTACCGAATAACACCTTTAAGGGTAACGCAGGCACAGAGGTTGTGTCGGATATTCTTATCCTACAAAAGCGTGACCGCATTATCGACATCGAGCCTGATTGGGTGCATTTGAATACCGATGAAAACGGTATCCGAATGAACAGCTACTTTGTAGAACACCCTGATATGGTACTCGGTGATATGAAGATGGTGTCGGGACGATTTGGCGAGGAAGCGACGTGTGTTCCATACGAAAATGCTGACCTTGCAGCCTTGCTTGATGAAGCAGTATCCAATATTCACGGTGAGATAAACGAGTACGAGCAGGACGAGGAGCTGGAGGAAGAAGATTATTCTATCCCCGCTGATCCGAATGTCAGAAACTTCTCTTACACGCTGCTTGACGACGTAATCTATTTCCGTGAGAACAGCCGAATGTCGCCTGTTGATATGTCAGCTACAGCAGAAAACCGAATCAAGGGCTTGATTGAGATCCGCAATTCCGTCAGGCACTTGCTGGAGTTGCAGACTGAGGACTATCCCGACAGCGATATAAAAGCCGAAATGCAGCGTTTGAATACGCTGTACGATGAATATACGAAGAAGTACGGACTTATCAGCAGCCGTGCTAATAATATGGCGTTTTCAAGGGACAGCTCCTATTCGCTACTATCCTCTCTTGAGGTGTTGGACGAGGACGGAAACCTTGAGCGCAAGGCTGATATTTTCTTCAAACGCACTGTCAAGGCACATAAGCCTGTTACTTCTGTTGACACCGCAACCGAAGCGCTCGCCGTTTCTATGGGTGAAAAGGCAGAGGTCGATATGGACTATATGTGTGAGTTGACAGGTAAGAGCGAACAGAAGATTTACGACGAATTACAAGGCGTAATTTTCCTCAATCCTTTGTATGAAAACAACCGTTATTCAGAACAGAAATATCTGACGGCTGATGAGTACTTGTCGGGCAATGTCAGGGAGAAACTTGAAACCGCACAGAAATCGGCGGCAGTAAACCCTGATACCTATTCCATCAATGTGCAGGCTCTTGAACGGGTACAGCCGGAGCCTTTGACAGCTTCCGAAATCTCGGTAAGGCTCGGCGCTACTTGGATACCGCCTGAGATTATCCAACAGTTTGTGTTTGAATTTCTCGGTACACCACGCTATGCCCAGTGGAAAATGCAGTTACACTATTCACCCTATACGAGTGAATGGAGCATTGAAAACAAGAGCTATGATAACACCAACATCAAAGCGTATCGCACCTACGGTACTGACCGAATAAACGCTTACAGAATCATTGAGGAAACCCTTAATCTGAAAGATGTTCGTATCTTCGACTATGTTGAGGACGAGTTTGGCAAGCGCAAGCCTGTCATAAATAAAAAGGAAACGACTATTGCTTTGCAAAAACAAGAGCTTATTAAAGAGGGCTTCCGAGAATGGATTTGGAAAGATCCGCAGCGCCGTGAACGGCTCTGTAAAATCTACAATGAAAAGTTTAACAGCACCCGTCCCCGTGAGTACGACGGCAGCCATATCACGTTTAGCGGTATGAATCCCGAAATTGAACTCAGGGAACACCAGAAGAACGCTGTCGCCCACATTTTATATGGCGGCAATACGCTCCTTGCACACGCAGTTGGGGCAGGAAAGACGTTTGAGATGACGGCGGCTGCTATGGAATCTAAAAGGCTTGGACTTTGCTCCAAGTCTTTATTTGTTGTGCCGAATCACCTTACCGAACAATGGGCTGCGGAGTTTTTACAGCTCTATCCGGCGGCGAATATTTTGGTGGCGACAAAGAAAGATTTTGAAACCGCCAACCGTAAGCGTTTCTGCGGCAGAATCGCCACAGGCGACTATGACGCAATCATTATCGGTCACTCTCAGTTTGAGAAAATTCCGATGAGCATAGAGCGTCAACGTGCTTTGCTTGAACAGCAGATTGATGAAATCACTGATGGTATTGCCGAGCTGAAAGAAAACCGAGGAGATAACTTCTCGATAAAGCAGCTTGAAAAAACCCGAAAATCTATCAAGGTAAAACTGCAAAAGCTGAACGACCAAACCCGAAAAGATGATGTAGTCACCTTTGAGGAACTCGGCGTAGACAGGCTCTTTATTGACGAAAGCCACTACTACAAAAACCTTTACCTCTACACAAAAATGAGGAACGTTGGCGGTATCGCTCAGACCGAAGCGCAGAAAAGCTTCGACCTCTTTATGAAATGCCGCTATCTTGATGAAATCACAGGCGGCAGAGGAACGGTATTTGCAACAGGTACTCCTATCTCAAATTCAATGGTTGAGTTATATACCATTCAGAGATATTTGCAGTATGAAACCCTTGTTGAGAACGGCTTGCAGCACTTCGATGCTTGGGCTTCCACGTTCGGCGAAACCGTGACCGCCTATGAGCTGAAACCCGAGGGCTATACTTTAATAGGACGATAAAATTAACTGTCCTAAATTGAAAATACATAAGGAAGGAGGTTAAGAGAATGTCAAGGACTTCAAAGATTACGGCACTTTACGAGAGATTATCAAGAGATGATGATTTGAATGGCGAGAGTAATTCTATTACCAATCAGAAAAAATATCTTGAAGATTATGCCCGTAGGAATGGCTTTGAGAATATCCGCCATTTTACTGACGATGGTTTTTCGGGTGTGAATTTCAATCGCCCCGGCTTTCAAGCGTTGATAAAAGAAGTTGAAGCAGGCAATGTCGGAACATTGATTGTTAAGGATATGAGCCGATTAGGGCGAAACTATCTGCAAGTCGGATTTTATACGGAAATTCTGTTTCCGCAGAAAGATGTCCGTTTTCTTGCAATCAATAACAGCATTGACAGCAACAATGCTTCGGATAATGATTTTGCTCCGTTTTTGAATATTATGAACGAATTTTATGCCAAAGACACGAGCAATAAAATCAAGGCTGTGTTTGACGCACGAATGAAAGACGGAAAGCGTTGTAGCGGTTCAATCCCTTATGGGTATAACCGATTGCCGAGCGATAAGCAGACGCTTGTTGTTGACCCTGTGGCTTCTGAGGTGGTAAAGCGTATCTTTCTGCTTGCCAATGAGGGCAAAAGTCCACGAGCCATAGCGGAAATACTGACCGAAGAAAAGGCTTTAATTCCTGCCGCATATGCAAAGGAATATCACCCCGAACAGTACAACGGGATTAAGTTTGCAGACCCTTATATTTGGGGCATATCTGCCATTAGAACGATTTTAAGCAGGCAAGAATATCTTGGGCATACTGTTTTGAGAAAGTCGGTCAGCACCAATTTCAAACTGCATAAGAGAAAGACTACCGATGAAGATGAGCAGTATGTGTTTTATAACACCCACGAGCCTATCATATCGCAGGAACTTTGGGACTGCGTTCAGAAGCGAAAGAAACGAGTGAACAGAGCTGCGGCAAGAGGTACACATACAAACCGATTAAGCGGCTATCTATATTGTGCCGACTGTGGCAGGAGAATGACTTTGCAAACGCATTACAGCAAGAAAGACGGTTCTGTTCAGTATTCTTACCGTTGCGGCGGGTATGCAAGCAGGGTTAATTCCTGTACTTCCCATACGATTAGTGCTGATAATGTTGAAGCCTTGATATTATCGGCGGTCAAACGCTTTTCAAAATTCGTTCTGAATGACGAAAAAGCCTTTGCTTTGGAACTACAATCTTTATGGAAAGGCAAGCAAGAGGAAAAGCCGAAGCACAATCAATCGGAGTTAAAACGCTGTCAGAAACGCTATGACGAACTCTCTACGCTCATTCGTGGCTTGTATGAAAATCTTATATCGGGATTACTGCCCGAAAGACAATACAAGCAACTGATGAAGCAGTATGACGATGAGCAGGCGGAGCTGGAAATGAAAATGGAAGCGATGAGAAAAGAGCTTTCCGAAGAAAAGGACAGCACTATGGATATTCAGCATTTTGTTTCGCTGATACGAAAGTATAAAAATCCTACGGAAGTTTCCGATTTGATGTTTGGCGAACTCATTGATAAGATTGTGGTGTATGAAGCCGAGGGTGTGGGAAAAGCAAAGACACAAAAGGTTGATATTTACTTCAATTATGTCGGACAGGTCGATATTGCCTACACCGAGGAAGAACTTGCCGAGATAAAAGAGCAGGAAGAACAGGAAGAAAAGAAGCGATTGGAGAAACAGCGTCAGCGTGAAAAAGCCTATCGAGAGAAGCGAAAGGCGAAAAAACTTGCTGAAAACGGTGGCGAAATCGTCAAAACAAAGGTATGTCCCCATTGTCAGACAGAGTTTACCCCTACAAGCAATCGACAGGCATTCTGTTCAAAGGATTGTTGCTATCAAGCAAGGCAGGATAAAACGAAAGCCGACAGAGAAGCGGAAAAAGGTGATCACTATTATCGTCAGCGTGTATGTGCTGTGTGTGGCAGTACCTACTGGCCTACACACAGTCAGCAGAAATTCTGTTCCGAGGAATGTAAAAAGGTAAACCACAATAAGAAAACCTTGGAGTTTTACTACAAGAAGCAAAAGGAGAAAGAACTATGCAAAGATTTATTACAGACGAAAGAACAGGTATCCGATACGAACTCATCGGAGATTACTATTATCCCTGCCTGACAGTAGAGGAAAGTCCACCCCTTTCAAAATACGGGCGGTTACGGCAACGATATTTGAGAGAACACAAGCGTGTGCTATATTTTAATCTGCTGACAAGTGGAAAGTTATATGAACACCTTGCTGAAATTGATACTTCGGCTCGTGATATGGCGGAGTATCTAATAAAGGAAATGGCAAAGAAGCAGGGTGTAACGGAAGAACTGAAAGCAACGGATATGATGAGATGGATAGGATTGATGA
>OHJA01000637.1_pt1 | contig 18391 bp, 8 predicted proteins | sample 1568441 | NCBI WGS metagenome assembly OHJA01 (sample SAMEA3879500, study PRJEB24766) | human gut metagenome | biome: human-associated habitat; feature: feces | place: USA | collected 1985/1987 | reverse complement strand
CACCACCATCTCGAACTCCGGACGCGGACGTGCCGTGATCTTCAGCCGGTTGCCCAGGTATTTCACGATGCTGACGATCGCCGGCATGGCGATGATGCAGCTGCGCGATATGCGGAAAAACCGCCCGGGATCCAGTTCGTCCGAAAGGACGTCGAGCGACTGATCCATGATGTAGCGGTTGTTGTCGTTCGTGACAAGGTAGGTGTTTTTCTCTTCCGAGTAGAAATAGGCGATGTCGGTGGTCTGCACCGGGACGATCCGGTCGTTGAAACGCACGACATAGCGCTGTTTGTATTCGCGCGGGCTGCGGATTGCGTTCAGCAATACGTCGGGGTCGATGCCCCCGCTCCGCACACGGCAACGTTCCACGGCACGCCGCAGCGCCGCGAGGTCGATCGGTTTGAGCAGGTAGTCGATGCTGTTGACCTCGAACGCCCGCACGGCATAATTGTCATATGCGGTGGTCATGATGACCCGCGCCGTTACGTCCGCCTGGCGGAATATCTCGAAGCAATCCCCGTCGGAGAGTTCCACGTCCATGAAAATCACATCGGCACTGTTCCCCGGCGTGCGCAGCCAGAGCACCGTTTCCCTGACCGAGCCGGTCGTCCCGACGATCCGTACGTCGGGAAAATGCTGGGTCAGCGCTCGCGCCAGGTTTGCCTGGGCCATCATTTCGTCTTCTACGATCAGTACGTTCATATTACAGCAACGGTAAGGTGACACAATATTCGGTATCGGTACGGCGTATCCCGATCGGGATGCCCGACAGGTCGAGGTACTGCTGGCGGATGTAGTTCAGCCCCACACGGGTCGAGGGGTTGCCGGATACCTTCAGCTGAAGGTTGTTCGACACCGTCACGGCCTCGGCCACGGCGACGATGCGGATCACCAGCGGCCGGTCGGCCCCCACCGAGTTATGCTTGATGGCGTTTTCGATCAGCAACTGCACCGAGCAGGGCAGGACATGGCGGTTCATGGCCTCGTCCGAAATGTCGGTCTCCACGCGGAACCCTTCGGGGAAACGCACCTGCAACAGGTCGACGTACATCCCCACGAAGGCCATCTCCTCGCGCAGGCGCACGAGTGTCTCCTCCTCGTTCTGGAGCATGTAACGGTAGATACCCGCCAGTTTATGGATGTAGGCGCTGGCCTGCTCCGTGCGCTGCTCGCAGACCAGACAGTCGAGGATATTGAGCGAGTTGAACAGGAAATGGGGGTTGACCTGCTGTTTGAGTTTCATGTAACGGAACTGCGCCTGGTGCGCCTTGCCGCGCTCGGCACGCAGCACGGCACGTGCGACCAGGGCGTAATCGACCATAAATACGACCGAATAGAGGGTCACCTCGACCAGCAGGGTGACGATCCACAGTTGCAGGAACTCCCGTGCGGTGAACGAGCGGTCGAAGGCGAACGGCAGGTGCAGCCCCGTAATGAGCGCCACGCAGGCCGACGTGAGCAGCACGAACAGAAGGAAGGCCGCGATTTCGGCGATCGGGCCGTGTCGGGTTTCACGCCTGCGCGTATGCCGAACATAGATGATATTGACGCACAGCAGGATAATCAGTGCCGCGGAGTTGGAAGCCAGTAAGTCGGCCATGTGGTAGAGGCGGTCTGTGGAAAAGGAGGGCGAGGCGAAAAGCTCGACATAGGCCAGCCTCAGCACGAAAATCACCCCCACGGCCAGCAGCAGCAACCCGATGCGGGGCGTCCAGGCCGAGGAGCGGCTCGCCGTGTCGTCGCCGCGGCGGAACAATTTGGTGAACCACACGATGCTCCAGCCCAGGATCTCGGTGGTGATGAAGGTCGAGACGGCATGCACCACGGGCGGGACGTGCAATAACAGCTCGATCAGCTGCGCACCGCCCGTACCCAGCAGGTAGCCGATCACGTTGACGACGATCACGCTGGCAGCGGTGAACTCCACGTTCAGTCCCCGTTTGAGGCAGATCAGCACGATCAGCACGATCGTCAGCAGCGTCAGCACCAACTCGTCGTTGATCCCCGCCAGATGGCACGAAAGGGCGACCACGGCATGGAGCACGGCGAACAGGTGGATGATTCCGGACACTTTGAGCGATCGCATATAGGCTGACTGAGGCTGTATTAAAGTATATACGGGTTTTGTTTATTATGAATAAAGGTAGTGTTTTTCCGCGGAAATTCCAAATCGTCCCCCGCGGGCTACCGTTCGTCGCAAAAATCCGCCCGTTCATCCGGCTGAACCTTCCGTTCGTCGCCCTGCGGTTCGCCGTCCGGATTTTTTTATTAAAATTTGTATAACCTGAAAACCAACCGAAAAACCGAAATGACCAAGCCTAAACTCTCATTTTGGCAGATTTGGAACCTCAGCTTCGGCTTCCTCGGCGTGCAGATCGGATATTCGCTCCAGAATTCCAACACGTCGAGCATCTTCGAATCGCTGGGGGCAGATGTCAGCCACCTGAGCTACTTCTGGCTGGCGGCACCGCTGGCCGGCATGATCGTCCAGCCCATCGTGGGGCTTTTTTCCGACGGCACCTGGACGCGCTGGGGCCGCCGCATCCCCTACATCCTGGGCGGGTCGCTGATCTCGGCGCTGGCGCTGGTGCTCATGCCCAACTGCCCCAAACTGCTCGCCTTCGCCCCGCTCGCCATGGGGGCTTTCATCCTGCTGTTCATGGATTTGTCGTTCAACGTCACGATGCAGCCCTTCCGGGCGCTGGTGGCCGACATGCTCGACGATTCGCAGAAGACACAGGGCTACGTGGTACAAACCTTCCTGATAAACCTCGGTGCGGTCGTCGGCGCTATCCTGCCGCTCGTCATGACATGGCTCGGCGTGTCGGACGAGGCCGCTCCGGGGCATGTTTCGCCGCACATCGCCTACTCCTACTACGCCGGGGGCGCGATCCTGCTGCTCACGGTGCTCGTCACCTCGTTCAAGACACGGGAATATCCGCCCGGGGAGTTCGCCCGCTACAACAACCTCTCCGAGGAGGACGCCAAACCGGTGAGCTTCGTCGGCCTCATGCGCAACGTCCCCGGCGTGATGGTGCGGCTGGGCGTCACGCAGTTCTTCTCGTGGGCGGCGCTCTTCCTGATGTGGACTTACCTCAAACCCGCCATCACGGGTGTAGTCACCGACCATGCCACGGGCGAAGTGCTCTCGGCCGGCGCCACGCAGACATGGGTCGGCGTGCTCAACGGCACCTACCCCATCCCCGCCTGCATCGCCGCCCTGTTCCTCGGGCGCGTCGCCGCGCGCTACGGCAACAAACCCGTCTACGCGGCCTGCCTGCTCGCCGGGGCGCTGGGCTTAGCGGGGTTGTGCCTGCTGCACGACCAGTACGCGCTGATGCTCCCGATGGTGGGGATCGGCATCGCCTGGGCGGGCATCCTCGCCATGCCCTACGCCATCCTGTCGCGCGCAGTCGAGCCACGCCGCATGGGCGTATACATGGGTATCTTCAATTTCACGATCACCGTCCCCCAGATCGTCATCGGACTGACCGGCGGTGCCATCGTCAAGTACTGCTTCGCCTCCGACGCGGCCGACATGCTGGCGCTCGCCGGGGTCTTCATGCTGCTGGCCGCCGTGTCGGTCTTCCTGGTCAAAGAACACAAGGCCCAATGACCTACAATCCATAAAATCAACTTATAAACTAACCAAAATTCTTATGAAACGATTTTTAACTATGTGTGCGGGTATCTTGCTCATATGTCAATTTACCCCCCCCCTCACGCTGGCGCAAAACGCTGGTTATGAGGTTAAAGGCGTAGTTGTCGACAAGTCCGGAATGCCGATCCTGGGCGCTACCGTCGTCGAAAAGGGCACGACCAACGGCGTCTCGACGGGCATCGACGGCGACTATGCCATCCGCGCCGCCGGCCCCGAATCGGTCATCGAAGTCAGCTATGTCGGTTACAAGACCGTCAGCCTGGTGGCCAGTTCGTCGCTGCTGGCACACCTCACGCTCGAAGAGGATGCCATGGGCATCGACGACGTGGTGGTGATCGGCTACGGTTCGGTCAAGAAGAACGACATGACCGGTTCGGTCGTGGCAATCAAGGCCGAAGAGTTCAACCGCGGAGCCGTGGTCTCCACGCAGGACATGCTCAAGGGCAAGGTTCCGGGCGTACACATCATCCCCGGCGACGGCGGCCCCGGATCGAGCGCCACCATCCGCGTGCGCGGTGCGGCTTCGCTCAACGCCTCGAACGACCCGCTGATCGTGATCGACGGGGTACCCATCGCAGTCGACGGCGGCAAGGGTATGGCCAACCCGCTGGAGACGATCAACCCCAACGACATCGAATCCTTCACCGTGCTCAAGGACGCTTCGGCGGCGGCCATCTACGGTTCGCGTGCTTCGAACGGCGTCATCCTCGTCACCACCAAGAAGGGGCGCGGCAACACGCCCCGCGTATCGTACAGCGGCAGCGTGAGCGTCCAGACCAACTCCGACGAGCTGCCCGTGATGTCCCCCGGCGAGTTCCGCACCTACATCGACCAGGTGTATCCCGCAGGTACGACCACGGGCGACAAGGTACAGTCGATGCTCGGCGACAAGAACACCAACTGGCAGGATCTGGTCTTCCGCACCGCCATTTCGCATGACCACAACGTCAGCCTGATCGGCAACATCAACGACCGCATGCCCTACCGTGCATCGGTGGGCTACACCAACCAGCAGGGTACGCTCGAAACGTCGAAATACGAACGCGGGACGCTCGACCTGAGCCTCTCGCCCAACTTCTTCGACAAGCACCTCACGGTCAACCTCAACGCCAAGGGCGTCGTCACGTCGCAGCGCTACGCTTCGGGCGGCGTGGTGGGTTCGGCTGCCTTCTTCAACCCCACGATCGACCCCTACTTCCGCAACGACGACGGCTCGATCGACTACACGACCACCAACGGATACTGGAACTACGGATCGGGCCGCGGCGAGGACTTCACGCCCAACACCCTGCTGGGTGCGGGCCCGCTCTCGCAGCTCTACGACCGCGACAATACGGCGCGTGCCAAGCGTTTCATCGGCAACGCCCAGATCGACTATAAGGTTCACGGCTTCGAAGCGCTGCGTTTCAACCTCAACCTCGGCCTCGACGTATCGAGCGCCAAGACCTACGACGGCGTGAACCCCGGCTCGTTCCAGGCATACACCGACACCGAGGCCCGCGGCTGGGGACAGTATTCGTGGACGACGAACTTCCGCCGCAACCAGCTGCTCGAATTCTACGCCAACTTCAATAAGGAGTGGGGCATCCACCACCTCGACGTGATGGCCGGTTATTCGTGGCAGCATTTCTACAGCTCCGACCACTCGGTATCCTATTTCAACGAGACGCACGAGCAGAAGGGCGAGGATTCGCGCTACCCGTTCAACCGCCAGGAGAACTACCTGCTCTCGTTCTACGGACGCCTGAACTATTCGATCGCCTCGAAATACCTCTTCACCTTCACGCTGCGCGACGACGCCTCTTCGCGTTTCTCGAAGGATACCCGCTGGGGCCTCTTCCCTTCGGGCGCCTTTGCGTGGAACATCGCCGAGGAGAATTTCCTGAAGGATTCGCGTGCCGTCTCGGCCCTCAAGCTGCGCGTCGGCGTCGGACAGACCGGCCAGCAGGAGATCGGTTCCAACTACCCCTACCTGGCGCGTTACTACATGTCGACCGACGTCTACAAGACCTACTACATGGGCAGCGCCGGCCACATGTTCTACCTCACGCCGGGCGCCTACGACCCCAACATCAAATGGGAGACCACGACGACCTACAACGTCGGACTCGACTTCGGGTTCCTCGGCGGCCGCATCAACGGTAGCGTCGACTGGTACCTGCGCCAGACGGACGACCTTCTGAACAGCGTCATCACCCCCATGGGCTCGAACTTCGGCAACACGGTGCTCACCAACATTGGCTCGATGGAGAACAAGGGCGTGGAATTCAACCTGAATTTCATCCCCGTGCAGACCAAGGACTGGAACCTCACGGTCGGCTTCAACGGCACGTTCCAACACACCGAGTTCACCAAGCTCAACAACACCGACGACCCCGACTACAACATCCAGACGGGAAGCATCACCAAGGGCACGGGTAACCTGCTCCAGATCCACAAGGTAGGCTATGCGCCCTACACTTTCTACTGTTTCCAGCAGGTATACGACCAGGACGGCAATCCGATCCAGAACGCGCTGGTCGACCGTGACAAGGACGGCAAGATCACACAGGCCGACCGTTACGTGACCGACAAGAGCCCCAACCCCGACTTCTTCTACGGCATCAGCCTCAAGCTGAGCTACAAGAACTGGGACTTCGGCTTCAACGGCCACGGTTCGGCGGGCAACTGGGTCTTCAACGACTTCGCCTCGGCCAACTCGACGTCCAACATCGACATCAACGCCGGCAACCTGCCCAACTTCGCACGGCTGGTCAAGAAGACCGGCTTTACGAAGGCCAACAGCGGCGAGCAGTGGTATTCGGACATGTTCCTCGAAAACGCCTCGTTCTTCCGCATGGACGACATCAACCTCGGCTACACGTTCAACAAGATCGGCAACTGGAAGGGTTCGATGCGCGTCGCCTTCGGCGTGCAGAACGTATTCGTCATCACCGATTACAGCGGCGTAGACCCCGAAATACCGGGCGTCAACGGCATCGACGGCTCGATCTGGCCGCGCCCGCGCACCTATTCGCTGCGTCTGAATGTAAACTTCTAAAAACGAACGAACCATGAAAATCGACATAAAACATTTCGCCTTGGCGGCGGCAGGCGCAACGATGCTGCTCACTTCGTGCATCGGGGATCTCGACACCCTGCCCCTCAACCCGTCCGACTCGACCTCGGAGACCGTCTACGGGAAAGACGAGAACGGCTACCTGGCCGGGCTCACCAAACTCTATTTCAATTTCGTCTCGAACGACACCACCGACCTGCAGATCAGCGACGGTGGCGCCTCGGAGCTCATCCGCGCATTCTGGACGATCCAGGAGGTTACGGCCGACGCTTGCAAATGCGCCTGGGAGAACGACGCCTGGGTACGCGCCATGAATACCGACACGTGGTCCGACGCCGACAACGACGCGACCTACGCCGTCTACGTACGTACGTTGCAGGGCATCGCCTACGTGAACGAGTACCTGCGCCAGACCGCCTCGGACAAACTCTCCGACCGCGGCGTGAGCAGCGAACTGGCCGCCAGGATCCAGAGCTTCCGCGCCGAGGCCCGTTTCCTGCGCGCCTATTTCTACTGGATCGCCCTCGACGTGTTCGGCGACGTGCCGTTCACGACCGAGACCTCGCCCTTCGGCGGCGGTGTGAACCCCAAACAGGCCTCGCGCAAGGATGTCTTCGACTACTGCATCTCGGAGCTGACCGACCTGGCTTCCAACGAAAGCGCGATGCCTGCCGCACGCTCGAACTACCCGCGTGCCGACAAGGGTGCGGTCAACGGCCTGCTGGCCCGCATGTACCTCAATGCCGAGGTTTATGCCGGCACCCCGATGTGGACGGAGGCCAAATTCGCCTGCGAAGCGATCTTCGGCATGGGCTACTCGCTCTGCCCGGAGTATTCCGACCTCTTCCGCGGCGACAACGGCGAGAACGCCGACGCCCTGAAGGAGATCATCTTCGGCGTGGCATACGACGCCGAGGAGACGCAGTCCTACGGCGGCACGTCGTACCTGACGCTGGCAGCCATCGCCGCCACCGACGTGACAGCCGAACAGAAGATCAACGGCGTGAACAACGGCTGGGCCGGCATCCGCGTACCCTACGAATACGTGCAGAAATATTTCAACGCCCGCAACGCGGACTACACCACGGGCGAATATACGGTCAGTGACAAACGCGGCGGAATGTTCTACATCAAAGGCCGCCAGGAGTCGATGAACGATGCGCTCTATGTCTTCCTCAACGGGTGGACTTGCCTCAAGTTCAACAATATCCCCCACAACATGACCAACGACGAATTCCTTGCCACGGCTGCATCGAAGGCATACAGCGACATCGACTTCCCGATGATCCGCCTGGGCGAGATCTACCTGATCTACGCCGAGGCCTGCATGAACCTGGGACAGGCCAACACCGCGCTGCCGAAGCTCAAGGAGCTGACCGACCGCGCCGGGGTATCGGCCCCCTCGTCGGTCACGGCCGACTACCTGCTCGAGGAGCGTGCCCGCGAGCTGATGTGGGAGGGGCACCGCCGCACCGACCTGATCCGCTACGGCAAGTTCACCACCCCGTCGTTCCTCTGGACATACAAGGGCGGCACCTTCACCGGACAGGGGTTCGATGATTACATGAAAATCTTTGCCATCCCTTCGTCGGAGCTCGCTTCCAACCCCGAACTGCACCAGAATCCCGGCTACGGAAACGCAACCGATAAATAACCAACCCTAAAAATCGTACGACTATGAAAATTACACGATATGCGATGATGCTGGCGGCTGCGACGGGGCTCCTCTCCGCCTGCCAAAAGCTCGACGAGGTAAAGGCCTACGACCCCGACAAGGTCGTGGCGCCCGTGCTGCATGCGCTGCCCGGGGAGATCGTCATTACGCCCGACAACATGGGCTCGACGCAGACCTTCACCTGGGACGCCGCCGACTTCGGCGTCCGCACCCAGATCAACTACTCGATCGAAGCCTCGTACAACGACGGTGCGAAACTGGTGCTCTTCACGGGTATGAACGGCACCTCGTCGGAACAGACCTATGAAAGCCTCAACAACATCCTTGCGCTGTCCGTGGAAGACGGCGGCCTGGGGGTTCCCTCGGGCGAACCTACGGACGTGGATTTCTACATCAGCGCCACGATCGGCACCGACTTCGAGAAATTCTACTCCGCCCCCGCCACCGTCCGCATGACCGTGACGACGGCCGAGCGTACCTACCCCCAGGTCTGGGTAATCGGCGATTACTGCGGCTGGAATTTCGACAACGCACAGGGACTGTTCTGTTTCTCCTGCGACGAGGTCACCTACGAAGCTATCGTTGACTTGGGCGAAAAAGCCGCCAACGGCTTCAAACTGAGCGGCGAAGCCGGTTGGAACGATGCCTGCAACTGGGGCACCGACGGCGATGCTGCGGCTCCGGAAACGGAAGCCCCGTCGATCACGCTGATCTCCAGCGGCGGTTCCGGAAACATCATGGTCTATTCCAAGCGCTTCTACCGCTTCGTATTCGACCGTTCGACATTAACGTTAAGCAATAAGCTGTCGTTCAACTCGATGGGTATTATCGGCGATGCCACTCCGGGCGGCTGGGACACCGACACGGAGATGAATTTCGACACCCAAAAACAGCGTTTCTGGGTCGACGTCACACTGACCGCCGGGGAATTCAAATTCCGTGCGGACAACGACTGGGCGATAAACTTCGGCGGCGCGGACGGACGCCTTTCGCAGAACGGCGACAACATCAAGGCCACGGCAGGCAACTACCGCGTATACGCAACCCTGAACAACTCTGCGGAGCTCACCTACGAACTCAATGCCGGCGACTACGGCACGGGCGGCGGCGAAGAACCCGACCCGGGGCCGGAAAAGGCCGACTGGTACATCCACGGCCAGACCGTCGCAACCCCCGACTGGGGCCCGACGGCCATGGAGAGTGCCAGCTCGAACATCGTGGCCTACAAGGCCGCAGGGGTCGAGGTAGCCGCCAACTCGGAATTCCTCTTCAAGAGCGGCGACGAGTCGCAGTGGATCGGGGCCGACGCCGCATTCGCCGGCAGCAGCCCCTACACCTGCACGATCGGCTCGGCCTTCAAGGTTTCCGCCGACAAGGTCAATGCCGTGATCGCCGAAGCCGGCACGTACGACTACTGGCTGCTGCCCGAGGCGGGACGCGCCTACGTGATGGCCGCAGGCGCCAAGCCCGAGCTGGTCGCCGACACATGGGGACTGGTCGGCAACATCACCGGATGGGGTGACCTGGGCGACTTCTCCATGAGCGAGGAGGGCGCTTACCTCGTTCGCAAAGGCGTAGCCCTGACCACCGCCAGCGAGTTCAAGATCCGCTTCAACAACGCCTGGGACGACTCCAAGAACTACGGCACGGCGTTGGGCGGTGCGGTCGACATCAACAAGGCCGTAGACATCATCACCAGCGGCGGTTCGCAGAACATGAAAGTCCAGCTCGACGGCACCTACGACATCTATTTCGATCTCGCGAATTCGCAGATATACATCATGTCCGAGGGCAAGACCCCGGCAGAGGCCGAATAACGGGCACCCTTTCACGGGACGGCACACAGAGGTTGCCGTCCCGTTTCTGGCCTGCCGCCCCTGACCGGACGGCAGGCCCCGAAACGAACTTTAACCGAGATTCCGCTATGAAAAAATTTCTTTTCCTGCTGCTGGCACTCGTACTTTCCGTATCCGTGTCGTGCAGCGACGACAAGACCGGCGATACCGGCGGCAGTATGCTCTCCGTGACCCCCACGGAGATAGAATTCGAAGCCGCAGGCGGCAGCCGGCTGCTCGACCTGCGCACCGATGCGGGCGCGTGGTCGCTGACGCAGAGCGACAATACCGCATGGTGCACACCGGCCCTCACATCGGGCAAAACCTCCACGTCGTTCGCGGTCACGGCGACCGCAAACGAGTCGTCGAAACGCTCCGCGACGCTTACCTTCACCGCCCCGGGCTGCGATCCGGTCGTCGTCACCGTGACACAGAGCGGCGATGCCTCCCAGGATTTCGAGGGTGAGCAGGTCGTCGCCCAGCCCGATGCGTGGGACAACCGCAAACGCGCCGACATAAGCTACCAGCTGCTGGTATACAGCTTTGCCGACGGCAACGGCGACAAGGTGGGCGACCTGCCGGGGCTGACCCGGCGGCTCGACTACATCGACGCACTCGGCGCCTCGGCCGTGTGGCTCTCACCGATCCATCCGGCGGCTTCGTACCACGGTTACGACGTGCTCGACTACGAGGCGGTCAACCCCGCCTTCGGGACGGACGCCGACCTGAGGGCATTCATCGACGCGGCCCATGCCCGCGGCATCCGGGTCTACCTGGATTACGTGCTCAACCATACGGGCAAAGACCACCCGTGGTTCAAATCGGCCGCCGCGTCCGAAGGGAGCCCTTACCGTGACCGCTATATCTTCTCCGAAGACCCGCAGGCCGACATCGCGGCCGGGCGGATCGACCAGATCGCCACGGAAGGCGCCGCAGGCTACGATGCCGGACAATGGTTCTCGACCGACACGGGGGCGGGTGCCGCCGGGCGCTTCAAGTTCGTGCTCGACTGGACAAATGCCGACAGCCCGACGGTGACCGTTACCGAAACGACCGATGCCGCGGATGCGGACAATACGCAGGGCGGCGCGGACGACAAATACCTCTATTTCGGCAACGGCACGAGCAAACGCTTCTACGCCAGGGGCGGCAACAGTTACGAACTGACGCTCGACTTCGATTCCGACTGGGGATTCCTCGTCCGCACCTCGACCACGTCGTGGGCCGCAGGCACCAAATACGGCGCCCCCGACAACCGGACGATCATCCGGTTCGGGGAGCCCTTCACCCTGATGTCGAACCGCTCGGCCGATCCGGCCAACGTGCAGTTCTCGCTGCCGACGATGTACCATTCGCACTTCTGGACGGCGGCATTCGCCGACCTCAACTACGGCAAGGCCGCCGAGGCCGAGCAGTCCGGGGCGTTCAAGGCCGTCACCGAAGCGGCCGACAAGTGGGTACGCATGGGCGTGGACGGGTTCCGCCTCGATGCCGTGAAGCACATCTACCACAACGCCTACAACGACGAGAACCCCACGTTCCTCAAGAAATTCTACGACCGCATGAACGAGAGCTACAAGGCCGCCGGCGGAGAGGGCGATTTCTACATGGTGGGCGAGATGCTCGACGAAGCGGACAAGGCGGCACCCTATTACCGGGGGCTGCCGGCGCTGTTCGAATTCACATTCTGGTACAAGCTCAAATGGGCGCTGCAAAACGGCATCGGATGCTATTTCGTCAAGGACATCCTCGACGTGCAGCCCCTCTACGCACAGTACCGCAGCGATTATATCGAAGCCACGAAACTTTCGAACCACGACGAGGATCGCACGGGCTCCGACCTGGGACAGTCCGCCGAAAAGATGAAGGTGGCGGCCGCCGTACTGCTCACGGCGCAGGGCGCACCCTACATTTACCAGGGCGAAGAGCTCGGGTACTGGGGCACCAAATCCAACGGCGACGAATATGTCCGCACCCCGATCCTGTGGGACAAGGCGGGCAACGAACTGGCTTCGGGAAGCCTCTCGGGCAAGATCGACATGCAGATGCTGACCCCGGCGATCTCGGTCAAGGCACAGGCCGACGACGACGGTTCGCTGCTCAACCTCTACCGCACGTTCGCCCGGCTGCGCAACACCTACCCCGTGCTGGCGCAGGGCAAGATGGTCAAACACCCGGTCTACAACGACGGCAACACCTCGCAGCAATCCATCGCGGCCTGGTACCGCGAGCTGGACGGCGAACGGATGCTCGTCGTGCACAACTTCGGCCGGGAGGAGCAGATACTGACCCTTACCGACCAACCGGACAAGGCCGTAGGCGTCTCAGGTGAAGTGAAACTTCAGCGCGGCGACGCTTCGTCGAAACTGCTCATGGGCGCCTGGTCGTCGGTGGTATTCACGCTCTAAACGACACGCCATGAAACGCTTGCCCGCATTACTTCTCGCAATGGTACTGGTTGCCTGCGGCAACCGGCCGCAGCAACCGGCCGCCCACCCCGACTGGAGTTACAACTCGATCGTCTACGAAATGAACGTGCGCCAGTACACCCCCGAAGGGACGCTGGCGGCGGCCGCATGCCACCTGCCCCGGCTCAGAGAACTGGGCGTGGACATCGTCTGGCTGATGCCCGTCTACCCCATCGGCATCAAGGAGCGCAAGGGAACCCTCGGCTCGTACTACGCCATCTCCGGCTACGAAGCCGTCAACCCCGAATTCGGCACGCTGGAGGATTTCGACCGGTTCCTGACCGAAGCCCACAGACTCGGGCTGCGCGTAATCCTGGACTGGGTGGCCAACCACACCTCGCCCGATGCCCGCTGGATCGAGGAGCGCCCGGCCGACTGGTATGTACGTGACTCGCTGGGCAACACCATCGTGCAGTACGACTGGACGGACATCGCCAAGCTCGACTACGGCAACGCGGACATGCGTGCAGCAATGGCGGCCGCCATGCGTTTCTGGCTCGACCGCGGCATCGACGGATTCCGCTGCGACATGGCGTGCGAGGTACCCATCGACTTCTGGCAGCAGACGCTGCCCGCACTGCGGAAGGAGTACCCCGGCATCTACCTGCTCGCCGAGGGCGAAGCCCCCGCATTGCACGACGGGGCGTTCGACGCCTCGTATGCGTGGGAGCTGCACCACCTGCTGAACGACATCGCACAGGGACGGAAAAGCGCCGCAGACCTGCGTGCCTACGTCGCCAGGGATGCCGCTGCCATGCCGCGCGAGGCGTTCCGCCTGATGTTCACCTCGAACCACGACGAAAACTCGTGGGCCGGGACGGAATTCGAGCGCATGGGCAACGCGGCACGCGTGATGGCGTTGCTGACCTTCACGCTGCCCAACGGGCAGCCGCTCGTCTATACCGGACAGGAGATGGGGTTCGACCACCGCTTCGAGTTCTTCGAGAAAGACCCCGTCCCCGCGTGGGAACGCAACGGGTTTACGGATTTCTACGCCGCACTGATCCGGCTGCGCCACGAGAACCCGGTGCTCGCAGCCGGGGGACGCGGCGGGCAGGCCGCATACCCGCTCGGCGAACGAACACCCGACGGCCTGATGCTGTTTTCCCGTACAGCCGGCGGCAACGAGGTGACAGTCGCTGCGAACCTCAGTGCGGAGGAGGTCGCATTCGACCTGCCGTTCGAGGGCTCGCGCCGCGAGTTCTTCACCGGGAAGGAATACACGGGCGGCACCCGCACCGTGCTTCCCGCATGGCAGTGGCTGGTCTTCGCACAAGACAGGAGATAAAGGTTGCGGACATGCGCCGGGGATGCGCGGAAACAGCGCCGGGAACCCGCCGGGAACCCGATAGAACCCGACGGGAATAGACAATAAACCATCTGAGAAGCACAGGGATGCGCACGAGAAGCACAGGGATGCCCCGGGCGAAACGGGAATCGCTGGAAACCGATTTTTTGCTAACTTTACAAACGACGATATTTTGAACCGATTTTTCATGACACTCGCAGCAGCCGGACTGCTCTCCTGCACAGGGACAGGACAGTCCGCATTCGACCCCGCCTCGGTGGCAGACGCCTCGGGCGAGGTTACCCGCGTCGAACCCCTCTCGTGGTGGACGGGGATGCAGACCCCGCTCCAGTTGCTCGTCAACGGGGCCGGCATCGCGGCATACGACATCCGCATCGAAGGCGGACAGGGCGTCGGGGTGAAGGCCCGCCACAAAGCCGACAGTCCCAATTACCTATTCGTGGACGTGGAGGTGAAACCCGACGCGGAGCCGGGCACCTACTACCTCGTATTCTCGCAGGGGGAACGGCAGTTCAAGGTTCCCTATGAGATCGCGGCACGCGCCGAAGGCTCGGCCGCACGCAAGAGTTTCACCACGGCCGACATGATCTACCTCCTGATGCCCGACCGCTTCGCCAACGGCGATGCGTCGAACGACTCGACGCCCCACACGCGGGAGCGCGCCGACCGCAGCGCCTTCTTCGGCCGCCACGGGGGCGACCTGCAGGGGATGATCGACCACCTGGATTACATCGCAGGGCTGGGCGCCACGGCCGTATGGCCCACGCCGCTGCTGCTGGACGACGAACCCGAAGGTTCGTACCACGGCTACGCCTGCGGCGACTACTACCGCATAGACCCCCGGTTCGGCTCGAACGAACTGTATAGGGAGTTCGTCGGCAAAGCCCACGAGCACGGGCTGAAGGTGATTATGGACATCGTCACCAACCACTGCGGCACGGGCCACTGGTGGATGAAAGACCTGCCTTTCAGGGACTGGATACACCAGTTCCCCGAATACACCGGGACGAACGTCTGCTTCTCGACGAACATGGATCCCAACGCTTCGCGCTACGACCTCGACCTGCAGGAGAGCGGCTGGTTCGTGCCGTCGATGCCCGACATGAACCTCGACAATCCCTACGTGCTGCAATATTTCAAGCAATGGGCCGTGTGGTGGATCGAGTATGCCGGCCTGGACGGGTTCCGCGTCGACACCTACCCCTACAACGAGAAGGTGCCGATGAGCGAGTGGTGCGCGGCCGTACGCAGGGAATACCCCGATTTCAACATCGTGGGCGAATGCTGGACGTCGTCGATCCCGCAACTGGCATACTGGCAGGGCGGCAATCCCAACAAGGACGGCTTCGACTCGCACCTGCCGTCGATCATGGATTTCCCGCTGCAGGAGGCCATCTGCCGGGCGCTGCCCACCGACTCGCTCCGCTGGGGCGAGGGCATGACGCGCGTCTACGACTGCCTGTCGCACGATTTCGTCTACCATGACCTGTCGAAAATGATGATCTTCGTCGCCAACCACGACACCGACCGCATCGGCGACATCGTACGCAGGAACCCCGACCGGCTGAAACTCTCGATGGCGATGCTGGCCACGATGCGCGGCATCCCGCAGATATTCTCGGGCGACGAGATGATGTTCACCTCGAAAGACCTCTCGCAGGGACACGGCGGACTGCGCGTGGATTTCCCCGGCGGCTGGGAGGGCGACGCGGTGAACCTGTTCGACCCGGCGCAGCGCGATGCCGTACAGGCGGGGCTCTTCGACTACACGCAGCGGCTCTTCCAATGGCGCAAGTCGAAGCCCGTGATCCACAACGGCCGCACGATGCACTTCCTCTCGCGCGACAACACCTACGCCTATTTCCGTTATGACGACACCGACGCGGTATTCGTCTTCATCAACAACTCGCGGGGCAAGAAACAGGTGCCGTGGTCGCACTATGCCGAGATCGCCTCGGGGCTGAGCGACGGGCGCAACGTCCTGACGGGCGAAGCCACGGAGGTGGACGATACCACCACGGTCGGCCCGCGGCAGGCGCTGATCGTAGAATTCAAACGTAAATAACAAGACCGAACCATGAAGAAAATATTTTTATATATCTCTGCGCTGCTGGCCGGCGCAGCCTGCACGGCACAGGAGACGCTCCTCTCGCCCGACGGCCGCCTCCGCCTGGAATTCAGCCTGGCGGATGGAGGCCGCCCCACCTATACGCTCGATTACAAGGAGCGCCCCGTGATCCTGCCCAGCGGCATGGGGCTCGAACTGCGTGGCGAAGCCCCGAAGCTGGAATTCGGGGCTGAAATCCGCAAGGGCGAACCAGGGCGCCCGGTATCGCTCTACGACGGGTTCACCCTCGGGCAGGTGGCCCGCAGCGAGTCCGACCAGACATGGCGTCCCGTATGGGGCGAGCAGGCCGAGATCCGCGACCGCTATAACGAAATGGCCGTCACGCTGCGGCAGGCCGCGACAGGCCGCGACATGACGATCCGCTTCCGGCTCTACGACGACGGGCTCGGATTCCGCTACGAATTCCCCGAACAGGAGTCGCTGACCTATTTCGTCATCGGCGAGGAGAAAACACAGTTCGCCATGACGGGCGACCACACGGCGTTCTGGATCCCGGGCGACTACGACACGCAGGAGTACGACTACACCGAATCGAAGCTCTCACAGATATGGGAGCTGATGCCCGGCGCCATCACGCCCAACTCGTCGCAGACGCCCTTCTCGCCCACGGGCGTACAGACGGCCCTGCAGATGAAGAGCGACGACGGGCTCTACATCAACATCCACGAAGCGGCGCTGGTCGACTATGCGTGCATGCACCTCGACCTGGACGACCGGAATTTCATCTTCACCTCGCACCTTACGCCCGACGCACAGGGGTGGAAAGGCTACATGCAGGCGCCCTGCCACACCCCGTGGCGCACGGTGACGGTCTCGGACGACGCCCGCGACATCCTCGCCTCGAAGCTGATCCTGAACCTCAACGAGCCGTGCGCCTATGACGACACCTCGTGGATCAAGCCCGTGAAATACATGGGCGTATGGTGGGAAATGATCACCGGCAAGAGCGACTGGGCCTATACGCGCGACGTGCCGTCGGTACAGCTCGGCGTGACGGATTACGCCCGATGCAGGCCCAGCGGCCGCCACGGCGCCGAGAACGAGAACGTGAAGCGGTACATCGACTTCGCGGCGGCACACGGGTTCGACCAGCTGCTCGTCGAAGGCTGGAACGTCGGCTGGGAGGACTGGTTCGGGCACACGAAGGATTACGTCTTCGATTTCGTGACCCCCTACCCCGATTTCGACATCGCCGCACTGAACGAATATGCGCACGGGAAAGGCATCCGGCTGATGATGCACCATGAAACGTCGGCTTCGGTGCGCAACTACGAACGCCACATGGAAGCGGCCTACCGCCTGATGGACAAATACGGGTACAACTCGGTCAAGAGCGGGTACGTGGGCGACATCCTGCCCCGCGGCGAGCACCATTACGGGCAGTGGATGAACAACCACTACCTCTATGCCGTCCGCCGGGCCGCCGACCACAAGATCATGGTCAACGCCCACGAGGCGGTGCGCCCGACGGGTCTCTGCCGCACCTACCCCAACCTGATCGGCAACGAGTCGGCACGCGGCACGGAGTACCAGGCGTTCGGCGGCTCGAAGCCCCACCATGTGACGATCCTGCCCTTCACGCGCCTGCAGGGCGGCCCGATGGACTACACGCCCGGCATCTTCGTGATGGACGTCGCGGAGGTCAACCCCGGCAACCACTCGCACGTCAACGCGACGCTCGCCAACCAGCTGGCGTTGTACGTGACGATGTACTCGCCGCTGCAGATGGCGGCAGACCTGCCCGAGCACTATGAGAAATACATGGATGCGTTCCGTTTCATCGAGGACGTCGCACTCGACTGGGAAGAGAGCCGCTACCTGTTGGCCGAACCGGGCGACTACATCGTCGTGGCGCGCAAGGCCAAAGGCACGGGCGAGTGGTTCGTGGGCGGCGTGACGGACGAGAACCGCCGTACGGTGACGCTCCCGTTCGACTACCTCGATCCCGGCAAGGAGTACGTGGCGACGCTCTACGCCGATGCCCCCGATGCCGATTACCAGACCAATCCGCAGGCGTATGTCATCCGCACCGGGAAGGTCGGACAACGCACGGAACTCGACGTGGAGATGGCGCGCGGCGGCGGCTTTGCAATCTCCATACGCGAGGCTACCGATGCAGACCGCAAACTCCGTAGGCTGAAATAACGGGAAATGCCGTGCGGACGGCAATCATGCCGGGGGCCCGCACAGCCGGCGCCGGCGCTGAACCCGTACCCCGGCACGGCCGCGGACGGCAACACGATAGATCGGAAGAGCG